>Ga0136615_10001361_pt1 | contig 11801 bp, 12 predicted proteins | sample AntDrymUQ2882206_2_FD_106647 | JGI IMG/M metagenome (GOLD analysis project Ga0136615, IMG submission 106647) | Polar desert sand microbial communities from Dry Valleys, Antarctica - metaG UQ288 (22.06) | ecosystem: Environmental > Terrestrial > Soil > Desert | place: Antarctica: Dry Valley...
CACGATCCCAGCTCCGCGTCGTCATCCAACATGGCCAGCTCGGGTTCCGAGGGCCTTCCCACTCCGGACATAGGGAGACTACGTCTCCCCCATGTGTCCGGAGCGGCGTCCGGACGTGACTCCGGACACAGACTCACGCTCACTCCGGACATACCGGGTGCTACTCCGGACAGGACTCCGGACGTGGCCGCAGCACGTGTCCGGAGAGTCCACTCCGGACACGTTCGGCCGCTCAATTCACCCATCGAAGGCTCCACTTCACGCCCCGTCCCGTGGCCGGTCCATCGCGTTCCACGGAGCCATCGTTGGCCATCCGGCGAAGCGCCTTGCCGAGCCGTTCCTTCAGCCGGTCGCGCCCATCCGCCGTGACGTGCTCATCGGACTCTTCGGCGATCTCATCGGCCAGGTCGGAGACGGTTCGTGCCCCGCGCACCAGCGCCGCGAGCAGCCATTCACGCGTGCTCTCCTCGTCATCCTCGCGAGTCACTGAGCACGGCCGGCCATCGTCGCCGTAGGCGAAGGTGAGCAGGACGCCGCCAAGGTGCCCGCGCTCGTTGCGCTTCCTCGGGCGCCAGCGCACCCGATGCTCGCTGCCCTCCGCGCGCGTGCCTGACCAGGTGAGCCTCATGGCTGCCAGCCAGCCCATCGAACCGAACGGATCGCCCTCCGGCTGCCCCTTCGGTGGATGCCCGAAGCTGACGGACGGGACGCCCAGCGAGTCGAGCGCCGACACGTACTGGAAGGGCGTCTGGGGATCGGACCGCAGACGCTCCTCTCCCACGCCCACGGCGGGCAACACGGAGTCCACCAGCAGCAGGTCCGCGCCAGCGGCTTGCAGGATCGTCCCGATGGCCGGCGCAGCGTCCCAGAGCGGGCGGCCGGCGTACTCGCGGCCCAGGTCCACAGGTTCGACGTAGACCACGCCGGCCCGATCCCCGCCCAGGCCGGACACGCGACGGGCCCACTCCCGCGGACGCCGCTCGGCATCGAAGATGGCCGCCTTCATGCCGAGCTTCTGTAGCTCGCAGATCATCCAGGCGCCCGTCGTGCCCTTGCCCACGCCAGGCGGTGCGTACATCAGGCTCGGCCCATCGGGCTCCAGGATGCCCAGCAGCAGCGGTCGGGGCGGGGCGTCGTCTATGTCTGCCAGTGTCCGCCAGCGATCGGGCTCCCGTAGCCCGTCCGCCATCAGACTGGCCAGGCGGCGTTGCTCCTCTATGGGCACCACCGGCTTGTCCGCGGCCTCCACGACGGCCAGGCGGGGCGGCTCGATGGCTTCGGCCAGGCGGCGCAGACGCTCCCGCTCGGCGGTCTGCCGTCGCTCGAACGTGGGGTCATCCGTAGGCGGGTTGACGGTCTCCGCCCAGGTCATGCGCTCGCTCATGCCGCGGCCCGCCGACCCCGGCCGCACCAGACGGGCTCCGTGGGGCGCCAGGCCAGGCCGCACTCGTGGCACAGGACCACAAGGTTGGGCAGCCTCTCAGCGGCCTTGTACGGGGCCAGGGCGCGACTGTCGCAGGGCGGAAAGATGCGCTCACCACATGCGCCGTCGTGGTGGATGGGTCGAGGGGTTAGACTTCGGTCAGCCTCGGGGATGTGATTCATGTTCGGTCTCCTCGGGGTAGAGACCGCGGGCGGAGGTGATGCCGCCGGCGGTCTCGTCATGTCTGGATGACGAAACCGCTAGGCGGCTTGTGGATCGCGCACGGCCTCGTGGCGTGCAGCGTCGATGAGGGCCAGAACGAGACGGCGCTGAGGCGGAGTCAGCTCGTCCAGGCGGACGACTCGGGGTGTGTCACCCCAGCGAGCGCGAGCGCCTATCTGGCCAGCTCGAACCTTGTCGCGGTTCTTGGTGGCGGATACCAAAAGAGCACGGTCCTCCCGCCTCTCCCTTCCCCTTGTGGCGAGTGGAGAGCAGTCCGGCCGTGCTCCGAGCCTTCCGGGAGGTGGGTCCCGGCGCCCTATATGGCTGCGACCACTATAGCAGAGGCACGAGCGCCGTGATGCCACAGTGTTGGCAGCGCGTGCGGACCTCCCGTAGCGGGGAAATGCTAGGCCGCTGCGGCACTACGTCGATCCCGGGCTCCAGGCGGGGGCGGCGGAGTCGCGGCCTTCCACCAGTGCGGCGCGAGCGGGCGTTCGGCAGGAACCAGCCGGGTGGGTCCTCCACGTAGCCATGAGGGAACCCAGCGACATCCTTTCCACCGAACTGCGACACGTCCGCCACGAACCCCTGACACACGTATTGCCCTGCCACCTGACGACCGCACAGCATCCGATCCCCGACTCGGCGTGCCAGCCACTCCGTCACGAGCGCCACTCCGGGACCTGCCACTCGGCCTCGATTGTCCCGGTGCCAATGTGCACCGTAACGCTCTTCCAGAGGCTCGCCAGCACGCTACCGAGCGCATCGGTGGACCAGGACCAATCCACGGCCCGCGGCAGCTCTACGGCCGCCGCTGCGGCCTCCAGAACGAGCCTCTCCTGTTCGATGGCTGCCAACCTCGGCTCCAACTCGCCACGGGTGAGCGTGCCCGCCTCCAGGGCGTCCACAAGGCGGGCGCGGCGCCCGTCGAGCGCCACCAGGTCGGCCCGCCGTTCCTCGGCCAGACGCACACGCTCCACCGGCACGCGGAGACGTGCGGACTCGGCCATGAGCGCCGGAAGGATGGTGTTCTCCGCGATGTTGACGGGCCGGGGATGGGCCGAGTCCGAACCCGCACGGTGGCAGCGCCACGCCCGATGCTCTGCCGGACCTGCCTTAGTGGTGTATCGCTGCCGGGTCGGCGTGAGCATCCCGCCGCAGTGACCACAGACGAGCAGTCGAGCGAGGGGATCGGTGGGATGGGTACGACTGCCGCGGCGAGCCGGCGCCGTGCGCGTTCCCAGCTCGCGGCTGGCGATGGTGCGGACGACGGTAGCGGACCACTTCTCGGCCTTCGGTGGACGGACCTCCCCGGCCTCGTTGAGCAGACGCGCCGCCTGTCGGTAGGCGCCGGTCGCCCGGAACGCGTCGAGCACAGCTTCCACGACAATCCGATCATCACCATGCACGAGCTTCCCATCATCGTCTCGGCACCAGCCGGTAGGTGCCTGCCCTAGGTAGCGTCCCGACTCACGCGCCAGCGCCACTCGATCCATCGCCCGCTCCCGCGCTACCTCGGCCTCGAACGTCGAGACGGCGGCCAGGACGGTGAGGTACAGGCGGCCCGACGGCGTGCCGAAGTCCAGGCTCCCCTCTTTGGCAAGGCGGATCGTCGCGCCGGTGGTCGCGCACGCCTCGGCCAGGTCCAGCAGCTCCCGCGTCGAGCGTGCCAGCCGGGACAAGCTGTAGGCGTAGATGGTGGTCACGTCACCCGCTGCGATGCGCTCGCGCAGCTCCCGGTACACGCGGCGCTTCCCTCCCCTGCCAGTCCCGCCGAAGGCGCCCGCCCGGTCGGCCCCCGATCGTCCCCATTCGACGATCAACTCGGGCTCGTCACCATGACGGCGGGCCAGCTCGACCACTGCTGCCTGCTGAGTCTCGAACGAGACCCTGCCGGCACCGTTAGCGGTGTTCGCGGAGGATCGTCGCAGGTAGGCGATCGCTGTTGGCATGGCGGCACTACGGCATTCGCAAAGTAAGTGCAAGCACTCGAAGCCGCTGTTCCTTATTGCCCCGCGCACGCGCTCACGCGCCTCGGACAACGCCGCGTCGGGCAGGCCCACGATGTGACACACCGGCAGGCCGGGCGCGACATCGACCTCCACGCGGACCAGCTCACCGCGCAGACCACTGATGACGGCGGTGACGAGTGTCGCGAGCATGACGCGACCCTAGCCAGGCGCGCTCTACCACCGATCGCCCCGGACTTATCCCCCGCTCACGCCGCTGAATCAGAGCTTGTCCCGGCCGTACAGCGGGACCGAATCTCGCGTCGGTGGCGCGCGACCTCGGCCACCGGGTCGTCAGGCAACGGGTCGGCTGCCTGCGTGGACGGACTCAAGCCTCGTCGAGAAGACGATGCACGACAGGTCCTGCCAGATTTCGGCGAACGGGCGCATCGCCGGCGGGGCCTCGGATGCTGATCGGCCGTCGTCGCGTGGTTCCTCCTCGGCGGTCGGGAGGTCGAAACCGGCGAACGTCCCACTTCACGGAAGGATGGGCGTTATCCGAGAGCTTCGCTGGCCGTGCTGAGACGGGGGCTATCACACTAAAAGTAAGCAGCGTCGTGCCGGTGAATACCGCAAAGAGCGACTCCGGCTGGCTGATCGACGAGTCCGATCGCGCCAGGATCAACAGAGCGACAACAATGGTCAGAGCAAGGCAGATGCCCATGAGTCTGCCCTTGGTCGCGTTGCCGAGCCGACGAGCGGCGTAGCGCATGACCATGACCATGACCGCCGCGGGTACCGCGATGACCGGCGTGTAGAAGACGGAGATGATCGATGTGCCGATCGCGTCTCGTACGAGGCTGACGATGCCCAGCTCGCCAGACATCGCTCCGGCCACGAGCGTTTCGACCAGCACTCCCACCAGTTCGGCGGCGATCAACAACCATGTGTCCCGGAACAGCGATCGAGTTCGCGACACGCTAGAACACAAACCCGAGCCCCAAGCCGGTCACGCACACGAGTGTGTCGGGCACCTACATCGGTGGAGACTATCCGAGCGCACGGCGCGCGCTGCGGGGGACGCGGCCCACTGATGAGTGTCTAGGCTGGTGAGTTTGCCACAGGGGCGAGGGGCATCGATCGGGGCGTCGCAGCGGCCAGGTATTTGCGCCGTCGTCCTAGTCGCACGCTTAGCGGTGGCCAGCCTTTGGAAGGCTCGGGCGTCCTCTAGGCTGCCCCGGCGTCCTCGTGAGTTGCGCCGACCCGCGACCATAAGAGAGTCCGCCGTGGGCGTTCTATCCCGGGCGTTGGCGTTCGCGGCTCGTGATGATCCAGCCAATGACGGTTGTCATCGTCAAGACGAGCGCGGCCGCCAGCAAGAGCCCTCGGAGAAACAGGTCACGCTCGTCCTTCGCCTCGGCGACACCGACGACTGTGACGGCTATCCAGGCGATGCCGAGGAGCGTCTGTATCGGGTAGCGCCAACGCTGGAAGGTGCGCACGGCCCCATCCTAGCGGGCGGTGTCGCCCAGGGACTAGCGCTCATCCTCGGTGCGATGCTAGTTGCCATGACGACTCCCGATGCCCCTCGGAAGGGACCCCGCCGATCTGTGGCAGTGTCAGTGCTTGCTGCGGTAGGTATCGGAGCCAGGCATCGACCATGGACTGCTGTGGATCGACCCCAAGCGTGACCCGGATCGCTTGATGGCCGACGGGCACCAGTGAAGGAGCGCTCGATGTCGCGACGGGCTCGTGCGACCCACATGGAGCGATACCGCATCGACGCCGAGCCGCTGGTACGAGAGCTGAAGGAGGCGCGCTTTCGCCTCTTGACACCCATGGGCGTACTCGGGGACCCCGCACCCAGACGAGCGATACCCATTCTCCTTGCCTGGCTGCCTCGCCTCGGCGAGCCGGAGGTCCAAGGCGGATGTGGCCCGCGTGCTGGCAGACCTGGGCCCGCCACCGGAAGCGTACGAGATGCTGCGCGACGAGTTCCGTCGCGCGGCTTCCGCCGAAGGCGACGACGGCGTCTGCGCGTCCTGCGAGCTTGCCCGCGCACTGCTCAAGGCCTCGGGACGATCGCACCGTGCGGAGCTGCTCGAGTTGGCCCTCGACCGGCGTTACGGCCTGGGACGGTCGGACTTGATCCGTCGCCTGGCCAGGACCCGTGATCCCAAGCTGGGCAAGGCTATCATCCCCCTGCTGCGTGACCCTCTGGACCAGATCTGTCTCGACGCCCTGAAGGCGGTCTCCGCTCTCGCCCCAACAGGGGCCGAGCCTCACCTTGGCACACTGCTGACCGATCCGGATCCAGACGTAGCCGCGCTGGCGCGACGGATCCGGGCACGGATGTCTTCGCCGAGCGGCCCCACACCGCCGCCCTGCAAGGCGAGGCAAGGCATGGACGCGTGTCGAGCCCGCGGCTCAAGCGCCGCCCGCTTTCGACGTAAGCCTGTGCAAGCGACCGATCGAACAGCGCCGCGAGCTCCTCGTCGTCCGTCAGATCCGGTTGCTCGGGCGGTGGAGGGCACCCGGCGGGTGGTGTCTCAGCTTGAGGCCGCATCCGGACGTGGTCGGAACGCCCACCCGAGTAGCAGAAGGCCGGGGGCGGCTAACGGCGCTACGACGATGGCGACCGTACCCTCACTGGACAAGAGCGCGAGCCCCGCGGCGAGCAACAGTGGCCCCGCGCGGACGATTCCCACGAGGAAGGTAGGCAGGCGGGAACGCACGGGGCACTCTAGCGGGCGGTGTTCCCCTCGAATCTCGCTGCGCCTGAGCGTCGACCGTCCACGGAAGCGGGCAACTCGAGCTCCATCGTCGCGCCGTCCCGATGGCTCCGCCGGCCTTCTAGCGCTCGCGGGTTTGCTCTCGACCTGCAGACCAGCCGAGCAGCGCGCCCATCGCCGCGGCGAGGGCAAGGACCAGCGCGACCGGTGCCGGGTCCGATCCCGGCGTCGCGGCCGGAGCGGACCCGGTGTCCGGCAGGGCGCACCGGGGCGGACTGGGCCCGAGTCCCCCGCCGTCCGATCCCGGCGCGATGGCCATCGTCGCCGTGCCGTCCGCCACGAACTGGATGGCGTGTATCCGTCCTCGCCGACCCGTGAAGCGCAGGATCGGCTGGCAGTCCTGGAGCCGGAGGACCGTGACGTCGAAGGGTCCCGAGACCTCGACCATCCACCTGCCCCCACCATTGCCGGCGTCGATGCGTCAGCTCTGACCGAGCATTCGGACCTCGTAGCCCTGGTCGGGCCGCCAATCGGGACCCGGGCTGTAGACGGCGATGACGGTCCGCTCGTTGGCCAAAGCGGGCACCGCGAGCATGGCCGTGAGCAGGATGACGCTGAAGGACGCGAGAGACGTGATTCGCCGGGTTCTAAATGACATCGATGGAGCTCCCCAGTGGCTGCGAGCGACGAGCGCCGGCTGTGGCATACCGTGCGTCACGGTGGGTAGATCTCCGCATTCGAGATGACGCTATCGTGCACGGCATGAGACGACGCCATGGATAGACGAGTGGTGTTCGCATCGCTTCGCGCTGGTGTCGCAGGGCTGGTCGTCGCCGCGATCATCGTCCAGGTCGCGACGACGGTCGCCGAAGGGACGTTCGACGCCAGCCGCTTCTTCGCATTCTTCACCATCCAGAGCAACCTTTTCGGGGCCGCCGTCTTCTTCGCTGTCGCGATCCGCTGGGGGTCCGCGCGCTCCGCTCGGCTCGAATGGTTGCGAGGTGCCGCGGTCGTCTATCTGACCGTCACGTTCGTCGTCGTCATCTGGCTGCTCTCGAGCGCCGACCTCCAGCTCGCCGTCCCGTGGGTCGACATCGTGCTCCACAAGGTGTTTCCCGTCGTCGTCGTCGTCGACTGGCTGGTGGATCCACCGACCAGGCGCCTCACACTCCGGGACGTGGCCCTCTGGCTCGCGTATCCGTTCGTTTGGGTGACCCTGACGCTCGTTCGGGGCGCGCTCGACGGCTGGTACCCGTACCCCTTCCTCGACCCTGCCAACGGCGGGTACGGCAGCGTGACGTTCTACTTCCTCGCCATCCTCGTCGGGTTCCTCGGGATCGCGACGGTGACGGTAGCGCTGGGCGACGCCGTGCGACGTCGAAGGCGTCGCTTGGGCGCCTAGGGCTACGGAGACCTGCTGGGGGATCGTCAACAGCGCCGAGCCCTGTGGTCGTGCAGCCGGGCTCATCCTAGCGGTCGGAGAAGTGGGCTACGAATCCGCGTCGGAATGAGTCCCCGTGACGACCCAGAACGACTCCCTCGTGAGGAAGGTGGGTTTCCTATGGGCGATCGGAACGTTGCTCGGAGGGTGCCGGTCCCGGCGTACTCGGCGAGGTTGGTCCACGCGGCGTACGAGAAGGCTGGTCGAGCCGTACCTGGTCACGGTTCTTCGTCCACCCCGGCTGGATCCAACGCCGGGATAAACGGTCCGTAACATTCGATGTCGGCTCTAAGTCCCCGCACTGAGCTCGACCATCGGTAAGCTCCCACCTGCCAAGCGGCCCCGGCTGGTCTCGGTCCAGATAGGTACCGACGATCTCGCTATGAGGCCGGCCGCGCGCGCGCAGCGCCCACTCCAACTCTGCCGCCTCGCACCCAGGCGGTGATCTCGGCATCGTCCCGCCCGCTGTCCGCGGCGTCGTCGTCCACCATCACACGGATGCGTCGGATGACGTTGAAGCTGCTGATGCCCTCCCGTCCGGCGGGCACGGCCCCCTCGGGCGTGTCCCATTGGGCGGCACCGACGCCCGTGACCGCGCCCAGCACGACCGACGACGAGATCCGCGAGATGAGCTCCACCGATGGCGGGACGCGATCGATCGACATCGAGTGTCCCGCGCACTCGCCAGGCGGCGGATCAGCCGCTTCCGTGGGGGACAAACGCACGACCGCGGACGGTCTCGCCATCGCCGGGGGTATCTGTTGACCCTCCTTGGAGCTAGCCGGCCCGCTCCTCACTGCCGCACCTGTGACCGTTGGAGTCGTCGGCCGATCCAGGAGAAGCAGAGCCACGAGGAAGGCTGCCGCGAGGACCCCGAGGGCCGCCATCAGCTGGTTGGCGTTCATGCGCTACCCGAGTTGCGGCGATCGGCACGTCCGGGGGCGCCCACCCCGCTGCCGTCATGCCTGCGGCGGCGGACCAGCCTCCGGTCGCTGGCCGCCGGTGCTGCCCATGGATGGCGAATCGGGCGTCCGATCGCGCGCCGGGCCGCTGGGCATGCTGCTGGCGGCATTGAAGCCCCGGTCGACGTAGTCGCCCACGCGCCGGGCCAGGTCGGTCAGCTCCAGAGGCAGGATGAACTTGGTCGAAGGGGAGGCGCCCAGCGCCTTGAGCGCCTCCAGGTACTGCAGGGTCATGGTGCGCTCGTCGACCGTGCGGGCAGCCTGGAAGATCCGCTCCAGTGCCTGGCTGAAGCCTTCCGCCTCCAGGATCGATGCCTGGCGACGACCCTCGGCGCGCAGGATGGCCGACTGCTTCTCGCCTTCCGCGACGTTGATGTTGGCCTGTCGCGCGCCCTCGGACTCGGTGATCACGGCACGCCGGTTGCGCTCGGCGGAGAGCATCCGGTTCATGGCGTCCTGGACGTCGCGCGGCGGGATGATCTCGCGGATCTCGACCGTGGTGATCTTGCCGCCCCAGCGCTCGGTCTGCTCGTCCAGCTTGGCGCGCAAGACCTCATTGATCTGGTCGCGCTTGGAGAGCACGTCGTCGAGCAGGATGTCGCCGATGACGGCGCGCAGCGTGGTGGTGGCGATGCCCTGGAGCGCGCCGGCGAAGAAGGCCACCTTGACCACGCTGGAGAGGGGGTCGGTGATGCGCCAATAGATCAGGAAGTCGATGTTGATGGGCGCGTTGTCGCGGGTGATGGTCGTCTGGCTGGGGACCTCGATGAACTGCTCGCGCAGGTCCACCCGGACCGGGCGGTCCACCAGGGGGATCAGGAAGACGAGGCCGGGGCCCTTGACCAGGGAGAGGTTGGTTCGCCCGAAACGGAAGACGACCAGACGGTCGTACTCGTTGACGATCCGGACGGACAGATAGACGAGGACGAGGACGACGACCGCGACGAGGGCGACGGCGGCGATGGTGACCGGATCCACTTGATCTCCTGCTACGCCTGCCTATCGTCACACAACGGCGGAAGTCGCGTCAGCCGACTCGACCAACAGCGTCAGGCCGTCCTGGCCCACGACGCGCACCGGCGTGCCTCGGGGGATCGCCGCGCCGTCCACGGTGCGCGCCGTCCACTCCTCGCCGACGGCATAGACGGAACCTTCGGGCGCCAGAGGCCGGCGTACCGCGGCTGGCGTACCGAGCGGGATGACGGGACCCTGGGACGTGCCGCCGATGGTCACCGGCGCCAGCTTGTGTGTGCGCAGCGCGAAGTACAGGACCATGGTCATGAAGGCCGCCGTGAGCGCGGTCATGACCACGATGATGGGGGTCGCTACCGCCACGTCCGGCGCCGTGGGCGTGCCCGGCTCCGTGTAAAGCGCGGCGGCACCCAGCGCGAAGCAGACGATCCCCGCGATGGCCAGCAGGCCATGGCTGGTCACGGTCAGCTCCAGCACGAACATCACGATGGCCAGTCCGATGAGCAACAGTCCCCCGATGTTCAGCGGCAGGCTGCCGAACCCGATGAAGGCCAGGATCAGCGCGATGGCGCCCAGGATCCCGGTCACGAAGTTCGGGCTCTGGAGCTCGAAGATGATCCCGTAAAAGCCGATGGTGAAGAGGATGAAGGCGATGTTGGGATCGGTCAGCAGGTGCAGGAACTGCTGGAGGGGGTTCATGGGCAGCTCTTCCGTGGGAGCACCCTCGGTCTCGAGCGTGACGGGCTGCCCGCTGACCTGCACGGTCGTGCCGTCGATGGCCGTCAGCAGCTCCTCGATGGAGGCCGCCTTGAGGTCGATGGCACCCGCCGCCAGCGCCTCGTCGACGGTGTAGGACGCCGCTTCCTCCACCGTGGAGACGGCCCATTCGACCGGCCGGCCGCGGGACTCGGCGATAGCCGTGATCGAAGCGATGGCGTCGTTCATGACCTTGTCGCCGAGAGCGCCCTCGATATCCTCGCCCTGGCCCCCCACCGGCGTGGCGGCACCTATGTTGGTGCCCGGGGCCATGGCCGCGACGTGCGCCGCGAGCGTGATGAAAGTACCTGCGCTCGCGGCACGGCTTCCCGAGGGCGCCACCCAGACCACGACCGGCAACGGTGCCTCGAGCAGGGTCTTGACGATCTCGCGGGTGGAGTCGAGCGATCCGCCCGGCGTGTCCAGTCGGACCACGACAGCCGCCGCCCCTTCGCGGTGCGCTCGCGCGATGGCGTCATTCAGGTAGCCGGCCATCACCTGGTCGACCACGCCGGTGGTGGGCAGGATGGCCACCGAGCCCGGGGCCGCCGCCCGGGTCGGCGCGGCCAGGAGCAGGATGAGCCCCACGAACAGGCAGGCTGCCTGGAGCGGCGCGAGGACGCTGGAGAGTGCGCGGGGCTTCATGACGGTGGACCGCGTGGAGTATCTCACCTCACCGGAGGGGGCTCCGAGGCACGGATGCCGCGTGCCCGCTCGAACAGGAAGTCATAGACCAGGCTGCTCCAGGTCTCCAGCCGCTCATAGACGCGCAGCACCTGGAGTGGCGCCACGAACTCTCCCTCCAGCTTGTCCGTCTCGCGGACGCCGGCCGGGCGACCGGCCGCCTCGACACTGTAGACGACGCCCAGATGGACCGCGCCGACCGGGTCGGAGTCGTCGTTGAGCAGCCCCACCGAGCGGAACTCCGGCTCCCATTCCGCCACGAGCTCCTCAACCCACTCTCGGCGCAAGCCGCCAGCGAGCCCTCCGTCCGCCGGGTTGACGTGACCGCCGATGCCCACCGAGTAGCGCTCATGAAGACGCGCGTCGCTGCCGGCACGGGTACGGCGCATCAGGAAGATGCTGCCCCGGTCACGCAGCACGACATAGGGGATGACCTGCTTCCAGCCACGGTCTTCCTCCACCTCGCCGCGCGGCCGGTACGTGCCCTCGGCCTCGATAAGAGCGAGGACCGGTGCCACGTCGCCATAGAGCACACCACGCCAGGCCGCGCCACCGGGCAAGCGGGCCCGTGGGACACCGAGCACCAGTTCGTCGCCGCTCACCTCACGGCGACCGTCACTTCCAGTCGACGCCCACGAGATCGACAGCCTCGGTGATGCC
>Ga0136615_10001370_pt1 | contig 11788 bp, 10 predicted proteins | sample AntDrymUQ2882206_2_FD_106647 | JGI IMG/M metagenome (GOLD analysis project Ga0136615, IMG submission 106647) | Polar desert sand microbial communities from Dry Valleys, Antarctica - metaG UQ288 (22.06) | ecosystem: Environmental > Terrestrial > Soil > Desert | place: Antarctica: Dry Valley...
ATCCAGTGGACTTAGGTACTAGTACGCACGGTGCTGGACGGCCCTTTGACCTGGCACCCGCGGCTGGGCTCAGTCAGGCGACGCCTCAGTCACGATCACTCGCCCACCTCGGCTGCTGTACCGGAGGTGATCCGGAGCAGTTCGGCGTAGCTGGTCGGGAACACCGTCGATGGATGACCGGCCGCAGCCCAGATCTGCTCGTAGCGTGCCAGTTCAATGTCGACCAGGGTCCCGATCGGCTGCGGGTGCCCGACCGGTGCCACTCCGCCGATGGCTTGGCCGGTGTGCCTGCGTACGAACTCGGGATCCGCACGACGCAAGCTGGCGATTCCGAGCAGGGCGGCCACCTTGGCAGTGTCCACGCGATGCGCGCCGCTGGTCATCACCAACAGCGGGGATCCATCCGCATCGAAGATCAAGCTGTTCGCGATCGCACCGACCTCGGTGCCCAACTGCTCGGCCGCCAGCGCTGCGGTGTGCGCCGCTGCCTCCAGGACGCATACCTCGCCGACGACACCGGCATCGCGCAGCTGGCGGGCGACTGATTCGACCCTAGGATTCACCCGGCCAGTATCCCGATCCCGGAGCTTCTTCGATCCGGGCACAGCTCAGATCAGGCGGCGACCATGCAGGTGGCAATCCGACACAACCCCAGCTTCGCGGTCGCCAGGGTCTCGTTGGCCCCCGGTGAACCGGCCCAGGTCGAGGCCGGCGCGATGGCAGCCATGTCGCCGGACATGACCGTCCAGGCACAGCTGCAGGGCGGGCTGATGAAGTCCTTGGCTCGTGGGGCACTGGGCGGGGAGTCCCTGTTCATCACGACCTACACCGCCGGACCGTACGGCGGGTGGGTCGACGTTGCACCGAACCTGCCCGGTGATGTCGTGGTGTTGACCGCGTCCCCGGAGCGGTCCTGGAACCTGTCCAAGGGCTGCTGGCTGACCAGCGAGTGGAGCGTCTCCATCGATACCAAATGGGGTGGGTTCGGCAACCTGATCGGCGGTGAGGGCGGGTTCCTGATGCGGGCCACCGGTCATGGGCAACTGCTGGTCTCCTGCTTCGGTGCCCTCGACGTCCACCGGCTCGGTCAGGGTGAGCGGCTGGTCCTCGACACCGGACACCTGGTGGCCTACACCGACGGGATCGGAGTCTCCACCCGCCGGATGGGCGGATCGACCATGACCGCACTCAAGAGCGGGGAGGGACTGGTCTTCGAGTTCACCGGTCCCGGGGAGGTGCTGGGGCAGAGCCGCAATCCGGCCGGTCTCGTCTCGTACCTGGCCGCCAGGGGGCTCGGCGCGCGTTCGTGACACCGACGGGCATGCTGCTTGAGTGAGTCCAGGCGCTGACCCGACCGCCGGCGACCCACCGGCGAGCCCCCCGAAGCTCCCTCGGGAAGCCTGGATCCTTGGGCTGGTGGCCGCCTGCGTGGCGATCGGATACGGCATCGTGGCCCCCGCCATCCCGGACTTCGCGCTCGAGTTCGGAGTCAGTCGCACCTTGGCCGCACTGGTGGTCACCGCCTTCGCCGGGATGCGGATCGTGTCCGCGCTGTTCTCCGGCCGGCTCGTCGACCGATTCGGTGAGACCCGAGTACTGGTGACCGGAATCGGCCTGGCGGCCGTGACCAGTGGGGCGGCCGGGTTCGCGCAGAGTTACCCGCAGCTGCTCATCCTGCGAGGGCTCGGCGGACTGGGATCGGCGATGTTCACCGTATCGGCAGTCGTCCTGCTGATCCGGACTTCGCCGCCGCAGGTCCGTGGCCGGGCCAACAGCGTGTTCTTCGGTGGCTTTCTGGTCGGTGGAATCGCGGGGCCAGTGGTCGGCGGACCGCTTGCTGCACTCTCGCTGCGGTTGCCCTTCTTCATCTATGGCGCGCTGCTGGTCGTCGCAACACTCGTCGCGCTGGTGGCCTTTCGGCGTCTGCCGCCGCCGGTGTACGTACCTGATCCGAACGACGACGGCCCACCCGGCCCGTCGAGCATCGGATCGATGCTGAGAATCCCGGCCTACCGGGCGGCGATCGGGGCCAGCCTCGGGACGGGATGGCTGGCCTTCGGGGTGCGCTTCTCACTCATTCCGTTGTTCGTCGGTGAGGCGCTGGATCTCGGTACGGCGTGGACCGGCATCGGGCTCGGAGTCTTCGCCGTGGCCAACGCGGCAGCGCTGTTCCCGTCCGGGCGCTGGGCCGACCGGGTGGGCCGAAAGCCGCTGATGATCCTGGGAACGACGTCGGCGACCGTCGGCATGGCGATCCTCATCGCGCCCGCCGACCTCACGCTGTTCCTGATCGCGATGGCCGTGTCCGGAGTCGGTACCGGCATGCTCGCAGTGGCTCCGGCGGCCATCGTCGCCGACGTCGCGCCGGCCCGAAGTGGCGGTGCCGTCGCGTTCTACCAGATGTCGCTCGATGTGGGGGCGATGATCGGTCCGCTTGCGGCCTCGGCGCTGGTCGACAGCGGGGGATGGGGCTCCACACCGGCGGCCGGCTACTCCACCGGATTCGCCCTGACGACCGCGGTGCTCGCGATCGGTGTCCTACTGGCCATCAGGATGCCGGAGACCCGCCCGGTGTAGGCGCAGGGACTTTCTCCGGAGAATGTGCGGTCGGGACCGTTCCAGATGGCTCTTTATCCGGAGAATGTCCGTTGGTCAGAATGCGGTGTCAGCCGGGAACTCGATCTGGACCGCCTGGCGAGTGGCGATCAGCGGGGCGATGAACTCCGTGGCGATTCGCTGGTGTTCAGGATGGTCGAGGTAAGCCGGCAGGGCTTCCGGGCTCTCGAGCACGGCGGCCACCGCGAAATCGGCGTTGCCCTCTCGGAGACCGAGGTCCGGGCCGAATCGATAGGAGAGCAGTTCGGGGATCTGCGCGGGCAGCGAGCTCAGGCCTTCGATGACGGACACCACGTCGTCATTGGTGACGTCGCGGCGCCAGCTGAAGGTCACCAGATGCATGATCACGTCGTCGAGCGTACTGACCGGACAACGCTGCGCTGCCGGGGTTGACGCCGAGCCAGGCAAGCTGTTGACTGACCTCAGGCATTCGAACATGTGTTCGAATGATCGAGGTGTCGCTGTTGGACACCGCAGCCACTGAGCCGGAGCCGTTGCCCTCGACCCGTATCGGCTCCGGCTCAGTGGGCAGCGTCACTCGATGGGGCCGTTCAGTTGTGCAGGAGGTGTCATGCGGGGCAATTGCGCCGAGAGCGAGCGGTGCGCCGCAGCCGAGCATCTCACGAGGCGGGGCGGTCATGAGCCGTCTGCCTGAGGCCGGTCGGGGTGAACGGATCGACGTGGAAGCGGGTACCCGGACGTACTCGAGCGCGACACCGGAACGGTTCTGGTGGCGCGAGCGTCGGTACGAGGTTGCTGTCATCCTCGATCACTGGTTGGAATCCGGACCCTGGTGGCGTCGGTTCAGCGGCGGCGAGGCGATCGTGCAACTGCACTGGTGGCGGGTGGAGACGCGACCCGGCCTCGGTCCGAGCGGTGGCCCCGGTGGCGTCTACGACCTGTGCTGGGACGAGGCGGCCAACCGATGGGTGCTGGGTCGTGTCCATGACTGACTCTCAGTCCAGAGCAGCCTCTCGGGCCAGAGCAGCGGGTTTCCGGTCCGATGGGCGCGGGTCGGCGGCGTCATTGCTGGCTCAGGCACGTACCGAACTGGTGGAAGCAGCCACCGAACCTGAACCCGAACCTCGGTACGCCCGAGCACATCTGGCTGCACTACGTGCGGCTGCGGCGGTGCTCGCCCAACGCAGTGCGGCCGGGTTGCGACCGAGGCGGCGTGGATTGCACAGTGCCTGGGATCTGCTGTTCGAGTTGGCCCCGGAACTGGGGGAATGGGCCGGGTTCTTCGCGGCCGGTGCGGGCAAGCGGGCCGCTGCCGAAGCGGGACTCGTCGGTTCGGTGACTGCCCGAGAGGCCGATGACCTGATCCGGGAAGTGGCGACCTTCTGCCGCCTCGTCGAGCGGTTGACGGGCGGCGACAGGGAGTGAGCATGTCGCCCAGTAACTGGTCAGTTGCCGTAGGTGCGAGGTGCGAAAAGTGACCAGTTACTACGGGCAGAGGGACTAGTGGACCCGTACGTCCATTTGCACGTCGCGTCCGGATATTCCCTCCGGTACGGCGCCAACCACCCGAGCGACCTGGTCGAACGGGCCGCTGAACATGGGATGACCGCCTTGGCGCTCACCGATCGGGACGGTCTGTCCGGAGCGGTGAAGTTCGCGGTGGCCTGCCGGGAGGCCGTCATCCGGCCGATCTTCGGACTGGATCTGGCCCTCGGCCCAATGGCCGGACAGCAGCCGGTACGTCTGCCCGGCCACAAGGCTCCGGCTCGCGGCGGGGCCAGCGTGGATGGCCGATCGCCACGGGTCACCGTGCTGGCCCGGGCTGGGACCGGATGGCGAGCGCTGTGCCGGCTCACCAGCGCCACGCACATGGCCGGCGAGCGGGGGATGCCGGTGAGCAGCCGGGATCTCGTGGCCGAGCATGCCGGCGAGGGGGCCCTGGTCGCCCTGCTCGGTCCGGATTCGACGGTGGGCCGAGCGCTGGCTACCCGCCGGCCCGACCTCGCCGAGGCCGAATTAGCGGCCTGGCGGGACCGTCTCGGTGCCCAACAGGTCTATCTCGAGATCGTCCACCACCGGGCTCAGGGTGATCGGGCCAAAGCAGAATCGATGCTCCGGTTTGGTCTGCGGACCGGCGCGCCGATGGTGCTCACCAACGCGGTCCGCTATGTGGACCCGTTCGACGCGCCGACCGCGGACGTCCTGGACGCGAGCCGGCGGCTGGTCCCGCTCGATCTGCGCCACCTCGACCGGCGCAGCGCCGAGGGTTATCTCAAGTCCGGCAAAGAGATGGCCGACATTGCCGCGGACCTCGCCGACGACGAGATCGGGACCAGGTTGCTCACCGCGACCGCTCGCCTCGCCGAGCAGTGTGCGGTCGACCCGCGGCGCGACCTGGGGCTGGGCACCGTGCATTTCCCGGAACTCGATGTCGTGCGTGCTCCGAGCGAGGCGGGACTGCGTGACGGAGAGGTGCTCTCCCAGCGCTGCGAGGCGGGCTTCGGCCGGCGCGGGATGACCGTCACCGATGCCGTACGACAGCGTCTGACCGACGAGTTGGAGGTCATCGGGCAGATGGGCTTCCCGTCGTACTTCCTGACCGTCGCCGATGTCGCCGACCTGATCCGCTCCATGGGGGTTCGCGCGGCCGCCCGCGGCTCGGGGGCGGGGAGCCTGGTCACCTACCTGCTCGGGATCTCCGACGTCGACCCGATCCGCTACCGGCTGCTCATGGAACGGTTCCTGTCTCCGCTGCGAAAAGCATTGCCCGACATTGACATCGACGTCGAGTCGGCGCGTCGGATGGAGGTTTATGACGCGGTGATCGACCGGTACGGCGACGACCGGGTCAGTTGCGTGTCCATGATGGACACCTATCGGGTACGACACGCCATCCGCGATGTCGGTGCGGCGCTGGGCATGCCGCTGGGTGAGATCGACACGCTGGCCAAGGCCTTCCCGCACATCCGCGCCAACCAGGTGAGGGCGGCGCTGCGTGACCTCCCGGAGTTGCGAGCTAGCGGGATCGGGCAGGCCAAGCTCGAATTGCTTTTCGACCTGGTGGAGAGTCTCGACGGGCTACCCCGGCATATCGCCCTGCACCCGTGCGGGGTTCTGCTCTCCGACCGGAGCCTGCTCGACCGGACCCCGGTCGAACGCAGCTTCCTGGGTTACCCGATGAGCCAGTTCGACAAGGACGACGTCGAGGAACTCGGCCTGCTCAAACTCGACCTGCTCGGCATCCGGATGCAGTCGGCGATCGCGCACGCACTCGACGAGGTCCGGCGGGTGGACGGGATCGAGGTGGACATCGATGCCATTCCCCGCGATGACCCGACGACCTACGAACTCATCCAGTCCACCCGGACGCTGGGCATGTTCCAGATCGAGTCGCCGGGACAGCGCGAGTTGGTCGGCAAGTTCGCCCCGGAGAGCTTCGAGGACATCATCATCGACATCTCGCTGTTTCGGCCCGGCCCGGTCAAGAGCGACATGGTCACCCCGTTCCTGATGGCCCGGCAAGGCTGGGCGGAGCCGTCCTACCTGCACGAGAGCCTGCGGTATTCCTTGGAGCAGACCGGTGGTGTGGTGGTCTTCCACGAACAGGTGCTCGAGATCGTGCACACGGTCACCGGGGTCACCCTGGCAGAGGCCGACGAGGTCCGGCGGGCCTTGGGGCACAAGGACGGTCATCCGGAGGTGCAGGCCTGGTTCATGCCGATCGCGCTCAAGCGCGGATATTCGGTGCCGGATGCCGAACGGATCTGGGAGGTGCTGGCCGCCTTCGGCTCGTTCGGATTCTGCAAGGCCCATGCCGCAGCTTTCGCGCTGCCGACCTACCAGTCGGCCTGGCTCAAGGCGCACCACACAGCGGCCTTTGTCGCCGGAGTGCTGACCCACGATCCGGGGATGTATCCCAAGCGGTTGATCCTGGACGACGCTCGCAACTTCGGGATCCCGGTCCTGGGCCTGGACGTGAACATCTCCGACGGCGTCTACCGGGTGGAGCGAGTAGCAGATCCGGAAACCGACTGGGCGCTACCGGACTGGCTCCCGGCTCGGATGCCTAATCCCACCCGGTACGGCATCCGGTTGTCCCTGGCCGACGTGAAGGGCATCAACGACGCGGAGGTGACCGGCATCGTGGCCGGTCGGCCGTACGCCTCGCTCTCGGACTTCTTCTATCGGGCGGGCGCGTCCCGCCCGATCGTGGAGCGGTTGATCGTGGCAGGTGGATTCGACTCGCTCTACCGGATCGGCCAAGCCAGTCCGGTACGCCGGCGGGGGACGGTGAACCGACGCGACCTGCTCCTGCAGACCAAGGAACTCGACCAATGGGTGCGTGGGGCCAGAAAGGCCACCGGGACGCTCACCCCGAGAAGCCGGAGGCGGTCGGGGGCTGCAGGAGGAACCCAGCTGATCTTCGACTTCCCCCTACCTGGCGACCAAGAGCTGGCCGGCTCGGCCGGCGGACTGCCGGAGATGACCGACGCCGAGCGGGTCAGTGCGGAATTGGAGGTGCTCGGTCTGGATGCCAGCCGGCATGTCGTGGACTTCTACGCGCCGCTGTTCGGGGCGCTGGGAATGGTTCGGGCCAAGGACCTGCTCGGTGTGCGGAGCAAATCCGAGGTGCTGGTGGCCGGGGTGAAGGTCGCCACCCAGACCCCGCCGGTGCGCTCGGGACGTCGGGTGGTCTTCGTGACCCTCGACGACGGTACGGGCTGCGCGGATGCGACCTTCTTCGAAGACGCCCAAGGAGCCTATGCCGCAACGGTCTTCCACTCCTGGCTGCTGGTCATCCGCGGCGAGGTACGCCGGACCGGCCCACGCGGGATCTCGTTGCGGGCGACCGGTGCATGGGAACTGCCGACGCTGTACGAGGCATGGAACTCTGCCGGACTCGACGCGGTGACCGATCTGATGGATCAGACACCTGCCTCACCCCAGCCAGGTAGTCGGTCAGGCTTCGCCGGCCCGCTCGACTTCTCCGAGCAGGCCATCCAGGGAGCAGCTGAAGCCCGCTCACCCCGACCGGTCATGGCCAGGCCGGTACTGGTGCATCCCACCGGTTTTCGGATGTCGCCGTACTCCGACCTGAAACCGCCGGGGGAGGACACCAAGACGGCACCGAGAAAACTCTGGCACGCCAGTCCCGGCAGCAGCGGCCATTGACCGGTCCGCTCGATGAGGGCCATTGCCTCGGACGCCGGTCATTGGCCACATTAGGCTCGGTGGGCCATGACTTCCACCTCCGCCAGGCCACCGGATGTCGGATCGTCGCGTGCGGCGGCGGTGTGGGCAGCGCTGGAGCCGATTCTCAGCGACGGGCCACTGCGGGTGTTGGACGTCGGCGGCGGCACCGGAGGGTTCGCCGTACCGCTGGCCCAACGTGGGCACACCGTCACCGTTGTCGACCCGAGTCCAGATGCCCTGGCACTGCTGGCCCGCCGGGCGCAGGCGGCCGGTGTCGCTGGCGCGGTGACCGGCGTTCAGGGGGACGGCGACCGGCTGGCCGAGGTTGTTGCGGCCCAGAGCGCGGATCTGGTGCTGTGCCACCACGTCCTGGAATTCGTCGACGAGCCGGTGACGGCCGCGGCCGCGTTGGCCACCTGCGTACGGGCCGGTGGGTGGGTCAGTTTGCTCGTGGCCAACCAAGCCGCCGCAGTGTTGGCCAGAGCCGTGGGAGGCCGGACCGAGGAGGCGCTGGCGTTGCTCCACGGGCAGCCCGACGGAACACGACACCGACGCTTCGACATCGACGAACTGCACGACCTGGTGGTCCACGCGGGTCTGTCGGTAGAGCAGTGGCACGGGGTACGCGTCGTGGCCGACCTGCTCCCTGCCGCCGAGGTTGCCGCCGAGCAGAGTGCCGCCGTACGGCAACTGGAAGCTGTTCTGGCACAACGTTCGCCATACCGTGATCTGGCAAGCGACGTTCATCTGCTGTGCCGCCGGTGACCGGAGCGCCGCATCCCCTAGCTGAACCGGGGCGGAGGCAGGCCGGACCGAACCACTCCCGCTCGGACGGGCTGTCCGTTCCGGCGTATGGCCGCAGCAGCCTCGCCGAACTGTTGCCGGCGATCTTGGCCGGACTCGGCGTGGCCGGATTCGTCGACCTCCTCGGTCTGGCGCCGGCTCTGGCCGGTGTACGCCGCGTCGTGCTGCTGCTAGTCGACGGGTTGGGAGAGCACAACCTCGCTGCCAACTCGGAGGCTGCGCCGGTTATCGCATCCCTGCCTAGCCCGATCGGTGCCCTGCAGGCGGCCAGCCCGTCGACGACTCCGGTCAGTCTCGCCACGTTGAGCACCGGTGTGCCACCCGGCGAGCACGGCATCGTCGGCTTCACCGTCGCTGTCCCAGGGACCGATCGGCTGCTTACTCATATCGAGTGGGGGACCGACCCATCCCCCAAGGAGTGGCAACCGGCGCGCACCATATTCGAGCGGGCCGCGCAGGCCGGCGTGAGCGTCCATGCCGCAGGGCCGGCCAGGTTCATCGGGTCCGGTCTCACTGAGGCCACCTACCGGGGAGCTAGCTATCTGACGGCGGTCGGCCCCGGAGATCTGGTTGCTCGGGCGGTCTCCGCCACTGGAGACGGCCGACCTTCGTTGCTCTACGCCTATCACGGCAACCTCGACATGACCGGGCACATCCGCGGCTGCGCCAGCGACGCCTGGCGGTTCGAGCTCGGCCAGGTCGACGCACTGGTCGCCTCGATCCTGACTTTCATGAAGCCGGACACAGCTCTTGTCGTCACTGCGGATCACGGCATGCTCGACGTTGCGACCGACGGCAAGCTGGACCTTGATGCAAACCGTGACGCTCCCGACGGGGCCGACGCGGCCGCGCTGGCAGCCGGAGTTCGAGTGGTGGCAGGAGAACCCCGCGCCCGTTTTCTCTACACACAAGCCGGAGCCACCGGCGACGTGCTTGCCGCTTGGTCGGCCGTGCTCGGAGAACGAGCTTGGGTGATGTCCCGGGAGCAGGCGATCGACGAGGGCTTGTTCGGTCCCACGGTGCTTGCAGGGCATGTCGAACGCATCGGGAATGTGCTGGCCTGGGCACGCGGCAGCTTCGCCCTCACCGCCAGCCGCCGAGAGCCCGGCGCCCACTCCCTGATCGGATACCACGGCTCGTTGACCGCTGCCGAGCTAGACGTTCCGGTACGCATCGGCCGTGGCTGACGGAGGGAGGCACGTGCCGTCGAGGAACGTTGGGGTGGGCCAAGAAGGTTCTACCTCCGGCCGTGAGGATTCCGACTCGCAGCGTCGGGCCACCTGGCCCGCCATTCTGCCTGGTCTGATCCTGGCGACCGGCTTGGCCGGCATTGCCTGGGCGGCCGGGTCACTGGCGCCCGTTGTCGGCGGACCGGTATTCGGAATTGTGCTGGGCATGACCGTTCGCGCGATGTGGCAACCGCCGCCGCTGTTCGGGACCGGCTTGGCCTTTGCGGGGAAGTACGTCCTGCAGGCGTCGGTCGTGCTGCTCGGGCTGGGTCTGAGCCTCGGCCAACTCCTGCAGACCGGGTTGGAGTCATTCCCGGTGATGATAGGCACCTTACTGATTGCTTTCGGCGCCATGTTTGTCTTCGGCCGATTATTGCGCGTCAATAGTGAGCTTCGAACGCTGATCGGAGCGGGAACAGCCATTTGCGGCGGGTCAGCAATTGCAGCCACCAGCGCCGTCATAGCGCCGACTCAGGCAAGTATCGCCTATGCGATATCAACCATCTTTCTCTATAATGCGATCGCCGTGCTCCTGTTCCCTTTCCTCGGGCACCTGCTGGACTTGTCGCAGAATGCGTTCGGTCTCTGGGCGGGAACAGCGATCAACGACACGTCGTCGGTGGTGGGGGCCGGATATACGTACGGGATGGCCGCAGGGGACTACGCCGTCATCGTGAAGCTCACCCGAACGACGATGATCATCCCGATGGTGCTTGTGATTGCGTTCTTTCACATACGAGCCAAGCGTAAGCAGATGGTCGCGGACGCTGCAGTACCCGGCTCCCGGCTGCCGTGGCGAAAGATCGTTCCATGGTTCATCATCTGGTTCGTCCTGGCGGTGGCGATCAGCTCGCTCGGTGTCATCCCCGAGGCGGCCCAGGACGCCACCGCGGTGCTCGCGCGCGCGATGATCACCGTGGCGCTGACGGCCATCGGACTCTCGGCGCAGTTCTCGGCAATGCGGCACACAGGTGTGCGGCCGCTGCTTCTCGGTGGGCTTCTCTGGGTGACGGTTGCTGTTTCCAGCCTGGCTCTGCAGGCGCTGTTCGATCAACTGTGATCAGCGTCGATAACTGTCGAATGCAGCAATTCAACGCATATATGTGGAATTCCTGGTTCTCGCCATACTCATCGGTGTCCCACCGCACGCAAGCTGACCAGCTCGAACAACCTGATCGCCGCTGGGTGGGTGGCCGAGCAGGTCAGCCTGTTCAGCGCAGAAGCGTGGGTCGTACCGACCTCGACTTCATACTCGGTGCCATCGGTGTGGGCCAGCCGGGCCACCCACCGGGCCAGGTCTGCGCGATGCAGGCCGAGTGGGACGACGGCGCTGATCCGGTGCTCGCCGAGATGACTCCGCAGATAGTGCTCCGCAGCCTGGGTAGGGGCGGCCTGAACGCTTGCCCCGCGGAAGTACGTGGACTCGATCAGACCGTCCCGATGCGCAGCAGCGATCCGGAGCGCGGAGTCCCCGTCGAGGCCGCCGTAGTAGAGACCGTTCGGTAGGACGACGATGTTGGCGGCAAATCTGTCACCCCCGACATGCGAAGTCTCCCAAGTGTTGTCCGGATAGTGCGCGGCAAGGGCAGCGTAAGCTGGGCGACCGTACAGAGCGCAGCAGGCGTCGTGCCTGGCATGGGTGCACACCAGAAAGATTGGTTCCGCACTGCTGTCGCCCTCCGAGCCGTCGAACGACAGATCGAGCAGCTCGCCTTCGTTGTCGTACTCGCCCCACCAACTGGCCGGGGTGCCCGCACCGGAGTCGACGTATGCCCAGCGCCGACTCCGTGCGGGCTGCGTGCGGTCTGGCGGCCTGCGGATGACCTGGATCCGGATTCCCTGCGCGCCGGTGAGCGCCAGCAACCCGGTGGCGACATCTTGGGCAAACAAGGATTGGCGCAGGGCGTGCCGGCCCCAGCCACCCGGCTGCTCGATCAGCAGCCACCGGGTCGCGGGCGCGGCGGTGGCCATCAGCGGATCCCGTC
>Ga0136615_10001371_pt1 | contig 11788 bp, 9 predicted proteins | sample AntDrymUQ2882206_2_FD_106647 | JGI IMG/M metagenome (GOLD analysis project Ga0136615, IMG submission 106647) | Polar desert sand microbial communities from Dry Valleys, Antarctica - metaG UQ288 (22.06) | ecosystem: Environmental > Terrestrial > Soil > Desert | place: Antarctica: Dry Valley...
GATCGGAGGGTCAGCCGGGGTCGGTGGGTAGCGGCGGGTCGGTCGGTAGCGGCGGGTCGGTGGGTAGCGGCGGGTCGGTCGGTAGCGGCGGGTCCGTGGTCGTCGGCAGCGGCTCTGTCGTTGACGGCGGGGACTCCGTGGTCGGCGGCGGGATCACTGGCGAAGAAGTCGTGGTCTCTGTTGTTGTCGGCGGCGGAGATTCTGATGTCGTGGTCTCTGTTGTTGTCGGCGGCGGAGATTCTGATGTCGTGGTCTCTGTTGTTGTCGGCGGCGGAGGATCTGATGTCGTGGTCTCAGCTGGCGGCGGATCTGGCGGAATGGGAACAGAAGAGTCCGTGATGGTCGGGTTGGTCCCGGGGTCTGAGTCCGGGTCTGAGTCCGGGTTCGTACCGGGCGGGGCGGTTGTCGGCGGTGTGAGGGTGCGCCCCTCGGAGTCGACCGTCGGCCGGCCGACCTTGAAGGGATTGGTCTCGGACGGCGCGTCGCAGGAGGGTCGGATGATGGTGCTGGTGTCCAGGCTGATCTGGCCGATTCGAGCGAGTACTCGTCCGCTCACGGTCGTCCCGGTCTGCACCGTCACCGAGGCCAGGGCGAGGATGCTGCCGATGAAGGCTGAGTCGTTACCCAGGGTCGCTGAGCTGCCCACCTGCCAGAACACATTGCACGCCTGGGCTCCGTTGACCAACTCGATCCTGCTGCCCGGCGCGGTGCTCAGGGTGAATCCTGCCTGGATGATGAACGTGGCGCTGGGATCGTCCTCCGCGTCAAGGATGAGAGTGCCGGTCAAGCCCAGCGCGGTGGCTTGCTTGTACAAACCCGGAACAAGAGTCATGCCGCCGACCTCGGGCGGTAACTCGCTCGGCCGGTCCTGTCCTGCCGCATCGTTGTACGCCGTTTCGAGATCGGCCTGTGCCTGCACCGCCAGGGCGTCCGCGGCATGCTTGGTCCCGTTGTTCACCTCTCCCGGCGGGAAACCACTGATCGCGGTGCCCGGACTGACACCCAACTCCCCAGAGATGACCGAGGGGCCATTGTTGCTGATCGTGGTACCAGCCAGCACAGCGAAGGAGAGCGCCGTACTCTCGGCCGCTCCGGGCAGGGCATCCTCGTCCGGGGAGTTGACGATCACGAAGGCTGTCACGGCGAGGACCGGGATGCTGAGAACTGCCACGGCCACCGCCACTACCGTGCGCGGCGAGCGCTCCCACCAGCCGCCCAGCCGATCGACGAGCCCAACCCAGAGGTCGCTAGGTCGGTCCATGAACGGCCGCTCCCATAGGCTGTGCAGCGGGTCTAGGACGACCCGCTCCCACAAGCCGCGCAGCCGGTCCATGAACGGCATGGTAGCCGTGCCCGGCACTATCGGACCCCATTGCGCACGTCGTCGACATGATCCTGTTGCATCCGAGGAGGGCATCGTGCCTAGGCTCGCCGACGTGAACTCCGTCGCGTCAGCCAACAGCACCTACTTCGAGGGGTGGCCATGGGTCAGCTGGTGACCAGCCTGATCACGGCTGCGCACAAGCACCCGGATCGGCCGGCGGTGCGTCTTGAGGAGTCGGTGCTCAGCTATCGGGGCCTGCTCGATGCCGCTGAGCGGGTCGCCGGAATGCTCAAGGCCCGCGGGCTGGAGCCAGGCGATCGGATCTGCCTCGTTCTGCCCAATGTGCCGGCCTTTCCGGTGTTGTTCTACGGGTCGCTGATCGCCGGCTGCATCGTCCTACCGCTTAACCCGTTACTCAGGCACAGAGAGATCGAGTATTGCCTGCAAGACTCAGGAGCCAAGCTGGTCTTCGCCTCCGAGAACGCCGGAGACGCCGCGGTCGCCGCGGCCCAGGCGGCCGGCGCTGAGTGCATGCTGGTCGATGCGGTAGGTCCGAGCTCGGAACAACTGGCTGACGCGCCCAACGGCACCGAACCTGTGCAGGTTGCAGACGACGACACCGCAGTGCTCCTGTACACGTCCTGGGTCAGCGGTAAACCGCGCGGCGCCATGCTCACCCACGCGAACCTGAGCAGCAACGCGGCAACGTCGGCGATTCTGACCAAATGCACGTCAGCTGATGTCGTGATGGGTTGCCTGCCGCTGTTCCACCTGTTCGGACTGACCGGCGGACTGAATCTCGCGGTCTTCGCCGGCGCCTGCCTGACGTTGATGCCTCGGTTCCACCCCACCAAGGCGTTGGAGATCATCGACCGGGACAGGGTGACGATCTTCGAGGGAGTACCGACGATGTACTCCGCCATGGTCACCGCACCGAACCGCGACTCCGTCGACACCTCGACGCTGCTTACCTGCATCACTGGTGGCTCGCCCATGCCGGTGGACGTGATGAAATCGTTCGAACAGGCTTTCGGCTGCATCGTGCTCGAAGGCTATGGACTGTCCGAGACCTCCCCTGTCGCCTCCTTCAATCACATGGACGCCGAGCGCAAGCCCGGCTCGATCGGTACGCCGATAGCCGGAATGCAGCTCAAACTGATCGGCGAGGACGGCAACGACATCCCGGAGGGCAGCGAGCAGATCGGCGAGATCGCGATCCGGGGAGACGGTGTCATGAAGGGGTATTGGCAGCATCCAGAGGACACCGAGAAAATCATTACCGACGGCTGGCTGCGCACCGGTGACCTGGCCACCAGGGACCGAGATGGCTACTACTTCATCGTCGACCGCAAGAAGGACCTGATCATTCGCGGTGGCTACAACGTCTATCCGGGCGAGATCGAAGATGCGCTGCGCGAACACGAAGCGGTCGCCGCCGCCGCTGTCATCGGCATCGAGCATCCGCATCTCGGCGAGGAGGTCGGCGCCGCGGTGGTACTGGTAGCGGACGCGCAGGTCACCGTCGCGGAACTCCGGAACTTCGTAAAGCTTCGGGTCGCCGCCTACAAGTACCCGCGCCTGATCTGGATCGTCGATGACCTGCCGAGGGGGCCGACCGGACAGATCGCGCGGCGACAGGTCTCACCGCCGCCGCGGGCGCCGGAGTCTGCCAACCAGTGATCTCGGGCGATACTCAGCCGCCGAGCATGAAGGCCACCAGGAAGCCGAGCGCGGTGGGCATGCCGATCCACCAACCACCTTCGCGGTAGGCCTCGGGAATCAATGTATTGGCCAGTACGGCAATCGTCGCGCCTCCCGCGAAGGCCTGGGTCGCAGCGATGCCGCTGGACGAGACCTGGCTTCCCACGACAGTGCCGCCCACGGTCACTGCGACGAGGACCATTCCGGTGACAGCCCACAGCCCGAAGACCCTCACCCGGTGCATTCGGTACTGCTCCCGCATCCGGGCCGCTCCGCTGACTGCTTCCGGCACGTTGCCGACCGCGATGGCCACCAGCAACACCAGGCCACCAGCCCCAGAATCAATGCTGACGCCCAGAGCGAGGTTTTCCGGCACGCCGTCGAGTACCACCCCGAGCAACAGCGCCCAACCAAGGGCCTTGGGACCCAACCGGTTGTCCAAGAGATGGTTGGCCACGACGTAGATCAGCGCGCCGACGAGCAGCGAGCCGCCGGCAAGCAATACGCCGCCCTCGTCGAAGGCAGGCTCGAACAGCTCGCTCGAGGCCGCAGCGATCAGCGTGCCGGCACCGAAGGCCATCAGGGCGGCCAGCACTCGGGGCGGCAGTTTCCAGCGCAGCCCCACAGCGGCTCCGACGACAAGGGGCACGGCGGTGCCAAGGCCGAACAGCAGGGCCGTCAGCAGGCTGAACTCGGGTGTCGGCGTTTCACAGATCAACCGTAGAAGACACGTTCGACGACGCCGCGGGTGCGCCGCGTCACGCGCAGGTAGTCCTCGAGAAAGTCGCCGGCGTCACGGTGCGGCGGATACCCCATGGCCCGGGTGACGCCCAACAGGTCCTTGCCAAGCCGTGGCAGCTGATCGCCGGAGCGGCCGCGGACCAACATGATGGCGTTACGTGATCGACTCGCCATCACCCATCCGGCCTCCAACGCCAACGCGTCGTCCCCGGCGATCAAGCCCAGCGGCACCATCGCGCGCAGAGCCTCCAAGGTGCCCGTCGTACGCAGGGACTCGTGCTCTGCCCCGTGCCTGAGCTGCAGGAGTTGGGCAGTCCACTCCACGTCGGCCAGACCCCCTCGTCCCAACTTCGTGTGAGTGGCCGGGTCAGCGCCTCGTGGCAGCCGTTCGGTGTCGACACGCGCCTTGATCCGCCGGATCTCGACCACGTCAGCGTGCGCCAGGCCCTCTGCTGGGTAGCGCAGCGGATCGATCAGCGAGACGAACTCCGCACCCAGATCCCGGTCACCGGCAACCGGAGCGGCGCGCAGCAGGGCCTGCCGCTCCCATGGTTGGGCCCATCGTTGGTAATAGGCGCGATAGGAAGCCAGCGACCGTACGACTGGGCCGTTACGTCCTTCGGGCCGAAGACCGGTGTCGATGGTCAGCGGCGGATCCGACGACGGGGCGGCCAGCAACAACCGTAGTTTCTCGGCGACATCCGTGGCCGCCCGTGCGCAGACCTGCTCGTCGGCGGCGTCCTTGGGATCGTGTACGAACAGCACGTCGGCATCGGAGCCGTAACCCATCTCCGCGCCGCCGAGGCGGCCCAACCCGATCACGACGAACCGCGTCGGCAGGTCGGCATCCGGTCCCGCGACCTCGCGCACCGCCGCTGTGAGCGCCGCCTGGATCGTGGCCGTCGCTGCATCGCTGAGACCAGCAAGAATCTGGCGATGCTGGGCAATCCCGAGCAGGTCGCTCATCGCCAACCGCAACAACTCGTGCCGACGCAACGCCCGTACGGCGGAAACTGCCTCGACCGGATCGGCACTGCGTTGCGCCACGGCGATCCAGGCAGTGCTGAGCTCGGTCAGTTCCGAGGGGACCAATTCGGTGTCCTCCGCGAGCAGCTTCAGCGCTTCCGGTGCACCGCCGAGCAGGTCGGCGACGTACTTGCTCGTTCCCAGCAGCAGGCCGAGCCGCTCGAGAACCTGTCCTTCGTCTCGAAGTAGCCGGAGATACCAAGGGGTGCGACCGAGTTGCTCGGAGACTGCCCGGTAGGCAAGCAGTCCGGCATCGGGATCAGCCGAATTGGTGAAGCTTTGCAACACCACTGGCAGCAGCAATCGCTGCATGGCCGCGGTTCGGCTCACTCCTGAGGTGAGCGCATCAAGGTGTCGCAGTGCTGCCTCGGGTGCGGCGAACCCTAGCGCGGCCAGCCAGCCCCGTGCTGCCTCTGGGCCGAGCCGGAGTTGGTCGCCGGGCACACGGGAGACCGCGTTGAGAAGTGGCCGGTAGAACAGTTTCTCGTGCAGCCGCCGGACGTGGCGGGTGTGCAGGCCGAGCTCCGCGGCAAGTACGTCCGCCGGCTCCCCTCGCTGATCTGGACGGTAGCCCAAAGATCTTGCCAGCCAACGGAGTTGACTCCAATCTTCGGGCAGCAAGTGGGTCCGGCGCAGGCGCAGGAGCTGCAGGCGGTGTTCTACCGTCCGTAGCAGGCGGTAGGACACGGCGAGGATCTCACCGTCCTCGCGGCCCACGTAGCCGCCAGCGGTGAGTGCGGCGAGAGCCGGCAGTGTCCCGCCGATGCGCAACTTTTCGTCGGCCCGGCCGTGCACGAGTTGTAGCAGCTGAACCGAGAACTCGACGTCGCGCAGTCCCCCCGGGCCGAGTTTGAGTTCGCGATCGACCAGCTGGGCTGGGATATTGGCCTCCACCCTGCGCCGCATCTTCTGGACGTCTTCGACGAAGTGCTCGCGTTCGGCTGCCGACCAGACCATCGGACGAAGCCGCTCGACGTAGGCCGTGCCGAGTTCCGGGTCGCCGGCCACGGGGCGCATCTTCAGCAGCGCCTGGAACTCCCAGGTCCGCGCCCATTTCTGGTAGTAAGTCACGTGCGAGTCCAGCGTGCGCACCAGTGGCCCAGCCGTGCCCTCCGGGCGCAGCGCCGCATCGACTGGCCAGGCAACCTGTGCACAGACGGCCATCAGATCACTGGCCAGTCGGGTTGCCGTACGCAGTGCGCCCTCGAGGCCAGACCCGTCGGCGGGCTCGCCGACGAAGATGACGTCGACGTCGCTGACGTAGTTCAACTCGCGTCCACCGCACTTGCCCATGGCGATGATCGCCAAGCGGCAGCCGGGTGATTCCTCGCCTAGCCCGCCCGCTGCGATCGCCAGGGCGGCCGTCAGGGTGGCGGTGGCCAGGTCCGATAGCTCGCTGGTCACTTGCTCGAGGTCGGCGGATTCCCCAAGGTCGCGGCTGGCCAGCACGAGTAATCCGCGCCGGTAGGCCAGGCGCAATGCTGCGATGGCCTCTGCACGCTGTACTGCCGCGGCTGTGCCACCCGTCCCGGTGGGCGGATCGGCGGGATCGCCACCGACCACGTGCAGGAAGTGCGCGGTGATGTCGACCGCCGATCGCGGCGTCGTGGCCAGACTCTCGGAAGTCAGCAGCCGCCAGTCGGCCGGGTGGGTCTCCAGATGCTCCCCCAGAGCACTGCTTGCCCCGAGCACCGCGCAGAGCCGGCGGCGCAGCGCCGGGTCACCGACCAGCGCTTCTCGCAGGTCATCGGGTTCCTCGCACGCCAGTGCGAGCCGGTGCAACGAGCGCAGCGCGAGGTCGGGATCGCCGGCTCTGGTCAGCGCCGCAAGGATCTCCGCAGCACCGACCCCTGCAGGGGCATCCCCAGTGGTGTCCCACAAGCCGAGCCTCGGCTCGACGAGAAGGACAGCGGTTTGGCTGGCCTCGGAGAACCCCAGCCGGGACAGTCGCGCGGCGCGGCGCTGGCTGGGGTCGGGCGCCGGCACGCGTCAGGCCGCTGCGCTGGATTGGGTGACAACTGCGGCGAACCGGCGCGCGAAGGCCGCCCAGACCTGCGCGATCTCATCATGCGCGTCCGAGGATGCCTCGGCGAGGACTTCGTCCTTGTCGAGTCCTGCGCGGGTCAGTCCAGCTGAGTCCTGCTCGGCCCAAGTGGCGACGAGCTCCGGGGTGGTCTCGACGTGAAACTGCAGGCCCCAGGCGCAGCTGCCCACTCGGAATGCCTGATGCGGATAGGTCACCGAGTTGGCCAACAGCACCGCACCGGGCGGCAGCGCATCGATCTCGTCATGATGCCACTGGATCACCAGGGGGGTGATCGGCAGCGGCGCGAAGATCGGATCTGCGAAGGCTGCGTCGCGCTTTCCGACGAGAAGGGCGCCGATCTCGGGGCCGGCCGCGCCCACTCGAACCGAGCCGCCGGCCTCTTGCGCGAGCAACTGCCCACCCAGGCAGATCCCCAGAAGCGGTACTGGTCGGGCGATTCCGTCCCGCAGCAGCTGCCGTATGCCGCTCATCCACGGCGCGGCCTCCGGTGCATCGGTGGCCGACTGCGCTCCGCCGAGCACGATCAGTCCGTCAAACCCGTGGAGGTCCTGCGGAAGTGGCTCGCCGGTGTGCGGACGACGGATCTCCAGGACCAGGCCAGCAGCGATCAACCAGTCGCCGAGCGGTCCGATCGGATCGGATACATCAGGTTCGATCACCAGCACAGTCGGCACCTAAGCAGCCTAAGGCCCGCGCCGAATCCCTCCTCAGCCGTGCAGGGATGCCCTCGGTGGTTGCGACTCTTGGGATCCCGCGAAGCCGATCCGTACCAGAACCTGCGCGTGACCCATGCTGGACAGGATGTGCTCGTTGATCTGAGCCCGGATCATGGCGACCTCGACGGGTTGAGATTGGATTCCGGAGGCCAGGCCGCGGTCCGTGGCGTCCAGCAGGAGTCTGGATAGTGCCTCGCCTGCTTGCAGCCATTCCAGCTGACCATCGTGATCAGTCCACACGATGCACCAGACCGGATGTTCCTCCGCCGACTCAGCGATCACGAGTGTTCCCGGTTCGACCAACTCGAAGTCGCGGAGGGTCACATCGCTGTGCCGAGGGCTCACGACGTGCGGCACTGCATCCAGGGGAATGTGGGTCGCGTCGTCAGGCGTTCCGGTCACCTGGGCCAACTCGGCGGGATATCCCTCTTGTGCACTCCGCAGCGCCGCCGCGCGCTCGGTGAGTATCGAAAGCCAGATCCGATGCTCGTCGTTCGTGACGATCTGCAGGTGGACGCCCTCGTCATCTGCGGATCTCTGCAGCGCTGCTAATGCTTGCTCGCTGACTCTTTCCGAGGAGAACGGGCGCCGATCGGTGTGGCGGCGTGGGATCGCCTCGACCAGTCGCAGGGCATGCGGGTCGACGTCGCAGCGTTCGACGAGGCGCACGCTGGCCAGCAATCCGTCGTCCAGACCGGAACTACGCTGCACGGCACAACGCCATCCGGAAGCAGCCACAGCCACCTGAAGATGATGCAGCGCAGCGCCGCAGCCGATCCTCATCTCCCGCTTGTCGGGGTCGGTTGTGGGGAAGCTCTGCGCCGCGTCCATGAACAGATCGGCACCGTCGTCATTGACCTGCCAAGACCAGGGTTGTGCGTTGTAGAGCGACGGGTGCGTGGTTGGCCAGGTCAACCGCTCGGGTGAGCATGTCCCTTGAAGTGCTCTGCGGCGATGACGATCCGGACGACCTCTCAGATCCGACCATCATGCCTGGTTTCTTGTCTTCATTCATCGGGTCCTCCGCACTCAGATGCCTTGCCGGTAGCCGAAAGAATTCGTGATCTTGGTTGTAGCCGCCGTAGCCGCCGTAGCCGCAGAAGCACGAAGCCGATCGGCAGCAGCCAGAGCAGGTTGAACCATCTGGACCGGCCCACCCGTACGCGCGGGGCTATACCGGACGCTGCAGGCACCGAGCCGGCCCACGTGGCAGGATCAATGGAGTCCTCGCCCTTGCTCAGTTGCCTGCGGAAGTCTCGCAGCGAGTTGGGGTTGACCGTCGACGGCGCAGTGGTGCGCAGATCTTCCTGGCTCGGGCCGGTACTGAGGGGAACCTCGCCGTCGGCCATGCGTCGCACGCTAACAGTGGGTCGACGGTGTGGAATGGTGCCTGAATGGAGAAGTTGTCGCTTTGATCACCGTTGCCAAGCGCGGCTACCCGGCCAACCTCCAGCCAAAGGCTGGATGAGCAGACCGATACCGGCCACCGGCCAGCGGCGACCTCAGAGAACGGGCAGGTATCGCGACAGCTCGAACGGGGTGACCTCACGGCGGTAGTCCGCCCACTCGGCCCACTTGTTGCGCAGGAAGAAGTCAAAGGTGTGCTCACCGAGTGTCTCGGCGACCAGTTCGCTGCTCTCCATGGCCCGCAGCGCCGCGTCGAGGCTGTGCGGTAGGTCGTCGTAGCCGGCGGCCAGCCGTTCGGTGTCGGTGAGGGACCAGACATCGTCTTCGGCCTCGGGCGGTAGGACGTAACCCTTCTCGATTCCGCGAAGCCCCGCGGCGAGCATCAGGGCGAGGGTGAGGTAGGGATTGCACGCGGAATCGGGTGAACGGATCTCGACGCGGCTCGAGTTGGCCTTACCCGGTTTGTACGACGGAAGCCGGACCAGCGCGGACCGGTTGGCCCGGCCCCAGCACACCGAGGACGGTGCCTCTCCCCCGGACACCAGTCGACGGTAGGAGTTCACCCATTGATTGGTGACCGCAGTGATCTCCACCGCATGTTTGAGCAGGCCGGCGACAAAGCCGCGTCCGGTCTGGGACAGGCCCACCGGGTCGCTGGCGTCGTGGAAGGCATTGCGGTCGCCCTCGAACAGCGAAACGTGGGTGTGCATCGCCGAACCGGGCTGATTGGTGAACGGCTTGGGCATGAACGTCGCATGCACGCCCTGGGCGAGCGCGATCTCGCGTACGACATGGCGCAGGGTCATGATGTTGTCGGCCATGCTGAGCGCGTCGGCGTAGCGCAGGTCGATCTCCTGCTGGCCCGGGGCTACCTCGTGATGGCTGAACTCCACCGAGATACCCATGGCCTCCAGAGCGAACACCGCCTGGCGCCGGAAGTCGTGGGCCACATCGTGGGTGGAGAGGTCGAAGTATCCGCCGTGATCGGCGGCCTGGGGCGCGGTGCCGTCGCTGGGCAGGTCCTTGACCAGGAAGAACTCGATCTCGGGATGGGTGTAGAAGGTGAATCCCATGTCCGCGGCCTTGGACAGAGTTCGGCGGAGCACGTGCCGCGGGTCGGCCCAGGAGGGTGAACCGTCGGGCATGGTGATGTCGCAGAACATTCGGGCGGAGTCCGGGCCGGCCTCGTTGGGCCATGGCAGGACCTGGAACGTCCCTGGATCGGGTTTGGCGAGCATGTCGGATTCGAAGACCCGAGCGAAGCCATGGATGGCTGAGCCGTCGAAGCCGATGCCCTCAGCGAAGGCGGCCTCGATCTCGGCCGGCGCCACAGCCACCGATTTCAAGAAACCGAGCACGTCGGTGAACCACAAGCGGACGAAGCGGATCTCTCGTTCCTCGAGCGTACGGAGGACGAACTCCTGCTGACGGTCCATGATCTGGCAGTCTGCCTTCGCCGTGTTACCGCCGAGTTACACCGCCGGACACGTCGCCTCGGTCAGCTCAGCGCAGATCAGCTCAGCGCAGAGCCGAGGATCCATTCCTCCCATGGAACGTTCCAGTCGCCGAGACCGTTGCTGGCTTGCAGCGCCACGCCCGTACCGGTGACCTGGACGATGTCACCCCAACCAAAGTTCTCGTAGAAGTAGCCGGCATTGGCCGTACTGACGTTCAGGCATCCGTGCGAGACGTTTCGTACGCCCTGATCGCCGACCGACCATGGTGCGGCGTGCACGAAGATCCCGGAGTAGGAAAGCCGGCTGGCGTACTCCACCTCGGTCCGGTAGCCCTCCGGATCGTCAATCGGTGTTCCGTATGTGGAGGAATCCATCGTGTACCGCCGGTCCTGCTGCATGACGAGGTAGGTCCCGCTGGGCGTCGCGAAACCCGACTTGCCCATTGATGTCGGCATCTCACGTTCGAGGGCACCATTGCGATACACCCGCAGGACCAACTCACTGTTGTCGACCTGGGCCACCATCGAGTCGTGGATGTCGAACTCGAGATGCTTGTTCTCCTGGCCGTAGATGCCGTCGCCGAGGTGAACCCCATAAACTCCCACGTCGACCACGACATGGGTTCCCGGAGCCCAATGCTCCTGCGGGCGGTAGTGCACTTCGCGATCGCCGAACCAGGACCACGCTCCTACCACCGGCGGAGTCGTGGTGACGGCCAGACGCCTTTCAACGGCTGCCCGGTCCTCGATGTCCTCGTCGAAGGTGACCACGATCGGCATGCCGACGCCCACGCTGTCCATGCTCTCGCTGGGCAGCAGGTAGGGCATCGTGTAGGTCCGCGCTGCGACGGTATCGATGGAGCCGCGCGCTGTGGTGGCAACGCCGTCCGCATTCTGCGCTGTGGCGGCCACGCTGTAGCTGGTGTCGTAGTCGAGAAGGTCCGAGCGCCACACCTTGCCGTCCGGCGACAGCGTGCCGGTCACAGATGTGCCGTCGGGGTCGGTGATGGCGACCTCGGTCAGCGTGCCGTTGCCGGCTGCGATGGTGACCGGAGTCATCGGCGCGAATTCGCTGGTCCCCAGCGGCGGATCCATGCTGACGACGGCCGGTGCGGCCTGTGGGCTGGGCTCGGAGGTATCGACGGCCTTCGCGGACGTGCCGGCCGTTGCTGTGGCGTCAGATGGTTCGCTGCAGCCGGTCGCGACGAACAGCAGGCAAAGGACAGCCAGTCCGGCGGCGCCTGTGCGGAACCGACGGATCCGCACGGATGGCTGCGTCATCGACCTGCTCGCTCTCGCGGTCTGCTCGTCAACGCGCCCATACCTACTAACACGCCTTGACAAGCCATGGAGTTGCGCCGCGTGCGGAA
>Ga0136615_10001372_pt1 | contig 11787 bp, 8 predicted proteins | sample AntDrymUQ2882206_2_FD_106647 | JGI IMG/M metagenome (GOLD analysis project Ga0136615, IMG submission 106647) | Polar desert sand microbial communities from Dry Valleys, Antarctica - metaG UQ288 (22.06) | ecosystem: Environmental > Terrestrial > Soil > Desert | place: Antarctica: Dry Valley...
CCTCGAGTCGTCGACGTAGGCGCCGTCCTTCTGACCACGGGCGTTGGAGACGAACCGGAACATCGACTTCACACTCGGCGAGCCGTCGAAGCTCGTGAGCGTCCGAGTCGAGGCGGAGAGACTTAGTCCGACGGACTTGAAGGCCCCGCCGGTCGAGATCATCCGTTGATAGTCGGTGAGCTCCCGGAGGCCGTCGGTGGCGCCGTAGTAGAGGCGGTCTCCGGTGTCGTTGGTGTCGAGCAGCAGCTTGAGGTCGACGCGGCATCCCAACCGCTCGGTGAGGTCAAGCGGCGAGCTCGCGACCATCGTCTGGTCGGCGTTGTTGGCGTACGTCCCGCCTGGACTGTCCGTGACCGCCAGACCGCTGAAGGCCGTGGTCGAGGTCCCCCAGGGGCTGGGCGCCGTCCAGGCGCCGAGGCCCGAGTCGAAGCCGTCGGTCGCGAGGACCTCGAACTCCGGACGAACGCTGATGACCGACTGGCCTGGCGCGGCAAGATCGACCGAGGTCGCGCCGTAGTTGGAGAAGCCGGCCAAGGCGCCCGAGTTGGTTATCGCGGCGACGCACAGGAGGTTGGTCTGCGTGAGGTTGCAAGGCGTGCTCGGTGTCGTCTCGTTGTCGACCCCTTCGTTGCCGGCGGCCGCGACCACGACCGAGTCCTCGGTTGCTGCGTAGTCGACGGCGCCCGAGAGGATCGGGTCACTGGCACCCGCCGGTCCGCTGAGGCTCAAGTTGATCGCGTCGGCACCGTGACGAGCGGCGTACTGGATGCCTTGAGCCACGGTATCGGTCGTACCATTGCCGTCGCCGTCCAGAACGCGCACGGCGATCACGTCGGCTTCGGGGGCAACTCCCGCGACCCCGATCCCGTTGTCGGCGGTAGCGGCCGCGGTCCCCGCGACGTGCGTCCCGTGACCGGCGTAGTCGTCCGGGTCGCCGTCGTCCTCGATGAAGTCCGCGCCGTGGATGTCGTCGACGGTGCCGTCGCCGTCGTCGTCGACCCCGGGAAGCCCGCCCTGCTCCGCGGGGTTGGCCCAGAGCTTGCCATCGAGGTCGGGCGCAAATCGGTCGACGCCGGTGTCGACCACGGCGATCGTGGTCCCGGCTCCGCGCGTGACGGGCCACGCGCTCTGGACGTTAGTGTCGATGCCCGGATAGGAGTTGTTCTGCAGGCCCCAGAGCGAGCTGTAGTAAAGGTCGGTCGACAGCGAGTGATAGCGGTAGTTGGGTTGGGCCACCTCGACGTCGTCCAGGCGGTCGAGACGCTTGACGGCCTGCTCGACTGAGCCGTCGAAGCTCACCAGCTGGGTGCGGGGCAGGTCGAGATTGGATTCGAACTCGGCATCGACCGCGCGGCGGACGGCCGCCCGCTCGGAGCGAGAAGTGCCCGACTCGAAGCGGACCAGCGCCTCGCCGGGGACGACATCGTCCGATCCGTAGACAGGAGCCTGTGCCTGCGCCGCAGGGGCGGCCGCGAGCGCGCAGAGGCCGGCGACGAGCGCCAGCGCGAGGGCGCTGCTACATCTGGGAGAGGGCTGGGGGTGTCGTTGGTCCAAAGCGGTGCGGTCCGGCTCGTGCCGGACTGTCCCTTGCATCGGCCGCCTCGGCCCGCTGCTTGCGCCGATTTCGAGCCGGCTGGACGTTTGTTCTAGTCCGAGGCCTCGCCGCTCATCACGCGCAGACCAAGCTCGAGCTCGAAACGGAGGTCCGGATCGTCGAGGCGGCCCCCGAAGAGTTCACGTAGACGGCCAAGGCGGTAGCGCACCGTCTGGGGGTGGACGTGCAGCGTCGCCGCCACCTGCTCCGTGCGTCCCTGGCCGCGGATCCACTCGCGCAGCGTCTCCACGAGCCGCTCACGCGAGGCGTCCGTCTCGTCGGCGAGCGGCGCCAAGGCGCTCTCGGCCAGGTCGCGGGCAAGCCCCCGATCGGCGTTGAGCAGCAGCGCCAGCGAATGATCAGCGGCCGCCACCAGGGCCGACTCGCCCGCGATCGCGCCGTGCTGGGCGAGCTCGAGCGTTGCGCGCGCCCGCTTCGCGCTGATCGCGGCCTGGCGCCAGGGGACCGATGGTCCAAGTGCTGCCAGCCGGCCTTCGAGGGCCGCCTCGAGCTGTGCCCGACGACCGGGGGCCTCCGGATCGGGCACCAGCGCGCAGACTCCCGGCGCGACCCCCGCGGCGATCACATCGGCGCCGAGGCGCATCGCGAGCCGGTCGGGCTCCTCGCCCTCGGCTGCCACGGCCGCAACGCGCCGTGGCAGGCCCCAGCCCGCCGCGGGCGCGATTGCCTCGACTGCGGTCGCATCGGCGGGCGGCGACTGGATCAGCAGCGCGGCCAGCCGCCTCCGTTGGCGCTGGAGCTCACCCGCGGCCGCGGCCTGCTCCATGGCGTACCCCTCGACGGACTCGCCGGAGATCTCGTCGATGTAGGCGAAGATCGACTCTGCCAGCAGATACAAGGTCTCCGGCTCGAGCCCGACCCGCTCGCCGGCCGCGGCGAGCTTCCGCCACGCGACTCGCGCTCCGAGCCGATAGGCCGCAAGCAGGGCGTCGAGGCCCCGACCGGCCCGCCGCTCGCCGCGACCGAGGTCGACGTAGATCTCCCGTCCCGGATCGGGCCCCTCCTCGGCGTCGGGACGCTCCATGAGGTCGAGGAACCGCTGCAGCGCCTGTTCGACACCCGCGCGCAGGGCGTCGCCGAAGGGCCCCTCGAGGGGACGGGCGTACTCGGGGACCCCGTGGCTGATCGCCTCGACGATCTCGTCGGCCAACGCGGGGAGCTCGGGGCGCAGCGCCGCCGTGACCTCCGGGGCGAGGGTGCTCCACGGACGGTCCTCTATCGGCTCGGCCATTTGTGGCGATCCTACAATTATTTGCCCTCTGGTCGTGACCTAGAGACCCAAGCGTGCGGCGATATAGGCCCTAAGGTGCAGTCATGACCCGAATTCAGCGCAACGTGAACATCGGCGCGGTGGTCCTTCCCTTCGCCGCCTTCCTGGCCTCGATCCCCTTGCTGTGGAACAGCTACGTCGGCTGGACCGACCTGGTGATCTTCGCGACCGTCTACCTGGCCTCGGCGTTCGGGGTCACGATCGGGTACCACCGCCTGCTCACGCACCGGGCGTTCGAGACGCATCGGCCGATCAAGTACGCGTTCGCGATCCTCGGGTCAATGGCGCTCCAGGGTCCGGTAATCGGCTGGGTCGCCGACCACCGCAAGCACCACGCCTTCACCGATGAGGAGGGCGACCCACACAGTCCGCATGTCGGTCACGGCGGGGGCCTGAGGGGAAACCTCAAGGGGCTGTGGCACGCCCATACAGGCTGGCTCTTCGACGAGCACGGCATGGCGGAGTCCAAGCGCTTCGCTCGCGACCTACGGGAGGACCCGGGCATGCGTTTCATCAACCGCCACTTCCTCGTCTGGGTCGGGCTGGGACTGCTGATCCCGTTCGTGCTCGGGCTCGCGATCACCGGCACCCTCGCCGGCGGACTCACGGCTCTGCTGTGGGGCGGCTTCGTCCGAGTATTCCTTGTGCATCACGTGACGTGGAGCATCAACTCGATCTGCCACTTCTTCGGCCGGCGCCGGTTCGACCTCGAGGACCAGTCGACCAACGTCGCCTGGCTCGCCATCCCGTCGCTCGGCGAGGCGTGGCATCACAACCACCACGCCTTTCCGAGGTCCGCTTCCCATGGCCTGAAGTGGTGGGAGATCGATGTCTCCGCCGCGGTCATCCGTGCGATGGGGCGCCTCGGGCTTGCCTGGAACGTCGTGCTCGTCGACGCCGAGCGCCAACGGGAGAAGCTCGCCGAGGCCAACAATCGCGACAAGGTCCCGCAGGCCGCCTGATCGCCACCGAGCGAAAGTCGCGCGTCGCCAGTTAGAGGATTTTCGTCAACAGCTCGCGCAGCTCCGCTCGCGTCACCGCGCCCCCCGGGGTCGCCCCAAGCGCCCGGTGGCCCTCGGCCGCCCCGAGCAGCCGGCCCACCTCCACCTCGCCCACTCCGATGCCGGAGAGCGACGTCGCACCGGCCCGGACCGCGAGATCGGACAGCTGCTGGGCGGCTGACGTGCCGTCGGCTTCTAGCGCGTCGGCCGCCAGGCCTATCTCCCGTGGCGCACGGCTGGCCATGAACGCAAACGTGTGGGGCAACACCAGCGCATTCGTGCGCGCGTGCGACGCGCCGGTCTCACCTACGATCGTCTGACACAGCGCGTGGTGTAGGGCAAGTCCGGTCGTCCCGACCGCCCAGCCCGCCAGCACGGCGGCCAGCGCGAGCTGATCCGGGTCGGGCGGGTCGGCGACGAAGGCGCGCCCGAAGCCTGCGATCGCGCGCACCGCCGCATCCCCGGCGATCGGGTTCGCACCTGGCGCGTAGAGTGACTCGACCGCGTGTGCGAGCGCGTTCATGGCCGTCGCCGCGAGACCAGGCATCGGCACCGAGGCCATCAACCCTGGATCGCAGACGGCGAGCGCGGGACGCACCATTGCCGCTCCCCGAACGCCCTCCGGCAGCCGGTGGAACGGCGTCAGCGGGGAGCCGGCGAGCGTGGTTGGAATCGCCACGCAGCGCGAGCCGGCGGTGGCCGCAAGCGCCTTGGCGGTATCGATGACCCGGCCACCACCGAGCGCGACGAAGGGCCCCTCCCCCGCCTCGGCGGCCACCGCGGCTGCGAGCTGCGGGACCTGGCCGTCGGGAATCACGACCACGGATCGCGCGCCGTTCAGAAGTCCGGTCGGCGCCGTGTCCAGAGCACGCGCCGTGCTCAGCAAGGCGTAGCGCTCGATCCCCGCCGAGCGGATCAGGTCAACGGCTTGAGCCGCTGCGCCGCGGCCGAACCGTACGACACGCTCGCCGTCGCGGAAGGTGAAGTCCGAGGGCTCCACGCGCCCGCGGCTAGGGAACGCCGGCCGCCGCCGGATCTGCCGACTGCGCGGTCGCCTCGCGCTGGGCGGCCGCCTTCGCGAGGGCGTTCGTGACTCCGCGGAGGTAGGCGCGCCCCGAGGCCTCCATCGTGTCCGGCGAAACCCCCTGTCCCTGCGCGACGACGCCGTCGAGCTCCAGCATGACCGTCACCTCGGCGAGCGCGTCGCGTCCGGCCGTGACCGCAGACACGTGGTACTCGCGCAGCCGACCCTCCCGCCCCACAGCGGCGTTGAGAGCGCTGAAGAACGCCTCGACGGGACCATCGCCCGTGAAGCTGCCGATGCCGAGCGTGCCGTCGGGCATCCGCACGCGGGCGCGCGCGAATGGCGTACGCTCGGAGCCCGCCTCGATGTCGAAGCTCTCGAGCTCGAAGGCGCTCTCGGTGCTGCGCATCTCATCGGAGACGAGCGCCTCTAGGTCGAGGGCCGTCACCGCCTTCTTACGGTCCGCAACCTCCTTGAAGTGCTTGAACGCGGTGTTCAGCGCGGCGCCGTCCAGCTCGAACCCAAGCTCTTGGAGTGCGTTGCGCAGCGCGTGGCGGCCGGAATGCTTGCCGAGGACGAGCGAGCTCTGCTCGAGCCCGATCGCCTTGGCGTCCATGATCTCGTAGGTCGAGCGCTCCTTGAGCACGCCATCCTGATGGATGCCGGACTCGTGGGCGAACGCGTTGCGTCCCACCACGGCCTTGTTGGGCGGCACCTGGTAGCCGGTCAGGCGCGCGACCATGCGGCTCGTTCGCGCGATCTCCTCCGTGGTCACAGCGGACCACAGCCCGTGGGCGTCCTCGCGCACGCTGAGCAGCATCACGATCTCCTCGATCGATGCGTTTCCAGCCCGCTCGCCGATGCCGTTGATCGCGCCTTCGATCTGGCGACAGCCTGCGTTGACTCCAGCGAGCGAGTTCGCGACGGCCAGGCCGAGATCGTCGTGGCAGTGGACGGAGGTGGTGACGTCGCCAAGACCCGGGACGAGCTCGTAGAGACGGCGCCACAAGTGTGCGTACTCGTCGGGCGTCGAATAGCCGACGGTATCGGGCACGTTGATGATGGTCGCGCCCTCGTCGAGCGCGATCTGGATCACCTCGGCGGTGTACTCGAGCTCCGAACGTGTCGCGTCCATCGGCGAGAACTCCACGTCGTCGCAGTGTCCGCGCGCATGGGCGACCGCCGCCCGAGCCTGCCCTTTGACGTCCTCACGGTCGGTGCGCAGCTGGTGTTCGATGTGGATGTCGCTCGTGGATATGAACGTGTGGATCCGCGGCCGCTCCGAGTCCTTGACCGCATCCCAGGCCGCGTCGATGTCCTGGCTGCCGGTACGGGCCAGCCCGCAGATAATCGGGCCGTTGACCTCCCGTGCGATCGCGTTGACGGACTCGAAGTCGCCAGGCGAGGCGATCGGGAACCCGGCCTCGATGACGTCGACTCCGAGCCGTGCGAGCTGGTGCGCGATCTCCAGCTTCTCCTGCTTGTTGAGCGCGATGCCCGGCGACTGCTCGCCGTCGCGCAGCGTCGTGTCGAAGATCTGCACGCGACCCGCTTCGTCGCGTTCCTGTGAACCGGTTGACATCCGTTTCGTCCTTTCGCCTTCTACCTCCGCTCTACCTCTGCTTGCGGCTACGCGGCCGCCACGCGCTATTCCCCCCGAAGGGGGAGGAGGAGAAGTCGAAGGTCGAGCGGACGCACCATCCGCGTTGAGCGTACCGGATGCGGCGTCTGGATCCGGGCGGTTCGCCATGCCGCGGTCAGCGGGCGCAGGGAGGCTCCCGACGGCGCGTGGTCGATCCCGGGCCCGTCCGGTCGCGGGCTGAACGGGCCGGTAAGGTCAGCTCCATGCAAGCCCAGATCGCAGCAGGCGCGCAGATCAAGGAATCGATCCTTGACACGATCGGGAACACGCCGCTCATACGCCTGTCGCGGATGGCTGCGGACCTTGCACCCCAGCTGGTCGCGAAGGTCGAGGCCGCGAACCCGGGCGGCTCGATCAAAGACCGCGTGGCGCTGGCGCTGATCGAGGCGGCCGAGCGCGACGGAAGCCTACGGCCGGGCGGCACGATCGTAGAGCCGACGAGCGGCAACACCGGAACCGGCCTGGCGATCGCGGCCAGATTGAAGGACTACAAGGTCGTCGCTGTCATGCCGGACAAGATGAGCCGGGAGAAGATCGACCTGCTGCGGGCCTACGGCGCCGAGGTTGTGGTCGCCCCGACCGACGTCCCGCCTGACTCTCCCGAGGCCTACTACCGCGTCGCCGACCGCCTCACCGCCGAGATCCCCGGTGCCTTCCAGCCCAACCAGTACGCCAACCCGGCCAACCCCGAGGTGCACTTCCGGGTCACTGGACCGGAGCTGTGGCGCCAGTCCGGCGGACAGATCACCCACTTCGTCGCGGGCGTCGGCACCGGCGGCACGATCACCGGCGTGGGGCGCTACCTCAAGGAACAGAGCTCGCGCATTCAGGTGATCGGCGCCGATCCGGTCGGCTCGGTCTACTCCGGCGGCGACGCCAAGCCCTATCTGGTCGAGGGCGTCGGGGAGGACTTCTGGCCGGCGACGTTCGATCCCGACGTCGTGGACCGCTTCGTCACGGTCACCGACAAGGACTCGTTCGTCACCACGCGCAAGCTCGCCCACACGGAGGGCATCCTGGCCGGCGGCTCCTGCGGCACCGCCCTCTGGGCGGCGCTCCAGGTCGCACGCGAGCTCGACGACCCCGAGGCGATGGTCTGCGTGATCCTCCCCGACGGTGGCCGCTCGTATCTCTCGAAGATCTTCAGTGACGCGTGGATGTCGCAGTACGGCTTCATCGACCGCGGTGCGGCGAAGCGGATCGGTGAGGTGCTCGCTCGCAAGCACGAGGGTGCGGAGGTCCCGCCGCTGATCGTCGTGGAGGCGCACGCCAAGGTCCGCGACGCGCTCGCGCTGCTCCACGAGCATCGGGTGTCCCAACTTCCCGTCGTCTCGGCTCACGACCCACACACCGTCGTCGGGTCGATATCCGAGCGGGGACTGCTGCGCCGCGCGATGGGCGACGCGGATCTGCTGGCGGCCGAGGTGGTGGACGTCATGGAGGCTCCGTTTCCGGCGGTCGCCGCGGACGACGGCATCGACGCGGCGGTCGAGCTGCTCGTTTCCGGCCGCGAGGCCCTGCTGGTGACTCACGACGGCCGCCCCGCCGGGATACTTACCCGCGCCGACCTGCTCGAGTCGCTGGCCAGGTGAGCTCCTCGACGCCCGAAGACGCGCGCATGGGCACGCGCGCCGTACACGCCGGACTCGAGCCCGACCCGACGTACGGCTCGGTCGTGCCCGCAATCCACCAGACGTCGACCTTCGTCCAGCCGGCACCGGGCGAGTTCGTCGAGGAGTACGACTACGCGCGGTCGGCCAACCCCACACGGCATGCGCTCGAGCAGGCTCTCGGCGAGCTGGAGGGCGGCCTGGCGTCCTGCTTCTCCAGCGGCATGGCGGCCGAGCACGCCTTGATCACGGCCGCCGCACGGGCGGGCGCGCACGTCGTGATGCCCTCGGATCTGTACGGCGGCACGTTCCGCCTCGTCGACAAGGTGCTCAGCCGGTGGGGACTCGACTACGACCTCGTCGATCAGACCGACCTCAGCGCCGTGGCCGGGGCGGTGACAGCCGAGACGGCGCTGATCTGGGTCGAGACACCCACGAACCCGACGCTGAACGTGGTGGACATTGCCGGTGTCGTCGAGCGCTCAGCGAACGCGCTGGTGGCCGTGGACAACACCTTCGCCACGCCCGTGATCCAGCGACCCCTGGAGCTCGGCGCGGACGCGGTCGTGCACTCGGCGACGAAGTACCTCGGCGGGCACTCGGACACCATCGGCGGCGCGGTGATCGTGCGTGATCGCGACCTGCACGAGCGTGTCCGCTTCGTCCAGAACGCCATCGGGGCCATCCCCGGTCCGTTCGACTGCTTTCTGGTCCACCGGGGCCTGCGGACACTGCACCTGCGCGTTGCGGCGCACACGGAGAGCGCCCGTGCGGTCGTCCAGCTGCTCGAGGCAGTCGACGCCGTCACCGACGTCCGCTGGCCCGGCTCCGGTGGCATGGTCTGCTTCCGCCACCCCGCCGCGACCGAGCTGACGACCGCGACCCAGATCTTCTCGCTCGCCGAGTCCCTCGGCGGCGTCGAATCGCTGATCGAGGTCCCCGCCGCGATGACACACCAGTCGGTCGCCGAGTCCGAGGCCGCTGTTCCAGCCGACCTCGTCCGTCTCTCCTGCGGCGTCGAGGACCCCGAGGACCTGGTCGCCGACCTGCGCCGGGCCTTCGAGCTCGTCGCGGGCTGAGGCTCCGCGCCGCGTGAGCTGCGCGATCGTCCGGGCCCCGTCACGGCTGGGCTGCGTGCCTCAGACCTACAGCGGATGCCGGAGGCCCTCCTCGCGGCCCGACTGGCGCGAACCTCGGTGCGCACGTGGCCCCGCGGGTGGAGCCCTTTGCCTGGACAGCGACCGTCGATCCCGACATCGGCGTGCGCAATGCCGCCGCGATCGGGGAGTACGCCCTCCGGCTCGCGGACTGTCGCCGAGGACATTCTCGAGTGCGGCGAGTTCCCGGTCGTCCTCGGGGCGATTGCAGCATCCTGCTCGGTCCGATGACCGCGCTACGCCGCCGCGGCCGGAACGGCCTCATGTTCCTCGACGGCCACGCCGACTTCTACCAGCCCGAAGCCGAGCACACGGGCGAAGCCGCAAGTCGCCATCGAACACTTCAGCTTCGCCGAGCGCGCGGACCGGTTCTGGATCCACGTCGATGTCGACGTCCTCGACGACGTGCTCATGCCCGCCTCGACTACCGCCTCCCCGGCGGCCTCGCTTGGAGCGAGCTAGACGCCATTCTCACCGCGCCCCTGCGCTGCGGCCGGGGCAGTCGGCCCGCAGGTGATGATCTTCAACCCCGACCTCGACCCGGACCGTGCTTTGCCGCCAGGTTCAGCCAGCAGCTCGTCCGGAGCTTCGCGCGAGCACGGCCAGGCTGAGAACTCCGTACCTATTGAGGTGTCCCGACACAAGGCAGAGCCGCAGAGCCGACACGCGGCGGGCAGCGGCTTGGAAAAGTCGTCGGAGCGCTCGTCCGTCTCGCCAGGAGCGCGAAGCCTGCGCGGAAGGAAGGGCCGCCGCTCGCCCACCGAGGAGCGATCCCGGAACCAGGCCCCGCGGCCACCCGCGCCGGGACCTGACGACCCCCCCCCGGCCCTACAGCAGGGTCACCGTCCGGCCGTCGACGAACCCCTCGTCCGCCACGATCCCGTCGACGACCTCCTGCGGCACTCGCGCATCGGCCGTGATCAGCATCACCGCCTCACCGTCGGCGTCGCCATCGTCGCGATGGCGTCCGACCGACGCCGAGACGATGTTGACCCCCGCCCTCCCGAGCTCGGTGCCGACCCGGCCCATCATCCCCGGCTGGTCGCCGTAGCGGAAGATCGCCAGCTCCGGCTCGAGCTGGACGTTGAAACGCGAGCCCCACGCCTCCAGCAGATGCGGGCGGTTGCGACGGCCGAGCACGGTGCCGACGACGGGGGTCTGATCCGCACCGCCGTTGACGGTCACGCGAACGAGATCTGAGAAGTCGCGTGCACCCGTGCTCTTGGTCTCTGAGACCTGGATGCCCCGCTCGTCGGCCAGCGACGGCGCGTTGACGTCATTGACCTGCTCCTCGATCCGCCCGGAGAGGGCGCCCTTGATCACCTGAACGGTGAGCAGGCGGGTGTCGCGCTCGGCGAGCCGGCCGAGGTACTCGATCTCGAGCCTGTCGACCGACGTGCCTGTCGCGAGCGCGACGCCGAGGCGTCCAAGGCTCTGAGCCAACCCGAGGAACGGGCCGAGCGCCTCGAGATCCTCGCCGGCGACGGCCGGGACGTTGACGGCACTGGTGACGACGCCCCCAGTCAACGCCGCGACGACCTGCTCTGCCGCCTGGTAGCCGGCGCGATCGGTCGCCTCGGCGGTCGAGGCGCCGAGGTGCGGGGTCACTATCACGTTCGGCAGGCCAAACAGCGGGCTGTCGGTGATCGGCTCCTCGCGGAAGACGTCTAGCGCAGCGCCACCGACCTTGCCCGAATCGAGCGCGGCCTTGAGATCCTCGTCGACGACCAGCGGCCCGCGTGCGACGTTGAGGATCCGAACGCCGTCCTTCATCTTCGCGAACGCCTCCGCGTCGAGCCAATCCTCGGTCTCTGGCGTGGTCGGCAGATGCAACGTGATGAAGTCGGCCTCGCCGTACACGACGTCGGCTGAGGCGGCACGATCGACACCGAGCTCCTTGAACCGCTCCTCCGCGACAAACGCATCGAACGCCAGGACGCGCATGCCAAAGCCGTGCGCCCGCTGGGCCACGAGCTGGCCGATGCGACCGAAGCCGAGGATGCCTAGCGTCTTCTCGTACAGCTCGGTGCCGCTGAACTTCGCCCGTTCCCAAGCGCCGCCGGTGAGCGAGGCGTGCGCCTGGGGGATGTTGCGCGCGAGCGCGGTCATCAGCGCGACCGTGTGCTCCGCCGCGGTGATGACGTTGGACTGGGGCGCGTTGGCGACAACGATGCCGCGCCGTGTGGCGGCGCCCACGTCGACGTTGTCGATCCCGACGCCGGCGCGTCCGACGGCCTTGAGGTTCGACGCCCTGTCGATCAGATCCCCCGTCAGCTTCGTCGCCGAGCGGATCAGGATGCCGTCGAACTCCGCGATGCGCCGCTCGAGCTCGCCGTCCTCCCAGTCGACCCCAAGCTCGACCTCGATCCCGGCGTCACGCAGCAGCTCGACGCCGGGGTCGCCAATCGTCTCCTTGACGAGAACCTTCACGCGACCTCCTCCATGTGCTCCACGACCCAGTCGATGCA
>Ga0136615_10001374_pt1 | contig 11766 bp, 12 predicted proteins | sample AntDrymUQ2882206_2_FD_106647 | JGI IMG/M metagenome (GOLD analysis project Ga0136615, IMG submission 106647) | Polar desert sand microbial communities from Dry Valleys, Antarctica - metaG UQ288 (22.06) | ecosystem: Environmental > Terrestrial > Soil > Desert | place: Antarctica: Dry Valley...
CGCTTTCACACGGCAGAGGTCGCTGGTTCGAAACCAGCATCGCCCACTTCTAGAAAGCATTGTTTTCCAGGTAAAACTACGAAGCTCCAAGTACCTCGGTTCACCAGCCCCGCCCCTTTTGGCGACAGTTGGGACTCCCACGAAAGAGCTTGTCCTCTACGGCATCCATCTGTAGTGTTACGAGAGACGGACATCCGAAAGGGTGCCGCGCAGTTACGCGCGCGTTCGTGGAAGAGGCTCTACAGCATCAGTTAGGCGGCTTCCCAGGTCCACCCGCTTACCTCCTCGGTTCGCTTACCCAAGGTGTTATGGTCGCACCGAACCCGGTCTGTCACAGCCTGACTCAAGCGAACTTCGCGAAGCTCTCTTCCACGCACGCCGGTGAATAAAGGCTGTTGGCCGCTTGGCCGTCGGTCCTCGTGATACCCTGAGCGGCCCCCTCGGAAAGAGGTCCGACCCGGTGAACCAGCTCATGAAGCTCATCTCGACGGCCGCCGCGGGCGCCCTGGATGTGTGGGTCGGGATCATAACCGGCTTGGCTCTGGGCCTTTCCCCCGCCTTGAGCGGCGCTATCAGCATAGCCGGTGCCGTTGCCGGGGTGACGCTCGTGGTCGCAGCCGGCGGTCGGCTGCGACACCTGATCTACCGCAGCCGCAGGCTCGCCAGGCGCCGCGAGCGCATAGAGCGCGTGTGGGAGCGCTACGGGATACCGGGCGTGGCGTTGCAGGCCCCGCTGCTCACGGGTCCGCTGCTGGCGACCCTCCTCGCGCTGGCGCTCGGCGCCCCCGCCCGCCCCCTGCTGTTGTGGATGCTCGCCAGCGTGGTGCTATGGGGCGCGGTGCTCGCCGGGGCGGCGGCCCTGGGCTTCTCGGTGTTCGGGCTCTAGCGAACCCCCGAGAACAGCTACTTCTGCGAACTTCGGGCGCAGGGGGGCTCAAGGCCTTGTCCGAGTCTTGGGTGGGCTTCTACCTTGGCCCCGGAGCCTGCACCGCATTGGCTGGCATACGGCTGGCATACAAAAGCCCCCGTACGATTTCCGGGGCTTTGTTCGTGTCTAATACTCCGCTCACCTCAACTGATTCGGGAGAGCCGTCGAGCGGACTCGAGCCCCACGCGTCTCCGGCACTGCCGCCGCGCTGACCCACCGGACGATGGTGAAAACACCGCGATTCCGAGCCCGATTCATCGTTGGGCAGAAGTCTTCTTGCCACGTGCCCCATTCACAGGGCGCGGACGTCGCCGCGGCGAGATCTTAACTTGCCCTTCACGATACCTTAACGGGAGGCGAAGCCCGCCGGTTCCTCGCGTGCTAGGGTCACTCGTTGTGCGGCAGACACCGATTACCGGACAAGATCGCCTCCCGGGCCGGGCGTCGGGTGCCACGTGGCAAGGGTGAGCCTGACCGACCGCGGGCTCCTTCGGGCGGTCCTCGCGGGCTTCGCGCTGCTCCTCGCGTGGCGCTTCGCCGCCGCGGTGGCCACGGTTGTCCTCCTGCTCGCGGCGGCCCTCCTGCTCTCTGTGGCTCTCTCGGCGCCGGTCGAGGCCCTGCACCGCCGGAAGGTCCCGAGGCCCGCCGCCGTGGCGGGTATCGTGGCCCTCGTGCTGGCCGTTCTGGGGGTCGCCGGCTACCTGCTGCTGCCGGTTTTGGTCCAGGAGGCGGCGCTGCTAGCGTCGTCGTTGCCCGACGCGCTGCAGCAGCTCGTGGAGCGGGCGCGGGAGCTGGCGAACAGGCTGGGCATCAAGATCGGTGGCGGGAGCGGCGGGATCTCGCCCCAGACCCTGGCCAGCGCCGCCCGCAGGGTCATCGGGGGCCTCCTCGGCCTCTTCGGGGGCCTGGCCTCCCTCTTCACAGCCCTGCTGGTCTTCCTGTTCGTACCCCTGTACCTGACGGCGATGCCGGGCCCGGTGGTGGGGTGGTTGGTAAGGCTCGTCCCGCCGGATGGCAGGTCCACGGCGCGAAACATCCTCTCGGACTCGCGCGACAGCCTGCTCGGCTGGCTCAAGGGGCGGCTCTTCTCGATGGTCGTCGTGGGCGTACTCGCGGCGGTCGCCCTCTACCTCATAGGGGTGCCGGGCGCGCTTTTTCTCGGCCTCTTCTCGGGCCTCGTCGCCTTCGTCCCGATAATCGGGTCCGTGGTCGGGGCGGTCCCGCCGCTCCTTCTGGCCTTCGCCGGCAACCCCTGGGACGTTTTGTGGGTGCTGCTAGCCTACGTCGCCATCCAGCAGGTAGAGAGCAACCTCCTCACGCCCCTCGTGATGCGGAAGGCCATCTCCCTCCACCCGGTCGTGGTCGTAGCCTCCGTCACGGTGGCGGGCGCGGCGTTCGGCGCCCTTGGCGCGCTGCTCGCAGTGCCGGCCGTGGTCGTGGGCGACATCCTTATCAGGAGGCTGTGGTTCGAGCGGCTGGAGGGGACCGGGGAGAATGATGCCTCCTAGCGTTGCGCCCTGTCGAGGATGCCGCGAAGGGTCTCGAGCTCTTCCTCTGTCAAGATGACGCCGTCTCCCTGCCGGCCCCTCTTCTGGGTTCGTTGCCCGGCGTCGAGGCCGACGAGGACGGAGGCTATGGAGGCTATAAAGTAGGAGAAGATGCCGACGGCGTAGAGCATGAGGCAGAAGCCGAGGACGCGCCCCGCGGCGGTGACGGGGTAGAGCTCGCTGCCCACGGTCGTAACGAGGGCGCCGGACCACCACAGCGCGTCGCCGAAGTCCTCTATCGTCGCGTCCCGGGCGTCGGCCTCGAGCACGAGCCCCGCGGAGGCGCCGATGAGGATTACCAGGACGGAGATCAGGGCGAGCTGGCCCAGGCGCCGCCGCCTCAGGAGGGTCACCGCGGCCCCCGAACCCCGCCCGCCGAAGACGAGCAGCCGGAAGACGGGCAGGGCGCGGGTTGCCCTGAGGATTTGCAGCACCTTGAGAAAGCGCAGGAATGGGACCGCCAGGATCAAGACGTCCAGCCAGTTGCGCCTGAGGTACTCCCGCATAACGGGAGCCAGCGCGAACTTGGCCGCGAACTCGATGAAGAAAAGCGCCCACAACGACCAACCGAGCAGGACTAGCCTCCCGCGCCACGGGCCCGCGACCTCCCCGCTCAGCTCCAGCACGGCCACGAGAACCATCACCACCGAGGCGAGGGCGAGCGGCAGGTCCAGGTAGCGGTCCAGCCGTCCCCGCAACTCTTCCCTCCACGGACGGTCTTCCTTCGGCCGCCCGTCTCCCGCGCCGCCTGTTCCCATGCCGATCCTCCCACGTCTTCAGAACGTCTGGGCAACTCCGCGTACCCGACGGGGCCTCCCTAGAAGGCTAGCAGCAGCACGGCCGAGTAGAGGGCGGCGCCCAGCACGAAGGCCCAGAACCGGCTCTCGCGCTCCTCGGGCAGCTCCTCCTTGAGCACATTCATCACCACGCCGCCGGCCAGGAAGGCGAACAGCACGGCGAGCGCCGCTTCTGAGATCTCCGAGAAGAGGCCAACGAACCACCCCGCGAGCACGGCGGCGGCCAGCACCCAGCGCCCGGCCCGGTCGTAGGCCCCCTTGTGGTCCTCGCGCAGCCCGAAGTCGTTGACCACGAAGTGCACCCCCATCGCGAACGCGAAGAGGACGAGGCTACCGAGCCCCGGCTCCTCTCGGTGGAGCAAGAGGTAGCCGATTAGCGCATTGTAGAGGGCGAAGGAGCCCACGTGCAGCCAGAAGACGCCGGCCCCGGTGGAGTCCTGCCCGTGGGCCCGCCGCTCTTTTCCGCGCGAGAGCTTTGCGGCCCGCTCGAGGCCGTAGAACGCCGCGAGCCCGGCGAGCGCCACGAGGTAGACGTGGTACTCGAGAAAGGAGAAGCCCTCCCCCGTTGCCCGGCGGATCGTCTCCTGCTCCTCGGCGAGGTCGGGCATGAGGTGGACAAAGACGTAGGCCACGGAGACGCCGCCGGCCGCGGAGAGCCAGCGGCTCCGCGGGGACGCGCTCAGGAAACGCATCCCGCCGGAGAAGAGGTGGACGAGCGCCAGCCCAGCCACCAAGGCGAACGACAGTAAAGCCGACGTCACACCCGTCTCGACCGTAACCCACCCCCTGCAGCGTGGACGTGCGCCATCCCCGTCGCGGCGTTCCTCACCGTCTCGTCTGCCCAGGTCCTACCCCGGGCAGACGCTCGCCAATCCCCGGCATTTCCGTTCTGCGATCGCGGACGATGCGAGCACTCCATCAGGAGGCCTGATTCACGATCTCCTGCAGCCTGTCGTCCAGCGTATTCGCGGCCTCCTCGGGGGACTTCGCACCCTTGACGCAGGCGTTGAACTGCTCGGCCATCACGAGCGACATGTCCGAGTAGTAAGGAGACAGGGGCCGCGGGCGGGCGTTCTTTATCGCGGACTCCCCGAGTTCTATCACGGGGACCTTCTCCACTAACTCCTCGTCGTCGTAGAGGTCCTCGAGGGTCGGCAGGAACGAGCCGTTCAACGCCCGGAACTTCTGCTGCTCGGGGGAGGTGGCGAACTTCACGAACTCGTAGGCCGCGTCCTTCTCCTCCTCCGAGGAGGTCGCGTTCAGGTAGAAGTTCCAGCCGCCGAGGCCGCTGAAGCTCTCCTCTTGCCCGGCGGCAACCGGCAGGGGCGCCACACCGACCTGGTCGGGCCCGATTTTGGACTGTCCCTCCTCGCCGGCGAGCGCGTACATGTAAGGCCAGTTGCGGCAGAAGACGGCCCGGCCGTTCAGGAAGGCCGCCTGGCACTCCTGCTCGGTGTAGGTCGAGACGGCCTGCGGGGCAACCCCGCTCTCGATCATGCTTCGCTCGGTAGCGAGGCCCGCGATCGCCCGCGGACCGTCTATGACCACGTTGTTCAGGTCCTGCCCAGCTAGCACGTCGCCCCCGTGGGTCCAGATGTACTCCAGGCCGTTGACGGTGCCGCCCTCGTACTCGGCCGCCTGGAAGACGAAGCCGTCCTCGGCGTCCGACTCGCTCGTGACCTTCGTCGCCTGCTCTTTAAGCTCTTCCCAGGTCTTCGGAGGCTCGGAGAAGCCCGCGTTCTCCAGCAGATCCTTCCTGTAGTAGAGCATCCCAGCGTCGGTGAACCACGGCACACCGTACACCGCGCCCTCGTAGGTGCAAGACTCGACGGGGGCCGGCAGGAAAGCCTTGCGGTCCTCTTCGGTGAATCGGTCGGAGAGGTCCTCGATCCAGCCGTTGGCGGCGAACTGGGCCCGGCCATACGACGTCGCCCCCGATCAGGTCTATCTCCCCGCCTCCGGCCTGGAACTCGGTCTTGACCTGGTTGAAGTACTGGCCGGTGTCGGCGGCCATCACGCGGTAGTTCGCCCTGTAGCGTCCCTCGAATTTCTTGTTGAAGCGGCGCACGATCTCCTCGAGGCTCCCGGAGTTGTCCGGCCCGAAGGAGAAGGTGAACTCGGTTGCCCCAGAGCTGTTCTGGCTTCCCGAACCACCGCAGCCCGCGACCCCGAGCAGCGCCGCCCCCGCGAGGGCCGAGCCGCCGACCTTCAAGAATCCCTTCCTGCTAACCCTCCCGCCTAGTACCCGCACGGGTTCCCTCGTAGGCGTATCGCGGTGTTGCATGATGCCCCTTTCCGCGCCGCGCCCCTTGGCGGGCGCTCGTCAAGTCCCTGAACCGGATCCTAAGCTCCGCGCGCGTGGCGCGCGTTAGTTACGGCAAGCCCACAGTAAAGAAACGGTTAACGTTGGCCGGGCATCACCCCGGGCCGGAGCTCTCGAGGAAGACCTCCGTCTCCGTGCCGACGAAGGAGCCGTCTTTGGCGCTCCTGCCACCGACGCGCAGCGTCGCGAGGCCCTCGTAACCGGAGAACTCCAGCGTGGCCCCGAAACGGCCCCAGGCGGAGGCCCAATCGTTGGTCCTCACCGTCTTCGAGGCGAGTACGTCGCGTTCGCGATCGAGCAGGGAGGCGGTCACCTGTCCCTTGAAGAGCCGGGCGTAGCCGCTCACGTCGATGGGGCTCTCGACCTCCTCCGCCTCGCGGGGCTGGAGCACCACCGACCTGTCGCCCGTGGTCGGAGGGAAACGAATCTCCTCAGAGATCCCGCGAAGGTCCACCGCCAGGCGTCCGGATTCGGGCAACTCCGTCACCCGGTAGCGGAAGCCGTGCGTCCCGAAGACGTCCGCGAAGAGCCCGCCCCCGCGATCACGGACGACGTAGAGCTCGTTGAGTACGGAGCCGACGAAGTCTTCGTGCGCGAGACGCGTCGAACGGACGCCGGGGAAGCGGAGGCGGACGTAGCCCCCCTCTTCGGGGCTCTCGACGGTCCATCGCGGAACGCCAACCTTTCTCTCTCCCCCTCCGAAATCTACGATCAGGCGCTCGTAGCCGTCGAAGATCTGGAACCGCACGTCTTCTATCCGGTCCGCGGCCCCCGCCTCTCCGCCGCTGCTCTCGCCCGAGGCCACGAAGGCGTCCTCACCGCCATCACCGTCCTCCGGCTCCGCCTCGTCCTCGACACCCGTCCCTCGGACGGGGTTGGTCTCCTGCGAATCCTCTCCGGCGGAACCCCCGGGGGTGCTGGTGGAAACCTCCCTGCCGGCGCCGCAGGCCGCCGCCAGCGCGAGCGCGATCAGGAGCGTCGCCAACGTCCGGAGCGGGGAGCATCGGGGCTGGTTTGGCGCCACCTTGCCTACTCGAAGGTGGCCGCCCGCCGGTGGTGTCGGCGGGCGTCGATGGTGGTCTGTCGGGCTCATCCGTTCATTCGTCGGTGAAGCGCTCGGTGGGCATGGCGCGGAACCAGCCGTCCACCGCGCGGTCGTAGGCGCCGGGGAGCACGCCCTGACCGACGAGGAGGCCGACGAACATGGCGGCCGTGCATAGAACGACGGCGAGCACGCCGAGCCTCCTGGCGCCCAACACGTAGCCGGTGATCCCGAGGAATACCCCCACGGCCCCCGTTGCTATGGAGACGAAGAGGGCCCCGAGCGGAACGCAGAAGACGATGGCGATGCCGGAGAGCAGGCGTCCCGCGCTCAGCTTCAGACTAGAATGGGTCTCGTTCGCCTGCATCGGCTACCTCATCTCCTCGAGGCCTACGGTGAACTCCCGGGCGTTGCCGTCGCGGGCGACCGTGATCTCCACGGGCTCGTTGGGGTCGAATCGGCGCAGCGCCGAGAGCAGATCCCCCGTGCTGGTCACCTTCTCGCCGCCGACGGCGGTGATGATGCCCCCGGGTTCTACGCCGGCATCCGAGGCCGGGCCGCCGGGGTCCACGGCCGTGACGATGGCGCCGGACTCGACGGAGGCGTCCAGCTGGCGCGCGGCCTCCGGCGTCAGGTCGACCAAGGAGACCCCGAGGTAAGGGTGCTCCGCGCTGCCGTCCTCTATTATCTGGTCCGCCACGTCGGTCGCCGTTCTGGCGGGGATGGCGAATGCTATGTTCACCGCCCCCGTCTGGGCGGGCGGCAGGTAGGCGACGTTGATGCCGATAACGCTGGCGTTCCGGTCCACGAGCGCCCCGCCAGAGGAGCCCGGGGAGATCGCCGCGTCCGTCTGGATGAGGTCCACGAGCGCGGTCTCCTGCGAGCCGCCCGTGATCTCCGGGGGCACCTCGCGGTTGAAGCCGCTTATGACGCCGGTGGTGACGGTGGACTGGAAGCCGGAGGGGCTGCCCACGGCCACGGCGAGCTGCCCGAGGTCGAGATTGCCGCCCCCGAAGTCCGCGGCCGGCAGGCCTTCCCGGTCCACCTTCACCACGGCTATGTCCGTGTACGGGTCGGACCCGAGGACGCGCCCGGGCTCGACGGAGCCGTCGGCGAAGGCGACGTTTACCGTGCGGGCGCCCCCGACGACATGGGCGTTGGTGATTATGTGACCGTCCTCGTGGTAGACCACACCGCTACCGAGTCCCTCGGCCTCCTGCGGCCCGTACGGCGTTGTCTGGATCGTCGCGACGTTTACCTGTACCACGCTGGGCTCTATCTCCCGCGCCACCTCCGGGACGGGGTACGATGCGGCGTCCGCCGCGGGTGCCTCGCCGCGATCCTCCCGCGAGGGCTCCTGCGAGGCCTCGCTGGTCCCGCAGCCCGCAGAAAGCAAGCCGGCGACCAGCAGACCCGCCGCGAGCGGGATTACCAACCTTCCCTTCCGGGGTTCCGGCGCTCTTCCGGTTGCCATCTTGCGCGTCATATCCGAACCTCCTGTCGTTTCTAACCCGTGCTTCTGCCTAGCGGGCCGTCGCCTCGTTGTCCTGGCGGACGGGCTCCTTCTCCGGGAGCTCTCCCGTGCTCTCCTTGTCGTTCAGCTCCTGGGGACTCAAGGTAGTCTCCTCACCGGCCATCACCGGCTCTTCCTCTCCTGCGGAAGGCTCGTTCCCCCCGCACCCGCCCGCCATCGTCGCGAACGCGGCCAGTACGATGGTCGTCTTTCTCATGCGTTGGTCCTCCTACCTGTCCGAATCGTCTTGTCGCCGGACCCAGTACAGCGTCCGGCCGTAGTGGGCGTGCAGCTCCGTCTCGTAGCGGCGGTCCATGACGGTTCCCGGTTCCCACGCCGGGGCGGTGTGCATCTCCTCTGCCGTGAGGTCCGCCTCGATCTGCGCTTCGGACCAGCTGACGCCCAAGACCCAGTCGGCGGAGACGGGCACCTTCTTGCCCGGCAGCCAGTCGCGCGTGTCCACGATGAGGTACCGGACCGCCCAGTCGGTATCGTCGTAGACGATGTTCTCCACGTGGCCAACGGACCGGCCCTCCCCGCTGAGGACCGCGTAACCGCGCACCTCTTTCGCGCTCCTGAGGTGGGGATCGCCGCCCTCCTCCTGGCCGGCCTCGGGGTCCACGTACAACGGGAATACCGGCACGGAGACGCCCCAGTAGGGGGCGGCAGCCAGATAGGCGTAGTGGTCCGCCTCCTGCCGGGCGGAGACGGGGCGGTCCGCTTCGACGGGCGGGCTCCCCCAGACCTGCTCGCGGGCAAGACCCACCTCGATGCTCGCGGGCATGGCCTCGTTGACGCCCTCGACAAAATCCGGGAGCATAAGCACCCTCTCTCCCGGCAGCCGGCCACCGGTGTCGACGACCAGGTAGCGGACAGTCCAACCCTCGTCGTCGAAGAGGACCCCCGCGACGCGTCCCGCGGGTCCATCCTCCGCCCGGACCAAGCACCCCTCTAGCATCTTCGTCTCGCGCAGCACGGCTTCGGACCTCCTTCCGGTTCCGGGATGGGATCAGGCGCCTGGCGGTTCGCCGAGCTTGCCGCCCACGTAGCCGCCCATGAGGTTCGCCAGGAAGAGCAACAAGCCGGCCAAGAGGGCCGCACCCGCGAACCCGAAGCCCGCCGGCGGTACGGTCACGCCCTCGGAGAACAGCACGCCGAACGCGGCCAGGACCGTTGTCAGCACCAGGCCGACGGCGAGGCCGAGCACGGCCGCCATGGCGCCGTTGAGCCCCCCGGATGTCCCCGCGACCTTCCCGGCCACATAGCCGCCAAGCAGGTACGCGACAAAGCCGGAGACGAGGGAGACCGCGACGATCGTCGCGGTGAACTCGCCCCGCTCCGCCGGGGGTCCGACAATGAGGCCGTAGAGGAACCGAAAGGCGGAGCTCAAGAGCACGCCGGCGGCGCTGGCCACGATCCAACCCAGCGCCGCCGCGCCCCAACGGACCCCCCGGCCACGCGCATCCTCCACTCTCTCCGCACCTCCACGGTCCTTGCCCGCCCGACCCAACCATTGTTGGCCAGCACCGTTAGAACCCGGTAAAGCGCCGTTGCGTTTCGGTAAAGGTTTGGCCAAGAGGTCGCCGGGTCGCCCCTGCCAGGATCCGGCGTCTCCCGGTTGCCACGCGGACCCCCGCGATGTAGAGCCCCGGTTGCGGGTATAGAATTTGCGCGTGGGGTTGAGGTTTCGCATTTGGATGCCGCTGGCGGCCGTGCTCATCGTGCTGCTCTCTATAGCCCTGATGTTCATCTACGGGGTGCCCGCCGTGAGGGGACGGCTCTCGGACTCCGCCCAGAATCTGGTCGTCAGCCAGGCGGCGGCCACGGCGGAGGCGGTCTCGGGGGCGCAGGGTGGGCCCGTCCTCGGCGACGAGCTGAAGCTCGCCACGGACCCCACAGGCGGAGAGGCGATCGTGGTCGACCCGTCGGGCAGGGTGTCGGCCCGTGGGGGCTCCGTCGACGGCTTCGAGCCCACACAGGAGATGGTCGAGTCGGCCGCGCGCAGCGCCCGGATGACCGACCGCAACGAGAGCGTGAGCGTGGCCGTCGCCCCGGTCGTCAGGGACGGCGTCTCGGCGGGGGGCGTGATCTTCGCCTCCGACGAGCCGCAGACGACCGCGTACCAGCTCTTTTTGCGCAGCGGCATGGAGGCGGCGGCCATAGCGTCGGTGCTCGGCGGAGGCCTGATGCTCCTGCTAGCAACCCTCCTCTCCCGCAGGGTCGAACGCCTGACGCTGGGCGCCAAAGCCATTGAAGGCGGCGACCTCTCGTCGCGTATAGATCCGGGCTTCGACGACGAGCTCGCGGACCTCGCCAGATCCTTCAACGCCATGGCGGCGAAGCTCCAGGACTCCTTTGTGCGGCTCGAAGAGAAAAACGAGACGCTCGACGCCGTCGTGAACAACCTCGGCGAGGGCGTCCTCGCAACCAACCTGGAGGGCGACGTCATGTTCGCCAACCCGACGGCGCGAGAGCTGCTCGGCATGAGCCCGGAAAGGGTGAAGGACATCTGGGCCCCCCAGGAGCTGCCCGACCCGTGGGGGGACTTCGACCTGCCCCGGGCCGTCTCCCGCTGCGCGGAGCAGGGCGAGTGCGGCGAGGCCAGGGTCCGGGGAAACGAGACGTTCCTGCGGCTCTACCTCGAGCGCATGCCCGCCTTCGACGACCACAAGGGCGGCGTGCTCGTGGTGATGCAGGACCTCTCGGAAGGCCGGCGATTGGAGGCCAACCAGCAGCGCTTCCTGGCCAACGCCGCCCACGAGCTCAGGACCCCGATCACCACCATCCTCGGCGCGTCCGAGCTCCTGCTGACCGGCGACGAGGACGAGGAACTCCGGAGGCGCTTTCTGCAACACATCCACACTGAGGCCGGCCGCATGCAACGGCTCTCGGAGACACTCCTTAGGCTGGCGCGCACGGGCTCCGACGGGCGAACCCCCGAGCCCGTGCCCGTGGACACGCGGCAGGCCGTCCGGGAGGCGGCTGACCGCATGGAGCCGCTCGCCGAACGAGCAGGCTTGGCCGTCCGCGTCGAGGGGTCTGGTGGAACGGTTGTGGCGGACAGGGAATGGTTGGAGCAGGTACTCCTGGTCCTGACGAACAACGCCATTCAGCACGGCGACGAGGGCGACGAGGTGCGGCTGCAGGCGGAAGCGGATACCCTGGCAGTCGAGGACGACGGGTCCGGCATACCCGAGGAGGACCTGCCCTACGTCTTCGAACGCTTCTACAGGGGCGCGGGGGGGTCGGGCGGTTTCGGGCTGGGGCTCTCCATCTGCAAGGACCTGGTCGAACGAATGGGTGGAGAGATTTCCATCTCCTCCGGGGGAGGCACGGGAACGCGGGTGGAGATGACGTTGCCACAGGACGGCTCGTCGAGAGAGGGAGGAAGATGAGCAGGATACTCGTCGTCGAGGACGACCCGGCGGTACGCGACGTGGTGGAGCACGCCCTCTCCCGGGAGGGCATGGACACCTCCACGGCGGCCACCGGCGAGGCGGCGCTCGAGCGACTGGGCGGCTCCGAGGTCTTCGACCTCGTCGTCCTCGACGTCATGCTGCCGGGCATGGACGGGGTCTCTGTATGCCGGGAGCTCCGTTCCGGGAACTCCCCTAAC
>Ga0136615_10001375_pt1 | contig 11764 bp, 12 predicted proteins | sample AntDrymUQ2882206_2_FD_106647 | JGI IMG/M metagenome (GOLD analysis project Ga0136615, IMG submission 106647) | Polar desert sand microbial communities from Dry Valleys, Antarctica - metaG UQ288 (22.06) | ecosystem: Environmental > Terrestrial > Soil > Desert | place: Antarctica: Dry Valley...
CGTCCGCGTGCCCGGCGACGCCCTGCTCGGCCAGCGCGGCGCGGGCTTCCTGATCGCCCAGCAGCGCCTCGGCCCCGGCCGCATCCACCACTGCATGCGCTGGCTGGGCGTCTCGCGGCGCGCGTTCGACATGCTGTGCGAGCGGGCCCTGAGCCGCCATGCGCACGGCTCGGCGCTCGCCGAGAAGCAGACGATCCAGAACTGGATCGCCGACTCGGCCGCGCAGATGCAGGCGGCGCGGCTGATGACGCTGCACGCGGCGTGGCGGATCGACACCGAGGGCGTGGCGGCGGCGCGGCAGGACATCGCGCTGATCAAGTTCTTCGGCGCCGGCGTTCTGCACGACGTGGTCGACCGCGCGCTGCAGGCGCACGGGGCGCTCGGCTACTCCACCGACCTCCCGCTGGAGGCCATGTACCGCTTCGCGCGCGCGGCGCGGATCTACGACGGGCCCGACGAGGTCCACCGCCAGTCCGTCGCGCGCCAGATCCTGCGCGGCTACGACGCCCCGCCCGACGGCGTGCCCACCGAGCACGTCCCGACGGCGCGCGCCGCCGCCCGCGAGCGGTTCGCCGGCCTGCTGGAGGCGGTGACCTCCAACGACTGAGCGCCGCGTCGCCCTAGCCGCCGCGCTCGTGGTGGCGCTGCTGGCGGGCGCCGTCGCGCTCGCCCTCGCGAGCGGGGACGGCTCCGACGCGCCACCCCCGCCGACCGCGCGCTCCGCCGCCGCGAACGGCCTGCGGGTCGACCGCTTCGACTCCGCGCGCGCGTGGGCGGAGCTGCGGCGCCAGGTCGCGCTCGGCCCGCGGCCCGCCGGCTCGCGCGCGCTGCGCCGCCTCTCCGCGCGGCTGCGAAGGGCGCTGCCGGAAGGGCGGTTCGAGCCGGTGCCCGGGCACCCGCGCCTGCGCAACGTGGTCGGCCGGCTGCCCGGCTCGCAGCCGGCGGTCGTGATCGCGGCGCACCACGACAGCAAGGACCTGCCCGGGTTCGTGGGGGCGAACGACGGAGCGGCCGGAACCGCCGCGGTGCTGGAGCTGGCGCGTGCGCTCGGCCGGATGGACCGCCCGGCGGACGCGCCCGAGCTGCGCTTCGTGCTCTTCGACGGCGAGGAGGCGACGACGGACGCGCAGCCGTTCCTGGAGACCGGGCTGCGCGGATCGACGGCCTACGCGGCGCGCCGGGCGGACGAGGTCGGCGCGCTGATCGTGCTCGACTTCATCGCCGCGAGGGAGCTGCGGATCCGGCGCGAGGCGAGCTCGGACGCCGCGCTCTGGCGCCAGCTGCGCGCCGCCGCCCGCGTCGTCGGTGCCGGCGCTGCGTTCCCACCGGGCACGATCGGCGCCCTGATCGACGACCACACGCCGTTCATCGCGCGCGGCGTGCCGGCGATCGACCTGATCCAGTGGCCCTACCGCTGCTGGCACCGGCGCTGCGACGACCTGTCCGCGGTGAGCGAGGCATCGCTCGACGCCACGGGCGAGGCCGTGCTCGAGCTCGTTCGTACACTCGAAGTGCCGTGACCGCCGCCCCCGAGAAGCTGCTCCTCGCCGCCCCGCGCGGCTACTGCGCCGGCGTCGACCGCGCGGTCCAGACCGTCGAGCGCGCGCTCGAGCTGCACGGCGCCCCGGTCTACGTGCGCAAGGAGATCGTCCACAACAAGCACGTGGTCGAGCGGCTCGCCGAGCGCGGCGCGATCTTCGTCGACGAGCTGAGCGACGACATCCCGCCCGGCGCCGTCACCGTCTTCTCCGCCCACGGCGTCGCGCCGGCGGTCCACGCCGACGCCGACGACCGCGGCCTGCGGACGATCGACGCCACCTGCCCGCTGGTGACGAAGGTCCACCGCGAGGCGGTCATGTTCGCGAACGACGGCTACACGATCGTGCTCGTCGGCCACGCCGGGCACGAGGAGGTCGAGGGCACGATGGGGGAGGTGCCCGGCGCGATCGTGCTCGTCGAGAGCGAGGCGGACGTCGACGCGCTCGAGGTCGAGGACCCGAGCCGCATGGCGTACCTCACGCAGACCACGCTCTCGGTCGACGAGACGTCCGCGATCATCGCCCGGCTGCGCGAGAGGTTCCCCGCCATCACCGGCCCCCGCACCGACGACATCTGCTACGCAACGACGAACCGCCAGCTCGCGGTCAAGCGGATGGCCGAGCAGTGCGACCTCGTGCTGGTGATCGGCTCGAAGAACTCGTCGAACTCCAACCGCCTGGTCGACGTCGCGCGGGACTGCGGCGCGGCCGCGCACCTGATCGACCACGAGGGCGAGGTGCGCGAGGAGTGGCTGGAGGGCGCGCGCGTCGTCGGCATCTCGTCGGGCGCGAGCGCGCCGGAGGAGCTGGTCGAGCGCCTCGTCGCCTTCTTCCGCGCCCGCGGCACCGAGGACGTGTCCGAGCTCGAGGTGCTGCGCGAGGACGTGCGCTTCATGCTCCCGAAGGTGATCCGCCAGGCCGCAGCCACGCCCTGAGCTCATCCCCGTGCTCGTCGAGGCGCGGGGGCGGGAGGCGGACGTCGGGGCGCGCGCCGTCGAGGCGCAGCGGCGGCGCAGGGAGCGGGAAGCCGCCCACCTCGCGCACCGGCTCCATCCCGAGCGACTCGGCGAGCGCGAAGGCCTCGGCCACGTCGTTGACGAGGCCGGCTGGGACGGCTGCGGCCTGCAGGACCTCCACCCACACGGTCGCCGGGCGCGCGCGCAGCACCGCCTCGAGCCGCTCGGCCAGCGCCGCCGCGTTCGCCACCCGGGCGCGGTTCGTGGCGAAGCGCTCGTCCGCGGGCAGCTCCGACAGGCCGAGCGCGTCGCACAGGCGGGCGAACAGCCGGTCGTTGCCGACCGCGACCGCGATCTGGCGGTCGGCCGCCGCGAAGGTCTCGTACGGCGAGATGCTCGGATGCCGGTTGCCTTGCTTCTGCGGGACGACGCCGCCCAGCACCCATGCCGAGCCCTGGTTGAGCAGCGAGAGCAGCGCGGCGTCCATCAGCGACACCTCGACGTGGCGGCCACGGCCGGTCTGCGCCCGCTCGGCCAGCGCGGCCTGGATGCCGATCACCGCGAGCAGCCCGCAGACCAGGTCGACGACTGCCGCGCCGGTCTTGAGCGGCCGCCCGTCCGCCTCGCCGGTGACGCTCATCAGCCCGCCCAGCGCCTGCGCGAGGAAGTCGTAGCCGGGCAGCCCGCGCGCCTCGCCGGACTCCGTGCCGAACGCGGTCACGCTGCACGTGACCAGCCCGGGGTGCGCCGCCCGCAGCGTCTCGCCGTCGAGCCCCCAGCGCGCGATCAGCCCGGGGCGGAAGGACTCGAGCAGCACGTCGGCGCGGCCCGCGAGCGTGCGCGCCAGCGCGACGTCGTCCGGGTCGCCGAGATCGAGCGCCAGCGAGCGCTTGTTGCGGTTCAGGCCGAGGTAGTACGTCGCGTCCGCGCCGCGCCACGGCGGGCCCCAGGCGCGCGTGTCGTCGCCGCCGTCAGGCCGCTCGACCTTGACCACGTCGGCGCCGAGGTCGCCCAGCATCATCGCCGCGAGCGGGCCGGCGAGCACGCGCGAGAAGTCGGCGACGAGGATGCCGTCGAGGGGCGCCATCGGGCGGGCACACTAGAGGGGTGCGGACGCTCGTCATCTCCGACCTGCACATCGGCGCGGCGAGCGGGAAGGACCTGCTCCGCCGCCCGGAGCTGCGGGCGCCGCTGATCGAGGCGCTGGGCGACGTCGACCGCCTCGTGGTGCTCGGCGACGGCCTCGAGCTGCGCGAGGCGCCGCAGCGCGACGTCGCCGCGCTCGCCGGCCCGTTCTTCGCCGCGGCCGGGGAGGCGCTCGGGCCGGACGGCGAGCTGCTGCTGCTCGCCGGCAACCACGACCACGGGCTCGTGGCCGGGTGGATCGACGCGCGCCTGCAGTCGGAGCCGTCCGGCTTCCTCGGGCTGTCCGAGCCGGTCGAGCCGGCGCACGCCGGCCCGCTCGCGCTCCGCCTCGCCGAGCTCGCCCGCCCGGCGCGGCTGCGGATCGCCTACCCGGGCGCCTGGCTGCGCGAGGACGTCTACGCGCTGCACGGCCACTACGTCGACCTGCACTCGACGGTGCCGACGTTCGAGCGCCTGGCCGCGGGCGCGATGGCCCGCTGGGTCGTACGGCTCCCGGAGACCGGCGCGCGGCCCGACGACTACGAGGCCGCCCTGGCGCCGATCTACGCCTTCATGCACCAGCTGACACAGCGCTCCGAGCACGCGGCGGTCAGCGCCGGCGCCGGCGCGTCCGCGCGCGCCTGGGTCGCGCTGGCGGGGGAGGGGAGGCGCCGGCACCCGGTGCGCGCCGCCGCGCTGGGGACGGGCTACGTCGCCGCCGTGGTGGCGCTCAACGCGCTCGGGCTCGGCCCGATCGACCGCGACCTCTCCGGCGGCGCGCTGCGGCGCGGCGGCCTGCACGGCATCCGCGAGGTCCTGCGCCGGCTCGGCATCACCGCCCCGCACGTCGTCTTCGGCCACACGCACCGCGCCGGCCCCTGGCCGCGCGACGACGCGGCGGACTGGACGACGCCGGCCGGCACGCGCCTGCACAACACGGGCTCGTGGGTCTACCAGCGCCACTTCCTCTCAAACGCGCCGAACGGCTCGCCCTACTGGCCGGGCAGCGCCGTCCGGCTGGACGACGACGGCCCGCCGCAGCTCATCTGGCTGCTGGGCGACCGCGGTCACGAGGCGCTGCGACCGCCGGGGTGAAGCAGGTGGCGTGGCACGTCACGCCGGCTCCGATCCGCAGGTCGAGCACCGCCGCGGTGTGGTGCGGATGCTGCACGAGCAGCTGGCAGCCGGGGCCCGTGACGGCGATCGCGCGGCCGTTGACCTCGATCTGGCCCTCGCCCTCGAGCACCGCCCAGGCACCGCCGGCCTCGTACGGGCCGCAGTGGGCGCCGGGCTGCTCGGCGGTCTGGACCGGCAGCAGCACGTCCTCGGCGTCCTCCGGGCGCAGCGGCTCGAGCAGCTCGCGCCGGACGCCGAGCAGCGCCTGGATCTCGCGTTCGGTCTCCTGGTAGGCGCCCTCTCCGTAGTGCAGCGAGTACAGCGCGCCGGTCGCGTCCCAGAGGTAGCGGGCCGGCCAGCCCTCGTTGCCGTAGAAGTCCCAGATCTCGAGCCGCTCGTCGATCACCACCGGGTGCTCGATCCCGAGCCGCGCGACCGCCGGCACGACGTTCTCGGTGACCCGCGCCGGAGGGAAGCCACCCGTGTGCACGCCGATCACGCGCAGCCCGTCGCCCGCGTAGCGCTCGTGCCACGCCTTCACGTACGGCAGCGTGCGCAGCGAGTTCACGCGGCAGAAGTCCCAGAACTCGACCAGGACGGGACGGCCGAGCTGCTTGTCCATCCGCAGCGGCGCGACGTTCACCCAGGTCAGCTTGCCGGGGAAGGGCGGCGCGGGGATGGCGTGCTCCGGGGCGCGCATGCGGCCGAAGCTAGCAGCGGGCGGTTGCACGATCGGCCGCCCGGCGCAACTTCCGTCGCGCGCGGGGTTTCATTCGACGTTCACTTCCACGAGGAGACCAACTTGCGCAAACTGCTCACGGGCGCGCTCGCCGCGACCGCCACGCTCGCCCTCGGCACGGGCGTCGTCGCCCACGCCCAGACCGACGGCGTCATCTTCAACGCCAACGCGACCCCGTCGGACGCCGGCACGAAGCGCAAGCCGAAGAACGCGTCGCTGACCGTCGACATGAAGGTCGACCGCCCGGGCACCACGGTCGAGTACATCGACCTCGCGCTGCCGGCGGGCTTGAAGCTCTCGGGCAAGCGCCTCGGCAACTGCACCGTGGACGACCTCGCGTTCGAGGGACCGGAGTCCTGCGTTGACGCCGCCGCCGGCCCGGAGGGCTCGGCCACGGCCACGCTCGGCGCCGAGAACCAGCTGCTCAACTTCAACGTCCGGGCGTTCGTCCAGGACGCGAACTCGCTCGTCTTCTACGTCGCCACGGAGGAGGGAACCGGCATCTCCGTGCAGTCGCCGATCACCGGCGAGATCACCGGCGGCGGCCGCAAGCTGCGGATCAGGATCCCGCAGGAGCTGCGCCAGCCGGTGCCGGGCGTGGACGCTTCGCTCACCGGCCTCAACTACACGTTCAAGGCGAAGCGCGGCCGCAACTACCTCCTCCGCAGCACGGCTTGCAAGTCGCGCAAGCACCGCTACTCGGCCAAGCTGACGTTCACGGCCCGTGCCGACGGCGCCCCCGTCCCGGGGCCCGTCACGGCCAAGGCGACGTCGCGCTGCAAGAAGTAGCGCGCCGACCTGACGACGTCGCAGTGCCTGACGGCCCCGCTCCGGCGGGGCCGTCGCACTCACTCTTCGCCTTCGGCGGCGAGAGCACAGGCCGTTCCTAGACTCGACCTCGGTGCTCGTCATCGCCCACGGCCTCGTCGGTCGCGCCGACCTGCCGATCCCCAAGGCGGTGTTCGCGGCCGCGGCGGCCGGGGTGCTCGTGGTGTCGTTCGCCGCCCTCGCGGCGCTGTGGTCGACGCCGCGTCTGCAGCGCAGGCCCGAGCGACGCCTGGTGCGGGTGCCGGTCGGGATCGACGTGATCGGGGGCGTGTTCGGCGTGCTCGTGCTCGCCGTCACCGCGTACGCCGGCCTCGCCGGCACCGACGATCCGCGCGACAACCTCGCGCCATGGATGGTCTACGTGGCGTTCTGGGTCGGCGTCCCCTGCGCCTCCCTGCTGCTCGGGGACGTCTGGCGCGTGGTGAGCCCGTGGCGCGCGCTGGGACGAGGCGGCGGCTGGCTCGTCCGCCGGCTCGGAGGGGACGAGCTGCCCGAGCCGCTCGCGTACCCGGCGCGGCTGGGCCGCTGGCCCGCCGCCGCCGGCGTGCTGGCGTTCGGGATCTGCGAGCTGTGCTGGGGCGCCGCCCAGGAGCCGGGGCCGCTCGCCGCCCTGATGCTCGGCTACGTCGCCGTGATGCTGGTCGGCATGAGCCTGTACGGCGTGGAGGCGTGGACGCGCAACGGGGACGCGTTCGGCGTGTACTTCGGCTGCTTCGCGGCGCTCGCGCCGCTCGAGCGCCGTGCCGGCACGCTCTACGCGCGCCCGCCCGTGGTCGGCGCCGGGCGGGTCGACGGCCGGCCGGGCACGGTCGCGTTGCTGCTGGCCGGGATCGGGGTGACCGCGTTCGACGGCGCGAGCGAGGGGCCGCTCTTCAACGATGTGCTGCCCGACCTGCAGGAGGCGTTCGTGGAGCTGGGGCTGGGCCTCGGCAAGGCGCTCGAGCTGGGGTTCGGGACCGGGCTGCTCGCCACGCTCGCGCTCGTCGGCCTCGTCTGGGGCACCGCGGTGGCGGGCATGCCGCGGGCGCGCACGCAGCCGGCGCGCCGGCCCGGCCCGCAGCTCGCGCACGCGCTGATCCCGATCCTCGCCGCCTACGTCGTGGCGCACTACTTCTCCCTGGTCGCCTACAACGGCCAGGACCTCGTCCGGCTCGCGTCGGACCCGCTCGGCGACGGCAGCGACCTGTTCGGCGGCGCGAGCGCGACGATCGACTACGGGGCCGTGTCGGCCACCGCGATCTGGTACCTGCAGGTCGCCGCGCTTGTGCTCGGCCACGTCGCGGCGCTCGTGCTCGCCCACGATCGCGCGCTCGTGCTCTACGGCAGCCACCGCGGAGCCACGCGCTCCCAGGTCGTCATGCTGGTGCTGATGGTGTGCTTCACCTGCCTCGGCCTGTGGCTGCTGTCGGCGGCGAACTCGTGAGCGGAGTGCCGTTCGCCCACGCCGGGCACTGGCTCGCGCAGCTCGCCTACCTGGCTCCGCTCGTCGTGCTCGTGGGCATGCTGGTGGCCAGCCGGCTGCGGGAGCGGCGCGAGCGCCGGCAGGGCATGAGCCCGCCCGAACGTTAGCGCTGCGTGAAGCAGGTCCCGCGGAGGTTGGAACGGAGGCTCCTTGGGCAGATGGCAGGCAACCGAAACCCCGTCGCGCGCGTAGTAGGAGCCAGGATGAGCACGACCGAGCTCAGAGCACTTCTCGACCAGGTCGCCGACACGCGTGAGCTGATCCTCCGGCGCGCCGCCTCGCTCGGCCCCGCGTTCAACGCGGTCTACGACGCCTGGAGCGATGCGCACGAGGAGGCGGAGGACGCCTACCGCGCCTGGCTCTCCGGCGGGACGGCGGAGCAGTACGCCGTCTACCGGGCGGCGCAGGATCGGGAGGATGCCGCGCAGGACGCGCTGGCGGCGACCAGCGCGTCCGCCGCGATCGTCTAGCCGGCGGTCAGCCGCCGCAGGTCGTGCCCGAGCGCCTCGGGCGTGAGCTGGTCGTGCGGGAATCCGACCCGCTGGCGGCCCTCGCCGTCGACGAGCACGACGGTGGCCGAGTGGTCGAGGTCGCCGCGCTGGGGCGCCACCCCGTACCCCTTCCACACCGCGCGCAGCGACCGCTCGTCGCCGAGCAGGAAGCGCGCCCGGCCGGTCATGCGCCGCTCGCCGAGGAACCGGCGCGCGCGGGCCTCGGTGTCGTTGGCGGGATCGACCGAGACGGCGAGCAGCGGCACATCCGCGCCCGTGTCGTCGAGCGCGCCCCGGACCTGGTCGACGAGGGCGGGGCACGTGTCCTCGCAGGTCGAGTACACGAACGTGACGGCGACGGGCCGGCCGCGGTACTCCGCCATCGTCACCGGCTCGCCGTCCTGGTCGCGGAGCCGGAAGTCGGGCGCCATCGCGCCCGGCGGTCGCAGGAATCCGGCCCAGCCGCTCGACCCGACGGTGACGCCACGGTCGCCGCGCGCGTCGTCGCCGCGCGACGCGACGAACACGCCGGCCACCGCCGCGACCGCGCAGAGGGTCAGCGTGAGCAGGGCGTACGCGAGCCGCGCGGGCACGCGTGGAGCGTAGCCGCGCTTCAGCGGTCTACGTCAACGGCGGCATCGAGGGAGGCGGTTCGAGTCTGGCGGTCTGAGAACGTCGCACCGATGAGGCGTCGGCGGTTCGTGCGACGTTCACCACCCCGATATAGGCCGCATAACGTCACACGCCGGAGGATCCGGTTCGCGAATGCGACGTTCTGCTTGCTCTAGGAGCAGAGCGTCGCACGCCGGTGGCTCCGGCCGATGCATGCGACGTTTTCCACCGTGTGGAGGCAGCAGAACGTCGTACTCATGGCCGGATCGCCGGTTCGTGCGACGTTCTGCTGCCCACCCGAGGACCATCCTCCCTCACTGCCGCCGTCGACGGTGACGCGGAGCGCGCGAAGCAGCGCCCACGACAACGCGCAGGGCGAGAACCTACGCCTCCGTCAACCCCCGCCGGATCGCGTAGCGCACCAGCTCCACCCGGTCGCGCATCCCCAGCTTGCGCAGCAGGTTGGCCCGGTGGGACTCGACGGTCTTCTCCGCCAGGTGCAGGATCTCCGCGATCTGCTTGTTCGTGTGCGCCTCGGCGATCAGCTTGAGGACCTCGCGCTCGCGCGGGGAGAGCGGCTCGTCCGGTCCGTCCGCGTCGGACGACATCCAGTCGCGGATCAGCGACCGCTCGACCGCGTTGGTGAGGAACGCGTCCCCGCGGTGGACGGCGCGGATGGCGCTGAGCAGCGCCTGGTCGACCTCGCGCTTGAGCACGTAGCCCGAGGCGCCGGCCTTGAGCGCGTCGAACACGTAGCGTTCGTCGTCGTGCATCGACAGCGCGAGCACCTGCGTGCCCGGCAGGTGCGAGCGGATCTGCCGAGCCGCCTGCAGGCCGGTCATGCGCGGCATGGAGACGTCCATCACGCACAGGTCGGGCTTGGTCTGCAGCGCCTGCTCGAAGGCGTCGACGCCGTCCTCGGCCTCGGCCACGACCTCCATGTCGGGCTGCCGCTCGATCAGCAGCTTCAGCCCCCCGCGCACGATGCCGTGGTCGTCGGCGATCAGGATTCTCATGTCACTCCCATGGTCAGCTCGATGGTGGTGCCCGCACCGGGCGCGGTGAAGACGTCGAGGCTCCCGCCGACCAGCAGCGCGCGCTCGCGCATGCCGTTCAGGCCGAGGCCGCCTGGACGGCCGCGGAGGCGGCCGCCGCGCTGCGCGCGCCGCCCGTCGAAGCCGCCGCCGTCGTCGCGGACGCGCAGCACGGTGCGCCCCACGAACGAGAGCTCGACGTCGACGTCGCGCGCGCCCGCGTGCTTGGCGATGTTGGAGAGGCTCTCCTGGGTGACGCGGAAGATCACCAGCTGCTCCTCGTCGGAGAGCTGCGGGATCTCGCCCGTGTGCTGGAACTGGGTCCGCACGCCCGTCCGCAGCCCGAACTCGGAGACCTGCGACGCCAGGGCGGCGATCAGCCCGTGGTCGTCGAGCGCGGTGGGACGCAGCTGGCGGGCGAGCGCGAGCAGCTCGTCCATCGCCTGGGTGACGAGCTCCTGCGTCTCCTGCAGCTCGGTGCGCAGGCCGATCGGCGCGTCGCCGATCGTGGCCGAGAGCCGCAGCAGGATCGCCGTCAGCGCCTGGTTGACCTCGTCGTGCAGGTCCTGCGCGATGCGGCCGCGCTCGCGCTCCTGGGCGCGCAGCACGGCCCGGCCGGACTCGCGCCGCTCGTCCTCGAGCCGCACGAGCATGCGGTTGAACGCGTCGGTCAGCTCCTTGAGCTCGCGGGCGGCGCCGCGCTGGGTCTCCGCTCGCATGCCCGGCCGCGCGAGGTCGACGTCGCCCGCCGCCTTCACGAGCCGCTCCATCGGCTCGAGCCGCGCCCGCAGCAGCAGCGAGTTCAGGAGCACCGCGCTCGAGACGGTGAGGCCGAGCACGAGCAGCCCGTCGCTGGTCATGACGTCGGACAGCCGATCGCGCGCGACGACGGCGGCGATCAGCGCCGTGACGCCGACGAGGAGGGCGTTGACGGTGAGGACCTGCGTGAGGAGGGTGCTGCGGCGCATCGGAACGGTTGCCCCTCTCATCGGCACGAAGCCCGCAGAGGCTTATGAGGCCAAGACCCCACCCAGCGCTATACTTCCTGAAGCATTGAAACCTGACCGACTTCAAGAGGAATCGCCATGAGCCCGTCCGGAGCCGAGGTCATCCGGCAGATCCGCCAGCAGGTGCGCGGGGTCGATCCCGCCGAGGTCTCGGAGCACCTCGGCAACGGCGTCACCCTGATCGACGTGCGCGAGTCCGAGGAATGGGACCGCGGGCACATCCCCGGCGCCGTCCACGTGCCGCGCGCGTACCTCGAGTCCCGCATCGAGGGCGCCGTCTCGGACCGCGACTCCCGCGTGGTCCTCTACTGCGCCTCGGGCCAGCGCTCCGCGCTCGCCGCGCACACGCTCACCGACCTGCTGGGCTACACCAACGTGGCCTCCATGACCGGCGGCATCACGCTGTGGAAGGACCGCGGCTACAACGTCGACGTCCCGACGGTGCTCACGCGCGAGCAGAAGGAGCGCTACGGCCGCCACCTGCTCCTGCCAGAGCTGGGGGCGGAGGGCCAGGCCAAGCTGCTCGACGCGAAGGTGCTGCTGCTCGGCGCCGGCGGCCTGGGGTCGCCGACCGCGCTCTACCTCGCGGCCGCCGGCATCGGGACGCTCGGCATCGTCGACGACGACGACGTCGACCTCTCGAACCTGCAGCGCCAGGTGATCCACACGACGGAGACCGTGGGCACGCCCAAGGTCGACTCGGCCGCGGCCGCGATCGCCGCGCTCAACCCGGACGTCGAGGTGGTCAAGTACCCGGTGCGGCTGGACGCGTCGAACATCATGGAGATCGTCGAGGGCTACGACGTCATCGTCGACGGCGTCGACAACTTCCCGACGCGCTACCTGCTCAACGACG
>Ga0136615_10001377_pt1 | contig 11753 bp, 11 predicted proteins | sample AntDrymUQ2882206_2_FD_106647 | JGI IMG/M metagenome (GOLD analysis project Ga0136615, IMG submission 106647) | Polar desert sand microbial communities from Dry Valleys, Antarctica - metaG UQ288 (22.06) | ecosystem: Environmental > Terrestrial > Soil > Desert | place: Antarctica: Dry Valley...
GCGGCGACCAGCCCTCCGGCGGCGCCTGCATGACGTCGCCGAGGTGCACGATCCGGCGGCGCGCGTTGGGCACCTCCACGCCGACCGCCTGCTTGCCGGGGATCGGGGCCAGGATGCGGATGTCGGATGCCGCGAGCGCGTAGGCCAGGTCGTCCTTGAGCTGGGCGACCTTGGCGACCTTGATGCCCGGCGCCAGGCGGAGCTCGTAGCGGGTGATGTGCGGGCCCGCGACCATGCCGATCACGCGCGCCTCGACCCCGAAATGGCCCAGCGCCTCGACGAGCTGGGCGGCGACCTTCTCCTGCCCCACGGTGTCGGGCCGGTTGGCGTCGGCGGTCGAGCGCGTCAGGAAGCGCGGGTCCGGGACGGTCCAGACGAAGTCCGGCGAGTCGGTGACCGAGCGGCGCAGGCGGCCCTGCGGGGTGAGGTCCTCGGGCTTGACGTCGCGGCCGCCGCGCAGGACGCCGGGCTCGTCGGTGTCCGGGTCCTCGGCGAGCCGGGGGGTGTCGGGCTCGGTTTCCGGCTCGGGCCGGCTTGAGCCCTCCGCCGCCGGCTCGCCTGGGCCCTCCGCCACGGGGTCAGACCCTTGATCCGGCCATGCTGTCGCTGGGTCTGACCCCGATTGCGTCTCCGGTGCGCCGTCGTAGAGGTCCGGGAAGCGGTCGGCGCCGGACCAGAACTCCCGCCGGTCGGCCCGCGTGACCGCGGTGACGTCGGCCTCCTCGAGCGCGGCGAGCTCCTCGCGCGGCGAGCGCCCGCGCGTGACGGCGGTGCGCACGGGCTCGGCGCCCCGGCGCAGCCTGCGACCGGTCGTGGTGACCGAGTCGCCGGTGGCCTTGAGCACGCTCGCCACGCTCGCGCCCGTGAGCAGCAGCACGCCGGCGAGGAACAGGAAGACGGCGACGATGTGCGAGCCGACGTCGCCCAGCAGCGCGGACGTCAGGTCGTAGAGCCCCTCGCCGACCAGGCCGCCGTTGTCCTCCACCGCTTCGGAGCCGCCGAGGCCGAGCGTCCCGGCCGCGAGGCCGAGGCAGCCCGCGACGAACATGCACGCCCCGCCGGCGCGGAACGGCCGCACGGTCGGCAGCACCGGTCGCATCACCAGCACGGCGCCGGCCGCCAGCAGCGCGACGGGGACGACGTAGTGGACCGCGCCGACGAGCCGGCGCAGGCCGTCGACGAGCGCACTCCCGGCCTCGCCGCCGTCCCAGCCGAGGTAGACGAGGAACGCGAGGAAGACGGCGAGCGCGACGAGCGCCATGCCGAACAGGTCCCAGTGGCGCTGCTCGAGCGCGGGCATGCGGCCGCGCCACGCCGAAGGCGGCGCGGAGCGGCGGGCGCGCGGCTTGCGGCGGGCGGCGGGCATGGGTCCGGATCCGGTTCGACGGCGGGACGCGGGCTCCTTCCCCTCCCGGTTATCCACTCCTAAGGCGAGCGCCGTACTCTTCCGGCGTATGGAGGCCTCCGACCGTGCCGTGCGCGTCCTCGTGGTCGAGGACGACCAGGAGATCGCCCAGGTGCTGCAGCGCGCGCTGCGGCTCGAGGGCTACGAGGTGAAGCTCGCCGGGGACGGCATCGCCGCGCTCGACGAGGTCCACGCGTTCCTGCCCGACATCCTCGTGCTCGACCTCGGGCTGCCGCGGATGGACGGGATCGACGTCGCCCGCCGGCTGCGCAAGGACGAGGACGACACGCCGATCCTGATGCTGACCGCCCGCGACGCGCTGGACTCGCGCGTCGAGGGGCTCGACGTCGGGGCCGACGACTACCTCGTCAAGCCGTTCGAGCGCCAGGAGCTGCTGGCCCGCCTGCGCGCCCTGCTGCGCCGGCGCCCCCCGCGCGGCATGGCCCCGCTGCGCGCCGGCGACCTGACGCTCAACCCCGACACGCACGAGGTGCGCCGCGGCGAGCGCGCGATCGAGCTCACGCAGCGCGAGTTCGAGCTGCTCGAGTACCTGATGCGCAACGAGCGCCTGGTGATCTCGCGCCAGAAGCTGCTCGACGAGGTCTGGGGCTACGACCCGTTCTCCATCACGAACACGATCGAGGTGTTCGTGTCGAACCTCCGGAGGAAGCTCGAAGCCGGTGGCGAGCCAAGGCTCCTTCATACGGTCCGCGGCGCAGGCTACGTCCTCCGCGTATAGGCGGCTGCCGATCCGCTGGCGGCTCGCCGGCGGCTCGGCCCTCCTGACGCTGGTGATCCTGCTCGGCTTCGCCGCGATCGTCGGCGTCCTCACCACGCAGAGCATCGAGTCCGACTTCAACCGCGAGGTCTCCAGCGCCGCGGACGACCTCAAGGGCAGGGTCAGGCCGATCCTGATCGTCGACTCGGAGAACCGGATCCGCGACATCCGGCTCAGCAAGAGCAGCCCGAACCTCGACGTGTATGCCGCCGGCGCGCCCGGCGAGGGCGCCGTCATCCGGGTCGTGGACGCCAACGGCGAGCGGATCGACAGCACCGCCAGCGCGCCGTACCTGCTGCCGCCGCGACCCGAGACGCAGGAGTTCGACGGCTTCCGGATCGAGTCGCGGCCGGTCGGGCTGCCGGGCGGTGGCCAGATCTACGTCCAGTACGCCCGCCGGCTCTCCGACATCGAGGCGACCGCCAACCAGGTGCGCGTCTTCCTCGGCCTCGGCGTGCTCGGCGGCGCGGCGCTCGCGCTGCTCGCCGGCCTGGCCACGGCCACGCGCGCGATGGCGCCGATCACCCGGCTGACGGATGCCGCCCGCTCGATCGCGCGCACCCGCGACCCGTCGCTCACCATCCCCCACCCGGCCTCCAGCGACGAGGTGTCCGAGCTGGCGCTGACCCTGGAGAGCATGCTGCAAGCGCTCAACCAGGCCCGCGGCGAGACGGAGGAGACGCTGGCGCGCCAGCGCCAGTTCGTGGCCGACGCCTCGCACGAGCTGCGCACTCCGCTCACGTCCGTGCTGGCGAACCTCGAGCTGCTCGAGATGGAGCTGGAGGGCGAGTCGCGCGAGGCGGCCGCCTCCGCGCTGCGCTCCTCCCGGCGGATGCGCCGCCTGGTCGCCGACCTGCTGCTGCTGGCGCGGGCGGACGCCGGCCGGGTCGCGGCCCACGTCCCGCTCGACCTGTCCGACGTCGTCACCGAGGCGGCGGGCGAGCTGGAGCCGATGGCCGGCGACCACCAGATCTCCGTCTCCGCGCCGGCCGGAGCCGCGATGGAGGGCGCCCGCGACGAGCTGCACCGGCTGGCGCTCAACCTGCTCGAGAACGCGCTGCGCCACACCGACCCCGGCACGGCCGTCGAGGCCACGGTCGAGCGCATCAACGGCGAGGTCGTGCTCTCGGTCGAGGACGACGGCCCCGGCATCCCGGTGGCGCTGCGCGACAAGGTGTTCGAGCGCTTCTTCCGCGGCGACGGCGACCGCAGCGGCTCGAGCGGGCTGGGGCTCTCGATCGTGCGCGCCGTCGCGCACTCGCACGAGGGCACCGTGACGCTGGTCGAGCCGCTCGACGGCCGCGGCGCGCGGTTCGTCGTGCGGTTCCCCGCGCGCGGCTGACTCAAGTGACCGACCCGCCGGCCGATTGACCGGGTGCACCTCCCGTCCCCCTGCGAGGGAAGGGCCCTCATGTCCGACAGCACCTTTCCACAGCAGCTCGCCGACCTCCCGCTCGCCGGCGAGCCCGTCCGCGTCCCCGGCTTCGCCGCGGGATCCGTGAGATGAGCGGCCAGGTCCTCTCCTCCGACGCCATCCCGGCGCTCGTCGAAGCCGCACGCGAAGGTCGCCTGCCCGACGGAGCGGGCGCCGACCGCAGCCGCCCGCCCCGGCTGCGCACGGTCGACTTCACGCGCCCGACGAAGTTCACGGCCGACCAGGAGCGGCGCATCAAGCGCGCGCTGGAGACGTTCTGCCGCACGGCGTCGACCCGCCTCTCGGCGGAGCTGCGGATGCCGCTCGAGCTGGAGGTGATCAACGTGAACCAGCTCACGTGGGGCATCGCCCACGCCCAGGTGCCCGCGCAGTCGATCTCCGGCCTCATCCAGGTCCCCGACGTCGCGACCCGGATGCTCTTCGGCGTCGAGATGAACCTCGTCCTCAGCGCCATCGAGCTCCTGCTCGGCGGAGTCGCCGGCGAGGGGACGCCCCGGCGCGAGCGCCGGCTGACCGACATCGACTGGGCGCTCGCGCGCCACCTGCTCGACCGCCTGACGGCGCAGCTCTCGATCGTCTGGTCCGACATCACCGACGACGAGCTTGCGATCTCGGGCCTGGACATGCATCTCGAGACCGCACAGACGGCCCCGGTGAGCGAGCCGACGCTGGCGCTGACGATGGAGGCGCGCATGGAGCGCGACTCGGCCACGCTCGCGCTGCTGGTGCCGTTCTCCGCCATCGCCCCGGTCGTGCACCGTTTCTCTACGCGCGACCACATCGCCGACGATGACGCGCAGCGGGGCCTCGCCGTCCGCGACGCCGTCGGCCACGTCGAGATGACCGTGCGCGCCGAGGTGGCCGGCGTCGACGTGCCGATCGAGCAGCTGCTCGCGCTCCGCCCGGGCGACGTGCTGCGCCTCGACGCGCGCGCCGAGGACGGCGTGACGGTCTACGCCGACGCGGTGCCGGTGCACCGGGCGATCCCCGGCCGCAGCGGTGCGCGCCGCGCCGTGCAGATCATCGATCCCCGTAGAGGCCGGTCGTGACGACCGACGAGGCGCTGGTCAAGCTCGGCCAGTCGACCAGCGAGGCGATCTGCGGGGTGCTCGAGATGTTCGCGCCCGGGCAGGTCTCGGCCGGAGAGGTCGCAGTGATGGGCGACGGCGAGCACCCGCTGGACGGCGTGCCCGCGCCCTGCGTGGCCATCATGGTCTCCTACGACGAGGGCGTGGCCGGCGGCAACCTCTTCGTGATGACCGTCGCCGGCGCGCGCAGGCTGGCGGCGGCGATGACGGGCACGGAGCCGGACGAGAAGGCGGCCGCGGCGGAGCTCGACGAACTCGAACTCTCCGCCCTCGCCGAGGCGATGACGCAGATGATGGCCTCCGCGGCCGGTGCGACGACCGTCCTGCTCGGCCACGAGGTGCAGATCGGCATACCCGAGACGCGAACGTTCGCCACGGCGGAGCTGGCGATGGAGGCCTTCGGGCTCACGCCGCACGCGACGCGCACGGCGGTGTCCGTGTGCGGTGAGCCGTGCCGATTCGTGCAGCTCGTCCCGAACGCCTTCGTCGTGCGCATGACCCGTGCGCTCGAGGAGATGACCTTCGATCTCGCCGCGCCGAACGGACGTCACCCGGCCCCGAGCGGCGCCGTCCCCTACGGCGGGCCATCGCTCGCGGGCATCTCCGTCCGCGTCTGCGCCGAGCTGGGCCGCGCGCGCATGCCCTCCGCCCGGATCGTCGGGCTTCCCCCGGCGCGGTGGTGGAGCTCGACCAGCAGGCCGACGAGCCGATCGACCTGTACGTCAACGGGTCGCGCTTCGGCACGGGACGCCTGATGGTGGTCGACGGCACCGAGTGGGCCGTGCGGATCGAGTCGGTCCTGGAGCAACCCGCGTACGACCAGTCGGGTTGAGCGGCCGGACCGGCGGCCGGCCGGTCGCAGGCGCAGCTCAAGCGGCGGTCGGCGGTCCGACCGACCCGCGCAGCATGAGCTCGGGCGGCGCCGGGATGAACTCCGGCGCCGCCTGACCGCGCACGAGCGCCATCAACGCCGCGCCGGCGGCTTCGCCGAGCCCGGCGTAGTCGATCCGGACGCTCGCGAGCCCCGCGAGCGCCGCCATCGAGGAGTCGTCGAAGCCGGCGACGGAGAGGTCGCCCGGCACCCGCAGGCCGCGCTCTCGCGCCTGCGCGAGGCCGCCGACGGCGAACAGGTCGCTCGTGTAGACCACCGCGGTGGGCGCGCCGTCGAGCACGCGCGCGGTCGCCGCGCGGGCGCCCGTGTCGCCGGGGTCCGCGTGCGCCGCCGGCCCCGCCGGCAGCCCCGCGCGGGCGAGCGCGGCCTCCCATTCCGCGCGCCGCCGCATCACGTGCTCGTAGCGCGTGAAGCCGCCGACGAAGCCGATCCGCTCGTGGCCGAGCCCCAGCAGCGCCTCGACCATCGCCGCCATCCCGGCGGCGTGCTCGGTCTCGACGGACGGAAACGAGCATTCCGGCCCGGGCCGCCCCGCGACCACGGCCGGAACGCCGAGCCCCTCGATCAGCGCGAAGCGCGCATCGGCGAGCCGGACGTCGGTGAGCAGGAAGCCGTCCACGCGGCCGGCGGCCGTCAGCCGCGTGTAGGCCTCGGGATCCACCACCTCGGCGGGCGAGTCGCGCACCTGCAGCAGCAGCGCCTCGTCGTGCGCGGCCAGCGCGCGCTCGACCCCGGCCAGGAAGCGGATGAAGAACGGGTCGACCTCGAGATCGCCGAGCGCGCGCGCGAGCACGAGCCCCACCGCGCCGGCGCGCGCGGACGTGAGCGCACGCGCCGGCGCGCTCGGCCGCCAGCCCAGCTGCTCGGCCGCCTCCAGGATGCGCACCCGTGTCTCCTCCCCTACGCCGGCGCGTCCGTTGACGGCAAAGGAGACCGCCGCGATCGAGACGCCGGCGCGGCGGGCCACGTCGGCGATCGTCGGGCGTGGAGGCAGCCGGCTCACCCGCTATTCCTCCCGCGCGACGGCGCGGTCGATCCGCTCGGCCAGCAGCGGCTCGCAGGGCGCGAGGGTGCGCTGGGCCAGCCGCAGCTCGTCGCGCGCGGTGGTGCGGCGCGTGGGCCCGGGGTCCGTCCCGGCCGTATAGCCGGCGTCCGGGCTCACGCGGTCGAAGACGGCGATCAGCGCCTCGACGCCCCGCTCGAGCAGGGCGCGATCGGGCTCGGCCACGAACCCGGCGGCGACCGACTCGCACTCCAGGACGATGCCGCCGAGGGCGGAGCCGATCCGGGCGATGTCGCGCTCGCTCGGCGGCGGATCGGGCTCGCCGCCGCAGGCGGCGAGGGTCACCGACACGACCAGCACCCCGATGCGATGTGCTTGCCCCACTTGCTGTCAGGTGGTATAGCTGCCGGCGAAGCCGCGCGGGTTTCTCAGCTCCGTCTCATCCAAGCAGAGAGGTCGCTCATGCGAACCCGCAGAGTCGCGGTCGTCGGCGTGTGCGCCGTCGCGGCGACGCTCGCCGCGCAGGCCGCACCCGCGTCGGCGGACTACAACCCGATCGTGCCCACGAAGGCCGGCGAGACCGTCGTCCTGGACGGGAAGTCGCTCAGCGCGGCCCAGGTGGTCGACGTCGCCCGCCACGGGGCGAAGGTGCAGCTGACCGCCGGCGCCCGGCAGAAGTCGCTCAACGCGTACTACCTGCTGATCGAGGGGGCCAGGGAGAACATCCCGATCTACTTCTTCAACCGCGGCACGGGCTCCGGCCGCCAGCTGCCGATCTTCTCGGGTGATCCGCTGTCGACGACGGTGGAGCCCAACCTCATCTGCCCCACGACGCAGGTCCCCTGCTCGAACCGCGAGTTCCTGCTCCAGCGCCAGCTGCGCACGTTCCAGAACGGCCCGCGCGGCGGCTTCGGCCCCGAGGTCGCCGACGAGGAGATCGTGCGGGCGATGATGGTCGTGCGGGCGAACACGATGGTCTACGAGGCGGCCACGCCGCAGCTGACGCAGATGCTGCTCGACCTGCTCAACCGGCGCGTGACCCCGGTCGTGATGTCGCGCGGCACGCCGGGCGAGGGCGACCTGCCGCAGATGGCCAACGTCGAGGGGACGATGGTCGGGGTCGGCAGCGCGTACCTGAACGGCGTGAAGATGTCGGCCGGCCAGGCGCTGGCACAGGCCGGGCTGCAGCCGCTGCAGAACCAGCCGGGCAAGCCGTTCGCCCCGGGCGCGCCGTTCGCCGCCGACGACGCCGCGCTGGTCAGCACCAACGCGTACACGTCGGGGCAGGCGGCTCTGCTGCTCTACGACACGCGCCGCACGCTCGACTGGTCGGACCTGACCTATGCGACCGCGCTGCAGGGCATGAACTCGAGCGTCACCCCGATCGCGTCGGTCGTGCAGGACGCGCGGCCGTTCCCGTGGCAGAACTTCGTCGCCGACCGGGTGCTCGACATGATCTCGCCGAGCTACCTGCTCGAGCTCGACCAGGTGTCGGACACCGGCGTGCCGCTGCGGATCATCCAGGATCCGGAGAGCCTGCGGGCCACGAGCCAGCGCAACGGCGCGGCGTGGCAGGCGTGGGCGCGGCTGCGGCGCAACGTCCGCATCCAGAACAACTCGTCCGACCACAACCCCGCGGTGCTGCCGGGCACGTCGCCCGCCACGTCGCCGGAGCTCGACACGCCATGGTTCCGGCAGTACTTCGTCGAGGGCGGGGCCAACAACGCCGCCTGCGTGGGCGCGGGCTGCCGGCAGGGCTACATCCTGTCCAACGCCAACTGGGACCCGATCTCGATGGACAACGACATCGAGGCGCTGACCAACGCCATGGCCAACATGGTGGTGGCCAACAACCAGGTGATCCAGCGCTTCACGAACACGTTCTTCACCGTGATCGGCCCGGGTGCCACCACGGCCGGCGGCGTGCTCACCCCCACCGAGGCGCGGCTGGCGGCGCCGCGTGCCGCCGAGTACACGATCGCCGACCTGATGGCGGAGATCCAGACGCTGCAGAACCCGGTGCCCGCCCAGGGCAACGCGATCGTGCAGAACGTCGAGGACCTGCAGGCGGAGGGCCGGATCAAGGTCGCCCGCGCGCGGCTCGCCGTCGACAACACGCTGCAGATGATCGGCCAGGAGCTGCTTACGACCAGCTACTGGATGAACCTGCGCAGCATCCAGGGCCAGCAGCTGGGCCTCTCGCGCAGCTTCGGCGCCGCGCCGACCGCGGTCTGGCAGGCGTTCCGGCAGGTGGTGCCGTGGCAGCAGGAGCCGCTGACGCGGCCCGAGGTCCCGCCCGGCGCGCTCGCCTACGCGTTCCTGCAGGCGAACTCCCCGGCGTCCTTCTTCCCGGCGGCGGCCGGCGAGGCGAGGGCGGCCCGGAAGGCCAGGGTCAGGCGCGCCGTCCGCTCCGCCAAGGGCCGGACGAGCCGCTACCTGCGCAGCGCCAAGGTGCGGCGCAAGTTCCTGATCACGCAAGGCCACGAGCGGCTCACGCGCTAGCCGCTTCCCCCGTGCCCGGGGCCGCCCATGGAGGCGGCCCCGGGTTCGGCGGGGGGAGGGGGATCATGCCGCGGTGACCACGAGCGTGTGGCGCCCGCCGGCGCCGGTCTCCACCCAGACCTCGAGCCCGCGGTTGGTCGCCCGCGTCTCGTAGTCGTCGGTCGCCTCGCCGTCGATCACCACCGACGCCACCGTGGCGCCGGCCGGCAGCGTGTGGCCGGTGCGGAACGTGTCCACGTCGGCGTCGCTCGTGTCGGTGGTCGTCGCGTAGCGCTTGCCGCCGCGCGACGCGAACACGTCGGCCGAGCCGTCGCCCAGCCGGATGTTGGCGCCCTCGACGCTCGCCTGCCCGTCGGGGACCTGCGGCACCACCTCGAGCCGGTCGCGGCCCATGTGCGGCCGGACGCCCAGCTGCTGGTGGACGACGGGCCAGGCGGTGCCGTAGTGACCCCAGGCCTGCATGAACATCGAGCGGCAGGTCCAGCAGCGATCGATGTTCGGCTGCGTCCCGACCGCCCCGTCGGGGACGTTGGACGGCATGATCTCCGGCATCGCGCCCGGCTGCTCGTCGGCCGTTCCGGCGGTCGCCGGCTGGCCGAACTGCGTCTCCGCGTTGGCGTCCGTGTAGCGGCGCTGCTGCTCGGCGCCGAGGCGGCCGTAGTTGCCCTCCCCGACCGCCATCACGCCGCTGTTGAGCGAGAAGATGTTGAACTCGCCCGCTCCGGTCGGCCCGCCGCCGCAGCCGGTGTGGAACATGCCTCGGTTGCCGGGCCGCTCGCCGCTGTAGCAGTTGTTCTCGCGCGTCGCCAGCGCCCGCGAGCCGTTGGCGGAAGAGGCGAGGCCGGGCTGGAACTCGCCGTCGACGAAGAGCTCGACCTCCATCGGGTCGACGCCGATCCAGTGCTTCTGGTTGACCTTCTCGTTGTCGTCGCCGAGCAGCGAGTCGGCGTATTGCTGCTCCGACTCGATCCACCACTCGGCCTCGAAGCGGTCGACCAGCGTGTTCGCGTGGTCCTCAGCCTCGTCCGCGCGCCGGTTCTGGCCGGCGGAGCGCGCCATGTCGGCGTAGTCGTAGAGGCCGCGGATCAGGTAGATGGCGTTGTCGAGCTTCTCCTCCCCCATGCCGGGCCGCTCGACGTTGCCGTTCCCCTGCGGCCAGCCGTCGCCGTCGTCGTCGAGCCGCGTCCGGACGTACTCGAGGTTGCGCCGGGTGAACCCGAGCATCTCGTCGCGGAACTCGTCGTCGCCGGTTCAGCGCCAGATGAGCGCCACCGCACCGGGGAACCTGACGATCTCGTCCGTGTTGAAGTCGTACTCGGGCGCGCCGGTCGTCGGGTTCGTGCCGCGCTGGTCCTTGCCGTACCAGACCGAGCCGTCGGCGACGACCTCGTGGACGACGACGCCCGAGCCGTCGCTCAGGAGCTCCGAGATGTCGCGCAGCGACCGCATGTGGTCCTTGATCGATTCGAACTGCCCCAGCGTCACGCTGGCGTGGGCGGTGTACTCCCCGTCGACGCCGAACAGCCACGGGTAGTCGGGGAAGCCGGCGCCGACCCAGCCGATGCGCGGCACCCTGCCCTCGGACGTCCACTCCTTCCCCTGGTCGGTCCAGCGGATGTCGAGATCGGTCGCCTCCTGCGTGAGGTCGAGATCGGTCGCCTCCTGCGTGAGGTCGGCGAGGTTCTGCTTCCCCCAGGCGATCGACTGCTGCAACAGGGCGTTGCCGGGCAGCGTCAGATCCGACCAGCGCCCGAGCGCCTCACGCGAGGCCTGCTTGGACCGCAGCTGCCCGCCGGGGTTGGCGACCAGGCGCGCGTACTCGGCGCGCGCCTCCCGGGCGGAGTGGTGCGAGCCGGCGACCGCGATCCACAGCGTGGAGGAGGCGCCGGCGCGGAGGCGGACGTCGTAGCGCAGGCGGCCGCCCGTGCCCTTCCCGAACGGGCCGTCGTCGCACTCGTCGGGCATCGGGGCGGGCGTCTGGTCGCCGGCGCAGCGGCGGCCGTCGCCGTACGGGCCGTAGTGGCCCGGTTCCGAGCGCCCGCGGACGGGATCGCGGTCGGAGCCGACGATCGCCGTAGGAGTGCGGCCTTCCCTCCAGCGGGAGCGTCCCGGTGTCGCGGAAGGTGAGCTTGTCGCCGTCGAAGGAGCCGGTGTCCTGCACGTTGTCGCTCGCGTTGGGCACGGTGCCGCTGAAGCCCCACGGGTACTGGCCCATCAGCTCGGAATGCGCGTCGACCCAGATCCTCGCCGTGCGCGTGCGGTTGGCGTCGTTGGTGAGCTTCAGCCCGAGCAGGGCGCCGCGCCGGCCGTCCGGCGCGACGTCGGTGCGTTCGAGCCGGAAGCGGGCGATGGTCGGCAGGTCGTAGCGGGTGTAGCCCCAGCCGCTCGTGAACCTGGTCGCGGGACCCACCCACCGCTCGTTGACGCCGAAGGAGAGCGAGTCGAGCAGCTTGAGCGGCGGGGTGGCGATGCCGCCCATCTCGCCCGTGATGTGCCACCCGTTGGCGTAGAAGCGGCCGTCCGCGAACCCGAGCACCTGGGCCCTGGTGCCGGCCGCGACGGTGCGGCGGTCCTCCAGCCGCTGGCTCACCGGCAGCTCGGGCGTCGCCGCCCGCGCCGGCCCCGCGGCGATCGCGGCGAGCGCGATCCC
>Ga0136615_10001378_pt1 | contig 11742 bp, 10 predicted proteins | sample AntDrymUQ2882206_2_FD_106647 | JGI IMG/M metagenome (GOLD analysis project Ga0136615, IMG submission 106647) | Polar desert sand microbial communities from Dry Valleys, Antarctica - metaG UQ288 (22.06) | ecosystem: Environmental > Terrestrial > Soil > Desert | place: Antarctica: Dry Valley...
CCTGGCTGCTGCCCGTCGAGCCGGCGCCAGCCGCCTGGTCGGCCTGGTGCCCACTGACGCGGAGGCTGCTCAGTTGCGCGACGCCGAGCTGGTCGACGAGGTCGTTCTCGCTGATGCCCGGGATCCGCTCGCCGTCAGCGCGGCAGTGGGGGAGCCTGTTCAGGTGAGCGTGGTCTGTGTCGATGTACCAGGCTGCGAGCACGGCGCGATCCTGGCCACCGAGAACGGCGGCAGCGTCGTCTTCTTCTCGATGGCCACTTCGTTCGCCGCCGCCGCGTTGGGCGCGGAGGGCATGGCGGCCGATGTCACGATGCTGGTCGGCAACGGATACACCCCGGGTCATGCCGAGCTGGCGCTGGACCTCTACCGGTCCACTCCCGGGGTACGACGACTCTTCGCCGCACGCGCCCACGCATGAGGACCCTCCTCTCCGGAGTCACGATCCGGGCGCGACCGGGCCAGGGCGTGGTCATCGACGGCTCGAAGCTCGCCTGGGTCGGCCCGATCAGCCAGGCTCCAACCGCCAAGCGCACGCTGGACATGTCCGGATGCCTCCTGCTGCCGGCCTTCGTCGATGCCCATGTCCACGCCACCGCGACCGGCCTGTCCCTGTCCGGGTTGGACCTGCACGGGACCGTGTCCCTGCCAGCCGCACTCGAGCGGATCGCGGCCCACGCTGATGCCCATCCAGCAGGGCAGCTGATCTTCGGCACCGGATGGGACGAGACAACCTGGCCTGAGCGCCGGGCACCCACCATCGGGGAACTCGACGCTGCCGGACGCGGCGCGCCGGCATACCTCGCCAGGGTTGACGTGCATTCGGCCGTCGTGTCGACGGCGCTGCTCGAGCGGTGTCCGCAAGCCCAGGACTGCACCGGCTTCGACCGCAGTGGGCATCTGCGCATGGAGGCTCATCACGTCGTGCGCCGCGTGGCCCAAGCGGCCATCAGGCCCGAGCAGCGACTGCTCGCTCAGCGCGCCACCCGCTCCCGGGCCGGCGAACTCGGCGTCGCGGCGATCCACGAGATGGCCGGTCCCGATATTTCCGGGCGCGACGACCTGGAGTCACTCCTGCACCTGGCCCGTACCGAATCCGGGCCGGAGGTACTCGGCTACTGGGGGGAGCTGGGCGCAACCGACATCGTGACCGACCTCGGCCTGGCTGGCGCTGCTGGAGACCTGTTCTGTGACGGCGCCTTCGGCTCGCACACCGCGGCCCTGCACAAGCCCTACGAAGATGCACAACACACCAGCGGGGCCCTGTACTTCACCGACGAGCAGGTCACCGAGCACCTCAGGCAGGCCACCCGCGCCCGCGTCCAAGCCGGCTTCCACTGCATCGGAGACGCCGCGATCGACCAGATCGCCCGCGGCTTCGAGGCGGTAGCAGCCGAATTCGGAGATCTGCCCGTACGAGGATGCCGGCACCGACTCGAGCACCTGGAGATGCCGAGTGCGCCCGCGATGGCCACCTTTGCCAGGCTTGGCGCCGTCGCCAGCGTGCAGCCGTCGTTCGACGCGGCGTGGGGCGGTCTCGGAAGGATGTATGAAACACGACTGGGTGCGGCCCGCGCCCAGGAGCTCAACCCGCTCGCGAACCTCGCGGCTGCGGGCCTGACGATCGCGTTCGGCAGCGACTCTCCGGTCACCGCCATCGACCCGTGGCGCGGGATCTCGGCCGCGGTAGGACATCGCACCCAAGCCAGCCGGATGTCGCTGGGCCAGGCGATGGTCGCGGCGACGGTCGGCGGTTGGCGCGCAACGCGTCACCCGGACCCGGCAGTGGGAAGGATCGAGGTAGGAGCCCCTGCCCACCTCGCCGTCTGGGCGACCGAGGAACCACTCGCAGACCTCGTCGCAGGACTTGTGGACGGGGCCGGGCCGCCGCGATGCACACTGACAGTTGCCGGCGGCCGGATCATCCACGGAGCCGAGGACCAGTGACTACAGGATCAGCGACGACAGCCACCGATCGGCGAGAGGTCATCCATCTGGATCGCCGTCTCGTCCGACGCGCCCGTACCCTGGCCATCCGCGCAGCCGCCCCGGTCATCTCGTTGGCTCGGGAACGGACGACGGTCTCGGTCGAGCGAGCTGTTCTGCGGCTCGCAGGCTTGCGCGGTGCGGACCCGACCACCGGTGACGGCGACATTCCGTGGGTCAACCGGGTCGTGGACGCCGTACGTGATCAGGTCGGCCTCGAACACGGTGTCGCCCTTCCCGTCTGGCACGCCATGCGCGAAGGTGGGCACGCCAGCCTGCTCGATCTGGCCGAAGCCGTCACGGCCGGCACCGCCAGGTTCGAACTCCCCACCGATGCAGCTGCGACCAGAGCGCACAACGCGGCCACCCGCGCCGCGAAGGCTGGGCTTGGCCAGATCGACCGCAATCGGGCGACCCGCGACCGGCTGATCAGGATACTCGGGGACCCACCGCGACGGCCGTGGGTCTACCTGATCGTTGCAACCGGTGACATCTACGAGGACATTCCGCAGGCACAGGCCGCCGCTCGGGCCGGCGCGGACGTGATTGCGGTCATCCGCTCCACCGGGCAGTCGCTGCTCGACTTCGTGCCGGAAGGCGCCACCCGGCAGGGCTACGCCGGGACGTACGCCACTCAGGAGAACTTCCGGCTGATGCGGGCCGCCCTGGACGAGGTGAGTAGGGAACTCGGACGTTATGTGCGGCTGACCAACTACGCCTCCGGCCTGTGCATGCCCGAGATCGCCACGCTGGCCGGGCTGGAGCGGCTGGACATGATGCTGAACGACTCGATGTACGGGATCCTGTTCCGGGACATCAATCCGCAGCGCACCTTCGTCGACCAGCGGTTCAGCAGGATGATCCATGCTCGCGCCGGAATCATCATCAACACCGGCGAGGACAATTACCTGACCACCGCAGATGCCGTGGACGACGCGCACACCGTCACGGTCAGCCAACTGCTCAACGAGACCTTCGCCCACGAGGCCGGACTGGCCGACTGGCAACTCGGCTTGGGCCACGCCTTCGAGATCAACCCAGACCTACCCGAGTCGTTCCGCCTCGAGCTGGCGCATGCTCTGCTGGCCCGCCACCTCTTCCCGGAGGCGCCGCTGAAGTGGATGCCACCGACCAAGCACATGACCGGTGACATCTTCCGTGGCTATCTGCTGGACGGCTTCTTCAATCTGGTCGGGGCGCTCACCGGGCAAGGGATTCTGCTGGTGGGCATGATGACCGAGGCCGTGGTCACACCGTTCCTTTCCGACCGGGACCTGGCCCTGCAGAACGTCCGGTACGTGCTCGATGCCGCCGGCGGACTGACCGAGGACTTCCACCCACCGCGAGGCGGATTCATCGAGAGCCGCGCCAACCAGGTACTAGCCGAGGCGGTGGGTCTGCTGGAACGGATCACCGACGACGGACTGCTCAACGCCATCGCCGACGGCACCTTCGGCATCACGAAGCGACCGGCGGACCGGGGCAAGGGCCTGGACGGCGTGTTCGTCAAGGCGCCGGGATACGACAATCCGGCAGTCACCCTGATGGAGGCCGACCTAGGCGGACGGGAGCCGTCATGACCGAACCCATCGCCGACACGGAGCCTGAATCCTTGGCGGTTTTGGCGGAAACCGCCAAGGATCTGGATCAGGCAGAACAACCGACGGTCATTCGGCCGTACGGCGACACCACCGGCGACGGCATGGTCCAGGTGTCGTTCACCCTGCCCATGACGCACGGCCCCAAAGCCGAAGGGGCGGCGCTGCAACTGGCCGCCAAGATGGGGCTGGACCCGGCCATGGTGGTGCACGCCAAAGGACTCGGTGGACGCCAATCGGCGTACACCTTCTTCGTCGTGTACGGACGTGTCGCTCACCTGGTCGACTTGGACAAGGTGGTCGTACGGGAACGCGAGTATCCGCTGCTGGCCGCCAAAGAGGCCAACCTGGTGATCAAGCGGACGCTACGTCGCAAGCTGGTCGTGCTGGGCGCCTGTATCGGCACCGACGCGCACACGGTCGGTATCGACGCGATCCTCAACGTGAAGGGCTTCGCGGGGGAGAAGGGGCTGGAGTACTACCGGGAGATGAAGGTGTCCAACCTGGGCGCGCAGGTGACCGTCCCGGAGCTGGTCAGCCGGGCCCGCAAGGATCGAGCCGATGCCGTCCTGGTCTCCCAGGTCGTGACCCAACGCGACGCACACCTCCGGAACACTCGGGAACTCGCCGCGGCCTTCCGAGAAGCCATGGGGGACAACCGGCCACTAATCGTGGTCGGGGGTCCGCGCTTCGATCCGCGAATGGCCGAGGAACTCGGCGTCGACCGAATCTTCGGCCGCGGGACCACTCCGGGAGAAGTCGCCTCCTACCTCGTACACACCCTCACCCTCACCAAGGAGACCGTCCGTGCCCGCTGAAAATACCCCACCGGCGATCGGGCTGACTGTGACGCATCGCCGATACGTGCCGTACTCGCATGCTCACTACGGCGGGAATCTGGTGGAGGGCGCGTACGCCCTAGGGCTGTTCGGTGACGTTGCTACCGAACTGGCGATCCGCACCGACGGGGACGAGTCACTGCTGGCCGGATACGACTCCATCGAGATGCTTGCCCCACTGCAGGCCGGCGACGTCGTCGAGGCCACCGCCACTCTCACCCGGGTCGGTCGGCGCAGCCGCGCAGTGGAGTTCGAGGCCCGCGTCGTCTGCCGTGCCGCACCGGAGCGCGGCCCGTCGGCCGCCGACGTGGTGGATCCGCCGCTGATCATCACCCGAGCCCGAGGCACGCTGGTCGTACCCTGAACGTTCCCTTCGACAGAAAAAAGTGCGAACTTCGAAGGCAATTCGGGCGCCAACCGGTTGACATCGCAACCAAGGCGAACGGTAGGTTCTGGCCATCGCACAACGGGCAATCCGGGTGTGACCTTCCCTTCTAGATCGGCACGCGACGACGTCGGCTCGTGCGCCTACGCAGAGATGCGTGAGGCGCCTGGCCAGGGCAGGACGTCATCCGGGTCGTCAGGGAAAGGCACCCGGAGCGGGTGGGAAAAGGAGAGGATCCGGCGAGCCAGTAGACAACGGTGCCTCGGCTGCAGCCAGCAGCGACGGGGTGCCGGCCCGAAGACATCGCCGGACCTCTTCTCCACCCCCAACGCCCGATCGCCCTCGACACCCCAATTCCCTAGTTGGCAGACGATGCGGCAAGCGTGGAATGCTGGTGCTCTCAACCCCTGGCATTCGCCTGGGGCGGCGGAGGGACGTGACGTGGGCGTTGCGGCCATGCCCGGTACCCCCGCCGCGGTCGATCCCGACAATGACGTCCGCAGCGAGGCGACGAATCGGCCGCCTGGTGGAGTGAGGACCCTGCCGCCGAAATCGCACAGCCCACCGCGGATGCCTCGAGGCGCCCCCAGCGTGCTGGTAGCCCTCGGCGGGCTGGCCACCGCGCTCGCCTTCCCGCCCTACGACCTGCGGTTGTTGGCCGTCATCGGACCGGCGGCGCTGGCCGTTGCGGTGCACGGTCGACCGGCCCGATCCGGAGCATGGCTGGGGTTGGTCTCAGGACTGGCCTTCTTCGTTCCGCACCTGGCGTGGGCAGCGGAATACCTCCCCGCCTGGCCGTGGCTGCTGCTGGCACTCTGGCAGGCCGCTTACCTCGCTCTGATGGGTGCCGGGTGGGCAGTCGTCAGCCGATTACCTGGCTGGCCGTTGTGGATGGCCGCGCTCTGGGTCGCGGCCGAGGCGCTGCGCGGACGCTGGTTCGTCGGTGGGTTCCCATGGGGCAGGCTGGGATTCAGCCAGCCGGACGGGCCTTTCACGGCGCTGGCCGCCTTCGGCGGGGTGCCGTTGGTCAGCTTCGGAGTCGCGCTGACCGGGACCGTGTTGGCCGCCGCAGTCCGGTCAACCGACCGCGGCCAGGCAGTGCGCCGAGGCGTGCTCACTCTCGCCCTACCGCTGATCGCGGCCTCGGGCTGGTTGACCCTGGGCGAGCGATCATTGTCGGGGGAGGGACAGGCCAGGACCACGATCGCGATCGTGCAGGGCGATGTGCCGCAGGCCGGACTCGACTTCAACTCCCGCCGCCGCGCTGTGCTCGACAACCACGTGGAGGCGACTCTGGACCTGGCTGCGGACGTGACCGCCGGACGCCGGTCGGCTCCCGATCTGGTGATCTGGCCGGAGAACTCCTCCGACATCGACCCACTGACCAATTCCGACGCGGCCGCGGCCATTGACCGCGCCGCGAGTGCCATCGGCGTACCGATCCTGGTCGGTGCTGTCCTCAATGGACCGGGACCGGACAGCGTGAGCAACGTCGGTCTGCTCTGGGACCCGGACACCGGGCCAGGCCAGGTCTACACCAAGCGCCATCCAGTCCCCTTCGCTGAATACATCCCGGCCCGAGCGCTCCTGGAGCGGGTCACCGATCTGTTCGACCTGGTCGGACGCGACTTCGTCTCGGGCAGCGAGGTCGGAATCTTCGACGCGGCCGGAGTTCGGCTCGGGGACCTGATCTGTTTCGAGATCGCCTATGACGACCTGACCGCCGATGTCGTGGATGCAGGTGCCGGGGTCATTGTCGTTCAGACCAACAACGCGACCTTCGGCTTCTCCGACGAGACCTATCAGCAGCTGGCGATGGCCCGGTTGCGTGCGGTCGAACACGGCCGCCCGGTCGTGGTTGCCTCCACCGTCGGGATCAGCGCATTCATCGCCCCGGATGGCTCCCTGGTGGAGTCGACGGAGCTGTTCACCCAGCAGACGTTGGTGGCCGAGGTGGGGCTGCGGCAGGCAGACACCGTCGCCAACCGGGTCCGCGAGGGGCCGGAATGGGTGCTCGTCGGCGTCGGATTGCTGGCCTGGGCGTACGCAGCGGTCCAGCATCGGCGTACCCGTAAGTCGGACCCGTCATGACCGGCTCGCTGCAGCGCGTGCTCGTCGTGGTCCCGACCTACGACGAGATCGACAACCTCGAGCCGATCCTGGCCCGTACCCGCGCGGCCAACCCCACCGTCGACATTCTTGTCGTCGACGACACCAGCCCGGACGGGACCGGAGAACTCGCCGATCGGCTGGCGGCACAGGACGAGCAGATCCAGGTGCTGCACCGAACCGTCAAGGACGGTCTGGGGCGGGCCTACCTCGCCGGTTTCGACTGGGGACTGGCCCGCGGCTATGACGTGCTCGCCGAGATGGACGCGGACGGGTCCCACGCTCCGGAACAGCTGCCACACCTGCTCAGCGCTCTGGCCAATGCTGACCTGGTGATCGGATCGCGGTACGTCCCAGGGGGCGAGGTACGCGGCTGGGCGGCGTGGCGGCTGGTGCTGTCCCGGAGTGGAAACCGCTACACCCGAACCATGCTTCGGCTGCCGGTCCACGACGCGACCGGCGGATTTCGCGCCTTCCGGGCCGACGTGCTGCGCGAGTTGCATCTCGATGACATCTCCAGCGGCGGGTACTGCTTCCAGGTGGATCTGGCCTGGCGGACCTGGCGAGCCGGTTACAACATCGTCGAAGTTCCGATCGCCTTCACCGAACGGGTCCGCGGCAGGAGCAAGATGAGCTCCTCGATCGTTGGAGAAGCACTGGTCCGAGTGGGCTGGTGGGGGCTGCACAACCGCAGCCGCGGAGCGCGCGCCCTCGCAATCTCATTGCGGAAGGAAAACTCGTGATACGCGCTCGATTGGGCCCGATCCTGGCGGTGCTGTTGATCGCCGAGATCGCGGTGTTCATCCTGGTCGGCAGCTGGATCGGTGTGGGCTGGACCATCCTGCTGGCGCTGGTCACATCCGCGGTCGGGCTGTGGCTGTTCGGCAGGGAGGGAATGCGTTCCCTGCGAACTCTCGGGGAGGCCTCTCGCGGCGGCAAACGGCCTGGAGCAGCCGCGATGGATGCCGGCCTGGTGGCTCTCGGGGGGCTGCTGGTTCTGCTGCCCGGCTTCGTGAGTGATGTGGTCGGTCTGCTCTGCCTGATACCGGTGACCCGGCCACTGATCCGCCGCCTGGTGGTCGGGGGGGTGACCCGCAAGTACGGGCCGGCTCGGGTCAGATCCCGCCGCCTCGACGGTGCCAACGCCAACCGAGGACGGGGCACGGATCCGCAAGGACCGCCCGGGGCCGATGGACGCTCAGCCGGCTCTGGCCCGAACGTCATCGAGGGCGAGATCGTTCCGTGACCCAGCCGCGGCATCGCAGTCGCGACTACGACCTGGTGATCTTCGGTGCCACAGGTTTCACCGGCGGCCTCACTGCCGACTATCTGGCCCGGCACGCCCCCTCAGCGATGCGCTGGGCGATCGCTGGCCGTGATCCGAGCCGCCTGCAGCGCGTGGCGCAGCGATTGGCCGAGCTGAGTCCAGGTTCGCATCCGGTGGGCACGATCCGGGCCGACGGCCAGGACGCTGGCGCGCTGCGCTCTCTCGCCGAGTCCAGTCGGGTAGTTGCCTCCACCGTCGGCCCGTTCATGACTCACGGGTCGGCGCTCGTTGCCGCTTGCGTGCAGGCAGGTACCGACTACCTCGACATCACCGGTGAACCGGAGTTCGTGGACCGGATCTGGCTGGCCCATCACGACACCGCGAACAGCACTGGATCTCGACTGGTCCACGCGTGCGGCTTCGACTCCGTACCCCACGACCTCGGTGTGTGGTTCACCCTGCGCCATCTCCCCGTCGACCAAGCACTGTCCATCGCCGGGTACGTCCGGGCGCATGGGACCTTTTCCGCCGGCACCTACCATTCGGCCCTGCGCGCTTTCGGACGGGCACGTCAGAGTTCGGAGGTCGCTCGGCGCCGACGTGCGCGGGAAGGGCGGTCGGGCCAGCGTCGGGTGGGGTCGCTCCCATTGCGACCGCATCGCGTGCCGGGCACCAGCCGGTGGGCCGTCCCGCTACCGACGATCGACCCGATCGTGATCTCGCGGTCCGCTCGGGCGCTGACACGGTACGGGCCGGACTTCCGGTACGGCCATTTCGGTGACGTCGGTGGACTGCCGATGGTCGCCGCCTCGATGGTCGGTGGCGCCGGCGTGATCGCCGCCGCCCACATCCCACCGTTGCGCGGCGCGCTGCTCGGTCTCAAGACCAGCGGTGACGGACCGGATGAGAAACGGCGGGCGGAGTCCTGGTTCAGAGTGCGGTTCGTCAGCACCGTCGGGGGCGATCCGAAGGCCGGGACGCTGACCGAGGTCTCCGGCGGTGACCCGGGCTACGACGAGACGGCCAAGATGCTGGCCGAGTCCGCGCTGAGCCTTGCCTTCGACGACGACCTTCCGGACGCGGCCGGCCAACTCACTCCGGTCCAGGCCATGGGGGATCAGCTACTGTCCCGCCTCCAACGCGCTGGGATGACCTTTCGCACTGTGCCAGCACCGCGATGAAGCAGCGGCCGAGCGCCGCTGAGCTGGACGCGGCCGGGAGCCGGACCATCCCGGACGTCATCGGCCCAGGCTCGCGCGTGCTGTTCTGTGGCATCAACCCGGGTCTGTGGTCTGGTGCCTTGGGTCAGCATTTCGCCCGGCCGGGGAACAGGTTCTGGCCGGCCCTGCACCGGTCTGGTTTCACCCCGCGGCAACTGAGACCCGACGAACAGTACGAGCTGCTGACCTACGGGTTGGGAGTCACGAACCTGGTGCCCCGCACGACGGCCCGCGCGGACGAGCTCGGCCGGGACGAGATCCGCGCCGGTGCGCAGCGACTCACTCGGATCGTGGCCGAACATGGACCCGCCTGGGTCGCGGTGCTGGGAGTGACCGCGTACCGGATCGGGTTCCAACGTCCGGGCGCGAGCATCGGTCGCCAGGTCGAGCCGCTCGCCAACGCCGGGATCTGGGTTCTACCCAACCCCAGTGGCCTGAACGCTCACTACCAACTGGATGCGCTGGCCAGCGAATTTGCTCACCTTCGTGCGGCCGCCTTCGATCATTGAGGCGTGCGCCCGGATCGCGCTCTGTCGATGCTCGGTGGCAGGTTCGCCACCATGCCGGCAATCGTCGCCAAATGAGCGAGTTCGAGGCTCTGCGCGTTGAATCATTCTTCAAGGTTGCCTGGACGCCGAGGTCCGCTCGTGCTCACGTACGGCTGGCCCATCAGCTTCGTCGAGTACCTCCCGCTAGAGCCCTGTTGACCGATCCGGCCGCGCACGGCATCGACGGTTCCGGTTTCGACGTCGTCATCCCGTCGTTGCCCGGCTACGGACTTGCCGTGGCCACTTTGCGGCAGCAAAGGAGCCGAACCTCCTGGCCGCCGATGTCGCCGGCTTCTTCGCCGATCTGCGAGAGAGCCAGCTCGAGTAGTGACCGGGTGTAGGACCAGGACGTTGACAACTGGCTGGTCCTACACAGGGGTGGCTTCGACAATACGCATCGGGCTGGCAGTTTCAGTTACCCGATCAAGCCGGAAACCCGCTCGCTCCAGCAACGCGCTCAGTTGGCTCGCGGTGCGTTCCCGACCTCCGGTCACAGTCAGCATGATCAGGTCCAGGGTTGCAGCGCGCGGGTCATTGTGTTCCTCGGGTAGCACTCCCTCGATGATCAGGAGGGTGGACTTCTCATGGGCCGCACGCCGAATCGCGGACAGGATCGCTACGCACTCCTGGTCCGGCCAGTCGTGGAGGACCTCCATCAGCACGTAGGCATGCGCGGCGGGGAGAGCGTCGGTGAAGAAGTTCCCAGCGGCGACCCGCATTCGTGGGTGCTCGACGTCCAGGCTGTCGATCACCTCAGGCAGGTCGAACAGGATGCCCTCGGTGTCGGGAGCGACGTCGAGCACCGCGCGCAAGAGATGCCCACGGCCGCCGCCGATGTCAGCGATCGTCCGGTACTGCTGGAAGTCAAAGGCATCGACGACGGCCGCACCTTCGGCACCCGCCTTCGCGGTCATGGCCCGCCCGAATATTTCGCCCTCGCTCGGGCGAGCCTGCAGATGTGCCCAGAGGCCCTGCGGTTCCAGAACTTCCAGCGCGGGCCGGCCGGTGCGCACAGCGTGCCCCAGCTCGGTGATGCTGCCCCAGATGATCGGCAGGCCCATCATCTGCAGGAACGGCCGCATCGTCATCGGGTGGTCACTGCGCAACAGCCGGGAGGACGCGGTGTGTCCGAACGTGCCATCCCGGTGATCGAAGATCCCATGCGCGGCAAGCAGGTTCATGACGCGGCCGAGTGCGTCGGCATCTACGCCGCATGCAGACGCGAGCTCGTCTGCCGATGCCGGGGAATCGTCCATCCGGTCGGCCACTCCGAGGTCGGCGATGACGTGGACGCACCGGGCCGCGAAGCCGGCGGTGGTCAACGTCCAGACCAGCTCATGCGGTTGCTGCGTCATCGTGCCCCCTCGTACGCGGTGCCCGCCGCCAAGCGGCTGCGCTCTCTCGCAGCGGCTACCCATTCGGCGAAGCTCTGCAGCCGTGGATTGAGCGCACGGGTGGCTCCGATGTCGTAGTGCGCGCAGTAGTCCTCGTTGTCCTCGGTCATGATCTGGAACATGTTTCCGATCGCGTCGGCGCCCGGAATTGGCGCAGCCCGCAGAGCGGCAAGCGGAATGTCGTTGTAGCGCACCGTCTCACCGAGCGCCTCGGACAGCCCGGCGGCCAACTCGGTTGCGGTCAGGTGTTCGGCCGCCAACCCGACCGACCGGCCGACGAACTCCGACCCTGCCTTGAAGATCGCATAGGCACACCTACCAATGTCCTCGGCCGCTATTCCGGGCAGCTTGGCCGCACCGGCCGGCATTGTGATGGCGAGTACGCCGTCCGGACCCCGC
>Ga0136615_10001379_pt1 | contig 11735 bp, 11 predicted proteins | sample AntDrymUQ2882206_2_FD_106647 | JGI IMG/M metagenome (GOLD analysis project Ga0136615, IMG submission 106647) | Polar desert sand microbial communities from Dry Valleys, Antarctica - metaG UQ288 (22.06) | ecosystem: Environmental > Terrestrial > Soil > Desert | place: Antarctica: Dry Valley...
CGTCGTCCTGCTGACGATCACGAACAACGTCGGGGGCGGCCAACCGGTGTCGATGGCCAACGCGGAGGCCGTGGCGGCGCTGTGCCATTCCCACGGCGTACCGTTCTTCCTCGACGCCGCGCGCTTTGCCGAGAACGCCTACCTCGTCGGCCGCCGTGAGGAGGCCTGGGCCGCCCGCACGCCGCGAGAGACCGCCCAGGCGATGTTCGCGCTGGCCGACGGGGCCTGGATCAGCCTCAAGAAGGACGGCATCGCCAACATCGGCGGTGTGCTGGCGCTCAACGACGAGCGTCTGGCCGCTCGCTGTCGCGATCTGCTCATCGCCACCGAGGGCTTTCCCACCTACGGCGGTCTCGCCGGTCGCGACCTCGAAGCGATCGCTCAGGGACTGCTCGAGGTCACTGATGAGCGCTACCTCGAATCGCGCGCAGTCGCTGCCGCGTACCTCGCGGCGCTGGCCGAGGACGCGGACGTGCCGACCGTCCGGCCGCCGGGCCTACACGCGGTCTACATCGACGCCGGCCGCCTCCTGCCTCATGTCCCGTGGTCGGCATTCCCGGGTCACGCGCTCGCGTGCGAGCTCTACCTCGAGGGCGGTGTCCGCAGCTGCGAGATGGGCACGCTCACGCTCGGGCGCCCTGGAGCCGACGGCGAGCCAGATGTCCCCGCGGCCCACGAGCTCCTTCGCCTGGCGCTGCCGCGCCGCGTCTACACCCAGAGTCACCTCAAGTACGTTGGCGAGACACTGTGCGCGGTCGCCGCGCGTGCAGCGGCGATCCCCGGCTATCGCATCGTAGAGGCGCCGCGCGCGCTGCGTCACTTCAGCGCCCGACTGCAGCCATTCGTCGACAGCGACGCGCAGGCCGCCTAGCTCCCCCTCGCGGCGGGCGGGCCGCTTCCTGCAGGGACTCGGCGGGGCTATCGCTGAAGCGCGGGCTTGGATCTCCGGCTCGTCGGGTAGGCCCGCCCAATGACCGATCTGACCAGACCCGCCGCCAGGGCTCCCGCCGATCCCGACGAGCTAGGTGAGATCGCCTTCTCCCCGGGAGGCGAGGAGTGGATCGAGTACGGTCCCTCCCACGCGCGTCTGCGCGTCGGCTTCCACGACTACACGACTCTCTACCTCCGTTCCGGGACTCTACGAGCGGGTCTTCTACGACGAGCTCGGTATGTGCTCGACGACCAAGGTGGTCGCGCTGTTCGGCCGCGTGCTGGCCGATTTCGGGCTCGAGCCGTCGGAGCAGCGAGTGCTAGACCTCGGGGCCGGAAGCGGCGTCGGGGGCGGCGGCCTGCGCGCCCTTGGCGTCGGCCACGTCGTCGCCCTCGATCCGGAGCCGGCGGCACGGCAAGCGGCGCTACGCGACCATCCCGGCACCTACGACGGCTACGTCGTCGGCAGCCTGGATGCGCCAACGTCCGAGCTCGCCATTCTGCGTGAGGCGTGCCTGACCGCGGTCGTCGCGCTGGCAGCGATCGGCATCGGTCACGTCGAGCCGCCGGCGTTGCAGCGTGCGCTGGATCTACTCGAGCCCGGAGGCCTGTTCGCCTTCGCCATCACGCCCGCGTTGATGCCTGACAGCGAGGACGCCGTGGGACTCGCGACCGGCTTCCCCGAGCTCATTGCCACGCTGCTCGAGTGGACCGAGGGCCTGCACGAGCACCGCTACATCCACCGTCGCCGGACCGATGGGAGCGCTGATGACGCCGTTGCGCTGGCTGGCCGCCTGAGCGGTAGCTGAGCGCCCATGGCTCGGCATCGCCTTACACTGAACGAGCCGCCGCTCAGTGCACGGCGACGAGGTCCACGACGAAGACGAGCGTCTCGTCGGGGCCGATCACACCGCCTGCGCCGCGCTTGCCGTACCCGAGCATCGGCGGAATCGTGATCCGACGACGTCCACCGACCTTCATGCCGGCGACGCCCTGCTCCCAGCCTTCGATCACCTGCCCTTTGCCGAGCCCGAACCGGAACGTGTCGCCGCGGTCCCACGAAGCGTCGAACTGGTCGCCCGTCGACCACGCGACGCCGACGTAGTGGACCTCGACGGCCCGCCCCGGGACAGCCTCGTCGCCATCGCCGACCGAGACGTCGTCGACCTCGAGCTGGTAGGAGGGGTCCCGGTCGGAGGTGACTGACACCTGGGGCTTCTCGTTTGCGTTCACGCGCCCGCACGCTAGCTGCTCGGCCCACACAGAGCGGCCAGGTCCGCCGTTTGAACAGGAACTGAGTCGCGGGAGCTAGCTCACCCCCACCGCCAGCCCCGCCTCGGCGTCGCCCACTCCGACTCTCCGTCGAGCACCGTCCCGCCACCAGTGGGACGCCGGGCGGTAGATCTCTAAGGTCCGTCGGCGGGCGGTGCGGGCCCGGGGCGGCTTTAGCCCCAAGCTGGCTGACTACCTCGTTCGTCCAGTGGCCTCAAGTCCGGACACTTCGGTACCGAATCTCTCCTTGACCTCGGCGACCACCGGGGCCCGCGATGAAGAGGCCCAACTCCCTGATCTCGGCGGCGCTCGCCGTCACCGCGCTCGCGGCTACCGCTCCGGCGGCCAACGCCGACGCGTTCGTGCCCGGGCAGGTCATCGTGCAGTACAAGGAATCCACCTCCGCCGACGCGCGGGCCACGATCGCTCGCGCGGCCGGCCGTGCGCCGATGGCGGGACGCTCCGGCACGGCCCGGCGGGTTCGACTGTCGCGAGACGAGACCGTCCGCGGAGCCGTCCGGCGGCTCTCGCGGGACCCCCGCGTCGCCTGGGCGCAACCCGACTACGTCGTGCGCGCGAGCGGGCTCACCCCGAATGATCCGGCCTACGCCCGCCAATGGAACCTGCACGGTCCCTTCGGGATCGGCATGCCCGATGCATGGGAGGTCGCGGGCACACGGGGCGCCGCCGGCGGCCGCGGCGCCGTCGTGGCTGTCGTCGACAGCGGCGTGGCCTATGAGAACTTCCGCTACTTCCGCCGCGCACCCGACCTGGCGCACTTCGTCAAAGGGTACGACTTCGTCGGCAAGGACACGCACCCCAACGACGAGAACGGCCACGGCACCCACATCGCCGGAACGATCGCTCAGAGCACCAACAACGCGATTGCCACCGCAGGGATCGCCTACGACGCGAGGATCATGCCGGTCCGCACGCTCGACGCCCAAGGGATCGGCGGAGTCTTCCTCACCGCCGCCGGAATCCGCTACGCGGCTCGCAACGGCGCAGACGTGATCAACATCAGTCTCGAGATCGATGATCCGCGCGCCCGGCTCTCGGACATGCCGGTGCTTAGGTCCGCGCTGCACTACGCCCGCGCGCGGGGAACGCTGGTCGTCGGAGCCGCGGGCAACTTCCGCGCAAAGCGCGTGGCCCTCCCCGCGCGCTCGCGCTACGTGCTGAGCGTCGGGGCGACGACGGTCCGCGGCTGCCTCTCGAACTACTCCACCACCGGTCGCGACCTCGACGTCGTCGCACCGGGCGGCGGACGCGACGCTCGGCCAGCCCGCACCCCGTACGATCGCGCCGCCTGCCGCCCGGGGCTTGGCGCGCCTGACATCTACCAGCAGACATTGACCTCGCTGAGCAGCTTCGGCCTCGTGAACGAGTACGAGGGGACGTCGATGGCCGCCGCACATGTCTCGGGCGTTGCGGCGCTGCTGATCGCGACGCGACGGCTCGGTGCCAATCCCAGCCCCGCTGCGCTCGAGCGTCAGCTTGAGCGCACCTCTCGAGACCTCGGCGCGCCCGGCTTCGATGCGCGCTACGGCTATGGCCTGCTGAACGCGTCGTCTGCGCTACGGCTCGGTCCGAGCGCCGCCCTGAAGGCCCGGCGAGCGTCCGTGGCCGCACTACGCAGGATCGGGCCGTAGAGCGACACATCCACGCAGCGCCCGGCGTACGCCGCCGTCTAGGCTCGGTCAGCAGTGGATCCCGCGTCGGCGTCAGTCCAGCACCGTCTGCTACGCCTGCTCTGGCTGTCGGTGGCGGCCGCGCTGCTGACGATCACGCTGAAGACGATCGCCTGGCGGCTGACGGGATCGGTCGGACTGCTCTCCGACGCTGCGGAATCGCTGGTCAACCTCGTCACCGCACTGGTCGCTTTGGCAGCCTTTCGCTGGGCGAGCAAGCCCGCCGACGAGGAACACACCTTCGGCCACGCCAAGGCGGAGTACTTCTCGGCTGGCGTCGAGGGGGCCCTGATCTTCGTCGTCGCCGTCGTCATCGGCGCGGCAGCGGTCGACCGGCTGATCGACCCGCAGCCCGTGCAGGACGTCGGGATCGGTCTGTCGGTATCCGCGGTGGCATCGGCGATCAACCTCGCCGTCGGGCTCCTGCTCCTGCGGGCCGGGCGTACGCATCGCTCGCTGATCCTCGAAGCTGACGGCCGCCACCTGCTGACGGACGTCTGGACCTCGGTCGGGGTTATCGCCGGCGTCGGCTCCGTCGTGTTGACGGGCTGGGAGCGGCTTGATGCGCTCGTCGCCATCGCGGTGGCGGCGAACATCGTCGTTGCCGGTGCGGGGCTGGTGAGACGCTCGGCTGAGGGTCTGATGGACCGAGCTCTGAGCGAGGGGGAGCTCCAGCGGATCGGGTCCGTGATCGACTCCTTCCGCGAAGCGGGCGTGGACTTTCACGCGCTGCGCAGCCGACAGGCGGGACAGCGTGCCTTCGTCTCCACCCATGTGCTGGTGCCGGGAGAGTGGACGGTCCAACAGGGGCACGACCTGCTCGAGCGCTTCGAGGCGGCGCTGCGGGCAGAGCTTCCGTACCTGTCGGTCTTCACCCATCTCGAGCCCGCCGAGGACCCGCGCTCGTTCACCGACACCGTTCTGTCTGGCGAATCCGCGCCGCCGGCTGATCCCTGACGGCAAGGGTAGGGCCGTCGTGCACCGGGATCTTCAGTCGGGACAGCTACGGCAGCACACTGCCGAGGATCGACGGAGCCACCTGACCAGTTCAGTGATGAGGGACCTGCGAGCTCGGTGGGTCTTCTTCGGCACGGTGGACCACCATCTCCAGGTCGATGAAGGCGTCGATCATCGCTGTGTACACGCGTGCGACGACTTGGGGGTCCACGCCTTCGTCAATCGACCGGGTGCGTAGTCGTTTCATCATCTGCTCGCGCCTGTCCGGCGCGCGAACGGCTGTCTCGTCTCGCTTGTAGCCAGCGGCTTGATTGACCAGCCGCTGGCGCTGCGCGAGCAGCGCAACGATCTGGTCATCGAGCTGATCGATTTGCGCACGTACCTCGGCGAGCGACACATCGCCCTCCTCATGATCGCCTGACGGTGCTGACCGCCCCACTACAGCAATAGCACCATGGCGCCTCGGAATGGGCGACAAAAGGATTCTCAGCTAAGGCGTAAAGACGATCTTCCCGAAGATGTCGCCGGCGATCATCTGCTCGAAGCCCTCGCGGGCATCGGCGAGGGCTAGCGTCGAGCTGGTCTCGGGTCGGACGCCGTTGACCTCGCAGAAACGCAGCAGCCTGACCAGCTCGTCCCGTGTGCCCATCGTCGAGCCGATGACCGACAGCTGCAGGAAGAAGACACGCGTCAGCTCTGCGCCGGGATGATCCCCGCTCGTCGCGCCGGCGGTGACCAAGACACCCCCTGGCTTGAGTGACTTGACCGAGTGGCTCCACGTCGCCTGGCCGACCGTCTCGATGACGGTGTCGACGCGTTCGGGCAACCGTTGGCCCGGCTCGAAGGCCGCGTCGGCACCGAGCGAGAGAGCCCGAGCACGCTTCTCAACCGAACGGCTGGTGGTCCAGACGCGGACCCCGGCGGCACCGGCCAGGGCGATCGCCGCCGTGGCGACGCCTCCGCCCGCCCCCTGAACGAGGACCGTCTGTCCGGGCCTGACGTGGGCACGGGTGAACAGCATCCGGTACGCGGTCAGCCACGCGGTGGGCAGGCACGCCGCCTGCTCGAAGGACAGCCCCGCGGGCTTGAGGACCATATTGCGACGCGGCACCGCGACCCGCTCAGCGAACGTTCCCTGGTGTCGCTCCGAGAGGATCGAGCGCTTGGGGTCAAGCGTCTCGTCGGCCCGCCAGCCCGGATCTCCGATCACCGGGTAGACCACGACCTCGTTGCCGTCCTCGTCGAGACCGGCGGCGTCAGAGCCGAGGATCATCGGCAGGCGGTCCTCCCCGAGCCCGACCCCCCGCAGCGACCAGACGTCGTGATGGTTCAGCGACGCCGCCTTGACGGTGACCGTCGCCCAGCCTTCACGGACCGCCGGCTCCGGCCGCTCGCCAACCTCGAGGCCCGCGATCGGGTCGTCGGGGTCCATGCCGGCGGCGTAGGCGGCGAACATGGCCTGACGATACGCGAAGCCGTGCCCCGCGCGCCCGGGCGAGCCTAGGCCGGGCGTTCCCTGACGACGTCCGCGGCGGCCCTGTCGTCACGCAGGCCCAGGAACCGCGGGTGTCTCAGGCGCCCGTCACGCGTCCACTCGCCGAACGCGACCTCGACCACCAGCTCGGGCGCCACCCAGTGGCTGTCGGGAGGCACGGGGCGGACGGAGGCGAACGGCGAGCCGTCGACCTCGAGCTCTCTTAGCCTGTCCCCCAGGCGCTCGAGCGTCGCGTGATCGAAACCCGAACCGACCTTGCCCGCGTAGCACAGCGTGCCGCCTTCGTAGTAGCCGACGAGCAGCGCGCCAAACTCCCTCCGGGCTCCCTTGGACGCGGTGAACCCGCCGATCACCAGCTCCTGTTGCTGAGAGCACTTGAGCTTGAGCCAGTCGCGCGAGCGACCGGGGCGATAGAGGCTGTCGGCGCGCTTGGCGATCAGCCCTTCCATCCCTTTCGCGCAGGCCTCTTCGAAGAGCTCCTCGCCGCGCTCGTCGCGGTGAGTGACGAAGTGGATCGGGCCATCGAAGACCAGCGCGCCGCGCAGCAGCCGCTTGCGTCGGTGGAGCTGGAGCTCGGTGGTGTCGTGGCCGTGGAGCCAGAGGAGGTCGAAGAGATAGAGGTGGACGGCGATCCCCGTCCTCCGCGCGGCATCCGGGTCGGTGAGCCCCATCCTCCCCTGCAGCCGGGAGAAGCTGGTCAGCCCGCCCTCGAACGCGACGATCTCGCCGTCGGCCACGAAGTCCCGGCAGGGATCAGCCGCCACGGCATCCACCAACTCGGGATAGGTTCGCTCGAGCGGACGTCCGGAACGCGAGGTCAGCGTCACCGCCTTGCCGTCACGAGACGCCAGGGCGCGTACCCCGTCGAGCTTTGGCTCGTATACCCAGCCGTCGTCCGAGAACGGGCGGTCACCCAGCGTTGCCTTCATCGGCTCGTAGGCGTTCGGCCGTTTGGTCACCAGGAGCCACGCCTTGCAGGCCGGGTCGCAGGCCGCAGGACGGTCGAGGTGGTGACGCGCGGCTCGCGAACGCTCCGCGGCCCTAGGCGGGTGCGCACCATCGCCGGCCACCCTACCGCCGTACCGCTGCCTCTTCGCCCACAGGACAGTTTGCTAGTGTAATTAGCTGTGGCAACCATCGACACTACCGGTCTGGCCTCGCGCCTGCGGCTGGCGGTCACCCGCACGGCCAGGCGCCTGCGCCAGGAGGCCGGCACCGATCTGAGCCCCTCGTTGACCGCCGCGCTCGCGACAATCGAACGGCATGGTCCCCTCACCCCCAGCGAGCTCGCGACAGTCGAACGGGTCACCCGGCCCACGGCAACGCGCGTGATCGCACGTCTTGAGCAGCGCGGCTTGGTCGAGCGAACGAAGGATTCCCAGGACGGTCGCGTCAGCCTGATTTCCATCACGCTCGCCGGAGGCGATCTCATCCGTCGCCTGCGGACGCGCAAGAACGCCTACCTCGCGCGTCGGATGCGCAGTCTGCCTCCAGAGGACCTGGCGGCGCTCGAGCGTGCGGCCGAGGTCCTCGAGCGCCTGCTCGAAGATGGTCATAGATGAGGGCGGCCCTCCGCCGCCCATTCGCCTCCCTGAGCGTCCCGAACTACCGCCGCTACTTCGCCGGACAGGTCGTCTCTCTGAGCGGCAACTGGATGCAGATCGTCGCCGAGACGTGGCTGATCTTGCGTTTGACCGACAGCGGCGTCGCGGTCGGGTTCAACACGGCGTTGCAGTTCGCCCCGATGTTGCTCTTCGGTGCCTTCGGCGGACTGCTCGCGGACCGCTTCGACAAGCGCAGGCTGCTGATGTTGACCCAATGCGCGATGGTCCTCCCGGCGCTTGCGCTCTGGGCGCTGTCTGGCGCGGGGGTGATCGAGGCATGGATGGTGTTCGTGCTCGTGTTCGCCCGCGGTGCGGTGCTCGCGATCGATAATCCCGCGCGGCAGAGCTTCGTGATCGAGATGGTCGGCTCCGACCGAGTCGTCAACGCGGTCGGTCTCAACAGCCTGATCGTCCACTCCGCCCGTATGCTCGGGCCGGCCGTCGCCGGCGTGCTCATCGCGACCGTCGGGGTGACGATCTGCTTCGCGCTCAACGCCGCCTCGTTCGCCGCGATGCTGGTGGCGCTCGCGTCGATGGAGTCGCGGGAGCTCGCGACACCGAGGCGGGTCGAGCGCGAAGCGGGCGCCCTGCGCGCGGCGCTGCGCTACGTCGCCCGGACCCCCGCCCTCTCGATGCCCCTCGCGCTGATGGCGCTCGTCGGCACGCTGGGCTTCAACTTCCAGGTGCTGCTGCCGCTGCTGGCGAAGTTCAGCTTCGGGGGCGGACCGCAGACCTACTCGCTGCTGGTTTGCGCGATGGGCGCCGGCTCCATCGTGGGCGCCCTCGTGGCCGGCGCCCGCGCCAGCGTCTCACCGGAGCTGATCGCGGGCTCCAGTGCCGCGTTCGGGGTCGCGACGCTGCTCGCGGCGTCGGCGCCGACGCTCTCGCTGTCTGCCGCTGCCCTGGTGCTGGTCGGAGCCGCCAGCGTCACGTTCGCGTCCGGAGTCAACTCGGCGCTGCAGCTCGCCGTCGAGCCGCAGATGCGCGGCCGCGTGATGGCCCTCTATTCGGTCGTGTTCCTCGGGTCTACGCCGATCGGCGGTCCGCTCGCGGGCTGGCTGGCCGAGACGGCCGGTCCACGCGCCGGCCTAGTGCTGGGCGGTGCGGCCGCGCTACTCGCAGCGGGGTTGGCGTGGACGAGCCTGTACCGCCGGCGCTCGCAAACGCGCCGAAGCGAGTCGAGCCCGCCGCCCGACGCAGAGGGCCATCGATGTCTCACTTCTCGGCGGCAGCGTCGAGCGCCCGCTCCAGCTCGTCGGCGCTGAAGGCGCCCTCGATCCTCGCCGCCACGTTGCCTTCCCGGTCGATCGCGAAGAGCCAGGGCTCGGTGGGCAGGCCCCAAGCCGTCACCTGGGGCCGGAAGCCGTCGTCGACTTTGTTGTTCTTGAAGATCTCCTGGTGGATGAAGACGGTGTCGTCGTCGCGTTCGGCCTTGACCTGCTCGGCGATGTCGACGACCGGGCCGCAGACGCGACTCTGGCACAGCTGGGGCGTCGCGAACAACAGCGCCATGGGCTTGCGTCCCACGACGTCGGCGAAGCTCTGCTGGTGCATCGAGGACGGCGGCACGCGTGTGTCGATCTTGGAGATGTCGCCGCCCACGTCGATCTCGGTGAGCGTGTCGATCCGGGGCGCCGGATCGCCGACGTCGGGCACCGTGCCCTTGCGCCGCACCACCAGCCCGGAGCTGGTCGGCGTCGCGGCGACCAGGCGTCCGTCGAGACGGCTGATGCCGAGGATGTCGTAGCGCCCAGGCTTGGGAAGCTTCAACTCGGCGACGTAGATCGACTTCGCGGAGTCGGGATCGTTGGCCACCGAGCGGCTCCGGAAGCGCGCCTTGACGTCCAGCGACTCGTACTTGGCCAGGAAGGGACCAGATACCTTGCCGCCTCCGACCGGCGCGGTATAGATGGCCACCGGAGCATCGGCGATCTGCGCGCGAGCGCGATCGAAGAGCGCAAAGCCGAACCGGTTGCGTCCCGGGGAGAACTGCGACACCGACGGCGCGAGCACGGGACCCTCGTCGCCGAGCTCGTCGCGCAGGTCGAGGATCGTCTTTGCCCCCGTCTTCGGGAAGTCCTCGGGCCGGGCCGGCGGCGGTGGCGCGTCGGCCCTTCGGGTCTCGTCGCCGCTCCCACAGCTTGCGAGGCCCGCGCCCAGCGCCACCAGGACCAAGCACAGCCGCATCCCTCTCCTCAACACCGGTTGTAGCCTAGGCAACGGTCGCGCCCGCGAGGCCCGAGCCGCGCCGACTTAACGCGGGCTTCGCATAGGGTGGCCGCCTCGACCTAACGAGGAGGGGTAGTTGGCCACGAGGCAACAGCCGATCACCGGAGCTGAGCCAGTCCGGGCTCAGGCGCGCGCGGCGTCCGATGCGGTCCGCGCGCATCGCGCCCCGGGGGCGCCGACGGGTCTGAGATGAGGTTGGGACTTCACGTTGGCTACTGGGGCCTCGGCCTCACGGCCGAGCAGCAGCTGAGGTCGGTGCGCGCAGCGGAGTCGGCCGGATTCGACTCGGTCTGGACCGCCGAGGCCTATGGCTCAGACAGCGCGACCGTGCTCGCCTGGCTCGGCGCGAACACCGAGCGGATCAAGCTCGGCTCCGCGATCTTTCAGATTCCGGCCAGGACCCCGGCGATGACCGCGATGACCGCTGCGACGATCGACAACCTCTCCGGCGGACGGATGGTGCTCGGCATCGGCTCTTCGGGGCCACAGGTAGCCGAGGGTTGGCACGGCCAGCCGTTCGCCCGCCAGCTGCGACGCACGCGCGAGTACGTCGCGATCGTCCGCAAGGCGCTCGCTCGCGAGCGGCTGGAGTACGAGGGTGAGGTCTACACGCTGCCGCGTCCGGACGGGCCCGGCAAGGCCCTGAAGCTGACGATCGCGCCGGTTCAGGAGCGGATCCCGATCTACCTCGCCGCCATCGGTCCGAAGAACACGCAGCTCGCTGGCGAGATCGCGGACGGATGGCTGCCGTTCCTCTTCTCCCCCGAGCACGTCGGCGAGTTCCGTTCACTGTTGGAGGAAGGGGCCGCGAGGGCCGACACCCAGAAGGCGATCGACGACTCGTTCGACATCGCCCCGAACGTCAATGTCGCGATCGACGACGACATCGACCGCGCCCGTGATGCGATGCGCCCGCTACTGGCCCTGTACATCGGCGGCATGGGCTCGCGCAAGAAGAACTTCTACAACTCGCTCGTGCAGCGCTATGGCTTCGAGGATTCCGCACGGGAGGTCCAGGAGCTTTACCTGGACGGCAAGCGCGAGCAGGCCGCTGCTGCCCTGCCGCCCGAGCTGATCGACCAGACCTCGCTCTGCGGCCCCAAAGGGCACGTGGCCGAGCGGTTCGAGGTCTTCCGCGAGTCGGGCGTAGGGACCCTGATCTGCACGCCGATGGCGTTCGAGCCCGAGCAGCGCAAGCGGGTGATCCGCGACCTCGCCGAGCTGATCTGAGCCGACGCCGCCGCATCCTCCTCGCCGCCTTCGGCGACCCCGGTCACGCGTTTCCAGCGATCGCGCTCGGGCGGACGCTCGTCGCCCGTGGCAACGACGTCTGACTGCAGACGTGGACGAAGTGGCGCGACCACGTCGAGCGCGAGGCCATGGCCTTCTCCCCCGCGCCGGAGTACGAGGTCTGGCCCGGTCGAGGCCTGACGCCCTACCAGGCCGCGGTGCGCGCAGCACGGGAGACCGTTCCGCTGATCCGCGACTTCGACCCAGAAGTGGTGGTGGCCGACGTCCTCACCGTGGCCGGCTCGCTCGCGGCGCAGATGGAGAAGC
>Ga0136615_10001381_pt1 | contig 11731 bp, 14 predicted proteins | sample AntDrymUQ2882206_2_FD_106647 | JGI IMG/M metagenome (GOLD analysis project Ga0136615, IMG submission 106647) | Polar desert sand microbial communities from Dry Valleys, Antarctica - metaG UQ288 (22.06) | ecosystem: Environmental > Terrestrial > Soil > Desert | place: Antarctica: Dry Valley...
GACAAAAAGACGGTCGCGAGCTTCTTCGCCGAGCTCGGCCCCGAGCGGACGGGCCGGATCGAGCTCGTCTCCAGCGACATGGGCGAATGGATCACCCGGGTCGTCGCAAGAGAGTGTCCGCAGGCGACGCTCTGCCTCGACCCCTTCCACGTCGTCAAGCTCGCGAGCGCTGCCCTCGGACGAGGTCCGCCGCGAGGTCTGGAACGACGCCCGCCGCGCCGGCGACCCGGCCGGCGCGCGCTGGCTGAAAGGGGCGCGCTAGGCGCTCTGGAAGCGGCCCCAGCGGCTGACCGGACGCCAACAAGCGAAGCTGGCCACGATCGAGCAGGTCAACCGCCGGCTGTACCGGGCCTACCTCTTGAAGGAGCAGCTGCGGCTCGTCTTCCACGAGCCTGACTCGCAGGCGGCGATCGCGCTGCTGGACGCCTGGCTTGCCTGGGCCAGACGCTGCCGCATCCCCAGCTTCGTCAAGCTCGCCAAGACGATCCGCGAGCACCGCTGCGGGATCGTCGCCACACTCACGCACCGGCTCTCGAACGCGCACACAGAAGCGGTCAACACCACCCTGCGCCTGATCACCCGCCGCGCCTACGGCTTCCACTCCGCCGACGCCCTGATCGCGCTCGCCATGCTCACCCTCGGCGGCCTCCGGCCCTCTCTCCCCGGCCGTGCATAAGACCCACGGAAACGTTAGGAGCTCCACAAAAAGGGGAAGGGGTCAGACCCCGGCTGTTGGGGACGAAATGTGAAGGGGTTCTGACCCCGAGTCCTGCCCTGAGCATCTTGCTGCCGAGATCGAGGCGCTCTACCGCACCGCCATCCTCGCCGAGCAGCTCTCTTTCGCCGGAGGCAGGTGCCCGCGACCAGCGGCGTGGCGCTCCAGGGAAGGAATCGTGGGGTTGCTTTTCTCTATAGGCGCCGCGCGCCGACCCAGGTCGACGCGTACCACGAGTCCGAGAGGCTCGAGATCTTCACCACGTCGCCCGTGTGCGGCGAATGGATGAACTGGTCGCCGCCGATGGAGATGCCGTTGTGCCCGAGGCCGTCGAAGAAGACGAGGTCGCCGGGCTGGAGCTCCTCCCGGGACACGGGCGTCCCGTAGCCGTACTGCGCCGCCGCGTTGTGTGGCAGCGAGACGCCCGACTGGGCGTAGACGTACATCACGAAACCCGAGCAGTCGAACCCGGACGGGGAGGCGCCGCCGTAGACGTAAGGAATTCCGAGGTACTGCATCGCGGTGGCCACAACGCCGCCGTACTGGGCGGGCGGGGCCTCGGGCTTGACCGCCTCGAAGGTCTCGTCGACCGCATCGACGACGGGCTCCTCCAGGACCGGCTCGCTTTCGAGCTCGAGCTCGACCTCGACCGCGAGCGCGGCTCTCGGCGCGGCGACTGCCGCTGCTGCTTCCGTCGCCGCCGCGGCACGTGCCGCGCGCGCCTCCCGCTCCTGCTGGGCGAGCCGGGCTCGTGCCTCGCGCTCGAGCCGGATCTGACGCGCACGCTCGGCCGCCTGGATCCTTGAGATCTCGCCCTCGATCGAGCGCAGGAGGCCGCGGCGCTGGACGAGCTGCGCCTCGATGGAAGCCTTGCGCGCCGCGCGCCCGGAGACGACCTGCGCCTGCCGCGTGTGCGCACGTGCGAGCGCCGCTTTCTGCCGCTGCACCTGGGCTCCGAACAACCGCACCTGCCGCAGCGTACGGGCGTCCTGGCTGGAGACCCTGTCGACGGTGTCGAGCCGGTTCAGGAGATCGTCGATGCTCGTCGAGCCGAGAAGAACCTCGAGTGTCGAGCCCGACGCGTCACCGGAGGTGTACAGCTTGACGAGGCGAGTCTCGAGCGTCCGCTGCGCGAGGCGGAGATTGGAGCGCGCCACCCCGAGCGTTCGCGCGTTGCGGCGCTGGTCGACGCCGATCCTCGCAAGCTCGATGTTGGCCAGGTTGTAGGCCTCGGCGGCGTGGGCCACCTGGGAGTCGATCGCCCGGATCTGGGTGAGAATCTGCGCCGCCTCCGCGCGCTTCTGGACTAGCGCCGGCGGGTCGGCGGTTGCCGAACCGGCCGTCAGGAGGGCGAGCCCGAAAACGGCGAGGAACACTGGCGCATGCCTTCGAACCGGGCTCCCCAACCGTCTGGCAGGCGCACCGGAGGGGGTCCGGTACGTCACGAGAGCGGGCACCCTAACAGTGTCGCCCGACGGCCGCAACGGGTGGCGGCCAGGGCGCGGCCGGCGGCGAGGGTATCCTCGAGCCGCCTCTGGCGTATGCGACAGCAAGCGACTGAATCCTTCCCGAGAGTGCTGGGCGCGCTGCTCTGCGCCCTGGCTCTCGCCGCCGCGACTCCGGCGGCATCCGCGCGGGCCGGCGAAGTCCCGCTCACGGCCCGGCTTGCGCAGGCCCTCGCCGTCCCCAACGTCAACCACCGGCGCTCCGCCGCCGTCGTGGTCGACCTCGAGGCCGGCCGCGTGATCTTCGCCCGGAACCCCGACGTCCCGCTCGCTCCCGCCTCGACCGAGAAGCTCGCATTGAGCTTCGCCCTGCTTACGACGCTCGGCCCCGTCCACCGCATCCAGACGCACGTCGTCGGCCGCGGCGGCCTCCAGGGAGGCACGTGGCGGGGCGACCTCATCCTCAAGGGACACGGCGACCCGACCCTCTCGACCGGTGACCTCCGAGCGCTCGCGCGGCGACTGTTGACGCTCGGCATCCGACAGGTGACCGGGTCGGTGCTCGGGGACGAGTCCTTCTTCGACCTCCGCCGAACGGCGCCCGGCTGGAAGTCCTGGTACTACAACGACCAGTCGGCGCCGCTCTCGGCCCTGGCGGTCGACCACGCCCTCCACCGGGGCGCGGTTTCCTCGGAGCCTGCTCTCGCCGCCGCCTCGGCGTTCCGACGTGTGCTGGTCGAAGCGGGGATCGCGGTCACCGGCCCCTACGGGCTCGGGCGAGCTCCCGCCGGGGCCGACCCGCTCGCCGCCGTGAGCTCGCCGCCGCTCCTGCAGGTGCTGCGCCTCGTGAACCGCGAGAGCGACAACTTCACGGCCGAGCTCCTGCTCAAGCACCTGGGTGCGGTCGAGCTCGGAAGCGGCACGACCGCCGCCGGAGCCGTCGTCGTCACGCGTGCGCTCCGTGACGGCGGCATCCCGACCGCGGGCGTCCGCTTCGTCGACGGCTCGGGTCTCTCCCTGCTCGATCGCCTCACGGCCGACTCGCTCGTGGCGATCCTCGTCAATGCATGGAGGGATCCTCTGCTGCGGGGAAGCTTCCTCTCCTCCCTGGCCGTCGCCGGTCGCAACGGGACGCTCGAGCGGCGCCTCACCCACGGCCCGGCGACCGGCCGCGTCTTTGCGAAGACCGGGACGACGTCGCGCTCGTCAGCCCTCACCGGCTATGTCGCGGGCCGGTACGCCTTCGCCGTGCTCCAGAACGGCCCCCCGCTCTCGACCTGGTGGAGCCGGACGGCCCAGGACCGCTTCGTCACCGTGCTAGCCCGCCAGTAGCGTCGGCGTGGGGGAACCCATTGGTTCCCCCACGAGCCCCCTCCTTCGAGAGCAGACGCGCCGGAGCCGCGGGTGTAGCGCACGCCGGGCAAGCCCGGCTCCGCCGAAAGAAACACCGTAATACTTGTCCAACGTCAGGAGTTCCGACCGCCAAGGAGCGCGCGCAGGTCGTCCTCCTCGAGGACGGGGACACCGAGGCTCTGCGCCTTCGCGAGCTTCGAGCCGGGGCTCTCACCGGCAACGACGCCCGTGGTCTTCTTCGAGACCGAGTCCCCGACCTTCGCCCCGAGCGCCTCGAGCGCCGCTTTGGCCTGATCGCGCGAGAAGCCCTCGAGCGTCCCTGTGATCACGTATGTGCTGCCGCGGAGCGGCCCTTCGACCGGGCGCTCCTCGGGGCCCGCCTCGAGCCGGAGCCCGAGCTCGCGCAACTCGTCGACGAGCGTCCGGTTCGCCTCGTCCGAGAACCATTCGGCAATCGCCTCGGCGCGGTCGGGGCCTATGCCTTCTACCGCCTCGATCTCTTCCTGGCTCGCTCCCAGCAAGCGACGCGCGGTGCCCAGCTCGCGGGCGAGGTTGCGAGCCGTGACCCAGCCGACCTGCGGGATGTTGAGCCCGAAGAGAACGCGCGAGAAGGGCTGCCGCTTCGAGTGCTCGATCGACTCGATCGCCTTCCGGGAGGAGATCTCGCCGTACCCGTCGAGCTCGGCCAGCTCCTCGGCCGTCAGCCGGTAGAGACCCGGCATCGACGTCACGAGGCCCTCGCGCCAGAGCCGGCGCACGAGCTGCTCCCCGACACCTTCGATGTCCATCGCCGCGCTCACCCAGTGGATGAGCGTCTCGAGCCCGCGCGACTCGCACTTCGGGTTCGGGCAGCGGTGCATCACTTCGCCCTCGGGCTTCACCACGGGCGTATCGCAGAGCGGGCAGCGCTCGGGCATGCGGAAGGGCTCCGTGCCCGGCTGGTGCGGAAGGACGGGGCCGACCACCTGCGGGATCACGTCGCCCGCGCGCTGCACGATCACGACGTCGCCCTCGCGGATGTCCTTGCGGTTGATGTCCTCCTCGTTGTGGAGCGTCGCCGTCTGTACGGTGACGCCGCCGACCTCGACCGGTTCGAGCTGCGCCCACGGGTTGAGGTTGCCGGTGCGCCCGACGCGGACATGGATGCGCAGGAGCTTCGTCTGTGCGGTCATCGGCGCCCACTTGAAGGCGCGCGCCCAGCGGGGGCGCTCGTGGAGGGCGCCGAGGCGGGCCTGCTGGTCGAAAGCCTCGACCTTGATCACGATCCCGTCGATCTCGTAGTCGAGCTCGACGCGCCGCTTCTCCCACGCGCGGCAGACGCCGGCAACCGATTCGATCGACTCGTGCCGCTCGGCGAAGGGATTCGTGCGGATGCCGCGCTCGCGCAGCCAGGCGAGCACGCCCCACTGCGTCCCGAGCTCGAGCCCCTCGCGATGACCGATCCCGTAGACCCAGATCGAGAGCTGCCGCGAGGCGGTGATCGCCGGGTTGAGCTGGCGCAGGGAGCCGGCGGCGGCGTTGCGCGGGTTCGGCGCGACTTTCTTCCCATCGGCGACGAACTGCTCGTTGAGGCGGTTGAAGGCAGAGATGGGCAGGTAGACCTCGCCTCGGACCTCGAGCACGGGCGGCGGCTTGTCGCCGTCGAGTGACCGGAGCGTGAGCGGGATGGCCCGGATCGTGCGCAGGTTGGCGGTCACGTCCTCGCCGCGAACGCCGTCACCGCGGGTGGCACCGCGCACGAAGACGCCGTCCTCGTAGACGAGCGAAACTGCGGAGCCGTCGATCTTCGGCTCGGTCACGTACGCAACGGGCTCGTCGGAGTCGAGCCGCTTGCGGACATCGTCGGCCCACTTGCGCAGGCCCTCCTCGTCGGTCACCTTCTCGAGCGAGCCCATCGCGGAGAGGTGCGGGACCTTGCCGAAGCGCTCGGAGGGCGGTGCCCCGACGCGGGTCGTCGGCGAGGTCGGATCGCGCAGCTCGGGGTGCGCCTCCTCGAGGGCGACCAACTCGTCGTAGAGGCGGTCGTACTCGGCGTCCGAGATCTCGGGATCGTCGTGGACGTGGTAGCGGTAGAGGTGGTGATCCAGCTCCCGCCGGAGTTCGGCGACGCGCTCGCTAGAGGAGGGCACCGAGCTCCTCCGCGTTGTCGACGAGGGCATCCGGCTCCTCCCCTCGCAACCTCTCAGCCGGATGGATCCCGCCCCAGGTGACGGCGACGGCGTACACCCCCGCCGCCTTGGCGGCGCGAACGTCGAACGGTGAATCTCCCACGTAGACGGCCTCCTCCGCCTCGGCGCCGAGCCGTTGGAGCCCCAGCTGGATCGGCTCCGGGTCGGGCTTGTGGCGAGCCGTGTCCTCGGCTGCCACGACGGCATCGAAGAGATGGTGGAGGGGCAGGACGGCAAACGCGAGCTCCACGCTCACGCGCCGCTTCGCGGTCACGATGCCGAGCCGATGGCCCCGTTCGCGCAGCCGCGGGAGCAGGTCGAGGATGCCGGCGCAGGCCTGAAGATTCTCGTGCAGCGGCTCGTTGTGCTCGCGGTAGACCTGCACCAGTTCGTCGACGCGCTCGCCGTCGAACAGCCGCATCTGCTCGACGAGGTTCGAGCCACCGACGGTCGCGAGCAACTGCTCGTCCGGGATCTCGCGGCCGAGCACCGTCCTCGTCGCGTGGCGGAACGAAGACAGGATGATCGCACCGGAGTCGATCAGCGTCCCGTCGAGGTCGAAGAGAACGGTGGAGAAGCGCATCGTCCTCGATGCTAGATGGTTGATCGGAAAAACCGGATCAACCATCGATCGAGCCTCGTTCGTCGGGGCTGCCTCCCCGCCAAAAGCATGCCTGCCTGCGGCGGGGGCGGAAGAAGCGGAGGCGAGAAGGAAGCGGTTCAAGGAGGCCTCTACCGCCACCCGCGAAGCGGGAAATGCAGTTTGGCGGAGAAGCAGCTCGAGCCCCACCATTGCAGCACACGATTATCGACGCCTATCCGATCAATCGTCGTAGGCCACCCGCTCCAAGTACAGGCCCCACGGCGGCGCCGTCTTCCCCGCTTCGACTCGCGGGCGGCCCTCGAGCAACTGGGCGACCTCGGCCGGGTCGAACTCGAGCATCGTCCCCACGAGCGTCCGCACCATGCGCCGGAGGAAGCTGTCGGCCGTCAGTTCGAGCTCGAGCACGTCGCCGCTGCGTCTCCAGGTCGCCCGTTCGACCGTCCGCAGGAAGCCCTTGTGCTCGGTCTCGGCCGGCGTGAAAGCGCGGAAGTCGTGCTTTCCGACGAGAAGCTCGCAGCAGGCGGCAAGCGCGTCCTCGTCCAGCGGCCGCGGGAACCAGAGGCTGCGCCGGCGCTCGAACGGGGACGGAAACGCGCGCCGGAAGATCCGGTAGCGATAGCTCCGCGAGCGCGCCGAGTGCCGCGCGTGGAACGTCGGATCGACCTCCTCGGCGGCGAGCACGGACACGTCGTCCGGAAGCGCCGCCGCGAGCGCCGCCGCCGCTCGCTCGATCGGAGGTCCTCCGTCCACCTCCACGCTCACCACCTGGCCCAGGGCGTGGACGCCGGCGTCCGTCCGACCCGCGACCGCCAGCTCCGACCACGTGCGGAACGTCCGCCCGAGCGCCGCCCGCAGCTCGTCCTCCACGGTGCGCAAGCCCGGCTGCGCCGCCCAGCCGCGAAAGGCCGTGCCGTCGTACTCCAACGTGAGCTTGAGCCTCACCTCGCGTGCGGGACGACCACGAGCGTCAGCCCGTCGACCTCCCGGACGACGACGTCCTCCCCCGCCTCCGCGCCTGCCTCGCAGCGCGCCTGCCAGAGCTCGCCCGCGATGCGCACCTGGCCTCGAGGCCGGCACGCGGTCACCGTCCTTGCGGTCGAACCGACGAGCACCTCGACACCCACCTGCGGTCGGCGGCGCCGCGAGAAGCGCCAGAGCAGTGCTGCCTCCCCGACCTCGACGAGGAGTCCACCCGCGACCGCGACGACTCCCCACGGGCTCGGAAGCACGAAGACCGCAAGGAGGATCGCGGTGAGGAGTGCCAGCTCGCGACAGCTCTAGAGGCGCGAGCCCTCGGGCACGTGGTCGACGAGCTCGAGGTAGACCATGTCGGCCGCGTCGCCCTGGCGCGGGCCCAGCTTGACAATGCGCGAGTAGCCGCCAGGCCGTTCGGCGAAGCGCGGCCCCACGTCGGCGAAGAGCTTGTGCACGACGTCCTGCGAGCGCAGGTACGCGATCGCCTGGCGCCGCGCCGCGAGGTCGCCCCGGCGACCGAGCGTGATCATCTTCTCGGCGATCGGCTTGACGGCCTTGGCTTTCGCCTGGGTCGTCCTGATGCGGCCGTGCTCGATCAGCGCACCGGCGAGGTTCGCATAGAGCGCCCGCCGGTGCGCCGAATCGCGCCCGAGCTTCTTGCCTGCGCGGTGGTGACGCAAGGCCGGGCCTCCTACCCCTCGTCGCCCCGCAGGGTGAGGCCGTGCGTTCCGAGCGTCTCCTTGACCTCTTCGATCGACTTCTTGCCGAAGTTCGGGATCGCTGCGAGCTCGGTCTCGCTCTTCGTGACGAGGTCGCCGATCGTCTCGATGCCGACGCGCTTGAGGCAGTTGTACGAGCGCACGCCGAGCTCGAGCTCCTCGATCGGGAAGTTCTCCATCCCATGGGCGAGCGGGGCCTCGCCGCCGGCGTCAGCCGAGGAGGCTGCCTCGTTGAAGCCCTCCATCGTGTCGATGTCGGTGAAGATCGCGAGCTGACGGATCAGGATCTCGGCCGCCTGAGCGATCGCGTCGCGAGGATCGATCGAGCCGTCGGTCGTCACGTCCAGCCGCAGCTTGTCGTAGTCGGTGCGCTGCCCGACGCGGGCCGCCTCGACGTCGTAGGAGACGCGCCGCACGGGCGAGAAGATCGCGTCGACCGGGATGACGCCGATGGTGACGCTGTCGCCGCGATTCAGCTCCGCCGGCACGTAGCCGCGGCCGCGCCCGACCGTGAGCGTGATCTCGAGCTTGCCGCTGTCGGACAGGTTCGCGATCTCCAGGTCGGGGTTGAGGATCTCGAGGTCCGCGGGGGCCTGGATGTCTGCCGCCGTCACGATGCCCGGTCCCTTCTGGGCGATGTGCACCTCGACCTCGGGCGACTCGCCGTGGAGGATGGCGACGAGGTTCTTCAGGTTGAGGATGACGTCCGTGACGTCCTCCCGGACGCCCTTCAGCGTCGTGAATTCGTGAGCGACGCCCTCGATCTTTACCGACGTGACGGCGGCGCCCTCGAGCGAGGAGAGGAGAACGCGACGAAGCGAGTTGCCGAACGTGTAGCCGAATCCGCGGTCGAGCGGCTCGATCACGAACACACCGCGGTCCTCGTTCACCTCCTCGTGAACGATCTTCGGAATCTGAAAGTCCATGGGGCTGGTGCGTGTAGCCAAGAGTGTTCCTTCCTTCGTTTCCTTGATGCGGAGACCCCGGTCTCCGCGGACTACTTGCTGTAGAGCTCGACGATGAGCGATTCCTGCACGGGCGTGTCGATCTCGGCACGCTCGGGCAACTTCAGGATCTTGCCGGTGAGGCCGTCGTGGTCGGCTTGCAGCCACGGAGCGACGGAGGCGGTGAGATCGGTCGCGTCGCGGATCACGCTCTCGGCCGAGCTGCCGGGCGTCATCGTAACGATGTCGTCCGTCTTCACCAGGTAGCTGGGGATGTTCACGCGCCGCCCATTCACGTGGAAGTGCCCGTGGCGGACCAGCTGGCGCGCCTGCGCGCGCGAGGCGGCGAAGCCGAGGCGGTAGACCACGTTGTCGAGTCGGGTCTCGAGCATCTGCAGCAGGTTCTCACCGGTGATACCCGAGCCGCGCGCTGCCTTCGTGTAGTAGGTGCGGAACTGCTTCTCGAGCAGCCCGTAGTAGCGGCGCGCCTTCTGCTTCTCGCGGAGCTGCAACAGGTACTCGGACTGCTTGATGCGGCCACGGCCGTGCTCGCCCGGCGGATAGCTGCGACGCTCGATCGCGCACTTCTCGGTCAGGCAGCGCTCACCCTTGAGGAAGAGCTTCATGCCTTCCCGGCGACAGACGCGGCACTTGGGTCCCACATCCCTTGCCACTTAGACCCTCCGTCGCTTTCGCTGCCGCACGCCGTTGTGGGCCTGCGGCGTGACGTCCCTGACGCCGAGGATCTCGAGGCCCGCGGCCTGGAGCGAGCGGATCGCAGTCTCGCGACCCGATCCGGGCCCCTTCACGAACACCTCGACCTTCTGGAGCCCGTGCTCCATGCCCTTACGCGCGCACGCGTCTGCGGTGACCTGCGCGGCGAACGGGGTCGACTTGCGCGAGCCCTTGAAGCCTGCGGAGCCCGCCGACTCCCAGGCGATCACGTTACCCTCCTTGTCGGTGAGCGCGACGATCGTGTTGTTGAACGACGTCTTGATGTGCGCCTGACCGATCGCGATGTTCTTGCGGACGCGGCGGCGCGTGCGACCTCGCTGAGCCGCCTGACGACGAGGAGGAGCCACTACTTCGCCTTCTTCCCGCGGCTGACGGTCTTCTTCGGGCCCTTGCGCGTTCGCCCGTTCGTCTTCGTGCGCTGCCCGTGCACCGGCAACCCGCGACGGTGGCGGATACCCCGCAACGAGCCGATCTCCGACAGGCGCTTGATCGCCTGGGAGCGCTCGCGCCGCAGATCGCCCTCGACCTCGAGGTTCGCGTCGATGTGCTGGCGGAGGCGGTTGACCTCCTCGTCGGTGAGATCACGGACCTTCGTGTCGGGCGAGAGCCCGAGCACCGTGCACACCTGGCGCGCGGTCGACTGCCCGATGCCGTAGATGTAGGTCAGCCCGATCTCGAGCCGCTTCTGGTTCGGCAGATTCACCCCGGCGATTCGCGCCACTAGCCCTGCCTTTGCTTGTGTCGAGGGTTGGTGCAGATGACCATGGTCGTGCCGTGCCGCTTGATCACGCGGCAACGCTCGCACATGGGTTTGACGGAAGCACGAACTTTCATGGTCTCAGCGATGACCTTTCATCGTCTCAGCGGTGGCGGAAGGTGATCCGGCCGCGAGTCAAGTCGTAAGCGGAGAGCTCGACCTTCACGCGATCGCCGGGGAGAATTCGGATGTAGTTCTTACGCATCTTTCCGGAAATGGTCGCGAGCACCGCATGGCCGCCGTCGACCTGCACTCTGAACATCGTGCTCGGCAGCGCCTCCACGACCTCGCCCTCCACCTCGATCTTGTCTTCCTTGACCGCCAATTCACTCACAGGGGACGCGCCGCAGCGGCGCGGCGCACGGGACAGAAACAGTGGCACGGCAGAGCCGCGCGACCGCGTTAGCGTAGCAGAGGCGCTCCGACGGCCGTCAGGATCCGAGGCCCTGCCTCCGTGACCGCGACCGTGTGCTCGAAGTGCGCCGCGAGCGAGCCGTCGGCGGTCGAGATCGTCCATTCGTCGTCGGCGAGGACGATCTCGTGGCTGCCCGCGGTGATCATCGGCTCGATCGCGAGCGTCATCCCCTCGGCAAGCGCCGGACCGCGGCCGGGCTCCCCGAAGTTCGGGATCTGCGGCTCCTCGTGCATCGACCGCCCGACGCCGTGACCGACGAGACTGCGGACGACGGAGAAGCCTGCGTCCTCGGTCACGCGCTGCACGGCGGCCGAGATGTCGCCGATGCGTTTCCCGACCCGCGCCGCTTCGATGCCCGCCGCAAGGGCAGCCTGGCAGGTGGCGAGCAACTGCTCCGCCTCCTCCGAGGGCTCGCCCACCGCGAAGGTGTAGGCCGAGTCGGCGACGAAGCCGCCAAGCGTCACGCCCACGTCGGCCGTCAGGACGTCGCCTTCGGCAAGCTCGTAGGGGCCGGGGATCCCGTGCACGATCACCTCGTTCGGCGAGGTGCAGATCGAGGCCGGGTAGCCGCGGTAGCCCTTGAAGGTCGGGACGCCGCCGTGGTCGCGGATGAACTCCTCGGCAAGCCGGTCGAGCTCGGCCGTCGTCGTGCCGGGAGCGACATGGTGCCCGAGCAGCTCGAGCGTGCTCGCGACGAGCGCGCCCGCCTCGGCCATGCGCTCGAGCTCGCGGGCCGACTTGCGGATGATCATGCGGCTGCCTCCCTCCCTTGCGCTCGGTCGCGTGGGGAAACCCATTGTTCCCCCCCCCGCCCCCCCCTTTCCGCCCGGGGCGGAGCCCCCCCCCCCCCCCCCCCCCCCCCCCCCCCCCCCCCCCCCCCCCCCCCCCCCCACCCCCCCCC
>Ga0136615_10001383_pt1 | contig 11728 bp, 12 predicted proteins | sample AntDrymUQ2882206_2_FD_106647 | JGI IMG/M metagenome (GOLD analysis project Ga0136615, IMG submission 106647) | Polar desert sand microbial communities from Dry Valleys, Antarctica - metaG UQ288 (22.06) | ecosystem: Environmental > Terrestrial > Soil > Desert | place: Antarctica: Dry Valley...
CATGAAGACGATTCCGATGAGCGCGATCGCTACGACCGCCACCCACACGCGGCCGGCCAGGAGGCGGTCGATGAAGGGGCTGTCGGGCAGCCCGCGCGCGGCGTGGGCCAGGCGCAGCGGCGCGGGCATCGGCGCGGGCATCGCCACCCGCGCGGGGGCGGGCGCGGCGTGCGCGAGAGCGGCGGCCGGGGCGGCGGCGCCGCGGCGAGCGGTCGCCGCGTGGGCGGCGCGCTTGGCGCCGGCCGGATCCTTCGGCCGCGCCGTGCGCCGCGGGCGACGGCCGGCCGGTGTGGCCGGGCGCGGGCGGGTCGCAGTGCTCATGCCTCCTCCCTCAGCTTGCGGGCGGCTCGCAGCCGCGCGGGCCTGGCGCGCGGGTTGGCGGCGATCTCGCCGGGCGTCGGCGCCACGGCACGGCGGCCCAGCAGCTCGGCCTCGGGCTCGCGCCCGCAGGCGCACACCGGGAGGTCGGGCGGGCAGATGCACCCGCGGGCGCGCCCCACGAGGAAGCGCTTCACCCGCCGGTCTTCCAGCGAGTGGAAGGAGATCCCTGCAAAGCGGCCACTTTCGCGCAGCAGCGACCAGGCCAGCGGCAGGGCGGCGTCGAGCTGGCCCAGCTCGTCGTTGACCGCGATCCGGATGGCCTGGAAGGCCCGCTTGGCCGGGTGCCCGCCGGCGAAGCGCGCCGGCGCGGGCACGGCGGCGGCCACGACGTCGACGAGCTCGCCGGTGGTCTCGATCTCCTCGTCCGCGCGTGCACGCGCGATGCCGCGGGCGATCCGCGCCGCGTAGCGCTCCTCGCCCAGCTCACGGAACAGACGCGCGAGGCGGCGTTCGTCCCACCCGTTGACGATCGTCCGGGCGCTCAGCTCCTGCCCGGGGTCCATGCGCATGTCCAGCGGCGCGTCGTAGCTGTAGGAGAACCCGCGCGCGCGGGTGTCGACCTGCATGGAGGACATTCCCAGGTCCATGAGCACCAGGTCGGCCCGCAGCCCCTCGTCGCGCAGGATCTCGAGTGCCTCGACGAAGGACGCGCGCACGAAGCGCGTGCGCGAAGGGGCCTCCTGGGCGAAGGTCGCGAAGCGCTGCGCCGCGGCCGGGTCGCGATCCACGGCCACGACGGTCCCCTGCGGGCCGACGCGGTCGGCCAGCAGGCGCGCGTGACCGCCGCCGCCGAAGGTGCAGTCGACGGCGACCTCGCCGGGACGCGGAGCGAGCAGATCGATCGCCTCGCCCGCCAGGACGGGCACGTGCGCGGAGGGCATATCAAGCAGCAGTGTTGCCAAGGAGCTCTGAGATGTCGGAGATGTCGCCGGCGAGCTGGTCGTTGTAGGCCGCCCAGGCGGCGCGATCCCAGATCTCCAGGCGGTCGTCGACGCCGGTGACGACGACCTCCTTGCCCAGGCCGGCGTGGTCGATCAGGAAGCTCGGCACCATCACACGGCCCGCACCGTCGATCTCGGTGTCCTGGGAGTTGGCCGAGAAGTAGCGCTGAAGCTTCTCGCGCTGCTTGGACATGGGCGCGAACTGCGAGATGACGCCCTGCACGTAGGCGTCGTAGTCCTCGGACCGCCACACCGCGACGCAGCGCTCCACGCCCTGGGCCAGGACCACGGTCTCTCCGAGCACGTTGCGAAACTTGGCGGGCACGGTCAGGCGGTTCTTGGCGTCGAGTGAGTAGTCGAAGGTGCCGCGGAAGGCCAAGGCGTGGATCCGGTGCGAAGGAAGGTGATGGAGCCGGGGTGGAGGAGTGGGAGGTGCCCCTCCACCCCGGCTCGCGAGTCGACTGTACCCCACTTTCCCCCACTAGACAACACTCGCTGCACACTATTTCCCACGGACCACCACACCCTCGGCCTGAGCGCGCCTGAAATGCCGTCTGTGCAGGCGTTTCGTGGTGGGGCGGCGGTCCCTGCCCTTTGCACGACCCGTTGCAGATCGGCCACCCCGGCCCTTCGGGCCCCCGCCGCGGGCCGGTTCCGACCGGTGGGTGTGCATCGGAGCCATGCCCATGGCTGCGCCGTGGCCCACACAGGTACCAATGCCGACGACCGGCGATACGAAAGTTGTCGCTCGCGACCGGTCGGCGTGGGAGACTCCCGCGCACGGTAATCGCCGAGTAGGGGACCGATCTCGTATGCCATCTCCACCGCGCCGGCTGCGCGCACTGTCGTTTCTCGTCGCCGCGCTCTGCGCGGTCTTCCTCGCCGCCTGCGGGGGCACCGGCGACCCCGACGCGGACCCGGCCTCGGTCGTCCCCGCCGCGGCGCCGTTGTACTTCGAGGTCACCGTGCGTCCTGAGGGCGACGTGCGGGCCGACGTCGAGGCCGCCGCACGCAAGATCTTCCGCCAGGAAGAGCCCTTCGCCGAGCTGCGCCGGCTGATCGACCAGGGATTGGCCGAGGAGGACGTCTCCTTCGAGGAGGACGTCGAGCCGTGGCTCGGGCAACGGATCGGCTTCTTTGCGACGAACCTGACCCAGGACGAGCCCGATGTCGCTTTCGTCGCGGCCGTCGAGGACACCGAGGAGGCGATCGAATCGATCTCGGCCACGAACGAGAACGAGGCCGAGCTCCAGGAGCGCGAGTACAACGGCACCGACTACCTCTTCGACGCCGAGGACGCCACGGCGCTGGCGGCGGTTGACGGGTTCGTCGTGCTCGGCGACCAGGCGCTGGTTGGCCAGCTCATCGACGCCCAGGAGGACGGCGAGATGCTGACCGACAACGACCGCTACTCCCAGGCCCGCGACGCCGCTGGCGAAGAGGGCATCGGGTTCGGCTACCTCAACCTGCAGGCGCTACTCGACCTTGCCGGCCAGGACGGCTCCGTCCCGCCGCAGGGGATCGAGTCCATCCGCAAGCTCGTCGGCGAGAGCGCCGCCCTCTCCCTCACGGCACAGGAGTCCGCCGTGGCCCTGGACGTGGTGTCCCTGGGGGCTGAGCCGCAGCCGGGGACGGACCCGGCCGCGGTAGCTGAGTCGGTGCGTGCACTGCCGGCCGGCTCGCTGGCCGGTCTGGGGCTGGGCAACGTGGGCCAGCAGATCGAGACGCAGCTGACGGCCAGCGGGCTGGGCCCCAACGTGCTGGGCCAGGTCGAGCAGGCCACCGGGATAAATGTCCAGGAGGATCTGCTGAGCTGGATGGGCCAGGGCTCGGCCTTCGTGCAGGGCACGGGCCTCGGCGACCTGGGCGGCGCGCTCATCGTCCAGACCAGCGATCGCCAGGCGACCCTCGACGCCCTGGAGCAGGTCCAACCGCTGCTCGAGACGCAGGACGCCACAGTCGAGGAGTTCGACGAGGACGGTGTCGAGGGCCTGGAGGCCCAGTTCGAGGGCCTCCCGCTGCCGGTCTACCTCGTGGTCGCCGACGAGCGCTTCCTCGTGGCGCTCGGTGATGCGGCGCTGGGCTCGGCGGTACGCCCGGAGGGCGCCCTCGGCGATGACGAGGGCTTCACCCAGGCGGCGGGCGCCCTGGGCGAGGGCATGCAGCCGAACTTCTACGCCTCGGTCCCCGGCCTCGTGGCGCTCGCCGAGTCGTTCGGGCTCGCCCAGGATCCGTCGTTCCAGCAGGCCCGCCCCTACCTCGACGCCTTCACCGCGCTGGTCAGCGGTGGCGCGCGGGACGGCGACGTCTCGCGCAACCGCGTCGCGCTGGGCCTGGCTCCGTAGGACCTCTGCCGTGCGCCGGCCCGCGGGGACGCGGCCGGCGCCGCGAGCCGGCTGCCGACCAAGAACGCCCGTCAGTCCCAACAGGCTCTTACAGCCCCGGCAGGAAGGCCTGGGCCAGGGCGGCGGACAGGATCAACATGACCGCGGGCACGAGGACGGTGGCCACCACGAGCTGGATCTTGGGCCCCGCCCGCGCAGCGCCGTCGCGGACGCGGCGGGCCGACTCCGCGCGCGCCTGGAGGGCCAGGGCGGTCAGGCCTGGCGCCAGCGGCGCCCCGTGGCGCTCGGCGCGCGTGATCGCTGTGGCCAGGCCCCCCACCGCGGTGATGGGGCAGCGGGCAACCAGCTCCTCGAGCACCTGGCCGCGGGGGACGCCCAGCGCGTTGCGCCGCGCCGCGCGCGTGAGCTCGCCGCCCAGCGCGCCGCCGCGGCGGCGGCCGACCTCCTCCAGCGCGCGCGGCACCGCGAGGCCCGCCTCGACGGTGACACGCAGCAGGTCGAGGACGTCGGCCACCTCGCGCGCCATGGCCTCGCCGCGGCGGCGGGCGCGGCGAGCGAGCCACACGTCGGGCGCCAGGAAGCCGGCCAGTGGGGCGGCGATGCCCACGAGCACGCCCAGGCGCCCGGGCGCCGACACGCCCAGGGCCAGGCCGGCGGGAACGCCGGCCAGCGTTGCGGCCGCCTTGACGGCCATGACCTCGGCGACCGCCAGGCCCAGCGGTTCCCCCGCGCGTGCCAGGCGACCGGCCAGGTCGTGGGGCGCCGTGATGGCGCCGAGGCGCCGGCCCGCGCGAGCGAGAGCGCCCAGCAGCGCCGCGCCGCGCGCCCCCTCGCGCCTACGCCGGCGCCCGCGGCGCGGCCGGTCGGCCATCAGCGTCGCGACCTCCGCGAGCGCCACCGCCCCGAGGCCGCCTGCCAACGCCGCCAGCACGATCGCGCGCGTCACGCTGGTGCGCCACCGAGCGCCTGACGAGATCTCGCCCCGCCCGCGCGCGCCGGGGCCCGCATCACGCCGGCACCTTCCCGAGACGACGCACCAGCAGGAGGGCGAAGAGCTGGAGGACCAGGCCGGTGCCGGCCAGGACGGCCGTGAGGGGCTGGCTGAACAGGTCGAGCGTGAAGCCGGGCGCGCCCAGCTCGGCCAGCACGAGCGCGCCCATCGGCATGAGCGTCACGGTCAGGGCGGTGTAGCGCGCCTGGGCGGTGGCCGAGCGGGCCTCGTCCGCGGTGCGCCGGGCGGCCTCCAGGTCGACGGCCACCCCGCGCAGCAGCCCCGCCAGGTCACCGCCGGCGTCGCGCTGCAGGAGCACCGCGGCGACGAGGGTCTCCCACGCCGGGTCGGCGGCGCGCGCCGCCAGGGCACCCAGGACGACCTCGGTCGGCTCGCCCAGCGCGAGCGCCCGCGCCCCGTCGGCCAGGACCGCCCCGGCGGCGCCCTGAACGCCACCACGCCGCCCGGCCTCCTCCACAGCGCCCCGGACGGAGTGGCCGCCCGCCAGGGCGTCGGCCAGGGCGCGGGCCACGGCCGGGGCGCCCGCGCGCACCTCCGCGCGCCAGCGCCGCCGACGCACCCGCAGCGCGCCGGCCACCGCGGCCGGGCCACCCGCGGCGGCGATCAACGCCGGCAGTGGCCCCAGGAGCAGCCAGGCACCAGCGAGCAGCGCGAGCGTGCCCAGCACCGCGAGGCGCCGGCGCTCGGGGGCCGTCGGCGCACGGCCTGAGCGCCCGGCCGCGCCGAGCGGCGCCCACAGGCGGCCGAGCGTCGCGGCCCAGCGCTGCAGGCGCCCTGCGGCGAGCCGACCCTCGAGCGAGGCGAGCGCATCCCAGGCCGCGAGCACGCCGCAGCCGCCGGCCACGAAGGCCAGCAGCGCCGAGCCGGTCACGCGGGGGCCCCCGCCTCGGCTGCCGGAGCACGGCTCACGACCGGCCCTCCAGCCGCCGGGCCAGCGTCTCGCCCAGCGGGGCGCGCATCACCGGGCGGCCGTCGCGCAACCCGTACAGCTCCCGGGTGGCCGGGCCGGCAGCGATGCGGGTGACCTCGCTCACGGCCACGACCCGCCGCGCGCCGCCGGGGATGCGCGCCACGTGCACGACGAGGTCGATCGCCCCCGCCACCAGCGCGCGGATGGCGCTGTGGGGCAGGCCGACGCCGGCCATGAGCGCCAGCGTCTCCACACGGCGCAGCGCCTCCTCGGCGCAGCCCGCGTGGACGGTGGACAGCGAGCCGTCGTGGCCCGTGCCCATGGCGCTGAGCATGTCCAGGGCCTCGCCGCCGCGCACCTCACCGACCACGATGCGGTCCGGTCGCATCCGCAGGGCGTTGCGCACCAGGTCGCGCACCGAAACCTGGCCGCGACCCTCCAGCCCTGGCGGCCGCGCCTCGAGACGCACGACGTGATCGCGCTGGAGGCGCAGCTCAGCCGCGTCCTCGACGGTGACCACCCGCTCTTGGGGTCCTATGAACGAGGCCAGCGCGTTGAGGGTGGTGGTCTTGCCCGAGCCCGTGCCACCGCTGACCAGCACGTTGCAGCGCGCCGCCACCGCGGTGGCCAGCAGCGCGTGCAGCGGCTCGGTCCACGACCCGCCGGCCACCAGCTCGGCCGGGCTCATGCCCCGCTGGCGGAAGCGGCGAATGGTGAGGACGCTGCCATCCAGAGCCAGCGGCGGGATCACCACGTTGACCCGCGAGCCGTCGGGCAGCCGCGCATCGCACAGCGGCTGGGCCTCGTCGACGCGCCGCCCCAGCGGCGCGAGGATGCGTTCCACGGTGTGGCGCAGTTCGGCCTCCGAGCCGAAGCGCACGTCGGTCGGCTCGACCCGCCCTGCCCGTTCGACGAAGACCGACGCCGGCCCGGTCCCGTTGACCATCACCTCGTCGACCTCGGGGTCGGTCAGCAGCGACTCGAGCGGCCCCAGGCCGAAGGAGCGCTGCGCGATGCGCCGGACCAGGTCGGCGCGCGCGGCCTCGTCCAGCGGGCCGGCCTCGCGGTCCACCAGGGCGCGGATGCGCTCCTCCAGGGCGTCAGACCCGCCGCCGTCGTGCCCCGGACCGTCGCCCGCCTCGTGCAGGAGCCGGTCGCGCAGGGCGCCGGCAAGCGCCTCGATGGCCTCCTGGGCGCTCATCGCAGCGTCTCGTCCACGGTGAGGCCCGCGTCGCCGCGCTCGCGATCGTCGGCCGGGCGGGTCAGCAGGCGCAGCTCGGTGGCGAAGGCCTGCGCCGCTGCGAGATAGACCGCCTGGCGCAGTGTCACGCGCAGCGAGGCCGTCACACGCGCCGCCCCGGTGGCCGCGGCGGCGTCCTCGCCGCCCGCCGCTGGGTCGGCCGGGCCGACGGCGAGGACCTCGACGTCCTCCAGCGCCAGCTCGGTGCCCCCGGCGACGCCGTCCTCGCCCGTGCGCGTGACCAGCACGTCGACGCGGCCGCCGGGCTGCACGAGCTCGGGAGAACCGGCCGCGACGAGCTCGGCCACCCGCTCACCCGGACGCACTTGGGCGCCGGCCACCGCCCCCTCCTCGGCGCCGTCGACCATGCCCACCCCCACGTCGGCGCCGGCGGGCACGTCGACCGCCGCGCGCAGGCCGGCCAGCTCCTGCGGCGCGGCCGCCGCGGCCACGGGCGCGAAGCGGGCGGGAACCCGGCGCACGCCCAGGCGCTGGGGGTCGAAGACGCCGCCGGCGGGCACGTCGGCGCGCGCGACCACCACGGGGATCTCGGGCCCCAGCCGCTGCGCCAGCGCCGCCTCGCGACCGGCCACGTCCGCCGCGGCCAGGCCGCCCAGCAGCAGAGCGATGCCCGCGAGCACGAGCGCCCGCCTGCGGCGGTTCACGCCGGCTCCCGAGCGTGCAGGGAGGGCGTGGGCAGCTCGAGCGCCAGCCGGGCGCCGCGGGCGGCCGGCCGGGCCACCAGGCGCCCGCCGTGGCGCCGGGCCGTCTCGGCGGCCACGGCCAGGCCGTGGCCCCGCCGGCCTGCGTGACCCCACGCCATCAGGGTGGCCACCGGCGCGGCCAGCCCGTGGCCCTCGTCGGCCACCTCGATGGCAAGGACCCCCGGGCCGCCATCGCGCACACGTACGACCGCCGCGCCGCCGCCGTGCTCCACCGCATTGGCCACCAGGTTGCTCACCGCCCGGGCCAGGCGAACGGGGTCGGCGAGCAGCCAGGTCTCGGGCACCGGGTGGAGGCGCACGGCGTGCCCGCCTCCAGTCCACGCGGCCACCGCCGTCCGCAGCAGTGCGCCAAGCTCGACGGCCTCACAGCGATCGAGGGTGGGCCGCCCGCGACCGGCACACACGAGATCCTCGACCGCCGCGGCGGCACGCGTCAGCTCGGCTTCCAGCGCGGCCAGGCACCCCACCGGCGCCTCGCCGCGGCGGCTCATCCCCGTCACCGCCAGGCCCAGCGCCGTGAGCGGGCCGCGCACCTCGTGGCACGTTCGCGCCACCAGCGCACGGCGGCGGCGCGCGAGGACACCCTGCGCGACAGCGGCGACCATGGCGGGCGCGGCCACGGCCCACCCGGCGGACTGCACCAGGAGGCTCACGGCGCCACCGGCCCGTCGACCAGCCGGTAGCCCACGCCCCACACGTTGATCACGAAGCGGTCGCCGTCCACCGCCAGCTTGTGGCGCAGCCGGCAGGCGTGGGAGTCCAGCGTGCGCGTCTGGCCTATGGAGCGAAACCCCCACACCCCACGAAGCAGTTCGTCCTTGGTCAGCACGCGCGCGGGCTCGACGGCCAGGGCGCGCAGCAGCGCGAACTCCTTGGCCGACAGCTCGACGAGCCTCCCGCGCAGGCGCACCTCGCGCGCCGGAGGGTCGATGACCAGCGGCCCCACACGCAGGCGCCCGTGGGCGCGGCGGTGGTTGACGCGGCGCAGCAGCGCGTCGATGCGCCCCCTCAGCTCGGGGTAGGAGAACGGCTTGCCGACGTAGTCGTCACAGCCCCGCTGGAACCCGCGGACGCGATCGAGCTCCGCGTCGCGTCCGGAGACGACCATCAGCGGCGTGCGCGGGTCGATGCGACTGGCCAGCCCGTCGGCCTCGCGCACCCGGTCGACGAGCTCGAAGCCCGAGCCGTCGGGCAGCCCCAGGTCGACGAGGACGAGGTCGGGGAACTTCGTCTCGAGCAGGCGCAGCCCGTCGCGCACGCGCTCGGCGACGAGCACCTCGTACCCGTCGGCGCTCAGGTTGTCGGCGAGGAACGCGCCTGTCGCGGCGTCGTCCTCGACGATCAGGAGGGTGGCAGTGTCGGCGTCGCTCATGCCTCCCCTAGGCACGAGACCGCCACCGTTCGCCCCCCCTCGGCTGCAACTTCTTGTGCATGTCGTCCGAGCGGGCAGGAGCGGTGCCTAAGATGCCGACGCCCCGGGGGTGTTCACCCCGGGGCACTTCTGCTCATGGACACCCAACGACGCGGCAACTACGACTCTGGAGAGGACTTCGTCCTCGAGTACGGCGAGCTGCGCTTCACCTTCAACGAGAGCGACTTCACCGAGCGCTGCGAGCAGGCGGCGCTCAAGCTGGGCTTCGTGCACGGGCGCCTGGGTGACGGCGAGCGCGAGGATCTGGTCAACCTCGCCGTCAACGGCGAGATCCACGACGCCGCCTCGGCGCTGGGCGAGCACGTCAACGACTGCTGGCCCGAGCTCGTCGGGCCGGCCGACCGCTCGCTGGTGCACTGGCTGCGCCGCCTGGTCTTCCGCGGCGCGTGGCTGGACCAGCGCGTGAAGGAGGGGGAGCTCGACATCGCCCTCGACGGCGACACCCACGCCTTCCACTACGTCCAGCCCGAGCGCGACGGTGAGCCGATCGAGCTCGCCCCCGAGCCCTCCTGGGGCCGGGTGGCCTACCTGCCGCGCTGAGGCGCTACGCGGCCGCCTCGTCCAGCGCGCTGCGCCGCGCCTGCGCGATGGCCTCGGCGCCGGCGTCGCCCACCAGCAGCTCCGGGCGCAGGGTGCCCGAGGCGGCCAGGTCGAGGGCAGGGAAGCGCCCGGTGGAGGCCAGCGCGCGGTCCATCGCCACGACCGTGGTCTCGCCGCCCACGGGCTCGGGGGCGGTGGCGATCACCGTCAGCGAGCCGCCGTCGACGATGGCCCGCGCGGCGCCCAGCGCCTTGCGTGCAGCCGCGGGGCCGACCGCGCCCAGGCCGTCGGCGAGCACCACCGCGTGGCCGCCGCGCGCGGCGATGCGCTTGGCCGTCTCCACCGCGCGCTCCAGCGCGCCGGCCTGGGCGTCGGCCGACGCGGCCAGGGTCAGGGCCGCGGTCGGCTCGGGCAGGCCCTCGGCCTTCCACAGCCCCAGCTCCTCGGGGCGCGCGCCACACAGGACAGTCGACAGCTCGAGATCCTCCTGGCCGGCAAGGGCGCCGGCCAGGCGCAGCAGCGCCTCGGTCTTGCCCGATGCGGGCGGGCCGGCGATGGTCACGCGTGAGCCGCGCCCGATCGGGGTCAACCACTCGATGGCCTTGAGCGTGGGGTCCTCACCACCGAAGGTCAGGCGCTGGGTCGGGAAGGCGGCGGGCAGGTCGTCGAAGCGCGTGCCCTCGGCGACCTCGTCGGCGTCGCGGCCGTTGATGGTCTCCACGCGCACCAGGGACGGGTAGCGCTCCGAGCGCCGCGCGGGACGCATCGGCCCGGTCACGCGGTCGCCGGAGACCAGCTCACAGCGGCGGACCTGGGCGGCGGAGACGTAGACGTCGTCCTCGGAGGGATCGGGCGGCGACAGGCGCACGAAGCCCGAGCCGTTGGAAAGCAGCTCGACGACCCCCGCGACGGTCTCGTCGGCCACCCGCTCGGGCTTGTCGGGCGCGGGCTTGTCGTCCGACCCCTTCTCCGACTTGCCGGCGGAGGACCGCTCCGACGAGTTGTCGGCAGCGGCCTTGTCGGCCGACCGACCCCCGCGACGTCCGCGCCGGGAGCGGGAGCGCGTCTCGTCGTCCGGCTCGGCGGCCTCGGCAGCGTCCGCGGCCTCGACGGCCTCCGCGGTGGCGCCATCCTCGTCGGTGGCGCCGTTTTCGTCGGTCTGGCGCCTGGAGCGCCCGCGACCACCGCGCCGGCGCCGGCCACCGCCGCTGCGGGTCTCGCCGTCGCCGGTGGCCTCGGCGCCACCGGACTCCTCCTCCCCGCCTCCCTGGCGCTCGAGGATGCGGTCGACGAGCTCGGCCTTACGCAGGCGGCGGAAGCCGTCGAGCCCCAACTCGCCGGCGATGGCGTGCAGGTCGGCGAGAGGACTGGACTCGAGCGCAGAGCGCGAGAGGACGGGCATGTGAGGACCTCCGTGGGTCGTCGGTGGGCATCCGACCGCGTTGGACAGCGGTCGGCGACTGGCACGTGAACGCTAGCGCAGGCCGCGGCGGCGGCCATCGTGCGGCCCGTGGCCCGGACGATCGCCGCAGAGCGTCAGCATCACGAGCTCGAGTAGTGGCTGGCGTTGATCTCGATGTACTTCTCCCACTCGCCGGGTAGCTGGTCCTCGGCGAAGCAGGCGTCCACCGGGCAGGCCTCGACGCAGGCGTCGCAGTCGATGCACTCCTCGGGATCGATGTAGAGCTGCGCCGCCTCCTCGTGGCCCGGTTCATCCGGCGTGGGATGGATGCAGTCGACGGGACAGACCTCGACGCACGAATTGTCCTTGGTGCCGATGCAGGGCTCGGCGATCACGTAGGTCATCGCGATCCTCCTTCGGTGCCTTGCGTTGGACGGTGCACAAGGCTAGCAGTAAAGGTGAAAAGCCGATCTGGTTTCACTAGTTGCCCATCGAGAGGGACGGGCTGGCTCGTGAGCTCGGCCGCTCACGGCGCAGCTCACGGGCCAGGAGCAGGTCCTCGGGCACCACGCGCTCACCGCGCAGCACGCCGCGCACGGCGAGGAAGTCGGCCACGTCGCGCACGTCGTGGACGCGCAGCACGTGCGCGCCGGCGTCGACGCCCTCCGCAACGGCGGCGAGCGTGCCGGCCAGGCGCTCGCGTGGGCTGCGCCCGGTCAGCGCGCCGATGAAGTCCTTGCGCGAGGCGGCCAGCAGGATCGGGCGGCCCAGCGCGTGCAGCTCGCCCAGGCGGCGAAGCA
>Ga0136615_10001384_pt1 | contig 11725 bp, 14 predicted proteins | sample AntDrymUQ2882206_2_FD_106647 | JGI IMG/M metagenome (GOLD analysis project Ga0136615, IMG submission 106647) | Polar desert sand microbial communities from Dry Valleys, Antarctica - metaG UQ288 (22.06) | ecosystem: Environmental > Terrestrial > Soil > Desert | place: Antarctica: Dry Valley...
AAGGGTGTTCCCAGCGCAGGAGCGCCTCGACGCCCGCCAGGTGCCCGTCGCCGACCCGCACCTCGGGCTGGTAATGGAGGACCAGCTCATCGTTCTCCAGGGCGTGGGTCAGGTCCCGGTCCAGTTCCAGGCGGTCGTCGGCCCGCGCCAGGGCATCCTCTTCGCCCCCTTCGAAGAGCTCGTAGCGGTTCTTGCCCGCCGCTTTGGCCCGGTACATGGCGGCGTCGGCGTTCTTCAAGAGGGTGGTGGGGTCCGAGCCGTCGGCCGGATAGAAGCAGATCCCGATGCTGGTGGTTATCAGGACCTCGTTCTCCTCCAACGAAAACGGCCTTGAGAGTTCCGCGACCATCCTGTCGGCTACCAGGGTCGCGTCGGCCGCTTCGGAGATTCCCGGCAGGATGACGGTAAACTCGTCGCCGGCCAGGCGGGCGACGATGTCATAATCGCGCACGCAGGTATTGAGCCTCCTGGCAGCCTCTTGCAACAGGAGATCTCCCACGTCGTGACCGAGGGTGTCGTTCACCACCTTGAACCTGTCCAGGTCGAGGAAGAAGAGGGCCAGCAGGCTGCGGCTGCGGCGGTTGCGTGCGATCTCCTGGCTCAGGTGCTCGTGGAAGGAGGTGCGGTTGGGGAGTCCCGTAAGCTCGTCGTAATGGGCCATCTGGTCGAGCCTGGCCGCGGCTAGTTTGCGCTCGGTGATCTCGTGCAGCACTACCAGGCGCCCGGTGTGCCGGCTCCTGGCATCGTGGAGCGCGGAGAGCGCCACGTCGTAGTGACGCCGGTCCTCTCCCTCGCCGAGTTCTATCTCCTCGTTGGCCCTGCCGTGTTTTTCGTATCGCTGGAGGAGCGCGCTGCCGCGGGCGCCTTCCAGGGGCGATGCGCCCGCCGCGGCCAGGACCTGACGGAAGTCGCGCCCTATCGCCCCGGAGGCCGCGCGGCCCAGTATGCGGCGGGCGGACGGGTTGAGGTCCAGGATCCGGTTGCGGTGATCCAGCACCACGGTGCCGTCGCTCATCCCCTCGACGACGGCGTCGTGCGCCACGGGGAAGAGGTCGAGGAGCCTGAAGCGCGTGAACGCGGCGCCAAAGGCGAGGGCCGTGGTAGCGAAGGCGAGAGCCGCCGCTCCGGGGACGGCGAAGACGGCGACCCCGAGCCCTTGCGCCGTGGCCGTTGCCCACGGGACGAGGAAGCCCACGAGCAGACACAGGCTCTGGATGCTGTAGAGCCACTGCGGGCTGGCGAGCATGGGCAACAAGAGCACGGTCCCCGCGAGCACCAGCAGCCCTCGGTACGCTAGATCCGTCCAGAGCCCGGTAGTGTCGGGGAGACCGCTCCCTGAAGCCGGCGTGCCGCCGAGCAGGACTCCGGCCACTACGAGCATCACCACCGGCAGGAGCCCGACGAACACCACGCGGGCGGGTGTCAGCCACTGTCCCCGGCCCGTGTAGAGCAGCGCGAAGGCGAGCCAGAGCGGCGAGGCCAGGAGCAGGGCCGCATGCTCCACGCCATAGAGCGCATCCCGCGCCACCCCGCCGCGTGTCCCGGATTCCAGGGCATGGGCGACCGTCCATAGCGCCAGGGTCCACATCAGGGCAGCCAGGGCCACGGCGCCAGCCTGGCCCCGCTGGCGCCAGGCGTGGATGCCGAGGAGGAGCGGGATCAGGGCCGGCAGCAGAGAGAGGGCGGTCTGGGTGACGGAGGGGCTCACGAGATGTTCCCCTGGTTCTCAAACCAGGATGGTTTCACGGATTTCACGGGCTTGCCGCGCGCCACAAAGGGATGCTCCGGCTCATACTCTCCATCCTGCCGCTGTGTACGAAAGTACCAGACAAATAATCGTCCGAACAACGACAGGGCTTTAGCCCGGCACCGTATCAGGGGTGCGTCAGAGACCCGGACGGTACAGGTACTGGAGTTGGGGCGTGGGATAGAGGCCGGCGGCCTCCATGATCTGGACGGCCTCGGGTTCCTGGGGGGCGAGGCGGGCGAGCAGCATGTCGCTGAATGTCTCTGGTAGCACGTAGCGGATGACGGTCGCCTCGCCAATCCCGGCGCGATCGCGGGCGTTGCCTGCGGCCAGCTCCAGGTCCCCGAACTCGTCCACGAGACCCAGATCTCTCGCCTGCTCTCCCGAGTAGATGCGGCCGTCGGCGATCTCGCGCACGCGCTCCTCCGGGAGGTCGCGGCCCTCGGAGATCACGGAGACGAACTCGGCGTATGACTCGTCCACGATGGACTGGAAGATCTCACGCTCCTCCGGCTTCAGCTCCCGGAACGAGGAGCCGATATCCTTGAACTCGCCGCTCTTTATGACCTCCTGGCGGATGCCATATTTGTCGGCTGCCTCGGAGAAGTTGGTGAGCGTGACGATGACGCCCAAAGAGCCCGTGAGGGTGGTCTCGTTGGCGACGATCTCGTCGGCGGCGGTGGAGATGTAGTAGCCGCCGGAGGCCGCAGTGTCGCCCATGGAGACGATGACCGGCTTACCTGAGGACTCCTTGAAATCCACGATGCTTTTGTGCATCTGGTCGCTCGCGGTGACGCCGCCTCCGGGGGAGTTGACCTCCAGCACTACCCCCTTGACGCTCTCGTCGCTGGCGGCCTGATCCAGGGCCGACTCCAACCCCTCTGGCGTGACCGTGGACTGGACCCCGCCAACGGTGCTGTCGGCTGAGGCGATGGTCCCCTCTACCGGCACGACGGCTATCTTGTTCGAGCCTTCGCCGGAGACGTACTCCTCCTCATAGACCACGGGGGCCGCACCCGCCGTGCCGCTGTTCGCGGTGAGCGCCACGACCGCGGCAATCGCTCCGGCGCCCAGTATCAGCAACGCCAGGACCGCGAGACCCCCGACGACCCAGGGCCACCGGCGGCGCCTTCGGCGCGGCTGCTCTTCGGGGCGGTCTTGCCGGTTCTCTGCGCTTGCCCGAGGCTCGTTTCCGGAGTCCAATCCGACACCCTTCTTTTCGTGTTCTATTCGTCCGGTGCGGCGTTGCCGCGCCCACAGTCTACGGGACCGATTATAAGGCCGGAGGGGATGGGGATCACCTGCCGGCGTCCGGGACGCGGCTGCTCCAGCGGAGGCGGCGTCTCCCGAGGAGGTCGTCTTTGGCGGCTTCGGGGGTGACGCGCTCGTCGCGGGCTTCCAGGGCGAGCCTTTCGCGGTGGAAGAGGATCCAGAGGTACAGATCCATCTCGGTGCGGTTCGGGAAGGATTCGAGGACGCGCTCCTCCCGGATCATCTCCGAGATCGGACGGTACGAGTACTCATGCCAGTCCCTCAAGACCTCCTCAGGGGAGACGTAGCGCCGCCAGAGCTGCGAGAGACGGAAGCCGTGCGCCTCCACGTAGGTCGCCAGACGCCGGTAGTCGGCGATGTCGGAGAACTCGACCTTCACTTCCGGGAGGACACGGTCCACGGGGAGGCGCTCCAGTAGGTGGCGGTACTCCAGCTTGTGCAGCAGGTCGCGGGCGGTGAGGGCGGAGTCTATGGGGATGCGGGTGCGCAGTTCCGTGACCTCGGCGTCTATCATCTCGATGCCCTGCTGATGGGCGACGGAGACCCTGTGGTTGCCGTCGTTGACGAAGTAGGCGTCCCCGATCTTGTACAGGCTGATCGGGGGTATCTCGCCCCGGCGCATCATCTGGTCTATCCGCTTCCACCGCTCCCCGAGGCCCGGCTTGGATGGCAGGAAAGCCCGGTCGAAGTCCCTGTGGCGGCCCACGCTGCCGACGATCTTGGCGACCTCCACGGTTCGCATCCCTACGTAGACCTGGTTGGTGACGCCCAGAGTGCGCTTCACCTCATCGAAGGAGAGCAGGCGGTTGGAGGCCGGATCGCGGCGCAGGTACGCCCCGACCCGGCGCAGGAAAGCCCTCCGCCGCGCCCGCGAGAAATCTATGTCCGCCTGGTCGTTGGGATCCATGTATCGGCTCCGAGCATCCGGTGAACTCGATGGTGGGAATCTATCCCCGATCCAGCGCGACAACAAGGCCGCCGGCGAATGAGTCTTCTATATTTCGATGATCCTGTGCCCGAATACGTTGAGTACCTTCGTGTCTCCCCGGCTCGTGACCCGCTGCTGTTCCGCGCCGTAGAGATGGACGTGACCGTGCAGCCAGAGCTCCGGGCGGTGGCGGTCTATCATCCCGACGAAGGACTCGAACCCGATGTGGGCGTGGTCTTCGGCGTCGCCGAGTTTGAAGGGTGGGGAGTGGGTGACGAAGATCCGGGGCTTCGGTTTCCCGAATAGCCCGCGGCACCGTATTCGGGTGGAGAGGCTGCGCGCCCGGCGGCGCATATGACGCTCTGTGTACTGGTTGGGACCGCCGGAGTACAGGCGCGACCCGGACAGCCCGGCGAGCACGACGCCACCGGCTTCACCTTTACCGTCTTCCATCTCGACGATCCGGCCGTCCAGCGGCGTGCATCCACCAGGGTACTCGGGGCTTTCGATGTCGGGGTCGTGGTTGCCGAGGACGTAGTAGACGGGGACGCCGAGGAAGGTGACCAGGTACTCCAGGTACGAGAAGGGGAGGTCGCCGCAGGAGATCACCGCTTGAACGTCCCCGGCGTAGGCGTTCAGGCTCGGGCCGTGAAGCATCGTCTCCACCCGGTCGCTGACGCACAGGATCTTCACGCCAGCCGTTTTACCATCCTGGCCGCCGAACCTTCGCCCGTCCTCGCCAACGAGTTTCTGTCCGTAGACGGCGTAGCACTGGTACGATACGCGCCAAAAGGGATTCGAGCGGTCTTTCGGGAAAGGGATCAAGCATGATGAGACGTATTCAGTGGACGCCCGTTATTGTGGGGGTCGTGGCGAAGATCACGTTAGCGGGCTTGTTCGGCCCCGTCGCGCGGCTCTCGCTCTTCGCGCCCAACGACGTTCCATTTTGGGATTGTTGATTCCCTTCGGCGTGATCCCTCCATCCCCATGCTAGTTGCAGTAACATGCAACCCATGTACAAAAAGGACGGATACATTGGATAGGCCGAAGAATTTCCTCGAAGGCTTCGTCGTGCCGGGTATCGGGGTGGACGTGGTGGACTGCGAGCGGATGAAGTTCGCCCTCGAACGCACGCCGAGGATACGCAAGCGCCTCTTTACCGAGGCGGAGATCGAATACTGCGAGAAGTACCGCTTCTACGAGCGCCACTACGCCGGACGCTGGGCCGCCAAAGAAGCCGTGACAAAAGCTTTGGGGTGCGGCCTGATCCAATGGAACGGCGTCGAGGTGATGCGCCAGCGTCGCCGCGCCCCGACGGTTCGCATCTTCGGCAAGATCGAAGAGTTCGCCGACGCAGTGGGCGTCCGTGAAGAAGACATCTACATCTCCATAACCCACTCCGAACTTTCCGCGGTGGCCGTCTGCACCATCCGGCGCGAGCAGATATCCGGGTGAAGCTCTACTCCGCAGAGGAGATGTCCCGTGCCGACAACGCGGCGCAGCGGCTCGGCATCCCCGGCGGCGTCCTCATGGAGCGGGCCGGGACCGCGATGGCCGAAGAGATATTGATGCGATTCCCTCCTCGCCGCCTCTGTGGCCGCCGGACGCTCGTCGTCTGTGGTGGCGGCAACAACGGCGGGGACGGGTTCGTGATCTCCCGCGAACTGCACCGCGCCGGCGTCGCGGTCTCCGTCATCGCCACCAAAGACGAGTACTCTGGCGATCCGGCGACGAACCTCGCGGCGCTGCGCAGCCTCGGGATGGAAATTCACGGTCCCGAGCGGCTGGACGAGTTGCTGGACGGCACGGCTCTCGTCGTGGATGCGTTGCTCGGGACGGGCTTCTCGGGGGCGGTGCGGGAGAAAGAAGCGGCCCTGATCCGTCATCTCAACGGAGCCGGGATCACGACCGTCGCGGTAGACGTGCCCTCCGGCGTGAACGGCTCGACGGGGGAGGTGGCGGACGTGGCGGTGCGGGCTGACGTGACCATCTGCGCGCACGCCGCCAAGATAGGATGCGTGATCTCCCCAGGCCGCGAACACGCGGGCGAAGTAATAGCGGTGGATATCGGCATCCCACCCGAGGCCGAGGACTTCTGGCCCGAGGCCGAGTGGACGGACAGGGCCTCCCTGCGTGGCCTCGTCCCGCGCATCGAGGAGCCGGCGCACAAATACTCGGCGGGGGCTCTGCTCGTCGTCGCGGGCTCGCGGGCCATGACGGGCGCGCCGGTGATGTCCGTGCGGGGGGCGCAGCGGGCCGGGTGCGGCATAGTCTTTCTCGCCACGCCAGAGAGCGCCGCCCCAGCCGTGGACCTCCAGCTCACCGAGGCCCTCGTCTACGGCGTGACGGAAGGCGAAGACGGCGGCATGACCTCCGGGGCCCTGGAGAAGATCCTCGAATACGTGGGCCGGGCGACGGCGCTCGCGGTGGGGCCGGGGATCGGGACCGGCCAAGAGAGCCTCTGTCTGGTCGAGGGAATCCTGCGCGAGGCCGAGATGCCCGTGCTACTCGACGCGGACGCCGTCACGGCCCTCGCCGGCTCCGGCGTCCTCGCAAAGCGGGAAGCGCCGACCATCATAACGCCTCACGCCGGGGAGCTGGGGCGTTTGCTGGGCAGTGGCGCGGGTGAGGTCTCTGACCACCGGCTCCATTCGGCGCGAGTGGCGGCGGGGGAGCACGGTTGCTGCGTGTTGCTCAAGGGGTCTGACACCCTCATCGTCGAGGGCGAGAGGGTGGCGGTCAACTGCACGGGGAATGTCGCGCTCGCCACCGCCGGGACGGGGGACGTGCTGACAGGCGTGATCGGGGCTCTCCTCTCCCGCGGCATGGACGCCTACGACGCCGCCCGCGCCGGAGCCTGGGTCCACGGGCGGGCAGCAGAGATGTGGCTGGAAGAGACGGGATGGCCCGAGGAGAGCATGGTCGCCACCGACCTGCTTTCGTACATCCCGCGAGCTATCGGCGAGCTTCTTTAGAGGTCGGTCCCGTCCATCTGGGTTAGTATCAGAACGCAAACGATGGCATCATCAGAGGTTGGGGAGGGCGGAAGTGGAGCGACAGGACATCAGGGACTTGAGGGTCGGCGAGGTCATGCACGAGGACTGGCCCACTTTAAGGCCGGAGAACACCGTCGAGGAGGTCATCAAGCTGTTCGCCGAGGTCCGCGTTTCCGGCGCGCCGGTGGTCGAGGGAGATCGTCTCATCGGCATCGTCACGGAGGGCGACCTCATCTTCCGGGACGCCGAGATAAAGGCTCCCGGCTTTCTGGACATCCTGGGAGGAATGATCCCGCTGGGTAGCTGGGACGAGTACCGTGAGGAGGCCCTCAAGAGCGCCGGCGTGACGGTCGGCGAGGTCATGACGAGGCGGCTCACAACTGTCTCTCCTGGCTCCTCTCTATCCGAGGCCGCGACCATCATGGCCGAGCACAGGTTCAAGCTCCTTCCCGTCGTGGAGGAAGAGAGGCTGCGGGGCGCGATCACACGCATGGACATCCTCACCCTCCACGTCCTCAAACCCCGTCAGTAGCCCACCGTGGAGACACTGCCGCCCGATCTCAGGACGAAGTCTCTTTCGGAGCAGGAGATCGTTCTCGGGCGCGAAGACGCCCTGCGAGCGGTGGACATCCTGGTCGCCAACGGCTTCGCCATCCTGGGTTGGGAAGGGTGGGTGGAACATCCTGGCGGTCGGATCGGCCACCACGAACACTATCAGGGCGGCACGATGCGGGAACGTCACGAGCACGAACCCTGGGAGATGTTCACTGCGGAGGCCGCGGATTTTTGCCGCCGCGCCATGAATCTCGCTTACTCTGAATGGATGGAAGCCGCGGACGCGGCGAGCCTGTCCCTTTTCTTCTGCGTCACGGCCATGAGCCGGGAGGAGCATGAGGCACAGCGCCTCTAGCATCCGCGCCCCGAGCCGCACATGGGCCGGGATAGATCTGGAAGCCGTGCGGCACAACGTCCGGGTTCTGAAGCACAGGGCCTCGGGCGCCCGCCTGATGGCCGTGGTGAAGGCCGACGCCTACGGTCACGGCGTGCTCCCCGTCTCCCGCGCCGCGCTGGAGGCCGGGGCCGATTCCCTCGCCGTCGTCACGGCCGAGGAGGGCGCCGAGCTGCGGCGCGGTGGCGTCACGGCCCCGATCCTGGTATTCACCGACCTCACGCCGGACAGGCTCTCTCTCGCGGAGGAACACCGCCTGGCGGTGACGGCCCACTCCATCGCCAGCGCCCGGTGCATCGCCGCCCATCCCGGCTTGGAAGCGCACCTGAAAGTAAACACCGGCATGAACCGCTGGGGCGTCGAGCCGGAGGAGGTGGGTGAAGCCCGCAAGGTCCTCGGTGAGCAGCTCGCTGGCGTTTACACGCACTTCGCCTCCGCCGACTCCGACCCGGAGGCGACCCGGCGTCAGATTGATGCCTTCGACGAGGTACTGGCCGCCCATCCGTTTGGGGGCGACATCGTCGTTCACGCCTCCAACTCGGCCGCTACCCTGTGGCGCCCTCGCGCCCGCTACGACCTCGTGCGGCCCGGCGTTGCGTTGTATGGGCTGCACCCGGCGGGCGGAGACCCTGCGGACGAAGACCTGCGTCCCGCGATGACCCTGAAGAGCTACGTGGCGGCCACGCGCCGGCTCGCGCCCGGCGATGGAGTCTCCTACGGTTTGACGTTTCGGGCTCCGGAGCCAACGTTCGCCGCGACGGTTCCGGTGGGCTACGCTGAGGGGTATCGTAGGTCGTTATCGGGGCGGGCGTTCGCTATCATCCGGGGCCGGAGGCGGCCACTTCTCGGGCGGGTTACGATGGACGCCTGCGTGTTCGGGGTGGATGAATCCGTGGAGGTGGGTGATGGGGTCGTGTTGCTTGGAGAGCAGGGGGAAGAGAAGATCTTCGCCGAGGATCTCGGCAGGTGGGCCGGCACGATAAACTACGAGGTAACGACCGGGGTGAACCCGCGAAGGATCGAGAGGAGCTACGGAAATGTTCAAGGATCTTAAGTGGGGACCCGCCTTCAAGCGGGCTGCGACGTTCGTCGTGATCTGGCTCGGCCTCGTCTACGGCATGAGCGTGGCCTTCCCCGACAGCTTCGCCGTGAGCAGCCAGGAATTGCCCGGCCTCGCGCTCAACGCCGTGATGTTCTTCTTCCTCTTCGCCTTTATCTTTGCCATCACGAACAAGCGCCGGGCCCAGCGCGTGGAGCAACTCCAGGCCCAGAAGAAGGGAAAGACGGACAAGCCCGAGACCAATGGAGAGGCTCCGGAAAGCACCCTGAGGGGCCAGGCCAACCCGAACACAAGCCGCAAGAAGGCCCGCCGCAAGCGATAGGCGCGAGCTTCACGGAGAAGGTGTTCGAGGCTAATATCGGGTGTATTTGGCGCGGCCACGACGGTGACGGAGGTTCGGTATGAACATCAAACGTACGAAGAGGGACCGCCTGATCCTGGGCGTCTGCGGCGGGCTGGCCCTCCATTTCGGATGGAACTCCAACGTGGTGCGGCTCCTCGCCGTGCTGGCGACCCTTTTTCTGCCTGGACCGGGTTGGTTGATACCCGTCGCCTACCTGATACTCGGCGCCATACTCCCCGAGAGCGAGGTGTACTAGATCCGGATGGACTTCGCGGAGGCCCAGAAACAGGCCCTCGGCTGCACGAAGTGCGGCCTGTGCCACAGCCGGACCCGCGTGGTCTTCGGAGACGGCCCTCTAAACGCCGGGTTGTTCGTCGTGGGCGAGGCTCCTGGCTTCAACGAGGACCGGGACGGCAAGCCCTTCGGTGGCGCGTCTGGGATGTTGTTGGACCGGCTGCTCTCGTCCGTGGGTCTGGGGCGCGAGGAGATATACCTCACCACCCTGGTCAAGTGCCGTCCTCCCGAGTCCCCGCCCCGTTCCCCGAAGCCCGGCGAGGTCAGCACTTGCAGACCGTACCTCCTCGCCCAGCTCGCCGCCGTGGACCCGAAGGTGGTGGTGGCGATGGGGGATATGGCGAGCCGCGTCCTCACCGGACGCAAGGAGCCCGTCTCCCGCATCCGGGGCCGGGCCGTGCCGCTCGACGGGCGCTACGTCTTCCCGACGCTCGCCCTGAGCCGGGCGCTCCACACGCCGGTGGATCGGGCGTTCCTGATCTCGGACTTCTCCCGCCTGCCGGAGCTTCTCGAAGCCGAACGTCCATCCACCTACGAGACCATGAACGTCCCCCGCGCACCCGGCCACGCCGGCGCGGAACGGGAGCCCATCCAACCGGGCCTTTGGTAGCCGGGGAGCAGCCCGCCGTGGCGTGGGAAGACCTGAATGAGGAAGCCCTGGAGGATTTAGCGGCGAATGTCGCGCGGACCCTGAAACCGGGCGACGTGGTCGTGCTCTCCGGCGAGGTCGGCGCGGGCAAGACGACCTTCGTTCGGGCCGCCGCACGTTCTCTTGGCGTCGCCGAAAGGGTGACGAGCCCAACTTACCAACTCGCACGCAGCTACGAGGGCATCGTTGACGGCCGCCGGGCCGCAGTGAACCACCTGGACCTCTACCGGCTCGAGGGGATAGAAGCCGGGGATGTACTGGAGTTGGACGATTACCTGAATCCCCGCGCCGTGACGTTCGTGGAATGGGCCGAACCGGCGCTCGCGCTCCTCGAAGGTCCCACCGTCGTGCGCATCTCGCACCGGACGCCCGCGACGCGCCGGGTGAGCATCGAAGGACCAGTGGCTGGGCGTCTCGAATGCTGATCCTGGCTTTCGACGCCTCGACGCCCATCGTTACCGTCGCAGTCGCCCGCGCTGAGGACGGAGTACGGGAGATCCTGGCCGAAATATCCGTCACCGCCCGCGGCGCTTCGGAGGCTTTGCTGCCATCCGTCCATGCAGCGCTCGACCTCGCCGGAGAGGACCTCGCCGCCGTGGAGCGCGTGCTCGCCGGAACCGGACCAGGCACGTTCACCGGCATCCGCATCGCCGCCTCCACCGCCCGTGCCATCTCCCTGGGTACCGGCGCCGCCCTCGCGAAAAATTCCACCCTCGCCGCGCTCGCCGCATCGGCTCTCTCTGTTTCCCCCGACGTGCTGGCCGTCCTCGATGCGAAGCGGGGCGAGATCTTCGCCCAGCGATTCGCCGGTGGCGAGCCAGGCGAAATAAGCTGCGTGAAGCCGGAGGAACTTTTCGTGGATGGCGAACCGTTCATCGTCGGCGACGGGGCGGTGCGCTACCGGGGCGCGCTCTCGCGCTTCGGGCACATTCCCTGTGATGGATCTCCGCTTCATCGGGTCACGGCTGCCGGTCACGTATCGTCCGCGGATCTCTCGCCCGTCGAGGCTGAGGACCTCGTGCCCATCTACGTTCGCCAGCCAGACGCCGAGGTGCGCCGTGACCTCAACCCCTGGAGCCGTCCGTGAACGAACGGGAAGTAGATAGGACAGGATCTCCCATACTCCGGCGAATGGAGCCCACCGATCTTCCGTCGGTCCTGGAGACGGATGCGCTGTGTCTGCCGCGGCCGTGGGGCGAGGCGGGCTGGCGCGAGGAGCTGCGAAGCCCGTTCGGGCTGTGCCTGTTGTTGGAGAAGGACGGAGCCGTGATCGGGCACATCGGGGTCAAGCTAGTCGCCGATGAGCTGCACGTCACCACGCTCGCCGTCCGCCCCCAGCATCGCCGCCGGGGCCATGCCCGCGCCCTCTTTGAAGGCACGCTCGCCGAGTCCCCCGAAGTCCGCCACGCATATCTGGAGGTGCGCCCGAGCAACGCCGCCGCGCGCGCTCTCTATGATTCTTTGGGGTTCGTGGAGGTTGGGCGACG
>Ga0136615_10001387_pt1 | contig 11712 bp, 8 predicted proteins | sample AntDrymUQ2882206_2_FD_106647 | JGI IMG/M metagenome (GOLD analysis project Ga0136615, IMG submission 106647) | Polar desert sand microbial communities from Dry Valleys, Antarctica - metaG UQ288 (22.06) | ecosystem: Environmental > Terrestrial > Soil > Desert | place: Antarctica: Dry Valley...
GGGCCTCCGGTCTTGGGGTCGAGAGGAGGCGTGGGCGCGCCCTCTTTGTCTCTGAGACCTTCGAGGAGGTCGATCACCGTGTCCTCCGCGCTGAATTCGGGCTTCCATCCAAGCTCTGCGCGAGCGCGCGCCGTGTCCATGAGCGGGGCGTTCACACCCATGTCGACCCAGCCGGGCGGAGTCGGTTGCAGGCGCATCTTCCACGTCAGATCCGCAAGCCTTCTCAGTAGGTTGGGCGAGATCTCAACCGCCTTGGCCTCGAGCACCGACTCGAGGAACTCGGACGTCACAACCGGCTCAGCGGCCAGGTTGAAGGCGCCGCGCGCGGAGCCCAGCAGGGCAAGGCGATACGCCTCCGCGACATCGAACGAATGCACGACCTGCAGGGTGAGCTGCTCGTGGAACGGGACCAGAGGAAGAAGGCGCCGGTTGAACACCCAAGCCGGCACGAAGGGGCCGAAGAAGAGCCGCCTTATCTCGCTGGCGGCCTGGCGCTTGAGCGTGATGGCCGGCCGAAGTCGCACCACGCGCACCTCGGGATAACGATCCTCGAAGTGGTCCAGGAGCGACTCGACCGCCGCCTTCTGCCGGGAGTAGAAGGAACTCTGAACCCCGTCCGTGGGCCACTGCTCGTCGTGCCTCCGGCCCTTGTCGGCAGGAGAGTAGGTCCCGACCGATGAGGCGTAGACGAGGTTGGGAACGCCCGCCTCGGCCACAGCCTCGAATACTCGCCTGCTGCCCTCGATGTTGATCCGGTCGGTCTCGACCACGTCGCGCGACGGTTGGATCGCCCACGCAAGGTGCACCACGGCATCGGCCCCCGCGAAGAGCGGGACGAGATCGTCACGCTCGACGTCCGCGCTCCGCCACGACACCTTGGACAACTCGAGGCTCGGAAGGCGGCGCGCGATCCCAACAACGGACTGAATCTCGGGTTCGGCCACCATGGACCGCAGCAGACTGGTCCCAGCATTCCCCGTTGCCCCGGTCACGACAACACGCACTCTTAGCTACCTCCAGGGTGAAAAGACACACTTACCCCGCTGAGACGCGTGACACACTTCAAAGTGCGCCGGTGGCGATGTCCGAGGCGGATTTGCAGAGGTGCTAGGCGGACTGCTTCTCGTGCCGCCCTTCGGCGAACTCCTCGATCGTCTTCGCGCAGAACGCCTTTAGGTCGTCCGGCTTACGACTTGTGGTCAGGCCCTCGTCGACGACGACCTCCTCGTCGACCCAGGTCGCACCCGCGTTGCGGATGTCGGTCTGGAGGCTCGGCCACGACGTCACCGTGCGACCGCTCAGAACTCCCGCCTCGATCAGCGTCCACGGTGCGTGGCAGATCGCCGACACGGGCTTGTGCTGCTCGAAGAAGGTGCGCACGAAGTCGACCGCGTCCTTGTCGGTCCGAAGAAAGTCCGGGTTCGCCACTCCGCCGGGAAGGACCAGACCGTCGTAGTCGGACGCGTCGGCGTCGGCCACCGTCTTGTCGACGGGAAAGGTGTCGCCCTTGTCGAGGTGATTGAAGCCCTGGATGTCATCGGACGAAACCGAAAGGAGATGCACCTCGGCCCCCGCTCCCTTAACCGCGTCCCACGGTTCGGTGAGCTCGATCTGCTCGACACCGTCGGCCGCCACGAAGGCGATCCTCTTTCCACTGAGTTCGTTCGTCACGTCTCATCACCTCTCATAGAGAGTCATCTGGCACTGTTCCCCGCGTGCTACCCGCAGTTCGCCCGCCCTAACGATGGATCGCCGCTCGCTTCACTTGCTCGAACCGGTGCAGGACGGCAGACTTACCTCCAAGGCATGGATAAAGGTGCGGGTAGGAGGTGCGCGTGAACGGTCTCTCGAGGCCTCGCTTTCTTGCGGTCTTGGCGGCGGATCTGGTGCTCTTCTGGGCGGTCGCCGAGCTCGGCGGCTGGCCCGGCTTCGGCCTGTTCTTCGCCGGTATCCTCGTCCTCGGTTGGGGCGCGCACTTCTGGGGGGCAGACTCGCGCGACGGCGCCAACTGGTCCAACGAGGGGGGACTGAATCCCACGACGCGACGCTCCGTCGAAAAGGTCTTGGTCGACGACCAGATAGCGGTCCTCGAACGGCAGTTCCCCCGCACAGTCGACTGAACGAGAGTCAGGCCCCCACGTCGAGCACCCCCACGACCTCGACCAGGAGCGCGTCCGCGTCTTCGTGCGAGTCGGCGATACAGACGGCCCCGAGCTTTCCGAAGGGGCTAATCGCCCCGAGCAGGTGCAGGGTCGTTCCCGTCCGACTGCGGCGGTCGAACTCCAGACCTCGTTCCTCGATCATCCTTAGCGCCCTCTCGGGTGTGTAGCTCCGGTAGGCGTGTGACTTGAGATTGTCGGATGAGACGTAAAACTTGGGCCTTCCGCCTGCGACCAGCTCACCGCTCCGAGGATGGAGATCTCCGTCAGTCACCATGCGAGCCATGAGGAACGGGTGCGTCGTCCCACCCAGATGAAGATTGATCTCTCCGAGATAGAGGTCGTAGCCGGCGTCGTTCGGCAGACCGACGAAGTCCACGCCGAACGAACCGATCACTCCGCCGGCCGCGAGGACATTGCCCACCGACCTGCCGTGTTCCATGATCGCGTCGCGGTACTCGGAGCGCGCGGGAAAACGACACCCAAGGTAGACCTGGTCGTCTGGCCCGCCGAGAATCTGATCATGAGTCGACACCACCTCGACGGTTCCTCCGGGCGCGATGCGCATCTGAACGCTGGGTGAGACCAGCGCGGGGTGTCTCGCCAGACGCTCCACGACCGCGCCGGAAGCAGCGATCTTGTCGGCGTAGCCATCCCAGCTCTCCTCCTCGGCACAGAACACGGTGGTCGACTCCGGCAAAGGGAATCGCAGCTCATCGATCTCCACGATCGCGTTGCCCTGCCCGGAGAACCCGTGGTTGAGCTTGATGACGACAGTCTCGATTCCGGGGACGGCGGCGCTCAGGCGCCGAATCGCATCCTCAACCTCTCCGACCGAGAAGAGATCTTCGTCGCCGGGAAGAACGGGAACTCCGGCCGCGCGCGCCACTCTGCGGGAGCCGCTCTTGGAACCCAACGACACCGCCGCCTCGGGAGAGGGGCCGTACAGTGGCATGTCGAGTCGCTCGGCGATGATCCTTTCCCACGGCGTGACGTTGAAGGGAAGGATGTACGCGTCCCCGCGTCCTCCGACATGATCTCGAATCACATCCAGGGAGCGCGGCCGGTCCACCAGTTTCGACGACAGAGCGCAGGGACGCGCGTCGTCGAGACTCACCATCGTCAGGCGGGACCGCGCGCTCAGGGGATCTTCGAGGAACGTCAGGTAGTAATCGACGATGGCTTCGTCGACCGGCATCGAGGTGACGTAGACGATCTCCATCTGCGGGTTCCGAAGCCACAGCAGCGCGAACAGCATGCGTTCCTCGTAGAACGTGATGCCCGAGATCTTGCGCAACTCCGGCTCTGCGAAGCTGATCGAGGGAAGCACCACGATGACGCCCCGCTCCAGAGCGTCCAGGCCCCCGCCGCCCATTCGGTCGACAAAGGCGCGTTGGCGCCCATCGAAATCGCTGCTGGGCGTCGTGGGCATCGCACCATCTTCACCGCTGGTTGGGGTACATAGGGACGATGGTTTCCATCACGAAGCTCGACGAGGTCGCCGGATGGATCCGGGAGGCGGAGCGCGTGACCGCGCTGACCGGAGCCGGCATCTCCACCGACTCGGGCATCCCCGACTTTCGGGGGCCGAACGGAGTGTGGACCAAGGACCCGGCGGCACAGCGCCTGTCGCACATTCGCCACTACATGCAGGACCCCGAGGTGCGCGTGCTGGCGTGGCAGGGCCGGCTGAACCATCCGGCGTGGAACGCGGCGCCGGGCCCCGGCCACCATGCGCTGGCGACGCTCGAGCGCAAGGCAAAGCTCCACACGCTCGTGACGCAGAACATCGACGGGCTGCATCAACTGGCCGGCACCTCAGAAGACATCCTGATCGAGATTCACGGCACCATCAGGGAGGTCGTCTGCATGGATTGCGGCGAACGCGCTCCGATGCAGCTTGCGCTCGAGCGGGTGCGGGCCGGCGAAGCGGACCCACCGTGCCGGAGTTGCACCGGGATTCTGAAGTCGGCGACGGTGTCGTTCGGTCAGAGCCTCGATCCCGACGACCTCGAACGAGCCTCCGAAGAGGCCGGACGAAGCGATGTCCTTCTCGCCCTCGGTACCTCGCTGGGGGTCTATCCGGTGGCCTACCTGCCCAATCGGACGCTGGAGCGAGGGGGCCGGCTGGTCATCGTCAATGCCGAGCCCACTCCGTTCGACAGGCGTGCCGCGGCGGTATTCAACGCGCCCCTGTCCGACGTGCTAGAGAAGCTCGTCGCTCTCGTCTAAGCGCACCTGTCTTCGGAGCCGGCGCGCTATGTGGTGGCGGGAGGAGGATTCGAACCTCCGTAGGCTAAGGCCGACGACTTTACAGGCCGCTCCCTTTGGCCACTCGGGCATCCCGCCGATGAAAAGGGCGCAGCGTGTACCGCTGCGCCCCAGAGACTAACGGACGATTCGTCCGGCGCGACTACTTGCTGGCCTGGCCCTCTTTGCCGGGACCCGCTTCTTCCAAGATGGCGTCGAGTTGGTCGTTGGCGCTCTCGGGGTCGTCGAACTCATCTGCAACCGTCCCGAGGTCGGCCGCGTAGGGGTCGAATCCGCCCTCGTAGAGGTTGGTCGACAGCGCGGCCATGAGCGCGCTCTGCGCAACGCCGAAGGCGCCGGTGGCCGGCGAGCCGGCCGAGCCAAGCAGCGCATCGGAGCCGTCGTCGAGGGTCGAGCGGTCGGGCATGAAGGAGTCACCGAAGCGACGAGCGAGCGTGAGGCTTTCGATCTGCTCGACTCTCTTGTCCTCGGCCTTGGTAACGGAACCACCTGCGCGTCGCTCTGCGATTTGGAGCCACTTCATCAGGGTTTCCTGCGGGTTGCGGGCGACGCCGTCGGGACCGTAGTAGCCGAAGTGCACGTGGGCCGGAGTGCTGATGGCGTTTCCTGTGTTGCCGCAGTAACCGATGATGTCGCCGGCCTCGACGGTGCTCCCGATCGGGAACTCCTCGTCGTTGAAGTCGCTGAGGTGGGCGTAGTACCAGTACCCGCCATCCGACCGGAAGAGCCGGGCGACCTTGCCTCCGAGACCAGCGTCGCCGTAGTTGACCTTGCCCGATTCGGTGGCGAGCACGGGATCGCCGTAGCTGCAGAAGACATCCTGGCCCTCGTGGGTCCGCACGATCGGTCCGGGGCCGTAACGAGGAGCACCCCAAGTGTCGGTCCAGGCCGCTTTGCCACCGATGATGAAGGGTGCGTAGACGTCACCGACGATCTTGTCGAGGGGGACGCCAAGTGCCCTGAGCTCATTTGCCACTCGCAGGAGATTGTCGGTCGTGAACGATCCGCCCACGGGAACGTAGGTGCCCCTGGGGGGCGGTCCTGAGGGCGGCTCGGTGCTGGGAATGGCTCCGCCGCGACTCTCTGGCTTATCTGGGGCCTTGTTGTTGTTGTTGTTGTCGTCGGGCTTGCTCGTGGGGGGCGCCACCGTGCCGCCGCCACCGTCGCCAATGCCGCCAATGCCGCCAATGCCGATGCGACTACCACCGTCACCGCCGCCACCGCCTGAGCCGCCGTCATCGTCATCCCCGCCGCCGCCACCGCCGGGCAGTGGGCTCTCGGGGGGCTCTGGCTCCTTCGGTGGCTTGGGCTTCGGGTCCTTCGGGAGAATCGGGGGCAGGGTCGGCGTCGGCAGGATCTGGTCGGCCTCGGCGTCGGGCGCCACAATCTGCGAAGCCGACCTCGGAAGCAGAATCGAGGCGAACAGGAGGATGACAATGCCGATGATGATCCGTGCACTAGTTTTCACTACTTGCTGAACCCACCTTGGTCGCGTTGCTGTAGCGGTTCTCGAGTGCCGTCGCCCGGTGTAGTCGTCGCCCCACTCTACGGCGCATCCTTTCCCAACGTTCGCCCTGTAACCCCGAAATCCTTCCAGAACAAGCGGAGCGGATAATGAGTATCCGGGAAGACGGGCGTCTATGTGTCCGCTTGAGTGACCCATAGTCAGTTTCGGTGGTCTCGAGGTCGTTCACGCACGCGCGCGTCCGGCCGGCCCGCTCGAGCCCTCTACTCCGCGGCTTTTGAGTTTGCTAGCGTCGAGGCGTGGCCGTCACGGGAATCCTGCTCGCCGCCGGACGGGGCGAGCGCCTGAGGCCGCTGACCGACGTAATCCCCAAACCGGCTCTTCCCCTGCTGGACGTCCCCCTGGGGGCATGGGCTCTGGCCCGCTTGCACGAGGTCACGAGCGACGTCGTGGTCAACGTCAGCCACCTTGGCGACGTTATCGCCGGGGCGCTGGGCGGCTACGGGGATTTCGAGACGCTCGATGAGGGGGCCGAGCCCTGGGGCACAGGTGGGACGCTCGCCGCCCTGCGCGGCCGGATCACCGACACCGCTCTCGTGTGCAACGCGGACTCACTCATCGAACTGGACCCGGCGGACCTCCTCGATGTACACCGAGCCTCGGGGTCGGCCGCCACGATCGCCGTGCGACCGGTGTCCTTCGGCGCCGACCTGACAATCGAGGGAACCAGAGCCGCCGCATTCGTCGACCGACGAGTCGATCCGAGCGCACCCGGCGCGCAATACCTGGGGGTGGCAGCGATCGACGCCTCCGCGCTGGCGCTGCTGCCCGAGGAGCGCCCGGTCGGTTTCGCCGAGCGGCTGCTCCGACCACTCATTGAGCGCCAAGAGGTGACGGTCTACGAGGTCCGCGGACGAGCGCTCGATGTCGGCACGGTCGCTCGCTACCTCGAGGCGTCGCTCGGACTCCTGGACGGCAGAGAACCTCGCCCGCCTCATTCGCCTCCGGGTCGGTTACTGACCGTGCAGGGCGGCGGGGCCTACCTTGGGCCTGCGGCCACGGCGGACGCGGCCTCGCTCGGCCCTGAAGCGATCGTGCTTGCGGGCGCGACGCTGCAGGAGGGCAGCCTCGTGAGCAGCGCGATCGTGTGGCCCGGCGAGGTCGTCGGCGGCGGGGAGCGAGTCCACGACGGGGTCTGGGCTCTCGGACGCCTGATTCCCGCCTGATCTCGGTTCTCTGGCTCCTGAGTTTCGATAGGAACGACTCCTCGCATTCAGAAGCCGGGTGGGGGTTAGAAGATCGAGGCGTCGGCGAGGTTGGTCAGCAGGGGCGGATAGATCAGGAGCGCCACCAGGGCCGCCGCCGCCACCCCCATCGCGGCGGTCAGCAGGTAGGGGACCTCGACCCGCTCGGCGACGTCGGGCGACTCGAAGAACATCTTCTTGACGACGGCGAGGTAGTACCACGCCGCGATAACGGTGTTGACGCCCATCACCACGGCGAGCCAGTAGACCCCTGCCTCGATCGTCGCGAGGAACACGAACAGCTTGGCGATGAGTCCCGCCATCGGGGGCGCGCCGGCAAGCGAGATGAGAAAGCCGGTGAACAGCAGCGCCAGGGCGGGGCTCCGCTGCCACAACCCCGAGTAGTCGCTGATGAAGTAGGAGCCGCCCTTGCGAGCGAAGGCGACCGCGGCGGCAAAGGCGCCGAGATCCATGAGGCCGTAGATGACGAGATAGATCACGGCGGCGCCGAACGCCTGCTCGCTGGCCCCCGGATTGTCGGGATTGATCAGCGCCAGGCAGACGAGGATATAGCCGGACTGAGCGATCCCCGAGTAGGCCAGCAGCCGAATGATGTGCTGCTGACGTAGCGCGATGAGGTTGCCGATGGTCATCGTCAACACGGCAAGCACCGCAAAGATGGGGGCCCACATGTCGGCGACCTCGGGGAACGCCTTGAACATCAGCACGAGCAGGCCCACGAACCCGCCGATCTTCGACGCCGTCGACAAGAAGGCCGCGACCGGCGCCGGCGCCCCCTCATAGGTGTCGGGGGCCCAGAAGTGGAACGGCACGGCCGAGATCTTGAACGCAAAGCCGACCACCACGAAGAACACGCTGAGCACGATGATCGGCTGATCGGCGCTGGCGCCGATGGAGGTGCGGATCTCGCTGAGGATCGTCGACCCGGTGACTCCGTAGATCAGGGACATGCCGTAGAGCATCACGGCGGACGACATCACGCTGAACAGAAAGAACTTGAGCGCGCCCTCATTAGACTTCGCGTCACCTTTGCGCAGGGCGACCATGATGATCCCGGGAATGCTGATCAACTCGATGGCGATGAACAGCGAGATGAGATCACGCGCGCTCGCGATGACAAGTCCGCCGAAGAGCGACGACAACAGAAGAAAGTAGTACTCACCCTGGTAATAGGAACCACCGCGGAAGTAATGGAAGCTGATTGCGAGAATGATGAGCCCCAGCACGCAGAACAGAGCCTTGAACAGCAGCGAGAAGGCGTCCACCTCGAAGGTGCCGGCCAGCGTGGTCGTCTCGGTTCCGATCAGCGACACGATCGCCGCGAGGGTGCCGATGATTCCGGCCGCGGACAGCGGCATGGCGATCCACTTCGAGCCGCGCGGCAAGAACAAGTCCGCGACCAGCACCACGCAGGCCGCACTCACGAGCACGAGCTCAGGCGCGAGTGCGTGCCAGTCGATGCTCGGCTGGGCCACTTCTTGGGCGAGGAGGTTCATCTACCCCCCGAAGACCCTCGTCAGGTTCTGCACGGCCCCCGTGGTGACCCCGAGCAGGATCTTCGGATAGAAGCCGGCGACCACGATCAGAAGAAGCAGTGGCGCCCACGCCACCCACTCGAGCCTCTGGACGTCGAAGACGCCCTTGCCGGACTCGAACCTCTCCGGAACAACGCCGAGGTTGACGCGCTGAATCATCCACAAGAGATAACCCGCGGTCAGCACGGTGCCGATGCCGCCGCCCACCATCAAGACCCTGAACAATTCGACGTTGAGACCCTCAGCCGGCTGATAGCTCCCGAGCAGGGCCAGCATCTCGCCCCAGAACCCCGCGAGGCCGGGAAGACCGAGCGACGCGATGGCGGCATAGGAGAACACGGTTCCAAAGCGAGGGATCTGCTTGAGCATCCCGCCCAGCGTTGCGATCTCGCGCGTGTGATAGCGCTCGTGCATCGAACCCGCGAGGAAGAAGAGCATCCCGGTGATGAGACCGTGCGCGACCATGCCGAAGATCGCGCCGTTGATCCCACGATCGGTCAACGTGGCGATGCCCAGCATCACGAAGCCCATGTGGCCCACCGAAGAGAATGCAATGAGCCGCTTGAGATCCGTCTGTGCGAAACAACACAACGATCCCCAGATGATGCCGATCACGGCGAGGACTCCGATGATCGGAGCGAAAGTCACGGCCGCATCGGGCAGAATCGGCAGAGCGATACGAATGAAGCCGTAGGTTCCCATCTTCAGCAGCACGGCCGCCAGCAGCACCGAGCCGACCGTCGGTGCCTCCGTGTGGGCGTCGGGCAGCCACGTGTGGAAGGGCCACATGGGCACCTTGATGGCAAAGCCCAAGAACAGGCCGAGGAACACGAGGTTCTGGAAGAGGTCGCTCGCTCCCCCGGTCGTCTCGCGCAGGGCGATCATGTCGAATGTTTCCGTGCCTGAGTTGATCCACAACGCCAGGAATCCGAGCAGCATGAAGATCGACCCGAACAGCGTGTAGAGGAAAAACTTGACGCTCGCGTACTCACGGTTGGGGCCGCCCCAGATACCGATCATGAAGTACATCGGCACCAGCACCAACTCGAAGAAAACGAAGAACAGAATGAGGTCGAGCGCCACGAAGCTTCCGTTCATGCCCGTCTCGAGCAGCAACACGAGGCCGAACAAAGCCTTGGGCTTACCAGGCTCCGGGATGTGCCACCACATGTAAACCATGCACAAGAAGCACACCAGCAGGCTGAGCACGAGCAGAGGCAGGGACATGCCGTCGACGCCGACGTGATAGCGCGCTCCGATGGACTCGATCCACGTGGCGTCGACCTCGAGCTGGATCTGATCACTTGCGCCGTAGTCGAAGCGCACGGCGCAGACGATGCCCACGATCAACGCCAGACCGGCGAACACGGTCCCCGTGATCTTCGCGAGCGTCTCACGCGCTGAGGGCAGGAACATCAGGACGACCACGCCCAGTGCGGGCAGGAACGTCGCGAGGCTCAGTCCCCAATCGTCAATCCATGACATATCTCAGTTGCCTCCTCTTAGACCAGCGCAAAGACCGCTACGAAGATCGCGATGCCGGCAAACAGCATCGCCGCGTAACGCTGAACGTTTCCCGTTTGTATATGGCGCAACAGTCCGCCGGAGAAGCCGGTCAGACCCGCCGCGCCGTTGACCCCGAAGTCCACGACACCCTGGTCGGCCCTGTAGGTGCCCGACGCGGCACCGAGCGTGCCCTTGGCGGCGCCGTTGACGATCCCGTCGAGCACGTGCTGGTTGGCCCAGTACGTGGCCGCGGCCAGTGGATACTGCACGGGCTTGACCACGCCGCCGAGATAGATGTCGTCGAGGTAGTACCTCCGTTCGGCAAAGCCGTACATCCATCCGAACGACGTCGCACGGAAGTCGAAGCGCCACGCACCTTTGTAAAACCACTTGTAGGCGAGAAAGAAGCCGCCCAACGCGGCCACGACCGTGATCGCGGGAAGCACGACGTTGTAGAGAGGCTCGAAGCTGTGAGCGACCTCGCCCGGAGTAAAGATCCAGTACTTGAACACACCGATCACAGGGAACCCGAGGAAACCGACCACGAGAGTGAGCCCGGCGAGCACCCAGAGGGGGCTCGTCATCGAGTTCGGGCTCTCGTGCGGCTGGCCGTGGCCTCTGTAGTCGCCCCAAAAAGTCTTGATGCACATGCGCGCGGTGTAGAGGGCGGTCAGAAACGCGGTGATGAGCGCAGAGCCGAACACGATCCACGCCGTCGCGCGCGTTCCGTCGATGCCCGCCCGCAGAGCGCCTCCGAGAACCTCGTCCTTGGAGAAGAAGCCCGCAAGCGGCGGGATGCCCGCAAGCGCAAGGGACCCGATGATGTAGGTCTTGAAGGTCGCGGGCATGAACTTTCGCATGCCGCCCATGTCGCTCATGTTGTTCGAGTGCACTGCGTGGATGAGCGACCCGGCACCGAGGAACAGCAGCGCCTTGAAGAAGGCGTGCGTGAAGAGGTGAAAGATTCCGGCGGTGAACACCCCCACCGCGAGCCCGGCGAACATGTACGCCAACTGACTGATCGTCGAGTAGGCGAGCACCTTCTTGATGTCGTCCTGAATGAGCGCGAGAAGCGCCGCGACCAGCATCGTTATGGCGGCGACGACGCCGACGACCTCGAGCGGAAAGCCGCCGTTGGCGAACTCGAAGACGGGAAAGGTGCGAGCCACGAGATAGACCCCGGCGACGACCATGGTGGCGGCGTGGATCAAGGCCGAGACCGGGGTGGGACCGGCCATGGCGTCGGGCAGCCACACGTAGAGAGGGAACTGAGCCGATTTGCCCACCGCACCGCAGAACAGAAGCAGCGCTGCGATGGTCAGCCCGGTGCCGCCAATTCCCCCGTCCTCGGCGAGATGGTTGATCTCGGTGATGTTGAAGGTGCCGGCGATGATGAACAGGGCGAAGATCCCGAACATGAAACCGACGTCACCGACGCGCGTCGTGATGAACGCCTTGATGGCCGCCGACGAGTTGGTCTTCTCCTCCCAGTAGTGACCGATGAGCAGGTA
>Ga0136615_10001388_pt1 | contig 11706 bp, 13 predicted proteins | sample AntDrymUQ2882206_2_FD_106647 | JGI IMG/M metagenome (GOLD analysis project Ga0136615, IMG submission 106647) | Polar desert sand microbial communities from Dry Valleys, Antarctica - metaG UQ288 (22.06) | ecosystem: Environmental > Terrestrial > Soil > Desert | place: Antarctica: Dry Valley...
CGCCTACACGCTCCTCCCGCTCCCACTGAGACACCTTCTCGCCACCGACACCCCGATTCGCTCCCCACGGGCACCAGACCGACCAGCCAACAGCGCCTACTCACGAATCACGGTCAGAGCGCGCCCGAGACGCTCGCGCGCTAGTGCCGCCGCACCGGCAACCGGCACGCGATCGTCGGCGGCTTCTTCGTCCGCCCGCACGGTGCACCGCTCGGCGAGCTGCGGATCGCCGGCGAGCCGGTCACGCTCGTCCCGTTCACGGCGCCGTGGGATGCCGTGCGCGCCTGCGTCCACGTCGCGCACGACCGCCTCGCGATCGCCCACCGCACGGACCTCCCCACCTCCCCGCCCGGTGACCTCCTCCAGGCAGGCCCGCTGCTCGTGCGCGACGGCGCCTCCGTCGTGACCGGTCACGACGACGAGGGCTTCAGCGCCGGCGCGCACCAGTTCGACTCCGACATCAGCGCCGGGCGGCACCCTCGCTGCGCGCTGGCGCTCACCTCGCGGCACCTGCTCGCGGTCGCCTGCGACGGACGCCATGCGAACGACGTGGGCCTCACGCTGGGCGAGCTCGCGGGCGCGCTCGTCGGGATGGGTGCGATCAGCGCGCTCAACCTCGACGGCGGCGGCTCGGCCTCGCTGGTCTGCCACGGCGAGCTCGTCAACCGCCCGCGCGAGCAGCACGGGGTGGACCTGCTCGACGGCCGCGAGGTCGCCACCGCGCTCGTCTTCGCGCGTTAACAAGTGACATAGTGCCGCCTCGTGCCCGAGGCGTTGCGCGTGGTTTCCGGAACCCTGTTCTTCCCGCGCGGCGGCTCGGCCTACGTCGTCCGGGCGCTCGCGCGCGGCCTCGTCGAGCAGGGCGTCGACGTCACGCTCCTCGCCGGCTCCCGGCACGACCTCGACGGCCTGGGCGACGCCTCCGCCTTCTACGCGGGGATCGACCTGCACGAGGTCGACTTCACCGCCGCGCTGGGGAGCCCGGACCCGACGGCGTTCGCCGGCGGCGCCCCGCTGCACCCGTCCTTCGAGGATCGCCCGGGCGCCCGCGACCGCATCTTCGCCGCGCTCGACCACGCGGCGTTCGAGCGACAGGTCGACGCGTGGGCAGGTGCGCTCGAGGCCGTCGAGGCGGACCGAGCCGACGTGCTGCACCTGCACCACCTGACGCCGCTCAACGCGGCGGCCGCGCGGGTCGCGCCCGGGGTCCCGATCGTCGGGACGCTGCACGGCACCGAGCTGCTGATGCTGGAGGCGATGGCCCGCGACCCCGGCCGCTGGTCGCACGCCCCGGCGTGGAGGCGCCGCCTGTGCGCCTGGGCGGCCGCCTGCGAGCGGATCGTCCTCGCACCCGGGAACGAGCAGCGCGCGCTCGAGTTGCTCGACCTCGAGCCGGAGCGCTTCGTCACGCTCCCGAACGGGTTCGACCCGGCGATCTTCGGTCGCCGCGACGTCGACCGCCGCGCGGTCTGGCGCCGGGTGCTCGTCGACGCGCCCCGCGGATGGCGGCCGGGCCAGGAGGCCGGGAGCGTGCGCTACGGCGAGGAGACGCTCGACGCGCTCGACCGCGGGCCCGTGATCGTGTTCGTCGGCCGCTTCACGGAGGTCAAGCGGCTCCCGCTCCTGCTCGAGGCGTTCGCCGCCGCGCAGGACCGCTTCACCGCGCCGGCGTCGCTGATTCTCGTCGGCGGGCATCCCGGCGAGTGGGAGGGCGAGCATCCCGCCGAGACGATCGAGCGCCTCGGCCTCGCCGGCGTCCTGCTGGCCGGCTGGCACGACCAGGCCGAGCTGCCCGAGCTGCTGGCCGCCTGCGACCTGCTCGTCCTGCCCTCCGTCCGCGAGAGCTTCGGGCAGGTGATCGTCGAGGCGATGGCCTGCGGCGTGCCCGCGGTCGCCGCCGCCTCGCTCGGCCCCGCGCGGATCGTCGACGACGGGGAGACGGGCTGGCTCTTCGGCATCGACGATCGCGGCGCGCTGACCGCGGCCCTCGTCGACGCGGTCAACCGGCCGGATGAGCGCGAGCGCCGCGCCCGGCTCGCCGAGCACGCGGCGCACGAGCGCTTCACCTGGCCGGCGATCGCCGGCGACCTGGAGGACGTCCTGCGGGGCGCGGCGGCCGGTCGCCGCCGCGAGCCTCAGAGCACCGCGCCGCCATCGTAGAGCTTGCGCACGCTGACCGTCCCCGGCGGGGCGGCGTCGATGCACAGCCGGCAGAGCACGCACTCGTCGAGGTTGGGCTCGACGATCCGCAGGGAACCGTCGTCGTGCTGGGCGTAGATGTCGACCGGGCAGACCTCGGCGAGCTTGGCCGCCAGCGCGGGATCCGCGGCGACCTCGGGCGCGACCTCGATGTCGATGAACAGGCTCACGCGATCCGCTCCCTCACGAGGTCGGGGATGTCCTCGATCCGCTCGGCGATCGCGATGCCGGCGGCTTGCAGGCGGGCGATCTTCTCCGTCGCCGTGTCCTCCTTGCCTTCCACGATCGTGCCGGCGTGCCCGAACGACATGCCCGGCATCTCGTCCATGAAGCGGCCAGCCATGAACGCGATCACGGGCAACCGGGGACCGTAGTCGGCGAGCTGCGCCTCCATGCGCCCGCCCGGCTCGGTGTAGATGACGATCGCCTGCGTGGCCTCGTCGGCCTCGAACAGCGGCATCAGCTCGGCGTAGGTGGAGCCGATGATCGCGTCGCCGCCGATCGAGACCGCGGTCGACTGGCCGAGGCCGGCGGCGGTCAGGGTGGAGGACATCTCGGTCGTCATGCCGCCCGAGCGGCTGATGACGCCGACCGGCCCGGGGGAGTAGGCCTGGCGCGCGTTGCGGGCGGGGCCGCCGATCCCGCCCATCTTGACCACGTCAGGGACGATCACGCCGAGGCAGTTCGGCCCGATGATGCGCGCGCCGCGGGCGTCCGCCAGCTCGACCATCTCGGCCACGTCCGCGCGCGGAATCCGCTCCGTCACGATGACGACGAGCCGGACGCCGTTCTCGATCGCCTCGAAGACCGCGTCCTTCGTGAACGCAGGCGGGACGGTGACGACCGAGCCGTCGATCGCAGCGCCGTGGTGCACCACCGCCTGGGAGACCGTGTCGAACACCGGCACGCCGTGGACGTCGCGTCCCAGGCGCCCCGGGGTCACGCCGCCGACGATCCTCGCTCCCGCCCCGTAGTCGAGGCACTCGCGCGTGAGGTTGACCGCCTCGCGGCCGGTGATGCCCTGGACGATGAACGTCGTGTCCGCGTCGACCAGGACGCTCACGCCGATCCCTCGATCGCGACCACGGCGCGCCGGGCCGCCTCGTTCAGCGACACGCTGCGGTCGGCGTACGGCACCCCATAGCGCTCGAGGATCTTGAAGCCCTCCTCCTCCCACGCGCCGGGGATGCGGAAGATGGCGATCTTCTCGGCGGGGTCGTGGCCGAGCTCGAGGCATGCCTTGATCACGCCGCGGGCGACGATGTCCACGCGCGTGTTGGAGACGATCGACATCATCACCGCGATCTTGTCGACGCCCGGCTTCTGCAGCACGAGCTTGGCCAGGCCGCACGCCTTGGCGACCGACGGGTTGCCGCCGATCTCGCAGTAGTTGGCCGGATGGCCGCCGTGTGCGCGCACCGCGTCGAACAGCGTGAGCGAGCCGCCGCCCGCGCCGATCACGAGCCCGAGGTTGCCGTCGAACTCGGTCACGTTGCCGGCCACGCCGCGGTGGTCCTGGCCGTCGACCTCCTCGCCCGCCAGCTCGAACGGCGTTGCCTCGCGCGCCTGGCGCGTCTCCTCCTCGCCGACGCCGAGCTCGCGCAGCAGCGCCTGCTGGCGCGGGCGGGCCTCGTTCTCCATCTCCATGTGCGCGTCGACGGCGACGAACGTCCCGTCCTCGAGCTGGGCGAGCGGGTTGATCTCCGCCAGCAGCATGTCGCGTTCGCGGAACAGCCGCGCGAGCCGGGTGACGATCGGCACCAGCCGCGTCAGCGCCCGCCCGGTGACGCCGACGGACGCGATCACCTGCTTGGCCTCGAAGTCGCTGAACGGCCGCAGCGTGGAGAAGTGGGCGCGCCCGACGCGGTCCGGATGGGTCTCGGCGACCTCCTCGATGTCGATCCCACCCATGTCGGAGAAGATCAGCACGGGGCGCTTGCGGGTGCCGTCCCACGTCACGCCGGCGTAGAGCTCCTGCGCGACGGCCACGCGCGAGTCGACCAGCACGCCGCGCGGCATGTGGCCGCCGATCTCGAGCGCGAGGATCGCCCCGGCGTGCGCCTCGGCCTCGGCCGGCGTGTCGGCGAACCGGACGCCGCCCGCCTTCATGCGCCCTCCGCTCAGCACCTGGGACTTGATCACGGTCGGCGCCCCGATCTCCTCCGCGATCCGGCGCGCGTCGGCGGGGGTGGTGGCAAAGCCGTGCGCCGAGACCGGGATGCCGGCCTCTGCGACGATCTGACGGGATTCGTACTCGTAGAACCGCATGAGTGCGCGGAACCCTAAGCGGGCCGGGCCTCCGCGTGCGTCAGCTCACGCGACGGGGGCGGTGAGGAGCGCGCGCAGCGCGTCCGGCGCGGAGGGATGCAGCTCCCAGCCGTCGCCGTCGACGAGGCGCTCGAGGTCGGCCACGACGCGCGGCTCGCGCGCCGCGACGTGCACCGCGCAGCCGTCGGCGGCCAGCCGGCTCCACTCGCGCGCGACCCGCACGAGCGCGAACGCCTCGTAGCGCCGCAGGAGGCCGAGGTCGAACACCAGGTCGTGGCAGCCGTCCTCGATCGCCGCCCACACCGCGTCCTCGAGCGCGGGCAGGTCGACGTGCCGCAGGTCGGTGCCGACGTCGATCACGCACGTCCGCTCCCCCAGCCGGTGGGCGCTCAGCTCGAGCGTCGGCGTGACGGCGAACGGATCCAGCGACCTCAGGATGCCCATGCCTCAGCAGTTGCCCGCCCGCTCCGCCCGGCTAACCTGCCGGCCGGGCTACCCTCAGCCGTTGTGGGATCCCGCCTCGCCCTGATCGCGCTGCCGCTTGGGTTCCTCGCGGCCGCGCCGGCGGCCGTCCCTGCCGCCGAGGTGTCGCTGGAGGTCACGCCCGCGGCCGGCGTGCGCCTGGGCAACCCCACCGACATGTCCGGCCGCGTCACCGAGGGTGGCGTCCCGCTGGCCGGCCGGGTCGTCGGGCTGGAGCTGCGCCGGCACCCCTTCCGCGGCCGCTGGACGCCCCGGGCGACCGCGCGCACGCGGGCGAGCGGGCGCTTCGCCTTCTCACCGCGGCTCACCCGCAACCACCAGGTGCGCGTCCGGCTGGAGGCCGACGGCGCCGACAGCCAGTACCTCCCGGCGCCGCTCGACGTGCTCAGCCCGCAACGCAACGCCTACGTGCTGCCCGCGTTCACCCTCCGCTTCAGCCAGCGCGGCCGGCGCGCGATCCGGATAGTCCAGACCTACACGGTCCCGCGCGTCGTGAAGCTCACGGCACCGACGCGGTTCTACGTCGGCCCGTGCAAGCCCGACCGGCGGGAGCGCTGCACCGCCCGGCGCGCGCCGCTGCGGGCGATCGCGGAGACCCGCCGCGTGCGCCGCGGCCGCTACGAGGCGCGCGCCACCGTCCGCATCCCGGCCGCCTACGACGGCCGCTTCCGCTACGTCAGCTGCTTCGGCTACTCGGACGGCTCGGGCATGGGCGACCCGGGCTTGCGCTGCCCGCGCAAGTCGATCCGGCTCTAGAGACCGTACGCCGCCTTGAGCTCCGGGTCCCTCGCGGCCAGCATCTCGGCGAGGCCGACCATGACCTTGCACTGCTTCCAGGTCGCGTCGTCCTGCATCTTGCCGTCGAGCATGTGCACGCCGCGGCCGTCCGGGATCGCCTCGAGCACCCGGCGCGCGAAGCGGACCTCGTCCGGGTCGGGGGAGAAGACGCGCTTGGCGATCTCGATCTGGCGCGGATGCAGCGACCAAGCGCCGACGCAGCCCATCAGGAAGGCGGCGCGGAACTGCGCCTCGCACCCCTCGGCGTCGGCGATGTCGCCGAACGGGCCATAGAAGGGGAGGATGCCGGCGGCGGCGCACGCGTCGACCATGCGCCCGAGCGAGTAGTGCCAGAGGTCCTGCTGGGCGGTTGCCCGCGGCGCACCGTCAGAACCCGGATCCGCGAGCACCAGGTAGCCCGGATGGCCGCCCCCGACGCGCGTCGTCTTCATGCGCCGCGAGGCCGCGAGGTCGGCCGGGCCGAGGCTCATGCCCTGCATGCGCGGCGAGGCCGTGGCGATCTCCTCGACGTTCGTCACCCCGAGCGCCGTCTCGAGGATGGCGTGCACGAGGATCGGCTTGGCGAGCGCGTGGCGGGCCTCGAGCTGGGCGAGCAGGCGGTCGACGTAGTGGATGTCCCAGGCGCCCTCGACCTTGGGCACCATGATCACGTCGAGGCGGTCGCCGATCGCGCCCACCAGCGTCGTCAGGTCGTCGAGCGCCCACGGCGAGTCGAGCGAGTTCACGCGCGTCCACAGCGCGGTGCCGCCCAGGTCGACCTTCCGCCCGATCCGCACCAGCCCGTCGCGGGCCGGCTCCTTGCGATCGACGGCGACGGCGTCCTCGAGGTTCCCGAGCAGGATGTCGGTGCCCGCCGCGATCTCGGGCAGCTTCGCCGCCATCTTCTCGTTCGACGGGTCGAAGAAGTGGATCATCCGCGAGGGCGTGACCGGGATCTCGAGCACGGGGTCGGGGGCGCCGACGGCGAGCGGCTTGGCGAAGTCACGGAGGTTGCGCATGGCTCGCAACCTAGCCGGGCGGCCACGTCGCGCGGCGCACCTCGCTGCGTATACGCAGCGCTACCGCACGGTGACAGGGGTGCCGACCGGCATCAGCCGGCCCAGCGCGCGCATGTCCGGGTTACGCAGCCGGATGCAGCCATGCGAGACGCGGCCCGGCAGCCGCTCGGGCCGGTCGGTGCCATGGATGCCGACATAGCCTCCCCCCGGCCAGTCGGTGAGCGTCGCCGAGCGCGCGCTGGTGCCGAACGCGAGCGGCCCGTACGTCGGGCTGGCGTAGCGGCGCAGCTCGTTGCGGACGTAGAACTCGCCTCGCGGCGTCGGGTTGCGGGCGGTGCCGATCCCGATCCGCGCCTTGAACACGGCGCGCCCGTCACGCAGCAGGGTCGCGACGGTGCGCTCGAGATCGACGACGAGCCGAGTGTTGACGACCTCATAGCCGCCGAGCGCCACGCGTGGGATCCAGCCCGTGGTCCCGTTGGGCAGGACCGGCAGCCGCGCCCGCACCCACGGCGCGCCGTCCGCGCCGTCCCGGTGCTCGAGCGCGAGCACGATGTTCGTGGTGCCCTCCGGCGTCCGGGTCGCGAGCCGGGCGACGGCCGGCGCGGCGAGGTCGGGCCGGGCGCGGGCGGAGACCCGCCGGCGCACCGGTGTCCAGCGGGCCTCGTGGCGGCCGTCGCCGAGCGGCACGGGGGCGCCGATGCGCAGGGCGGGTGCCGGCGCCCGCGGCCGCCGCGTGATCTCCGGCCCGCGCTCGGGCGGTCGGTCGGCGCCGCCGCCGCAGCCGCCGGCCAGCACCGCCAAGGCCGTCACGGCCGCCGGCACGGTCCTGCGGCTCAGCCCGTGTAGCGCGGGGATCGCCGGCTCCGGGTCGTCGCGATGAAGTTGGTGGCCCGCACCGCGCGGAGCACCTCCGTCCTGCCCGCCGGCTCGTCGAACGCCTCGAGCACCGGGCTCACGCCGGCGAGCCGGCGGATCCAGGCCGCGTGCCGCGCCTCGACCGCGTGGATGGCCAGCGCGGAGGCGAGGTACGCCCGCGACCGGATGCGGGGGGCCTGCGCCTTGTAGGCGGCGACGGCGAGATCCTCGAAACCAACCGCCGTGCGCCGGAAGCGCTCGGGGCTCTCGGTCGCGCCCCCGAAATCGAACCGCGGACGGGCAACGGCGCGCCGGCCGAGCGCGTCGCGAAAGGCCCGCACGTGTGCGCGCTCGTGCGCGCCGACGATCCGCGACTGGCGCTCCAGCGGACCGTTGAGGTTGCCGATGCGCTCCACCTCCGTGTAGAAGGCCGCCTGCAGGTATTCCAGGACGAGCGCGAAGTTGAGGATCGCGACGTCGCGCGTGCGCGCCTCCGCGCTCGTGGGACGCGCGAAGAGCGCCACCAGCGCGCCGCTGCCGACCACCGCCGTGCGGAGGAAGTCGGCACGCGACTGGTCGTGCAGCGCAGCGACCGCGTCGACGAGCGCGCCGTCCGTGTCGAGCCGGTCGAACCGCAGCTCGGTCATCGGATGAACCCGGTGTCGCGCAACTCGGCCTGCACCTGCTCGGTGGACAGGGCCGGCTCGGCGGCGTCCGGCGCCGGATCGACGCCCGCGAGGTCGCGGATCCATGCCGCGTGCCGAGCCTCGACGGACACGATCCTGGCCGCCACCCGCAGCGCTGCATCGGTGAGGTTGGGCGCCTGGGCGTTGTAGGCGCGGACGCCGATGTCCTCGATCCGGCGGCCGGCCTCGAAGAACGCGGCGGGATCGGTGGTCGCCCGGCCGAAGTCGAAGCGGGGCGGTCGCGGCGCCCGGCCAAGCCGCCGCTCGATGAACCTCACGTGCGCGCGCTCGTGATCGCCCACGACGCGGGCGAGCTCGCGCGGCTCGCCGACGATCCGGCCGTTGTCGAACGCCTCTCCGTAGAACGCCGCCTGGAGGCGCTCGACCTGGAGCACGAACGTCAGGATCTCGGCGTCGCGCTCGGCCGACGGTGCCGAACCGGCGCGCTCCGGCCGGCTCGCGAGCACCACGCCCGCCGCCGCGAGCCCGCCCCCGAGCGTGGCGCCGCGCAGGAAGCTCGCGCGGGAGCGACGCGCGTTCACGGTTGTCGAAGTCGCGGACATGCAGCGTTCCTTTCGTGTGCGGAGGAATCAGGCATTGCCGTTGCCGGGGCGGGAGTGGGCCCTCTGTCGCGGTCGCCGGTATCCGGCGGCGGCCTGGACGCTCGAGGGGCGCCAGAGGGCGCCGCCCCGCAGCGTCGGCACCCCTTCGCGGTTGAGCGTGTCGGCGATCCCCTGCAGCGTTGCGCCGTTCTCGCGCATGGCTTGGATCCGCTCGCGCAGCTGGGGGTGGTCGGTGACGGCCGGGCGGCTGATCGGGCGGCCCTGGGCGCGTACCGCCGCGAGCCCGCTGCGCGTGCCGGCCGCGATCCGATCGCGTTCGGAGTCGGCGATCCCGGCGAGCACGCCGGCGAGCTTGCTGCCGGCGTCGGTCGACGTGTCGATCCCGTCCTCGAGCGCGACGAGCGTCGCGTCGTGCGAGTCGAGGCGCCGCAGGATGCCGCCGAGCTCGACGGCCGATCGCCCGAGGCGGTCGAGCCGGCTGACGACCAGGTGCGTCACCGAGTCACCGTCGATGCGCTCGATCGCCTCCTCGAGTGAGGGTCGCTGGCGGCCGTTCGCGAGGGCGCGCGGGTCGTCGCACAGCACCGCGGCGAGCCGCCAGCCCCCGCGCGCGCACGCCTCGCGGATCAGCGCCTCCTGCTCCACGAGGCCGGGGACGGCAAGCTCCCGCTCGGCGGCGGTAAGGCTGATGTAGCCGACGACGGAGGAGATCTCGACGGGCGTGTGGCCGTTTGACGGTGCCTGCGTGCGCGGCTCTTGAGCCGCCGCGGGCACGGCCCGGGCGGTGCCGCGCCGAATCGTGACGCGCACGCCCAGAGCCAGGATCATCAGCGAGCCGATGACGACAGGAACGATCGGAAGCCCAGAGGAGTCCGCCTGCGCGGGGCGCTCCGGAATGCGGTCGTCGTCGACGGGAGCCGGCGCGGGCGCCGGCGGCGGCTCGACCCGATCCGCGCGCTCGAGCGGGAACGCCTTCCAGAGGCGCTCGGGGTCGGTGCCGGCCTGCGCGTGCGCACGGGCGGGGGTGACGGCCGAGCCGCCGAGCAAGGCGAGCGCCGCGACCGCTGCGACCGCCCAGGCCGGAGGCGGCGAGTCTGACCCGCGCGATCGCACGGACCGCCGGCGTTCGCGTGCTCCCTGGTTGCATGATCGGTGCGTCATTCCCCCGTCTCCCCCCGAATGCAAAGCAGAAGTGCCACGCCACATTGGTAGGCCGCAGATTTGACGTGCTGCTGAACCGTCGCCGAAGCGCTGAGAACTGGGCGATTGCGCATCTGGCACGGTTGCGTACGCCCGAAACGTCCGCAAATTGCGGACGTCTTGCCTGGACGCACCCCCTCGATCGCCACTCAGGCGACGCAACCATGCGTCCGAATGCACCGGGTTCGCCGACTTGTGAGGACCGCTTCGAGGCTCGCGGGGCTCGTCGCAGCGACGGTCGTCGGACTGATGGCCGGCGCCGGCTCGGCCGGGGCCGGCGAGCCGCTCCCTGCGGAGGGGATCGCCGTGACGGCCGGCGACACCACCGTCAGCGTCGGCAAGCAGGGCGTGCGCGTCGAGGCCGGGCCGGCGCTTCACGTCACTGCGGGGCCGGACGGCGTCTCGGTTGGCAGCGACGATCTCGCCGTGGCGGTCGACGCGGGCGGAGTCGCCGTGGCCGTGCCGAGCGATGCCGGCGCGGGACCGCTCACCGTCGAGCCGGACGGGGGCGCGCCCGCTCCGCCCGAAGCGTCCATCCCAGGCCCGAGCACGACCGCTCCCGGCCCGAGCACGACCGCTCCGCCCCAGGCGCCCACCGATCCGGCCACCGGCCCGGTCGAGCCGTCGCAGTCGCCGGTCGAGGAGAGCGGTGGCGCTCGATCGGTCCCCGCCGAGTCCGGTGACGTGACGCCGGACCGTCCGGCGCCGGCACGCGGCGGTCTGCCGGCGGGCGTCGTCGAGATGCCCGACGCGCCCGCCGCGCGCGAGCGCGTCGCCCCGGCGGCTGCCGGACGTCGGGTGGCACGCGTGGCGCAGCGATTCGCCGTGCCGGCGCCGGCGCGGGCGACGACTTCCGTCGTCTCCGAGCGCGCCCGTGCGGTTCCGACCGCGGTCCGCCGCGCCGAGCCGGCGCACAAGCCTTCGGCCTCGCGCGCCGGGACGCCCGCGCCGACGCGCGGCGCCGGGCTGCCTCTCTCGCCCCGCTCGGGCACCGGCCCGTCGGCGTCCGCCTCGGGGGCGGCCGCCGGCGCGGCGGCGGCCGGCGCGGTGGCGGCGCTGGTCATCCTCTTGTCGCTGGTGGTCTACGGCGCGAACGGGCCCCTGCACCCGTTCCTCGCCCGCCGGCTGCCGCTCGTGGTCCTGCTCCCGCTGGAGCGCCCCGGCTAGCCACCGGGCGATCGATACAGCGCGCACGGGACCCTGTGTCCCTTGCGTATACGCGGGGGTCGACCCCGCGGCAGGAACCACTTCGAGTACGAAAGGGAAATCATGAAACGAAACCTCATCGCGCTGCTCGCCAGCTCGGTGACGCTCGCACTCGCTGCCGCCGCACCGGCTTCAGCGGACCCGGGAGCCGATCAGTCGGCGAGCAACTCGGGCAATGCGAGCGCTTCCAACGGGAGCACGACGACCCAGTCCGGGTCCCAGACGCAGACCGGGGGCGGCGGCAGCTGCTCCGCCGGATGCGGCGGGTCGGGCCAGGCGCAGTTCCTCGGTCAGCTGGCGCTGACCGTGCAGGACGCCGAGGCGAACGCCGACGCGGATCAGAGCGCCGTCAATGCGAACGTTCCGGTGAACATCGGGGGCGGCGACGTGTCCGGCGGTTCGAGCTCGGCTTCGCAGGACGCCGACAACTCGGCCGACGCGGACGCG
>Ga0136615_10001390_pt1 | contig 11702 bp, 10 predicted proteins | sample AntDrymUQ2882206_2_FD_106647 | JGI IMG/M metagenome (GOLD analysis project Ga0136615, IMG submission 106647) | Polar desert sand microbial communities from Dry Valleys, Antarctica - metaG UQ288 (22.06) | ecosystem: Environmental > Terrestrial > Soil > Desert | place: Antarctica: Dry Valley...
GGACCGACGGTCGACCGCCTGGCCGACCTTGCACGCGACGGCCGAGCGCTCGAGTTCGCAATCGGAACCGGACGCGTGGCCGTCGACTTGGCCGAGCGCGGCGTACCCGTCACCGGCATCGAGCTGTCCGGTCCGATGATCGACCGCCTCCGCACCAAGGTCGACGAAGAGAGGATCCCGGTGGTCGTCGGCGACATGACCACGGCCCGCGCACCGGGCGAGTACACCCTGGTCTACCTCGTCTTCAACACGATCTCGAACCTGCTGACCCAGGCCGAACAGGTCGCTTGCTTTCGGAACGCGGCGGGTCACCTCAAACCGGGCGGCCGGTTCGTCATCGAGCTATGGGTGCCTGAGCTGCGCAAGCTCCCGCCGGGACAGCAAGCCACGGTCGGGCATTCCGAGCCGGGCTACATCGCATTGGACACCTACGACGTCCTGCACCAACACGTCGTCTCGCATCACTTCCATTTCGGTGACGGCAAGCAGGCACGGCTCTTCCGTAGCCCACACCGCTACATCTGGCCGGCCGAACTCGATTTGATGGCACAACTCTCCGGTTTCGAGCTGGAGAACAGACACGCGGACTGGGCGGGGACCGCGTTCACCGCGGAGTCACGTTCGCATGTGTCGGTGTACCGCCTGCCGGCCACGCCGTAGGCCGTCGAGCCATGGCCATCACCGAACCATCTCTCGAGACCATCCGCACGGCCGTTGACTCAAGCCGAGCGCCCTCCTGCCCACGGGCACCGGAAAGCGAGCTTGCGCACCCGGGCACCGCAGCGGGTCTTGGTGATTCCACCCTCATGCGACGCAGAACTCGTTGCCTTCTGGGTCGAGCATCACGACATGACCGAGGTGCTCGCCGTAGGACTCCTCGCGGACAGTCGTAGCCCCGGCGGTGACCAGCTCGGCTGGTGCGTCTGGCGAGGGCGGGTACCGCTGCTCAGAGTTACCGGTGACCGGACGGGAAGACCCAGCGGAAGGCGGAGACGCCGGGACGGCGGCACCAGCAATCAGCCGAGCAGCCGCATCGCGACACACCGACAGCCTCAAGCACCTTCCCGACGAGCGCCGCCAGCAGGTACAACCCGAGCGCAGTCTGAACTAGGCGTCTCATGGTGCCCACGGTATCGCTGTCCACACCCGTTCCGCCACTCAACCAGGACCTCGGAACACCGCAAGGACCCACCCGAGAATGACCAACAGCCGAACCCAGTCGAGGGTCCGGCCGTCCGCGATGTCTTGAGACATCACACTGTCGGGCTGACAGGATTTGAACCTGCGGCCTCGTCGTCCCGAACGACGCGCGCTACCAAGCTGCGCCACAGCCCGAGGGCGGAGCGAGTCTACCCGAGCCGTTCGGCGTCGGCAGCCTCGGTAGGAACGCCTCATGGGCTTCGTACCGTCAGTGTCACCAGCGTCGCTTCCGGATGACAGCAGAACCGGTACGGAGCGTACGGCGAGGTGCCGAGCCCGGCCGAGACATGCATCCAGGCAGACCTTCCGCCGGCCTCGTGGCGGTGAAGTCCTCGGGACCGCGCCGGCTCCAGGTCACAGTTGGTGACGACGGCGCCGTAGCCGGGGATGCGGAGCTGCCCGCCGTGCGTGTGACCGGCGAAGATCACGTCGTACCCGTCGCTCGCGTAGGCATCGAGGACACGCAGGTACGGCGCATGCGCCACGCCGATCCGCAGGTCCGCCGAGGCGTCTGCAGGACCCGCCACCTCCTCCAACCGGTCATAATGAAGGTGGGGGTCGTCGACGCCGGCGAAGGCGATCGACGTGCCGTGGATCGAGACCGTGTCGCGACGGTTGGTGAGGTCGATCCACCCAGCCTCGCCGAACGCGTCGCGTAGCGCGAGCCACGGCAAGGGTGGTCCGTGCAGTCGTTTTCCCACCCCCCGGGGCAGCAGGTACCGAGCTGGGTTCTTGAGCACCGGACCCCAGTAGTCGTTGGAACCGAAGACGAAGACGCCGGGCACGGATTGCAGTCCAGCGAGGGCCTGCATCACCGGAGGCACAGAGTCAGGATGGCTCAGGTTGTCGCCGGTGTTGATCACCAGGTCGGGCTTCAGCGCCGCCAGCTCGCTGAGCCAACGCCGCTTCCTGGACTGCGCCGGCGTGAGGTGGATGTCGGAGAGGTGCAGGACTCGCAGGTCACGGTGCCCCGGTGGGAGGCAGCCGATCGTCACCTGCCGGAGCCGAAACGCACGGACCTCATAACCTGCGCCGTAGGTCAGGCCTGCTGCGCCGACCGCACCGAGGCCGGCCGCGATCTTCACCAGTGAGTGCACCCTCCCAGGCTTTCACACGGAGCGGGAGGAGCCACCATCCGACGAGTCGCCGGTGCCCCGCTCGACGAGACCGTCACACTGGAGTCATGGCCGCAATGAAGGACCGACTCCGAGAAGAGCTGACCGCCTCGATGAAGGCGCGGGACGAGCTACGCTCATCCACCCTGCGGATGGTCCTCACGGCCATCACTAACGCCGAGGTGTCGGGGAAGCAGGCTCGTGAGCTCACTGACGAGGAGGTGATGGGCGTCCTCGCGAGCGAGCGAAAGAAGCGTCGGGAGGCCGCCACGGCCTTCGCTGGGGCCGACCGCCAGGAGCTTGCGGCCAAGGAGAGGGCCGAGGCTGCGATCATTGCGGAGTACTTGCCGGAGCCCTTGAGCGACGACGAGATCCGTGCGCTCGTGAGTACGACCATCGCGAGTCTTGGTGTCGCGGCTGACGGCATGCGCGCGATGGGCAGGGTAATGGGCACTCTCACGCCGCTCATCAAGGGCCGCGCTGACGGCGGGACCGTCTCGGCGGAGGTACGGCGCCAGCTCGGCTGAGGGGTCGCCGCTATGGGGTGCTTGCGGTTGGTGGCGTGCTGGTCGGCAGCGGTGAGGGCGTGCTGGTCGGCAGCGGTGAGGGCGTGCTGGTCGGCAGCGGTGACGACGTGAACGTCGGGAATGCTGGTGGGGTGAACGTCGGGAACGCTGGTGGGGTGAACGTCGGGAACGCCGGGGTGGAGGACGTCGGGAACGCCGGGGTGGTGGACGTCGGCGACGAGGGGGGCGGATAGCCGTTCGAGATGACGAGGAGCACCGGCTCGCCAGTTTCGCCTACGAGTGACGGCGCCGTGTATGCCACCGTGCCCTCAGGCGCCGACGAGTTCACCGAGTACCTGATCTGCGGGCGGAGTCCGAGCTCGGTGAGCTCGGCCGCGGCGACGTTCGGGTCTATCCCGTAGAAGGACGGGATCGGGACCTCCTGGCCCGGCACCTCGGTGCGGCTCGGCGGTATGAAGCTCCGATCGGGGAGCCAACGCTCAATCACCTCCAGGGCGTCGCCCCACAGCGGCCCCGCTGTACCCGCGCCTGACGCGTCCTTCAGCACCACCCCGGCCAGTGACTTGCCGACGAGCTTGGCGGGTTCGCCCTGGCGGTTGATGCCGGCGATCACGGCGGCGGCGGCGAGGTTGGGGGTGTAGCCGACGAACCACACGGCCTTGTTCTTGTTGGTGGTCCCGGTCTTGCCGGCGGACTCCTGTACGGGTGCGATGCGGGCCCCGAACCCGTCGGGCGGAAGCATGACACCCTTCAAGATGTCGTTAACCGCGTCGGCGTACGGACGTCTGAGAACCCGGCTGCACTGGGGTCCTGCGGTGGGGAGTACCTCACCGTTACGGTCGGTGATCTCGGTGATCGGAGTCGACGCGCAGTGCATCCCGCGTGCCGCGAACGTCGCATACGCCTCGGCCATCTCAAGAGGGCTGGCGTCCGCGACGCCAAGGGTGAACGACGGGACGATGAACTGCTTCGGCACGTCGACACCCATCGCGTTGGCGAGCTTCCACGGCTCACACAGCCCGGTGAGCTCCTCGAGCTGGATGTAGAACGTGTTCACGGAGTTCTGCGTCCCCGTGTAGAGGTCTGCGGTGGCCGCTCTCGACGTCGAGTTGCTGACCGGGTAAGGGATGGTCGAGGGGTAGGAACTTCCGTCGCAGACCGTGTAGTCACTCGGGTCTACGGTGATGGTGTCCGGCGTGGCGAACGTCTTGTTGAGCGGGATTCCCTGCTTGATCGCCGCCGCGAGCACGAACGCCTTGAAGGTGGAGCCGGGTTGGAACCCGGCGGCGCCTCCGTACTCCGTGGGGACGGTGTAGTTGACGAACGTCTCCCCCTGGCTCCTGCGGGGTCCCATGGTCTTCGACTGGGCCAACGCACGGACATAACCAGTGCCTGGCTCCACCATCGCGAGAGCCCCGACGACGCCGTCCCTGGGATAGACATGGGCGCCGACGGACCTGTCCGCTGCCCGCTGGAACCGCGGGTCGAACGTCGTACGGATGGTCAGGCCACCGCCGTAGACCGCACGGCGCCGCTCCTCCGCTGTGTCACCCAGGTCGGGGGAGTCGAGCAGGTACTTGAGCAGGTACTCGCAGAAGAACGGTGCGTCCGAGTTCACACAGCCGTTCGCGACCTTGGTCTCCTTGAGTTGGACCGGCCCCTTGGACGCCGTCTTCGCCTGGCTGTCGGCGATGATGTTGAGTTGGCGCATCGTGGCGATGACCGTGTCGCGACGATCGCGTGCCTCGCCAGGGCTGTTGGTGGGGTCGTAGCGGCTGGGGTTCTTGACAAGTCCCGCCAGCATCGCCGACTGTGCCAGAGTCAGCTCCTTGGCCGTCGTGGAGAAGTAGTGGTTTGCCGCCGACTGGATGCCGTAGGCGCCGTCACCGAAGTACGCGGTGTTGAGGTATTGCTCGAGTATCTCGTCCTTCGACAGGCGCTGCTCGACCCAGACGGCGTACCGGAGCTCGTCGAACTTGCGCGAGTAGCTCGGTGCCTGTGCCGCAGCGCGCTCCTTGGCCGTGCTGGCACTCTCGAGCAGGGTGAGCTTGACGAGCTGCTGGGTGATGGAGGAGCCGCCTTGAAGCGTGGCCGAGTTTGCCTGGTTGACCAGCAGGGCACGGAGCGTGCCCTCGATGTCGAGGGCACCGTGGGCGTAGAAGCGGGAGTCCTCGATCGCGACGATCGCCTGCTTCAGGCGAGGGGAGATGTCCTCGAGCGACACGTAGGTGCGGTTCTCGTCGTAGAAGACGGCAAGCCGGCTGCCGTCCGCCGCCAGCACCCGGGTACGTTCGTTGAGTGGCTGGAACCTCAGCTCTTTGGGGAAGTCCTGGATCGCCTCGGCGCTGTTCTCGGCGCCCTTACTGACCAGGGCCACCCACGGGAGGGCCAGCCCAGCGATCAGCACCCCAGAGAGCAGGCTCATCGCGACGATGACGACGATCTGGTGGACGAGGCCGCCCTCGTCGCGGGCTGGTCGAGCGATCCACACCATGCCCGCAAGGGTACGGGACGACTCTGGCGCGGCTCCGATCCTGGGTGCTGAGCACGATGTCAGTGCCGGGATCGCAGCCGAATCGACACGCATCGCCCCTCAACCACCCACAATGACGAGGAAAGATAGTCACGACTGACTAGACGAATTGACCTCTTCGGACCTGTCGGACCTGGTATGGCCTTCCGTAGCCTTCTGCTCGAAGGGTCCATCACGGAGTCCCTGGAAACGATCACGTTCTTCTCTCGGTAGGGGCACACATGACCTGGAACGAAAACTGGGCTGACGGCGCTTCGTGCAAGGCCGTCGGCACTGACGATCTGTTCGTGCGCGGCGCGGCGCAAAACCGTGCCAAGCAGATCTGTGGCAGGTGCACGGTGAAGACCGAATGCCTCTCCGAAGCGCTCGACAACAACATGGAGTGGGGTGTCTGGGGCGGCATGACGGAGCGCGAGCGTCGCGCCCTCCTGAAGCGCCGACCGAACGTGACGTCCTGGCGTGGTTTGCTCGAGGCAGCCCGCGAGCAGCACATGACTGTCGCGGCTGCCATCGTCGCCAGCTAGTACGACGCCGGCGGGTCAGGCAGCGACGAGCTCACCGACTTCGCGAAGTGACGGCAGGTTGTGGACATCTGACGCGAGCGCCTCGATCGTGGCAGTGGGCACCTTCGGATGCGCTGCCGCGAACCGGCGCCGTAGCGACTTCTCCCGCCCGATCTTGTCGAGACGCTCCGCGTGCAGCCGTAGCAGCGCGGCCGTCAAGGGGTCGTCCTCGCTCAGCCGCTCCGCGGCGGCTAGCGCCGTTTGTGCGGACAACCCCGGTGTCACCGTCGGAGCCACCCGGTTCAGCACCAGCCCAGCCAACGGCATCTGGTCCTCCCTCAGCCGCTCCACGAAGAACGCCGCCTCCCGCAACGCGTCACCGTCTGGCGAGGCAATGACGAGAAACGCTGTATGCGGGTCCTGGAGGAGCGAGTAGGTCTTCTCCGCACGCGCACGAAAGCTGCCGAACAAGGTGTCGAAGGCCGCCACGAACGTCTGGAGGTCGCGCAGCATCCGCCCGCCCAGCACCTTCGACAGCACACCGGTGACGACCGACATACCAGCTGAGACGAACCGCGCCGGGCCCCTCGCCGGGGCGAGCAGCAGCCGAATCAGCCGACCGTCGAGGAACGACGACAGCCGCTCCGGAGCATCGAGGAAGTCGAGGGCGGACCGGGAGGGCGGCGTGTCCACCACGATCAGGTCCCAGCGACCTGTGCGCAGCGCCTCGGCGTGCAGCTGTCCGAGCTTCTCCATCGCCATGTACTCCTGTGTCCCGGCGAACGAGCTCGACAGCGCCTGGTAGAACGGGTTGCTCAGGATCTGTGCCGACTTGGCCGGAGAGGCCTGGGACTCGACGACCTCGTCGAACGTCCGTTTCATGTCGAGCATCATCGCGTCGAGGCTGCCGCCGCGCGACTCGTCGACACCGTGCACCGGCTTGGGGTCGTTGTCGAGCTCGCTGAGACCCATGGATTGGGCCAGCCGGCGAGCTGGGTCGATGGTGAGCACCACCACCTTGCGTCCCTGCTCCGCCGCACGCAGGGCGAGAGACGCCGACATCGTCGTCTTGCCCACGCCGCCCGACCCGCAGCAGACGACGATGGTGATGCCCCGGTCGGCGATGAGCTCGTCGACATCCAGCGCGGGTACGTCGGACAGCCGTCCCCGCAGCGGCCCCACCCTCGCCTTATTGGAGCGTCCGGGTTGGCGTGCCGGGCGGCGGGCCGTCGTACGCGCCATCAGAACTGCTGACTCTCACGGAGCTCGTCCGCGAGCTCGTAGAGTCCGCCGAGATCGACCCCGTCGATCAGCGACGGCAGCTCCACGACAGCGGGCTGGATCCCTACGAGTCGCTGGCGCTGTCGAGCTTGCAGCCGCATCCGCTCAGCGTGCTGAGCACCGACGTTGACCAACCCGGCGACGACTGCCTCGTCGGCGCAGACCCCAGCCTCCTTGAGCGAGGCTGCGATGTGTGCCTCGTCGAGGTCACTCGCTGCGGTCTCGTCTATCAGGTCGCCAGGCACGTGCGTCTCTCCGACGGCGTTCACGATGACCGCGCCGAGGCGCAGCCGCAGCCGGGCAAGCTCGTCGAGAGCATCGAGGGTCTCCTGCACCGGCATCTCCTCCAGTGACGTGACGACATGGACCCGCGTCTGGGCGGAGGTCAGCAGCTGCATGATCGAGGTGGCCTGGCGCCGGATCGGCCCGACCTTCGCGATGCCGGCCACCTCGGTGTTGACGTTGAGGAAGCGCCCGAGGCGACCCGTCGGGGGTGCGTCGAGGACCACAGCGTCGTACGTCGGCCGTCCGTCCTCGGATCGCCGCGTCGCCTCGTAGACCTTGCCGATCAGCAGCACGTCACGCACCCCAGGCGCGACGGTGGTGGCGAAGTCGATGACGCCGAAACGGTCGAGCACCCTGCCGGCCCGGCCGAGATGGTAGAACATCTCGAGGTACTCGAGCAGCGCCGCCTCGGTGTCGATGGCCAGCGCGCACACGTTGCCCCCACCTGACCCGACCGCGATGCTGCGTTCTTCGTACGGCAGCGGTGCGACGTCGAAGAGCGAGGCGATCCCCTGTCGCCCCTCGATCTCGCAGAGCAGCACCCTCTTGCCATCGGAGGCGAGGGCGAGCGCCAACGCTGCCGCGACCGTCGTCTTGCCGGTGCCACCCTTGCCGGACACGATGTGCAGGCGCACGGGACTCCGAGTGCGGGTGTCGGACATCATTGGCCCGAGCCTAGTCGCACCGCTGAGGGGTCGGGTCTGCCGCGGCTGAGGGGTGGGTCTGCCGCGGCTGAGGGGGTCGGCACGGGGGATCCGGGCGGCAGCGGGGCGTGGGGCCCGAGGAGGCATGGAGTAGGTTTCGAAGCGGTTCCAGCTGTGCTGCAGCCATGCTGCGGATCGACGACCGACGGCGTGCCGTTGCTCGACGACGTGTGAGTGTGCCTGGACCAGCTCGACAAGACGAGGGAGTGCTGGTGGACAAGGTCGTCGCGAGTGCCGCGGAGGCGGTGGCCGATATCGGCAACGGGGCGTCATTGGCCGTCGGGGGTTTCGGGCTGTGTGGGATCCCGAGCGTGCTGATCCAGGCACTGCTGGACGCCGGTGTCACCGACCTCGATGCGGTTTCCAACAACTGTGGCGTCGACGACTGGGGCCTCGGGCTGCTCCTGCGTGACAGGCGCATCCGCCGGATGGTGTCGTCATACGTCGGGGAGAACAAGGAGTTCGAGCGCCAGTACCTTCATGGCGAGCTCGAGGTCGAGCTGACGCCGCAGGGCACGCTCGCCGAGCGGCTCCGGGCAGGCGGAGCAGGTATCCCCGCCTTCTACACCGCGACCGGCGTCGGAACGCAGGTCGCCGACGGCGGTCTGCCGTGGAGGTATGACGACGCCGGCAACGTGGTGACCGCGAGCCCCGCCAAGGAGACGCGTGCGTTCGACACCGCCGAGGGCCCCCGCGACTTCGTCCTCGAGAGCGCCATCGTCTGCGACTTCGGCCTGGTCCGCGCATGGCGGGGCGACCGGCACGGCAACGTCGTGTTCCGCGACTCGGCTCGTAACTTCAATCCACTGTGTGCCATGGCCGGGCGCGTCTCGATCGCCGAGGTCGAGGAGCTCGTGGAGCCCGGCGAGCTCCCCCCCGGCGACGTGCACCTGCCCGGTGTCTACGTGCAGCGCGTCGTCGCCCTGACTCCTGAACAGGCGATCGAGAAACGGATCGAGAAGCGGACCGTCCGCGCCCGGGAAGGGCAGAGCTGATGGCGTGGACTCGCGAGCAGATGGCGGCGCGGGCGGCGTCGGAGCTGGAGGACGGTGCGTACGTCAACCTCGGCATCGGCCTGCCGACCCTCGTCCCGAACTACGTCCCCGACGACGTCGAGATCGTGCTCCAGGCGGAGAACGGCATCCTCGGCGTCGGCGCCTACCCGCTCGACGGTGACGAGCACCCCGACCTGATCAATGCCGGCAAGGAGACGGTGACCCTGCGGCCAGGAGCGTCGTTCTTCGACTCGGCGACGTCCTTCGGGATGATCCGCGGCGGCAAGATCGACGCGGCCATCCTCGGCGCCATGCAGGTGTCGGCCAGGGGCGACATCGCCAACTGGATGATCCCCGGCAAGATGGTCAAGGGGATGGGCGGCGCGATGGATCTCGTCCACGGCGCCAAGCGCGTCATCGTGTTGATGGAGCACGTCGCCCGTGACGGCTCCTACAAGATCGTCAACGAGTGCTCACTTCCCTACACCGGCCTCGGCGTCGTCCAGCGCATCATCACCGATCTCGCCGTCATCGACGTGACCGTCGACGGTCTGCAGCTCGTTGAGCTTGCCCCGGACGTCACCGAGGACGACGTACGAGCGAAGACCGAGCCTCCCCTCGCCGACTTGTCAGACCGTCGTTGACCTATAGCTCGACGTCGTTCTGACAAGTCGGGGCGTTCTTGTAACGGCAGCGCCGGTCGGGGCGTCTAATGGGGTGAGCCTGTGAAAAAGGGGGCGCCACGTGCTAGAGGCCAGGATGGCTGACGATTCGGCCTATACGAAGTTCGCCTCCGCTGTCGCACCGCGGCTGTTCCGCTCGGCGCTCCTCATGTGTGGGGACTGGCATCTCGCCGAGGATCTGGTTCAGACGACGCTTGGCAAGCTGTACGTCGCATGGCGCAAGGTGCAACGGGCGGACTCGGCTGAGGCGTACGCGCGGGGGACGTTGACGAAGACGTTCCTGTCCCATCGGCGCGTACGCCGCAACGCCGAGCTGCCGACTGTCGACCTCGGGGCCGACAGGGCGGCACCCATGACCCCCGACCGGCTTGAGCTCTTCGAGGCGCTTCGCACCCTCGACCCGGTGGACCGCGCGGTCGTCGTACTCCGCTACTGGGAGGACCGCACCGTGGCCGACACGGCTGGGGCGGTCGGCCTGAGCGAGGGCGCGGTGCGCACCCGCGCCTCGCGCGCACTTGCTCGGCTCCGCGCGGAGCTCACCGACTCGACACCGGCCACGCCATGACCGGCCACACCGACCCCGCTGGAGGGAGGAACCCCATGGACTTCGACGAGACCATGCTCAAGGAGCGCTTCGAGACGGCGGTGGGAGGTATCTCCCCGGACGTGGCTCGGCTCGTCGGCGCTGGGTCGGATCTCGGCGCCGGGATGCGTCGACGTCGACGTTCTCAAGGTATCGGCGCGGCCGTGGCATCAGTGGCGGCCGTCGCCGCCATCGCGTACGTCGGAATCGGCCAGGGTCTCTTCGACTCCGACTCCACGGGCCCCGCCGACGGGTCGGTATCGCAGGCTCCGACCGTGCCCTCCACTCCACGCAGCCTCGTCGCCGTGGCACTGGAACACCTGCCGGACGACGAGCTTGTCGGTGCGGGCACGGGGGGAGGCACCCCGGTGCCATCGGCGGTGTTCGTCTCTCTTGGCCTGGACACCGACCGGGGAAAGGTGCAGCTCGACCTGATCGCGACGACGCAGGTGAAGGCGTGGGATAGCCAGCCGGGCTGCGCGCCGGGCACTCCGGATGGCAAAGTCCTCGACTGTCAGAAGGCGACGCTGCCTGACGGAGGGAAGCTGGTCATCACGGTCGAGAAGTATGACGCAGGCGGGTCGACGGGTTACGTGGTCTACTCCGGCGTCCGTCGGGCCGACCAGGTCGTCGGTGTGATCGAGCACTTGCCAGGCACGTCGTTCGCGCCTCGGGACGACACCGCCCCGCTTACCGAGTGGGACCTGCCGGTCAGCGTCGTGACGCTGCGACAGATCGTCACAGACCCTCGATTCGGCGTCATCACAAGTCCGGAGATGATCGCCGCAGGCGAGGCGCTCGAAAAGTTCGATGAGGATGGTCTGGTCGGGTCGTCCAGCTCAAGCTCGGGCACCTCAGCGGAGTCGTCGGTCTCGGTCGAGACGGTCGCACCCGGCCAGGAACCGCTGCCCGAGACTCCGTCCGCCGGCGAAGCCCCGACCGCCGCCACGAAGCGCCCGGGTGAGACCGACTCCGGCACCGGACAGACCGACGCGTCCGCGGGTCCATGAGCACTCGATCGATGCCTTGCCACAAGTCAGGGTGTGGTTGACAACTCTTACGCTGCTGAGGTCCTGACGAGTCGATGGGTCAGGTGCGGAGGGCGGGGAGGACAACGTCACGGCAGGCTTGCGAGAGCTCGCAAGGCGCTGGTGTGGCCGCCTTGCTCTGCGGCGTAGCTGGTGCTCGAGGGTTGGCTTACCGCGATGAGGGACCTTCGCGTGGTCCAGGGCGGGCAGGCTTGCAGGTGCCAGGCCGCTTCATGCGCTGAGCTGGTCAGCTGTTTCCGCCGCC
>Ga0136615_10001391_pt1 | contig 11695 bp, 8 predicted proteins | sample AntDrymUQ2882206_2_FD_106647 | JGI IMG/M metagenome (GOLD analysis project Ga0136615, IMG submission 106647) | Polar desert sand microbial communities from Dry Valleys, Antarctica - metaG UQ288 (22.06) | ecosystem: Environmental > Terrestrial > Soil > Desert | place: Antarctica: Dry Valley...
ACTTTTGCGCATGAGGGCGCGTCGGTTCGTACGAGAAATTGAACATGTTCGAAATGCCGCCTAGCCTCCTTGAACATGTTCATTCAATCTTCTATGCTGTCCGATAGGCCCCTTCAGCAAAGCACAGTTCAACGCAGTGACCGAGTCTTCAGCACCCACAGATCTGAACTATACAATTCTGGAATTGATCACATCTCGCACGAGCGCTCCTTCGCGGCTTCGGGTTCGGTCACCGTGCCGTCACTGTCCACAAAAAAACGCGCGCGCACACCCTCGTCTGGGAGCCGGACGAGATGATCCATCTCGGCCACCAGGCGTTGCCGCAGGGCCACCACCGAGGCCGTGAAACCTGGCCCGAGCCGGTCGGCTACCCGACCGCTCCAGTTGTCCAGCTGCCCAATCGTGAACTGCGGCCGTTTCCTGGTCCTGATGGCGTCCCGGACCAACCCGAAATGGGTCTCCTCCAGCAGCCGCCAGGCCCGGTCGTCCGACGGCATCCGCTCGACCAGTTCGTGTACCGGCCGGATCAGGTCGTCGCGGTGCCCGAGCCGCCAGCCGAGCTCGACCCACTGCTCGACGCAGTACAGGTACCCTGTCGCGTGCACCGCCTGCTTCGCCGCCTTACCGACTATATGCCTGCCCTGGGCAAGCTCGCCGGTCAGCCTGCACAGCCCCGCGAGGTGGCGAGCGGGACCGGTGGCACCAGGCAGGATTCGCAGCCACTTCCTCAGGGTAAGTTTCGCGGCTCCGATATCGGGATGGCTGGGTTCGAGGTCGCCAGCGAAGGCGGCGGCGAGGGTGGCCTTCGTGCGCGGGTCGTACAGATACTGCGGGTCGTCGAGAAACTCGCTGTCCTCGGCGGGAATCGGGCTGTTCACCCAGGCGGTCAGGATGGACCGGTAGCGTGCAGCCAGCGTGGCGCCGTCCTGCCTGGCCGCCTCCGCCAGGATCCGCCGCGAAGCGATCAACCGGGCGTGCTCAGCCAGTCCGTTGCGCACGGCGAGATCTCGCTCCGGGTCGGATAGGTTCATCGACAGCGCGGTCCGGTAGGTCAGCGGGTCGTCGGCGTCCAGCCGCATCGTGTCCACCAAGGCGAGGTTGGTGATCACGTCCACCGCGGAGCCGCCGAGCGCCCAGGTCCGATCGGTCGACAGGGCGTGGTGAATCCGCTGCTTGAACCGGATCGCCTGCTCGACCGCCTCGATGTGGCGCTGCTTCTCGTGCTCGACATCGGTCGCCGCACGCTCGGCCCTGGCGACCAAGTCCGCGAAGCGGGTGGCGACCCGATCCGGGAGCAACGCGAGGTCCTCGGGGCACAGGCCGGCCGCTAGCGCTAGCGAAGGACTGCGGTAGGAGACGAGGCGGTTCAGTGTTTGCAGTCTCAGGTGGACGATCGCGGCCTCGACGGCGGCGCGGCCTGCCAGGAAGACCAGGACACCGGATAGGTCCTCGTCCTTCGACTCATCACGTAAGCCGGCCGGCAGGTAGGATATGGCGATGACCCCGTGGGTTCGTTCACGCTCAGTGGCTCGTAGCCGCGGATCTCCTTCGGTGACATCGATGAGGTAGAGACCTTCGAGGTAGCGTCGCCATGCCTCGGTGGCTTGGCTCTCCGCGTCGGTGCAGGTGTGCGCGACAGCCAGATTTCGCAACACGGCCAGGTCCAGCCCGTTGGTGGCGAGCATGTTGTGCCAGATCTCGCAGGCCTCTGTGGTCCGGCCCATCCGGTACAGCGTCTCGGCTCGCTTACCGTGCACCAGATTCCGGAGTGCGGTCACGGCCGTCGAGCTAGGGTAGGCGGCGATAGTCGGCTCGGCGGCGGCAAAGTTCTCGTCCACGGCACGATGTGCCCGGTCGATGGCGTCCGCGACATCCGTTGAGACTACTGGGGTTTCGACCGGGTCCGGTCCGTCGGAGTGGCCGTTCTCGAGCGAGGCGAGCACAGCCGTCGCCTGCGGCGACACACCTTCCGCTAGGCCCGGCTCTACCTCGGCCGCGCCGACGATCTTGTCGATCCTGGCCAGCAGCCGCCGGATCTTGCCGGGGTGGGTCAGCTCGGCCAGCGCGACTTTCGCGGTATCCGCCCGATCGTGGAAGTCCTCCCCCAGTTCGCCGACGCTCAGGTGGCCGAGCCCGCCGAGTAGGTGCTGGGCGTCCTCGTAACCGGCGGTTGCCGTCGTGGTGAGCCGGTTGAGTGCCACCGACATCGCTGCATGATCGGCCACGACGACGCCGAGCGCACCGGGGGTGTCGGCGCTTCCGGCCGCGGACTTGAGCGGGCCGCCGACGAACGTGGCCATCGCCTCTCGGGCCTCGTCGAGACCGGCAAGCGTCACTTCTATGCCAGCAAGGCGGGCGAGCGATTCGTCTACCCCGAGCCGTTGCTGGGCGGGCTCGCCACCGGGCGGCCCGACCGGTGTCGGCGGTTGCCGCAGCCGCTTGATCGCGGCGTTCAGGGCCGCGACGAGATCGGCCGCAGCACCGGGCCGGACCTCCCCAGCCAGGAAAGACCGTGCCGCGGCGAAAACGCCCAGTTCGGGGAAGGTCATGGAACGCCACAGCAACCTACGCTGATGAATCAGCACGACGAGGATCTCGGGCAGCTCACGTCGCCGCAAGCAGTCCGCGAGCAGCGCGGGCAGCTCACGCTCCCCGACTTCGAACAACCGGCACGTGCGGGAGAGCACGCCCAACGCGACCGGATCGGTCGGCGGCAGTCCCCCGGCCAGCTCACGGATGGTTTCCACGGGATAGCCGCAGACCAGCCATTCGATCGCGAGAACCACGAAGGCCCCGACCCCGCCCTCACGCACCCCGGCGAGATCACGCACCTCGGCCAGCACGGGTAGCAGATTGTCCCTGGTCCGGGCGCTGACGTCGAGCAGGAGACCGGCCTGCAGCTCGAGGTCGTGCATCCCCGACCACCGGCAGGCCCGCGAACCATCCACAGTGGACCTAATCGACGCCGACAACGCCCGCGCCCACTCGCGATATGCCCCTGGGGTGCGCTCGGGATCGCCATGCTCCTGCCGATCCTTCGCGCGGTACAGCAAGGCGAGATGGGTCTTGATCCGATGACTGTCCGGGCACAGCTGCACCGCGACGGTCAACCACGCCTCGGCCTCAGCCAACCTGCCACAAGCGAGCGCGATCCGGCCCAGGTGATAAGCGTAACGAGGGTTGAGACCGTCGACCTGATGGGCCCGATGCAGCAGGGTGACGGCCTCCGCCGCAGAGGTTCGCTGGTGCACCGCGAGCCGGAACATCGATTCGGTCATGGCGCCGAGCTCGTCGACATGGAGCCCATCGCCGCTGTTGTACCGGGCCCACAACGATTCGGCACACCGCCGCAACGTCGGGATCCGGTTCTCCAGCTCGGTCGCCATCAGGTTCGCGCCGCGCGGGCAAGCAGCTCTCGCAGCGGCATGACCGTGACTCCCCGCTGCTCACTAGTGAACGCCACTCCGCGGCCATCCGGTGACACCGCCAGGGGACCGGACGGATTCACGAACACGACGCGTTCACCCAGCATCAGCGCGTGAGAGCCATCCGGATGGGCGGAAACAAGCACGGTGCCCGACACGTCTCCGCCGATCGGCCGGGATCCGCCCGGCGGGCGGAACTCGGCCCGGACGGCGAGCTGCGAGTCGAACCGCACGCCGTGGCCGTCCCCGTCGAAGACGGCCGCCAGATCGCTTTCCACCAGCGCTCCGGTCGCTGCGGTCACCGGCAGCTCGAGCGAAAGCAGCCGGCCGGACTCGAAGTCCAGCCGATGCACCTTTCTCGCACCAATGGCGATGACACAGTCCGCACAAGTCCAGAGATCCCAGAGCACGTGCTCCAGCCGATGGGACGGCAAGTCGAGGCGTTTCCCGGCCGAGGTGTACCAGGTCACAATGCCGTCGAGGTCGGCGACCAGCAGCCGCCCATCGGCGACTGCCATGGCCTGCACGCCCGCCTCGTGCTCGAAAACCCGTTCCGGCACAGGGGAATCCACGTCCAGTGCCCACACCGTGCCGTTCCACATCCCCACGTACAGCCTGCCGTCTACGGGGCACAGCGCCCCGGGCACCGCAAGTCCCGTGCCAAGCTTGTAGGCTTGGGACGCCCCGGTGGTGTCCACCACCGCGACCCGCCCGGACCAGCCGGCCACCGCCGCGTGCTCCTCCCACCGCGCCCACAGCCGTGGCACGTCGTCCAACGGCGCCCCGGCAAGCCGCTCGCCACGCACCGGAGACACGTTGAGGTTCCCGGCCTCAAACGCCGCGAGAGACTGGGAATCGGCCAGGAAGAACAGGATCCGGTCACCGTCCGGTACCAGCGACCGCAGCGCGGAGATCGGCTCGTCCGACACCGGTCCCCGGACCGAGAAGGGCTCACCTCGCACAGGTTCACAGCCAGGGCACTCGGCTCTCAGCCGGACTTCCGAAGCGGGCGCGGCGAACGAGAGATCGCGGAATGTCGCAGTGCCACCCTCGCTGATCGCGGTGAGAGTGCCACGGAGCTCGGGCTGCGCTGGATCGGCATACAGGGTCACTTGTTCCTCGATGGGCAACGGCTCGCCAGCGTGCCCGTCCACCAGCTCTACCCGCTGCTCGGGCAGCGTGTGGTTCACCGTGACGTCTTCGACGGTGGCGCCGAACCGCAATCGCGGCCGCCCGCGCGCGCCGGTGAGGCCGATCCTGGCGCACAACCGGTCCAGCCAGTCGGCCGACCTGGTCGACAGCCAGTTGATCTGGCTGTACTCGAAGGGCACCTCGATCGGGGAATCGATGACGATCGGGATGAGCTGCTCCCCGGCCGCGTGCACCGACATCGACCAGTTGAGCTCCTGGCGGCACATGGGACTGGCGAAGTAGTGGACGGAGTACACGGGCAGGAAGAACCGGCTGAGCTGCACCGAACGCGCCAGCGATTCGAACCAGTGCGCACCGGGCTGGATCCCTTCACGCTCGGTGTCCAGGAAGATCACCGGCGGGCCCCCCGCCGTGCGGCGAGACCGCAGGGCGGGGTACAGCTCACCCCTCACCCACTCGGCGTCCTCGCGCGCGTAGCTGATGAAGATGTCCCATTCCTGGGGTCCCTGGTCACCGGTCACTGGGGTGCTCCCGTTCCCTCAGGTGGGCGATGACCCGACAACAGAGATCGTACGCGGCCTGCTGGTCCAACCCGGCCAGTGCGGGCAGCCGCGCCGCCAGGCTCGCCCGGTCGAACAGCGATCCGGTGTCGGGTGACGGAAAGTCGACCTCGCCGAGGCGATCCAGCAGGGCGGACCGATCGATACGGCGCGCACGCAACCCCACGAGGGCTTCACGGCCGAACATCCGGGCTACTCCCCTGTTCCTCGCGCAGCACCAGCCTGCTGGTACTGGAAATCACTTCCCGGCGAGCTCGTTCAACGTTCTTCTCAGCCTCCGCGAAGTCCGCCAGCCGCCTGACCAGTTCGGCGCTCGCCTCCTCTGCCGAAGCACGCCGAGCCAAGGCGTGTGCCACGGCCATCATCCTCGCCACACTCGGCGTCGAATCCCGGGCATCGCCATCGGGCAGGGGAAAGCCCCAGTCACCGGGCGGGCCCGGTCGCACGCCGAATTCCCCCCGCGCCCACGACTCCACCGCGCGGCTGCCCGCGAGCCCGTTCAGCGCGCTGTCCAGATCCGCCCGCCGCTTGTCGTCGTCCGACTCGCGTTCGCGGGCGACCAGGTCGAGCACCTCGGGCAGTACGACGGCCTTCCCGGTGCGGGCGGCTCGGTCGAGAACGCCGACTGCTCTGGCCCGGAGCTCATCATCGGTGGCAAGACCATGATCAAGCAGACCGTGGATCATCGCGACGTCCCCCAGCTCGGGATCGGCGGTCTCCACCACCCGAACTGCCTTGAGGAACCGCTCATACTCCGCCGAGGGCAGCGGACTCCCGACAGGCACGCGCACCAGCCATTCCTCGAGCATGGCCACCACGTACCACCACCCTACGTGGGCGCGCAGCAGCCGCACATCGTCCCCGTTCTCGCCGCGCTTGCGTCCACGCTGGTCCAGTTCGTCGAGTACGGCACCAAGCGGTCCGGCGAGCTCGTGCCGGTCCTCCTCATGCCAGTCACACACCAGCAGTCCGAGCCGTGCCTCGATCTCCGGCACGCTGACAGCTTCGGCACGTTGGCGGGCGTCGGTGAAGGACTTTCTCGCGACTTCGTACCGCCGATCGAACACGGCCCGCATACCGTGTTCGAGCAGCAGCTCGACGAGTTCGGGAGGTGCCACGCCCCGGACCGAGTCTAGGCTGGGCACCCGGTCGATGTAGTGCAGTGCACCCTCGACCTCCCGCCGTGACCAGTGCTCGACCGCCTTGCGCACCAGCGAGACGCCGTAGATCTCGGTGGTCTGGTGCCGGTCGCCGAGCTGCCGGCCGGGGTGGTCGGCCAGCGCCAGCACCGCGTCGTGTTTGCCCAACTGGGCCTGCAGCCATAGATAGAGGTGGGCGGTTGCCGGGTCACGTTGCCAGGCCGTCTCCGGATTCCCCAGCGTGGCCACGGCTTCGGTGTACTTCGCCGGATCGAACCGGCCCAGCTTGGCACGGGCCAGGGCGAGCGCGAACCTGGTGTCGAGGATGTCGCGGTGCCCCAGCCCAGCGGTCAGCGCTTCGACGAGTTGTTCCTCGGCCGACTCCAGATCCTGCCGCAGATCGCTATCCAGCAACGGGATCGCGGCCAGCAGCGGCCGCCGCCTGAGTCGTGGCCGCAGGATCAGGAAGTATCCGTTCGTGGCCAGCAGTATGAGCACGAGCAGCATGGTCCACGGCACGTCCGTGATCACCCCCCGGTTCCTTCGTGCAACCGCAGCTCAAGCTCGGCCAGCGCCGCACCGTGGCGGAGAATCTCGGTCGTCGGCATAGTCTTGTTCTCCCGCACTCTGCGGAGCCCCCACTTGATCTTCGCCGCGATCTGCCGTGCCTTCTCGAGTTCTCGGGCCCGGACGAAGGCATAGGCGTACACGGTCATCAGTTCGAACTTCCACCACAGCTCGGTGTCACCCTCGTACAGCAAGCTGCGCAGGAACCGGGTGGCCTCACCCAGCCGTTCCCGACCAATCAGGTACCACGCCATTTCCGGTGCCCGCGCACTACGCTCGGCGTCGCCGAGCTGGTCGTAGGCGGTGCGCATGATCTGGTCGAGCCGGACGGCGAAGGAACCGTCGGTGGCCGACGACAAGGCCACCATAATTTCGGCACGCAACGTAGCGATCAGCGTGAATTGGGCCGTATACGCCTCGGTCCGGGAAGTGTCCAGTCGCACGGCTTCGTCCAAAAAGGACAATGCGGTGAGCGGCCTGCCGAGGTCGGCACCCGCGATGTCGGCCGCCAGCAGGTACAACTCGTACGACCCGGTATCGAGCATCGCTACCTCGGCGAGCTCCAGCGCGCGACCCGGGTAACCGTCCGCACGCAGCCGCGCTACCGATTCGAGGAGGTCCAGCGCGGTCGCACAGTCCACCATCGTGCTGGCCAGCTCCTTCGCGCTCACGGCCAGGCGGGCTTCCGGGTCGAGAGCGACGAACCGGGCCACCTGGCTGATCGCGGCCGCCACGGTTGGCACGCTGTCCGCCCACAAGGGCAAGCGGCTCGCGCCGTGCTCGACGCCAACCGCAGCGGCACAGGCCATCTTCTGCAACACGATCCGGCTGTCCGAATCCTCAGGGCTCGCGAAGCAGCTCATTAGCATGGATCCGACCGCGAACAGGTCTGCGGCCTCCGCCGGCCCGGCACAGGTGCCACGCAGGATCTCCGGAGCCAGGTGCAGCACCCGTCGCGGGTCAGCAAGCAGCTCAGACACGGCGGGAACTCCCCAGGTCGGCAAGCGGAGCAGGTGGGGAGCGTCGGCGGCGAACACCACGTCGCTCGGCATCAGGAGCAATCCGGGTGTGAGCTCCCTCCACCACACGGGAAGCATCTGCAGCGTGTCCGTCACCGCTCTTACTCGCGCGGCTGGATCGGCGCCCGCCACGAGGTCGGTAAGGCTGTCCTGGGCGGCGATCTCGTAGGACACGCAGTTAAACCACTTTCCGGGCACCAGGTTCAGCTGTACGGCTTCGACGACGGGAGCCACCCCGGAGGCCGAGGGCAACTCCGGCCAGCAGGCCAGCTCATGCCGCCGTTGCGCGGTCAGCCCGCCGACGGTATTCGGGATGACCCGGACGTATCGCGTCCGGTCCACGGCCCGGTAGATGTCGCCCCACATGCTCGGACCGACCCGGACCGCCGCGAGCTCCCTTTCGATCTCGTCGACGTGCTCAGTCATCGAGCAACGGCTCCGGTAGTGGCCCCGGCATCGTGACCCCTGCGGCGGGCGCGTAGAGCGCCAGCAGGTCCGTCCGCAGCTCGGTCAGGCGGTCCGCCCGGCCGATCCGGGTGCTTTGCTCGAAGGTGGCGCGATACTCCTTGTCCGCCTGGACATGCCTGACCTGCACGTCCAACAGTCCGTTGATATCCAGGGAGAAGGTCACCTGAAACTCGTGGTAGCCCTTCGGCCGGGACTCAATTGTGTCCAGCAGAACGGTGCCGACCAGGTCGTTCTCGTAGGCGTACCGGCCCTCGCCCTGGTAGATCGGGCAGCGGACCTCGGTGGCATCGTCCGGATTGGTATAGATCTTCATGGCTCGCCGGGGGATGTTCTGCCCGCGCGGGATTAACGGATCCACCAGGTTGTCCTGGATGCCGACACCGAGCGTGTGCTCGGTGATGTAAATGATGTCTACCTCGTCGTCCTGCTCGGCATTGAGCTGTCCCGCGTCCGGCCTGCGGTCGAGCTCGAACCGGTCGGACGAGGCGAACCTGTTCGCCACGATCGCGGCGCCCCTGGCCACCAGCGTGTCGGGATCGGCGTCGCTGCGGACGAACTCGACACCCTTGCCAAAATGCTCCAGCAGCATCCTGCTGACCAAGGGTATCCTGGTCGAGCCGCCGACCAGCAGGATGGCGTCCACATCGGCAGGCTCGACGCCCTTGTCCTTGGCCAATGCGAGCGCGTCTTCGACGCGGTTCAGCGAGCCGTGCAGCAGGTCCGTGATGAGCAACTCGAAGGTGGCCCGGTCCAGTGGTAGCGGCGTGGGCTGCGCGTAACCTGTGCGGGCGGGCACGAGCACTTGCGTCCGGTCGTGGACCGCGAGCTCCCGCTTGGCGATCTCGGCGGCCGCCTTGACCTTCTGCTCCCATGCGCGGTCCGTGCCGGGTGCCACACCGAGCCGCCCGAGCACCCAGTCCGTGATCGCGTCGTCGAAGTTCCCGCCGCCGAGCCGCCGATCGCCGGAGGTGGCGAGCACCTCGATGGTCTCCTGTTCCACCACGATGATCGAGACGTCGAATGTGCCGCCGCCGAGGTCGTAGACGAGGTACACGTGCCGCCCGGCGTCCGCCCGGTCGAACCCATAGCAGATCGCGGCCGCAGTCGGCTCCGGGATGAGTTGTCGGGGGTAGAGCCCGGCGAGCAGCGCGGCTTCCTCGGTGGCCTTCTTCTGCCGTTCGGTGAAGTAGGCGGGCACGGTGATCACAGCGTCGTGCACGGAGCCGCCGATACCCCCCTCGGCGATGTCCTTCATCTTCATCAGCACCAGTGCGCTGATCTCCTGAGGCAGCCGCCAGCGGCCGCGGAACCACACGCGCACCGGCCCGCCCGGTTCCGTCCCGCCGTCCGGGAGACCGAACCTGGCCAGCGACTCGGCCGTGGAGCTCGCGCCCATCTCTCGTTTGATCTCGATCAGGGTGTTCGCGGGATCGTGCGCGACGGCCTGCTTGGCGGCCCGGCCGACGGCCACCCTGGCTACGCCTGGTTCGTCCCACACCACAGAGGGTGTCGCCGCACCACGTCCGTCCACAGTGGAATCGCTTAGGAGCTGGGCCTCGGCGTGCGCGCTATGATAGGCGGCGACGGCGGAGTAAGTGGTGCCGAGGTCGATACCGACGACACGATGCAGGTGGGGATTCATGAAAGGGTCTCTGACCTCGTTCCGTCCAGCAGGGCTGAGGGGCGGAAATCGCCGGAGAAATCAGTCCGGTCGAGATCTGACATCGGATGCACCGAAGATCCCATGTCCGTGAGGAACTGTTCGAGATCCCGGCGGAGCACCGTCAAGGCCACCTCCCGATCCTCGAAGACCGGACTCCACGTCGGCCGCAGCCACAGGAGCGCACAAGGCGGATGCCGCTCATCGTGTGACGCTCGCTGCTCGGCACCGGTGAGATTCAGCGCGTTCGCCTCGGCGAGTTCTTCCTCGGTGGCACCGGATTCCTTCAGGCCCTTGACGTGCCTCGCCGTGGCGACCCGGATCTCCTCGGCGGTCGCGTCCGGCGAAACACCCAGCTCTGTGTAGCGAGACCGCCGGGATGCGGGCAGTGGAAAGGGAAACAACCGTGTCCCTGGCTCTTCGCGAGGATCGCTCATGCACACCCCTAGTCAGGACCGGAACCTGATTCGGACCGCGTGCACCGAGGGTTCCGGTGCCCTTGTCGGTCCGTACTACTCAGTTATCGACCGGATGGCGGTCGATGTTACGCTCGATCTTCGCACTCTTCAAGCGGGTGGCGGCCAGCTGCGTGTGGTGGGCGGGGCCCGGTGGGGCCCGGTGTGCCCGTCGGCGCGCGGGCGGGCCAGCGCGCCGACGGGGTGCGAGACCGCGACACGCCGAAGATCACGGGGCTGATCAGGCAGGGCAAAGAAGGGGGAGCATCCGCGGTGCTGTTGACCCCGATCATGGAGTCCCGCCGATGCCCCACCAGGAACTGGACAAGCTTGGTAATACATCCAGGCCGGATCGTTGTTCGGGTCACGACTGGTCATCTGGTCCATCCCGCTGGCGTAGGTACGTTCAAAGTCATCGAGCCGTCCGGCGACGGCGTAGCCGTAGGCAATCCGGGTCTGCACCGAGACGCGCACGCTTGCGGACGCGGTGGCGGCGACGCGGGCGGCGGCCACTCCCAGGGGGACCGCGTCGGCGGGGCAGCCGCGGCTCGCGGCCTGGAATGCAAGGTCGCCTAACTAACGCGTGTGCAGCCATGGAGTGGTAACCGGCCTCGCGTACCGTCCGCAGCGCCGTGAACAGGTACCGCTGGGCCAGGCACGCTGGGAAAGCTTCGGCGAGTCGTGTCCGTACCAGACCAAAGCGTGCGAGTCTGCGACGACTCTCACGTGACGCTGAAGTCTCGACGAGCTACCGCACTAGCGTGCTCGAAGTCCTCCCAGGTCGACTCCGGGAACCCCGCGAGCGAGCCGCGGAAGTCCTGCGCGGCAGGCGCGACGGGCTGCTGGTGAACGACCCGCATATGTACCCGCTGACCAGGGCGGAGACCATGCCGGCGCAGCTCCGCCAGCAGCTCGGCCTCGTCGACAGGGACGGTGAGATCCCACTCGTCGGCGGTTTCCGGGGTGCTCATGTGGTCCAGCGTAGTCGGCGAACGCCCTTCGCCGTGGAGGCCGAGATGCACCACGCTCCCCCATCTCGCGATCCGAGACGACCGTACGATCGAGCCGTGCTCGCCCACATCCCGGTCCCCCCGCCCGCGCTCCGCCGGGCCGTTGCGATCGCCGCCGTGATCACCCAGGCCGGGATCGCGGTCACCGGATCGGTGGTGCGGGTGACCGGCTCCGGGTTGGGTTGCCCGACCTGGCCGCAGTGCTTCCCCGGCAGCCTCACCCCGGTACCCGACGCCGAG
>Ga0136615_10001392_pt1 | contig 11695 bp, 16 predicted proteins | sample AntDrymUQ2882206_2_FD_106647 | JGI IMG/M metagenome (GOLD analysis project Ga0136615, IMG submission 106647) | Polar desert sand microbial communities from Dry Valleys, Antarctica - metaG UQ288 (22.06) | ecosystem: Environmental > Terrestrial > Soil > Desert | place: Antarctica: Dry Valley...
ACGCCGCGGGCATGGTCACGCGCGCGCGAGAGGGAACGAGCGTGCGCTACGCGCTCGCCGGCGACGGGGCGTTGCGGCTATGGCTGGCGCTGCGCGACGCCTCGGTCTCCCAGCTGGCCGAGGTCGAGCGCGCCGCGCGCGACTATCTCGGCGACGACGTCGACGCGGTCGGCCGCGACGAACTTTTCGCACGACTGCGCAAGGGCGACATCGTGCTCATCGACGTGCGCCCCGCCGAGGAGTATGCAGCCGGCCACATCGAGGGCGCGCGCTCAATCCCTATCGACGAGCTTGAAGACCGGCTGGCCGAGTTGCCGGCCGACCGCGAGTTCGTGGCCTACTGCCGCGGGCCGTTCTGCGCCTATGCGCACGACGCCGTCCGCCAGCTGCAGGCGGTCGGTCGGTCGGCGCGGCGACTCGAGGACGGCTGGCCGGAATGGCGGCTCGCAAGCCGGTCCACCAAGCGGCGTCGAGCCGCGTAACGACTGCGAGGACATCGTGGATACATTGGATGCGGGGCAACCTCACCACCCAGGGCTAGTGCCTCAGCCACGCCGAGCGCCGCGAGCTCGCCGTCGCGCTGCGGTCCTCGACCGGGTTGTGCCTGTCACTCGTGGTCGTCGCGCTCGCACTCGAGTCTCCGGCGATGGTGTTCGCGCTCAGCGCGATCGGCGTCGTCGCGGGCTTCACCGCGCGCCATCCGTTCGACCATCTGTGGAACTACGCCGTGCGGCGAGTCGTCGGTGGCCCGTCGCTGCCGCCCAACCCCACCCGGCGCCGTCACGCGTTCAAGATCGCGACCGCCTGGCTATAGGTCGTCGGGACGCTGCTGGCCACCGGTGCCACGACTGCGGGATTGGTCCTCGGCGGTTTGCTCGTCGCGGCCTGCGCGACGGTGACCGCGACGAACCTCTGCGTGCCCTCCGAGACGTTCGCCTGGTGGGCCGCCATACGCAGCGCAAGCACGCCATCACCACCCAAGGAGCAAAGCCGTGAGCACTACCACCCGCCCGCTCGATACCTCTGAGCTCGAGCAGCGCGTCAAGACCATGTACGAGGAGGTCGCGCTCGAGCCCGAGCGCGAGTTCCACTTCGAGACCGGCCGCCCGCTTGCCGAGCGCCTTGGCTACCCGCCGGCCCAGTTGGACCGGATTCCCGCCGCCGCGATCGATTCGTTCGCGGGCGTCGGCTAGTTTCTCGATCTCGAGGCGATCGCTCCCGGCGAGACCGTGCTTGACCTCGGCAGCGGCTCGGGGACCGACAGCTTCCTCGCCGCGCTCGCCACCGGAGCGGACGGGAAGGTCATCGGCGTCGACATGACCGCCGCCCAGCTCGCCAAGTCCCGCGAGCTAGCCGCCCAGCACGGCTTCGCCCAAGCCGACTTTCGCGAGGGCTACATCGAGACACCGCTGGTCGAAGGCGGCAGCGTCGATTGCGTGATCTCAAACGGCGTGATCAACCTGTCGCCCGACAAGCCCGCCGTGTTCGCCGCCGCCGCGCGCGCTCTTCGCCCGGGCGGCCGGCTCGCGCTCGCCGACATCATTACCGAGCATCAATTGCCCGAAGGCGTGACCTGCGACGCGGCGCTGTGGGCAGCGTGCATCGGCGGGGCCATGTAGCGCGACGGCTACCGCAACGCGATCGAGGCCGTAGGCTTCGAGATCCAGACCTGGCGCGAGAACACCGCGTACCGCTTCGTCTCCGAGCGCGCCGACAACGCCACCCAGAAGTACGGCGTCACGAGCATCTCGCTGCTGGCGGTGCGGTCATGAGCGACAAGGTCGTCATCAACCTCGCGACCGGCATGGAGGACGCCGAGCGCGTGATGATCGCTTTCCTCGTCGGCCACGCGGCGACGGCGAAGGGCAAGCAGGTCTCGATGTTCCTGACCAAGGACGCTGTGCACCTCGCCGTCCCCGGACACGCGCAGGGCGAGGCCTGCGAGGGCTGCCCGCCGATCGAGCGGCTGTTCGAGCAGTACGCCGACGGCGGTGGAGAGCTGCTGGTCTGCCCGATCTGCGTCACCTCACGCGGCCTCGACGGGACCGAGTTCGTCGCCAACGCGCGCCTCGCGGGCGCCACCCCTCTGTGGGAGTGGATCGGCGACGACCCCGCCACCGTCTTCAGCTACTGACCGCGCCGACGGCCAGCCCACGTCCAGGCGCTTAGGTCGGCCGGCCGTCGCGTAGCGCGCGCAGCATCCGCGGGGCGGCAAGCAGCGTTCGCCAAGGTCCAAGTTGCTTGAGCAGTTCGAGGCTGTCGAAGGCCGAGTAGTCCTCGACTATCCGCCCGTCGCGCAACCGGCTGATCGTGATCCCCCACAGCCGCACGCGCCGCCGCGGTTGGACCGGTCAGCACGAACCGGCTTCCGACGCGGTCGCCCTCGGCGACCTGATCGACGACGTCGAACGCGAGGTCGTCGAACAGCGCCCGGTATACCGCAGTCGAGCGCTCGACCCCTTCCAGCCCGTGGTACTCGAGACTGCCAACGTAGTCGGCGAAGTCCTCGGCATAGCACTCGGGTGCAAGCGTCATGTCGCCGCCGCGAGCACACCTGCTCAAGCGCGGTCCGGGCGACCTCCCGGTTGGTGGCGGCCTGGCTCATGCGACTTTCCACGCCGCGATCGGGCGCTCGACGCCGCGCAGGGACAGCTCGCGGGGCGCGCCGAGGCGGGTCGACGCCGCTTCCTGCGCGGCGGCGCGAGTCGACGCGCTGACGAGCGCCTCGTTCGGCGCCGCCTCCGCGGCGAGGCGGGCAGCGACGTTGACCGCACTGCCGTACCAGTCACAGCCGCGCATGACGGCAGGACCGGTGTGGACACCGACGCGCACGGGCAGCAGGTCGGCCCGCGCGCCGACCTCCTCGACCGTGCGCGCGGCCAGCGCGACGGCATCGCCGGCGTCGGGGCCCAGATCATCACGCCGTCGCCCATCGACTTGACCTGCCAAGCGCCGTGGTCGCGGCTGAGCGCACAGATCGTGCGACGAACTCCCGCGCGTCTTGCCCCGGCCTCGTCGCCGAGCTGGTCGGTCAGTGCCGTGTAGCCGACGAGATCGGCGAACACCAACCTCGGCGCCGGATGCCGCTGCATCTGGCGGCGCTTGCGCGTCGCCACGGTGACCACCACCGCCGTCAGCATGACTGCGGCTGCGATCAGCGCGACCGTCTCGATCATCTCGTTCTCCTACGCCTTGCAGAAACATGCAAGAGTGTATAAAACTACGTTTGCGCATGAAACCCAAGCGGATGACCCAGGCGGAGCGACGCGAGGAGACGCGCGAGCAGGTGCTCGCGGCCGCGGCGCGCGTGTTCGCGGCGCGCGGGTTCCATGCGACGAGCCTGGACGCGATCGCCGAGGAGGCCGGGTTCAGTCGCGGCGCCGTCTACTACAACTTCGCCGACAAGGAAGAGCTTTTCCTCGAACTGCTCGACCGTCGCTGCGCCGAGCGCTCCCAGGATCTTCGTCAGGTGTTCGCCGGCACCGACGACGACGTCGACGCCACGAGCCGCCAGGCGCAACTCGCAGCCGACCATGCGCTGGAGGCGATGACGGGCGACCCGCAGTGGCGCGCGCTCTATCTGGAGTTCCTCGCCCACGCCGCCCGCGACGCCGCGTTCCGGCGACGCTTCTCCAAGCGCACCGCGGAGATGCGCGGCGCGCTCGACGAAGTCGTCGTGCAACGCACCGAACCGTTCGTCGACGCACTCGGCATGGAGCCCGAGCAGCTCGCGGTCGTCATCGAGGCGCTCGGGATCGGCCTGTGGGCCCACCACATGGTCCACGGGTCGCGCGCCGTCCCGCGCGACCTGTTCTCAAAGGCCCTGACGCTGCTCGTGGATGGGATCGCCGCACGGGCCGCAGCAACGCCCGCAACCGAAGGAGCTACCCGGTGACGACCACCGACATCGAGCGGCCGCGCTTCGCGCGCATGTACCTCAAGGCCTCGGCAGGCGCCGAACGACGTGGCGCGACCGAGCATCGTCGACGGCTGCTCGACGGGCTCGCCGGCACCGTCGTCGAGGTCGGCGCCGGCCACGGACTGAACTTCGCGCACTACCCGACGACGGTCGACGAGGTGATCGCGGTCGAGCCCGAGCCGACGCTGCGCGCCCGCGCCGCCGAGGCCGCGGCCGGCGCGCACGTGCCGGTGCGGGTGCTCGCCGGCGTCGCCGACGAGCTCCCGCTCGAGGATGAGAGCGTCGATGCCGTGGTCGCCAGCCTCGTGCTCTGCTCGGTCCCCAACCAGGACCGCGCACTGGCCGAGCTACACCGCGCCCTGCGCCCCGGCGGCGAGCTGCGCTTCTACGAGCACGTCATCCCCAACTGCCAACCCAAGCGACTCCTCCTCCAGGCCGCCGACCACAGCGGCCTGTGGCCGAGGATCGCGGGCGGCTGCCACCCCGCACGCGACACCGGCGCAGCGATCGAGCGCGCCGGCTTCGAGATTCAGACGAGCGAGCGGCTGATGTTCGCCGCCGCCGGCTTGGAGCCCGCGATCCCCTTCATCCTCGGCATCGCACGGCGCGCGTGATCGAAACCCTCGGGCGGGGGTTGGACATCGGGGACTGGGTGGCAGATCATCGACGCCATGGCGATCGCCCGACAGCGACGCGCGCTCGACGAGCTGCTCGAGGCCGCTGAGGCTTCGATCACCCGGCTGACGCCCGAGGACGCGGCTGTCGCGGTCGAGCACGGCGCGACGCTGATCGACATCCGCTCCGACCTCGACCGCGAGCACAACGGCATCGTCCCCGGCTCGCTGCACATCCCTCGTACCGTGCTCGAGTGGCGCCTTGCCCCGGATAGCACGTGGCGCATCCCACACGCGCCTGACCTCGAGGAGCAGGTGATCGTCATCTGCGACCACGGATGCTCCTCGGTGCTCGCGGCCGCGGCTCTCGCCGAACTCGGCTTCGCCAAGGCCGGCGACATCGTCGGCGGCTACGCCGCCTGGCGCAGCGCCGGACTGCTCACCGCGCCGGCCCCTCGCCGTCGCCGAGCCCCCGGTGAGCTCGCCGGCATGCGCCCCCCGGACGGCGAGCGCGTGTCCGGCGCTTGACTTTGGAGGGACGTAAGTCGCGCAGGCCGCGCAGGTGGCCGATGGCGGCGTCGAAGGTGCCCTCGGGGGTGAAGGTGCCGACGTGCAGCTCGTAGAGGACGACGTCGCGCAGATCCGGCGTGCGGAAGCCGTCGTCGGTCCAGGCGAAGGCGGCCGGATCGAGCACGCGCGACGGACCGCGCAGGCCCTCCGGCTGCCAGCGCGCGGCGGGATCCGGCAGCGGCTGCCCGTCGATCACGTAGGCGTAGTCCGCTGCGGGGCCGGCTTCGACGGTGGCCTCGAGGATCCCGTGGCCCGCGTGGGCCAGCGCGTGCTCGTGGCCGTAGACGCGCAGGCGCACCGCATCCGGCCGCGGGGCCCACACGCGGAACCCGGCCAAGCCGTCGCCGGCCGGGATGGCGCCCAGGCGGCGCTCGAAGGGGTACGTCGGCGGCATCCGGGAGCGTGTATCCGGAGCAGCCGCGTTCCAAAACGGCGAGGGCCCGCTCAGGCGGCGGCGTCCGGCTCGGCGTCCGAGGCCGCCGGCTCGCCGCCGGCTCGGTCGACCCCCAGCCAGCGGACCTGCGGCCTCGGGCGCTCGTCCACGCTCAGCTGGAAGATGTCAGGGCGGTTGTAGTGCCCGACCGTGTCGAGTGCCTGCTGCTCCTCGGCGATCCGCCCGAGGTCGATGTCCGCGTAGACGATGGTCTCCTTGCCTTCGACCGGGCCGGCCACCCAGGACCCGTCGGGCCCGATGATCCCCGAGCCGCCCGGCAGGATCACGCCGGCCTCCTGGCCGAAGTCCCCGGCGGCGCCCATCGCCTCGGGCAGCTCGAAGTCCGCCGGCAGGTCCTCGGTCGTCATGTAGGAGCCCACGCAGATGACGTAGCAGCGGCCCTCGAAGGCGTAGTGACGGCTCGCGAGATGGTGGATGTCGGGCACCTCCGGCCACGCCGCCACGTGGACCTGCTCGCCCTTCGCGTGCATCGCGAAGCGCCCCAGCGGCATCCAGTGCTCCCAGCAGATGAGGCCACCCACCCTCCCGACGGGCGTGTCGTACACGTGCAGGGTGCTCCCGTCGCCCGCCCCCCACAGGATGCGCTCGGCGTGCGTGGGCATGATCTTGCGGTGTACGCCGAGGATCCGCCCGCCGTCGGAGATGTACAGCAGCGAGTTGTAGAGCGTGCCCGTCGAGTAGTCGCGATCGCGCTCGGTGAGCCCCACCACCACATGGGCCCCCGCTGCGGCCGCGGCGGCGCAGAGCCGCTCGGTCGCCGCCCCGGGGATGTCGACGGCGTTTCGCTGCAGGCGCGCGAACAGGCGCTTGGACGCCGGGTCGTCCCAGCCCGCGGCGCCGAAGATCCATGCCGGGTAGCCCGGGATCCACGCCTCCGGGAAGGCGATCAGCCGCGCCCCCTCGGCTCCGGCCTCGGCGATCAGCCCGACTGCCTTGTCGACCGTGGCGTCGCGGTCGAGGAAGACCGGGGCCGCCTGCACGGCCGCGACCCGCCGGGGATCGGAGCCTGACGTGGGTGTCATGGGGCGCGCGGGACCTCGGCGGCGGCGGGGGCCTCGGAGACCTCCCGCTCGCCGCCCAGCACCTGGGCGAGCATGGCGGTGTCGCTGTGGCGACGCACGAACAGGTAGGCGAGGCCGACCACGAGCGGGATGACGCCGGCGAGCCAGGTGTAATTGAACGGCGAGGGCTGGCCGGGCTTGAGCGCGTAGTAGATCGGCAGGCCCCACGCGGCAACGCCGACGATCGGCACGACGAGGTGCGTCAGCGGGCGGCCGGTCCGGGCGGTCCGCAGCCAGTGGGCGATCAGGGCCACGTTGACCAGCGCGTAGATGAGCACGATCTCGAAGGCGCCGAACGTGCCGACCTGCGCGAAGATCGTCAGCGGGTCCTTGCCGAAGGCGCCCAGCACGAGCGGGATCAGCGTGATCGTCACGCTGAACGCGAGGATCGCCCGATGCGGGGTCCGCCAGCGGTGGTGCACCTGGGCGAGGGCGCGCGGCGCGAACCCGGCGCGGCTGACGTTGTAGAGGATCCGCGGCTGCACGTTGAGCAGCGCCAGCGCCGAGCCGATGATGCTCGTCATCCCCGCCAGGTCGACGAGCACCCGGGCACCGCCGAGGTAGCGCTCGGTCAGCGTGTCGAAGGCCGCCGAGTCGCCCGCGAGCTCGTCGAGGTTGTCGACGCCGAAGCCGATGACCGCGCTGTAGGTGACGAAGACGTAGAGCAGCCCGAGGCTCACGATCGCGATCAGCACGGCCAGCGGGGTGTTGCGGCGCGGGTTCGACGTCTCCTCCGCGAGCGGGACCGCCGCCTCGTAGCCGATGAACGAGTACACCGCCAGGACGGCCGCGAGCCCGAAGCCGCCGCTGGACGTGATCGCCGACGGGGAGATCGGATCGGCCGACAGCCCGCTGGCGCCGCCCTTGGCGAGGATCGTGACGCTCACCACGAGCAGCACGATCACCTCGAAGGCGAAGAACAGCACGGCCGCGCTCGTGGAGATCCGCAGGCCGCGGATCGCCACGATCGTGAACGCCACCGCGCCGGCGACGCTCAGGATCTGCCACGGGACGTCGATCGAGAGGTTGCGGTCCAGGACGTCGTGGGTCCAGGAGCCGAAGATGTCGATCACCGTCGAGGCGGCCAGCGTGTACCCGGCGAGCAGGATCACCGCGGACACGAGGCCCGTCGGGCCGCCCAGCCCGCGCGAGATGAACGTCACGAAGGAGCCGGTCGAGGGGTACGCGCGGCTGAACTGGGCCAGCGCGTTGCCGGTGCACAGCACGCCGAGCATCGCGACCAGGTAGACGAGCGGGATCGGCGCGCCGGTGCTGGCGACCAGCGCGGGCGTGGTGAAGAAGACGCTCAGCGCGGGCGCCATGAAGGCGAGCGCGATGATCAGCGCGCCGGCCAGCCCGATCACATTGCGGTCGAGGCGCTCGCTCTGCGGGAGGGACGCCGCTGGCTCCCCGCGGGGGGCTGCGTGTCCGGAGTCCTCGGTCGCGGTCATCGGTCGCTCGCCCTGTAGCTTCCACGCCCGCCACGACGTACGGCAATAGTCGGATCCACGAACGACCGCCGTCCGAGTTGTGCGAGGCGACGAAGGCGCGCGTGCTATCACCCGCGCCATGAGCCTGACGCTCGGCGACCTCCTCGAGCAGGAGGACCTCGGCCTGGAGCTCATCGCCGGCGACGAGCGCTGCCTGGTCCGGCCGGTCGCGGGCGCGCACAGCATCGAGATCGCGGACCCGGTCCCCTGGCTGCAGGAGGACTGGGTGATGCTCATGACCGGCGTCCGCCTGCGCGGGAGCCCGCGCGAGCAGCGACGGCTCGTCGCCGAGGTCGCCTCGGGCGGCATGGCGGCGCTCGGCTTCGGCGTCGGGGTCGTCTTCAAGGACGTGCCGGCGGCGATGCGCGACGAGGCCGAGCGGCGCTCGTTCCCACTGTTCGTCATCCCGCTGCGGACCCCGTTCCGCGAGGTGGTCGGCTTCGTCAACCGCTCGCTGCTGAGCAGCGACGTCTATCTGCTGCGCCGCGCCGTCTCGATCCAGGACTACCTCATGGACGGCCTGCACGAGGCCCATCCCGAGGACGCCATCGTCACGCGCCTGGCCTCGACGCTCGACAGCGTCGTGCTGCTGTTCGGGGCGACCGGCGTGCTGGAGGCGGCGGGCGGGGGCCACGGGTCGCTCGCGGCAGCGATCTGGTCGCACATCGAGGCCTCGCCATCGGCGCAGCGCTTCGAGCTCGACGGCTGGCACGTCTCCTCCTTCCCGGTGACTCCCAAGGACGGGGTCCGCCGGTGGCTGGCCGTCGCGACCCAGCGCCGCAGCCGGCCGGAGCAGGTGACGCGGCCGGTGATCCGCACCGCCCAGCGGCTGCTCGAGCTCATCGCGCTCGTCCGGCACGGCGGCGCGGCCGAGGAGCGGGCGGCGCGGGCCGAGCTGCTGGCAAGCGCGCTGCAGGGCGGGGCGGGGGACGACCCGGGCTGGATCGGCCAGCGCGTACGGGCGCTGGGGCTCACGTTCGAGGAGGCCGGCCGCGTCGTCGTCTTCGCGCACGCGGGCGCCGTCCAGCCCGGCGGCGGGAGCGACGCGGTGAGCCTTCGGCCCCGGCTCGACGCGCTGCTGCTCGACGCCGGGCTCCCGTACCTCGTGGGACCGCGCGGCGACCGCCTCGTCGCGCTGGTGCAGGGGGACGGACCGCCGCCGCTGGAGCAGTGGGTGTGGGCGCTCTCCTCCGACGGCGTGGCGGTCCTCGCGGGCGCGGGCCGGCCGGTGCGGAGCCTTTCCGGGGTGCCCGAGTCGCTGCGCGACGCCGAGCTGGCGGTCGACCAGCTGCGGCGCCGAAGGGTGCAGGAGCCGGGCGCGCTGTGCTTCGAGGGGATCGACCTCGGCGCCTGGCTGGTCGGGTCCTCCGCCCCCGAGGGCCTGGAGCCGCGCGTCGCGAGCGTGCTCGGCGAGCTCAAGCGGCACGAGCGCCTGTTCGAGACCCTGCTCGCGTATCTCGACGCCGACCTCGATGTCGGCCGAGCCGCTGCCGCCCTTCACCTGCACCAGAACTCGCTGCGCTATCGCCTCCGGCGGATCGAGGCGATCCTCGGCCGCTCGCTGCACGACCTCCCGACGCTGGCGAACCTCTACCTCGCGGTCCTCGCCGACGCGACGCTCATCCAGGGCGACGGGCGCGCGGCGGGGGGCTGAGACCGCACCTTCCCGCACGGCCTGGTGTTCAGTCAGGCCGTGCGGGTCGCTTCCCTCATCGTCCTCACCCTCGCCGCGCTGCTGGGTCGTCACGCGCACTGCGGTGGTGGTCGCGAGCCCCGTGGTGGAGGCGTTCAGCAAGGTCCGGGTCGCGCTGAGCGCCCGGCGGGCCCGCGGCGGCCAGACGCGGCTGCACGGCTTCGTCTCGCCTGCGGCGCCCGCCGGGCGCGCGCTGCTGCAGCGTCGCGCGCGCGGCGGCCGCTGGGCACTGGTGCGGCGAGGCGCCCTGAAGCCGTTCATCGACCACCGCTCGCGCTACCGCTTCATGCTGCCCGCTCGGCGCCGCGGCGAGCGCTACCGGGTCGTCGTCGTCCCCGACGACGGCGGCGCGCACGTCCAGGGGACCAGCCGACGGGTGTTCGTCGGCGGCGTGCGCCGGCGGTAGGCGTCGGCGGCAGCGCAGTCTGTGCGTGCGTCGCACCTGTGCCGGGGCTCGCCGGGTTCGGATCGGCGAGGCGCTCGGGTTGCGCCGCGGCGATCTGCACCTGATGGAGTCGGCGGCGGCGCTGGGCTGTCCGACCAAGGGCGCGCATCTGCATGTCGTGCCGCGCGAGAACGTCAACGGTGCGCGGGCGAAGGGCCGTCGCGAGCGGGTCGTCCCGCTGGCCCATCATGTCGTCTCCTACCACGACCTCTATCTCGACGAGCGCGAGCGCTGCCGTCGGCGGCGGACTGCGACTTCGTGCTGGTCAACTTGTTCGCGGCGCCGCTTGGGGCGCCGATGCGCTACAGCCGGGTGGCGCAGCTGTTCGCGGCGTTGTCGCGGCGCGCGGGGCTGGCGCGGGCGGTCACGCCGCACATGCTGCGCCACGCGGCGGGGTCGGCACTGACCGCCCACGGCGGGCTGGACGTCGCGCAGGCGGTGCTCGGGCACGCGAGCATCACCAGCACCCAGATCTACGTGCATCCGAGCGCCGAGCGCCAGCGCGAGGCGGTCGACCGGCTCGCCGACACGCTTCGCGGTCGACCTGGTGCGGAGGCAAAGCGGTGACCGCCCTGGCCGTTGCGCCGGCCGCGGAGCCGGCGGGCTACGAGCAGCAGGTCGCCGAGCTGGTCGACCTGGAGGTGTTGGTCGCGCGCGGCCTGGACCTTTCGCGGCTGCGGTTCGTGCCGGCGCCGAGCGATCCGCTGTTCGGCTACGCGCGCTGCCCGGCGCGCGGCTGTTTGAACGTCACCGAGCACACGGCCACGAGCCTGTGCTCGCGTTGCCAGCACCGCTACGGCCGTTGGCAGCGCGCCACCGACGCGGACCTCGAGCGCTTCTTGGCCGAGGTGACGCAGACGCGCAGCGAGGACCTCGAGCGACTGTGTCTGGTCTGCCGCACCCCGGGCCACGAGCGACCGGCGGCCGCGCAGGGCGTGTGCTACAGCTGCCTGTCGCAGGCCAAGGGTCGCGGCCAGAACGTCGCGGCCTACATCGCCGGTGACGAGCGCTGGCCGCCAGCCACCCCGCGCGCGACGTTCGGGTTGTGTCGGATGGCGTGCGACGCGCTGGCGTGCGGCAGCGACGGGCTCTGCGGCGAGCACCTGCGCCACTGGCGCCGCGCCGGCCGCCTCGCCGGCTCGGCGTTCGACGCGTGGCGCGCGCAGGTCGGCGAGCCGTTGCCCGCCTCGCGCTACGTCGACCTCGCCGCGTTGAGCGAGACGCTGCGCTGGGAGTTCCTGCTCGGCCTGTCGGTTGGACCTCCCCCGGTTTCGTGGAGTCAGGTTGTTGTTGTCGTCGTGGCTGTGCGCAACCGAAGGTTGTGCCCAGCTTTTTCGCGCGCGCCCGCGCTCGTGCTCGTGCGCGCGAGGCCGTCGGGGTCGCCGGCGTCGTGGTCGGCCTCGTACTCGACGGGGGAGCGCATCCCTAGCGTCGAGTGCAGGCGGGTTG
>Ga0136615_10001394_pt1 | contig 11684 bp, 10 predicted proteins | sample AntDrymUQ2882206_2_FD_106647 | JGI IMG/M metagenome (GOLD analysis project Ga0136615, IMG submission 106647) | Polar desert sand microbial communities from Dry Valleys, Antarctica - metaG UQ288 (22.06) | ecosystem: Environmental > Terrestrial > Soil > Desert | place: Antarctica: Dry Valley...
CACCTCGATCGAAGCGCTGAGTCGACTCCGTCCCGCCTTCGCTTCGGAGGGCTCGGTAACGGCGGGCAACTCCGCAGGCATCAACGATGGGGCCGCAGCGGTGCTGCTGGCCTCGGAGGCGGCGGTGAGGGAGCAGGGCCTCGAGCCCATGGCGCGCATCGTGACCTCGGCCGTGGCCGGGGTCGAGCCGCGGGTCATGGGGATCGGTCCCATACTCGCCACCCGCAAGGTGCTGAAGCGCGCCGCTCTGTCGGTCGACGACCTCGACCTCATCGAGCTCAACGAGGCTTTTGCGTCGCAGTCGCTGGCCTGCATTAGAGAGTTGGAGCTCGACGCCGGCAAGGTCAATGTCAACGGCGGCGCGATCGCTCTGGGGCACCCGCTGGGCTGCTCGGGCGCGCGCATCCTCACCACACTGGTCCATGAGCTGAGGCGTCGCGATGGTCGCTACGGCCTGGCGACGATGTGCATAGGAGTGGGCCAGGGGATTGCCACGATCATCGAACGGGTCTAGCTTCGCCGCCCTGCCCCCTCCCGACTGCGGTGGCTGAGATGCGACGGTTGCAGGTGAAGCACCGAAACCGGTGGCTGAAGTGCGACCGTCGCACGTTGACCACCACACGCCAGAAGCTGGTGATGCCGTGATGGCTTCCGTCTACGGCCCCCCGTTGTTGGTCTGCAACCCCCGCGCGGGCTCGGGCGCGGCCCGCCGCGACGTCGTCGAGCTCGGGCGTCACCTCGACGCCCGCGGCATCGAACACGAGGTCGTCTTCACCGAGCGCCGCGGCCACGCCACGGAGATCGCTCGCTCGGCCCTGAAGGACGGTCGCCGCTTTCTCGTAGCCGTCGGCGGCGACGGCACCATCCACGAGGTCGTCAACGGCATGATCGAGGACGACGCCCCCGTGCGAGCCGATGCCGTGCTCGGAGTCGCAGCCTCGGGCACGGCCTCCGACTTCATCAAGACCTTCGGCATACCGGCTCTGCCCGCCCATGCCGCGGCTCATCTCGACGGGCCAGAGTCGTTTGCGATCGACATCGGCAAGGTCACCTACGAGAGCGATGGGGGCCGGGCCACCCGCTACTTTTGCAATGTCGCCGAGGTGGGCCTGGGCGCAGTCGTCGCCCGCCGGGCTTCCTCCCTGCCCCGTGCACTAGGCCCCCTGCTCTATCCCTTTGCTCTGTGGCTGGGGCTGATGACGCATCGGAAGACTCACGTGAAGGTCGATCTCGTCGACCGTTTCTACGAGGGGCCCATGGCGAACCTCGTCGTCGCCAACGGCCAGTTCTTCGGCTCGGGGATGAAGATCGCTCCGCGAGCGGCGCCCACCGACGGCCTGCTCGACATTCAGGTTCAGCACGCCTCTAAGTTCGAGATGCTGGCGCAATGGCCCAAGGTGTATCGGGGCGAGCATGTGCCGCACCCCGACGTGCTCGAGGCCAAACGAGTGCGCGCCTCGATCACCTCGGAACGGCCCCTGCCGATCGAGGCCGACGGTGAGCTGCTGGGCCACACGCCGGCGGCGTTCGAGTTGCTGAAGGCTGTGCTGAGACTCAAGGTCTGAGCCGGAGAGGCGATCGAAACCTCAGCGGCTTCTGTGCAGGCTCAGCAACGCTGCGCGGGGCTCAGACTGCATAGAAGGCTAGAGCAGGCCGACCGCCCATCGCACGAAGGTCGCGGCCCCCAAGATCACGAACAGCACCAGCGCCAGCACGGCCGGGCCCACCCACCAGTCCATCTGATGCTGCAGTGGGTCGGCGTCGGCCTCCGTGCTGCGCCTGACGACCAGTTCCGCTCCCCCCGCCTGCGAGAAGTGGAGGTGCTCGCGCTTGTCCTCGATGACGTCGGCGAGGCCCTGCAGCAGGTCGACGAGCTCGTTGTCGTCGACAGTCACGGTCGCCTCGGACAGCGACTCTCCCTTGCGGTTCTCGATCCTCACGGCGCGGCCCCCAGGCGGATTCTGCGGCTAGTATTCAGTTATTCTCCCGCACATGCCCGCCTCCATGGCGCTGTTGGACGAGGACCAGCGCGCCGTCGTCTCCCTGGCTCGTGAGTTCGCCGCCAAGGAAGCGCGAGCGGCGGCCGAGACATACGAGGCCCGCCAAGAGGACCCCCTCCCGCTCTACAAGCAGCTTGCGGAGTTGGGGCTGTGCGGACTGCCCTTCCCCGAGGAGCACGGCGGAGCAGGCCAGAGCTATGTCACCTATTTGCTGCTGGTCGAGGAGCTTGCCCACGCCTACCTGGCGCTGGCGGTCGGGCTCTCCGTCCACACGCTGTGCGCCTTCGCTATCGACGCCTTCGGCTCAGCCGAGCAAAAGAGAGAGGTCCTCTCGAGACTGACCTCGGGGGAGTGGTACGGCGCCTACTCGCTTTCGGAGCCCGCCTCAGGCTCGGATGCGGCCGCCCTGTCCACGAAGGCGGCACCGCGCAACGGCGCCTATGAGCTGAGTGGCAGTAAGGTGTTCTGCACCCGGGGGGCCGAGGCCGACGTGGTGCTCGTCATGGCTCGAAGCGGTGGTCCCGGCCCCAAGGGCGTGACTGCGTTCCTCGTCGAGCAGGGCACCGAGGGCTTCTTCGGCTCCAAGAAGGAAGACAAGATGGGGTGGCGCTCGTCACCGACCTGGCAGCTCGTGCTGGACAAAGCCGTCGTGGGCGAGGCGCGGCGGCTGGGGGAAGAAGGCGGCGGCTTCAGGATCGCACTTGCCGCGCTCGACACGGGCCGGCTCGGGATGGCCGCGTGCGCCGTGGGCCTCGCCCAATCGGCATTCGATGCAGCCCTCGTGTTCACGAAGGAACGGGAGCAGTTCGGCCGCCCGGTGGCAGACAACCAGGGCATCCGCTTCATGCTTGCCGACATGGTCACGGGCATCGAGGCGGGGCGGGCGCTCTACAGGCACGCCGCCCGTCTGCGAGACGAGGGGCTCGACTTCTCGCTACAAGCGGCGGAGGCCAAGCTCTTCTGTACCGACATGGCGATGCGAGTGACCACCGACGCGGTGCAGCTTCACGGAGGCTACGGCTACGTCACGGAGTATCCGGTCGAGCGCTTCATGCGCGATGCCAAGGGCCTGCAGATCGTGGAGGGAACCAACCAGATCCAGCGTCACATCATCGGGCGCAAGCTCGTCGGGCCGCAGGCATGATCGGTCCCTTCGAGATTGCCGTGATCGTGGTCATAGTGATCGTGGTCGTGTTTGTTCTGGGGCGCCGCTCGGGGCCGTGAGGGGGGCGCCGACGTTGTGCGGTAGTCGGTCACCCAACGCGGGTGTGAAATACCGGAACGGTACTCAGGAGCCCAATCTGGGACTATGAGTCGGCCCGACCCTCGGCCTCGGCCCTCGACCCTCGACCACTCCCCGCCGGAGCGATGGAAACCCCCCCGAACCCGCGAGCCTCAGAACACCGGGCGCCGCTCGAACGGGGTCGACAGCACGATCGTGCTGCGAGTCGTTACCTCGAGCCGGTTGCGCAGGTCGTCGAGAAGCTCCTCCAGCGCCTTGGTCGAGGGAGCCCTGATCATCAGCGCGTACGAGTTGTCGCCCGCCACCGAGTAGCAGGATTCGACCAGCCCTAGCTGGGCGATCCGCTCGGGCACGTCCGGAGGGGAGCCCGGGCGCAACGCCAGGCTCACGAATGCGCTAATGGGATACCCCGCCCGCTCGAAATCGACCTCGGCCCGGTACCCGGTGATGACGCCGGAGCGTTCGAGCTTGCGGATACGGTCGTGGACGGAGGAGGCCGCCAGCCCCACCCGCTTGCCGATCTGGGCATAGGCGAGCCGGGCGTCTCCTTGGAGAGCCGAAAGGATCGCTCGATCCTTCGTGTCCAGGCCTTTCGAAGCCACTAGCCGAATCTCCTTCCGTTGTAGTAGTGTTTCACCTAACAATGTTCCGGGTAGCCGACGATATAGCATGTATTGGCGGCAAGGCGATCAGAGAGGAGGGCCGAGTGGCTACAGTGACCACAAAGCTGTCCGGCCGGCGCCCGCGCGCTGCCGCCGTTCCCCAGCCCTATAGGTACAAGGGCCGGCGGCGGGACTTCGCCGAGCCCGACTGGCGCCGCCTCCCCGGCTACTCGGACGTCACCGAGGAGCAGTGGGCGAGCGCCAAGTGGCAACGCCTTCACAGTGTCAAGAACCTAGACCAGCTCCGGAGCGTCTACGGCGACCTCCTGCCCGAGGCCCTCGTCGAGGACATCACCAGAGATCAGCGCGAGCGAGCGACGATGTCGATGCTGGTTACGCCCCAGATGCTCAATACGATGGATGAGAACGACCTCTGGAGCGACCCCATCAGGCGTTACATGATCCCCTGCTTCTCGGACCGCCACGCAGAATGGCCGAGCCATCCCTTGTCCGAGCGCGATAGCTTGCACGAGGCCGACATGTGGGCGGTCGAGGGACTCACTCATCGTTATCCCACCAAAGTCCTGGCCGAGTTGCTGTCGACCTGCCCGCAGTACTGCGGGCACTGCACGCGCATGGACTTGGTCGGTAACAGCGTTCCGCAGGTGCTCAAGTACCGCTTTGAGATGAAACAGAAGGAACGCTATGCGGCGATCCTGGATTACCTGCGGGCCACCGACTCGGTCAGAGATGTGGTGGTGTCGGGAGGGGATGTGGCCAACCTCCCCATCGCTCACCTCGAGCACTTCGTATCCGAGTTGCTCGATATCGAGAACATTCGCGACATCAGGCTCGCCACCAAGGGCCTCATGGGGCTCCCGCAGCACTTCCTGCAGGACGACGTCCTCGCCGGGCTCGAGCGTGTGGCGAGAAAGGCCGACGAGCGCGGGGTGGATATCGCGATCCACGCGCACGTAAACAGCGCTGCATCCGTTACTCCGTTGGTGGCCAAAGCGGTCCGTGCTCTGCTCGATATGGGTTTTCGGGACGTGCGAAACCAAGGAGTCTTGATGCGCGGCGTCAACGACACACCCGAGCGGCTGCTCGATCTCTGCTTTGCTCTGCTGGACGATGCCAAGGTCATGCCCTACTACTTCTACATGTGCGACATGATCCCCAATGCAGAGCATTGGCGCCTGGCGGTCCACGAGGCGCAGGCTCTGCAGCACGCGATCATGGGCTATCTGCCCGGCTTCGCCACGCCGCGCGTCGTCTGCGACGTTCCGTTCGTCGGCAAGCGGTGGATTCACCAGGTCGAGGCCTACGATCGCGTCAACGGAGTCTCCTACTGGACCAAGAACTACAGGACGGGTATCGAGGGCGACGCAGCCGATGACGCTGTGCAGCAGCCGCACGCGTATTACGACCCGGTCTACACATTGCCGCAGGAAGGTCAGGACTACTGGCGGGATCACACGGCGCAAGTCATCACCGCTTAGCCTGGACGACAGGAGGGGACGATGGGGTTCAAGGTTACTTACGCGACCATGTCGGCGGATTCGGACGAGCTCGTCGAGAGCTTCAAGAAGGGGGTCGAGGAGGCTAGGTCGTGGCTCGGCAAGGACCATTCCTTTTTTGTGAACGGCGAGGAGCGAAGAGGCGAGGGCACGATGGAAGAACACTCGCCGATCGATCACGACATCGTGATCGGAAGCTTCTCCTTGGCGACGGCACAGGATGCGCACGATGCGGTGGCCGCTGCGAAGGCTGCCTTCCCGGAATGGTCGACGAAGCCTTGGCAGGAGCGCGTCGAGATCATGAATCGCGTTGCAGAGCTCATCTCCGAGCGGGCCTACGAGCTTTCTGCGCTGACCGGTTTCGAGGTCGGTAAGAACCAGCTCGAGTCCCTCGGCGAGGTTGAGGAAGCCGCCGACCTTATTCGCTACTACTGCCATCAGATGACTGAACACGACGGGTTCAGCGTGGCCATGGGGCGGCTGAGCCCTCAGGAGCACACCAAGAGCGTGCTGCGTCCCTACGGCGTCTGGGCAGTGATCAGCCCGTTTAACTTTCCCAGTGCCCTGTCCGGAGGCCCGGCGGGGGGTGCGCTCGTGGCCGGCAACACGGTTGTGCTCAAGCCTTCAGAGCAGGGCTTCTTGATGGGACTGAAGCTCTACGACATTTTCCGAGAGGCAGGCGTCCCGGCCGGGACGTTCCAGGTCTTGACCGGTTTAGGCGAGGTTGTGGGCAAGGAGCTCGTCGAGCATCCCGGAATAGACGGGATCACGTTCACCGGCTCCTACGACGTCGGCATGAAGATCTATCGAGGTGCGGGCAAGGACTACCCGCGGCCCGTCATCTGCGAGATGGGCGGCAAGAACCCGGCGATTGTTTCCGCCAAGGCCGATCTCGACAAAGCCTCCGACGGTGTTCTGCGCTCCGCGTTCGGCTACTCGGGGCAGAAGTGCTCGGCATGTTCGCGAGCCTACGTTCAGAGCGAGGTCTACGACGAATTCGTGGCTGTGCTGAGTGAAAAGGCCCAAAAGCTCGTTGTCGGAGACCCGAACGAGGCCGGCGTCTACATGGGCCCGGTCATCGATAAGGACGCAGTTGAGCGCTTCGAGCAAGCGGCCTTCGATGCGCGCACCGAAGGCAAGATCCTTGTGGGGGGCGAACGCATCACCGAGGGTGACCTCGAGCGCGGCAACTTCGTGCAACCCACGGCAGTCGAAGTGCCGCTCACATCGCGCCTGTTCAAGGAGGAGCTGTTCGTCCCCTTCGTTGCGGTCGCACCTGTCGACTCGATCGAGGAAGGCCTGCGGCTTGCCAACGACACACCTTACGGACTGACGGCCGGTTTCTACTCCGAGGATTCGCAAGAGGTTGATCGTTTCTTGACCGAGATCGAAGCCGGAGTCGTCTATGTGAACCGACGGGCCGGCGCGACTACGGGGGCATGGCCCGGGGTACAGCCTTTCGGCGGTTGGAAGGGATCGGGGAGCAGCGGCAAGGCCGGTGGGGGCCTCTACTACACCCAGCTTTATCTCAGGGAGCAGAGCCAGACCGTGGTGGTGGAGGAGTGAGTCTCTCCTACGAGGAGCTGGCGGAACTCGACGAGCCCCGGCTAGTCACGCCCATTCCCGGGCCCAACACACAGGCGGTGGTCGAGCGCGACGAGCGGGTGACCAGTCCCTCGCTGCCGCGCGCCTATGCGTTTGCACCCGAGCGCGGCGCGGGCGTGATGGTCGAAGACGTGGACGGCAACGTGTTCCTCGATCTGAACTCGGCCATCGCTGTGTGCTCAACCGGCCACGCCCATCCGCTCGTCACTGAAGCCATCACTCGTCAAGCGGGCAAGCTGTTGCATTATTCGGCGAGCGACTTCTACCTTCCGATTTACTCTGAGCTTTGCTCGCGAATCGACGACATCGCGCCGATGACGAATACGAGGACGTTCCTCGCAAACTCGGGCACCGAGGCGGTTGAGGCTGCTCTCAAGCTCGCCCGCAACCACACCGGCAGGCAGTACGCGCTTGCGTTTTTCGGCTCCTTCCACGGGCGTTCCTACGGCAGTGTCACGCTGGGTGCGTCCAAGGCGGTCTACCGGGCCGGATTCGGCCCGATGCTGCCGAGCGTGGTGCACGCGCCCTACGCCGACTGCCTTTACTCGTTTTCGGATCTCGAGCACCCTGATTCCCCCGGCTACATCGAGGAGGTCATCTTCAAGAGGCTGATCAAGCCCTCGGAGCTGGCCTGCATAGTGGTCGAGCCGGTGTTGGGGGAAGGTGGCTACGTCGTGCCGCCTCGACGCTGGATGGAAATGCTGAAGAGCATGTGCGACGAGCACGGCATTCTCTTGGTCGCCGACGAGGTCCAGAGCGGCATGGGACGGACAGGCAAAATGTGGGCGATCGAGCACTTCGACATCGAGCCCGACATCATCCTGTCCGGCAAGGGCATAGCCAGCGGCATGCCGCTTGGCGCTATGACCGCACGGTCGGAGCTGATGACGTGGCCCAAGGGCAGCCACGGCTCGACTTATGGCGGCAACCCCGTCTCCTGCGCCGCCGCTCTAGCTACTATCGACCTGATCGAAGGCGAGCTGCAGGTAAACGCCGCAAAGATCGGGGAGCTCCTGAAGGATGGTCTCTTGCACATGGCCGCCCGCCATGATTTCATCACCGAGGTTAGGGGGCTTGGTCTTATGCTCGGGGTCGATTTCTCGAGTGTGCAGATCGCCGACGCGGTCGAGAAGGCGGCCTTCGAGCGAGGCGCGCTGCTGCTTCAGGCGGGGGAGCGTGTGATCCGCATGTCGCCGCCGCTCATCATCAACGAGCGGCAAGCCGACGCAGGCCTGCGCATCTTCGACCAAGCCTGCGCCGCAGTCACAGCCGCTGCGTAGGCCGACTTGAGCAACGCCGGTAAGGTGACTTCGATGAGCGCGGCGGTGGCCGACCTCGTGCGCGACGGCGATGTCGTCGCGATCGAGGGCTTCACGCACCTGATCTGTTTTGCCGCGGGCCACGAGATCATCCGGCAGAGAAAGCGTGACCTCACGCTTGCACGCCTGACTCCCGATGTCGTCTACGACCAGATGATCGCCGCCGGGGTGTGCAAGAAGCTGGTGTTTTCGTGGATGGGCAACCCCGGCGTGGGCTCTCTGCACGCCATCAGACGCAGGGTGGAACGGGCGGACCCCGCCCCCTTGGAGCTCGAGGAGTACAGCCACTTCGGCATGGTCGGCCGCTATATGGCAGGCGCCTCCAAGCTCCCGTTCTGGCCTCTCCGAAGCTATTACGAGAGTGACCTTCCCACTGTGAATCCCCGGATAATCGAGATCTCCTCGCCCTACGGTGACGAGACCGTCTACGCAGTTCCGCCGCTCAACCCAGACGTCGCCATAGTCCACGTACAACGTGCCTCGAGCGGCGGTGACGCCCAGGTCTGGGGCCTGCTCGGTTGCCAGAAGGAGGTTGCGTTCGCGGCCGACCGGGTGGTCGTTGTGTGCGAAGAGCTGGTCGACGACGCGGTTGTTCGCTCCGATCCCAACCGGACAGTGATACCGGGATTGATAGTCGACGCGGTGGTGGTCGAACCACGGGGCTGCCACCCGTCATACGCACAGGGCTACTACGACCGTGACAATCGTTTCTATGTCGAGTGGGACAAGATAGCGCGCGACTCAGCGCGACTCAGTGAGTGGCTCGACGACTGGGTGTATTCATTGTCTTCACATCAGGACTATGTTGCAAAGCTTGGCGAGGAACGCTGGGCACAACTCACTCCTAGGGAGCGCTGGTCCCAGCCCGTGAATTACGGCGGGTATGACTGATGGAGGGCGCGACGCCAACCGAGACTATGATTGTTGCCTCCGCCCGTCATCTTGCCGGCGAGCGCGTCTGCTTCGTCGGCATCGGCCCTCCGAACATTGCCTGTAACCTGGCGCGACGAACGGTTGCTCCCGACCTCGAGCTCGTCTACGAAGCGGGCGTATTCGGCGCCGTTCCGGAGCGACTGCCATTGTCGATCGGCGACCCATCCCTGGTAACAGGAGCCACTTCCGTCTGCAGCATGTTCGAGCTCTTTGCCTACTACTTGCAGGGGGGCTTGGTGGACGTCGCCTTCCTCTCGGGCTCGCAGATCGATCGCTTCGGAAACCTCAACACCACTGTCATAGGTGATTACTCCAGTCCCAAAGTGCGGCTCCCGGGCTCGGGCGGCGCCTGCGAGATCGCCATTAATGCGCACAAGGTGTTTGTGATCATGCCCCAGTCGACACGCACATTCGTCGAGAAGATCGACTTTCGCACCAGCCCCGGCCACCTGACCGGAAAGCGGCCGGCACACTGGGGGGCGGGTCCTTCCGTGGTCGTCACGGGATTGGGCATGTACGAGTTCGACGATGACTTGGGCGAGATGTTCCTCACGAACCTCCATCCCGGAGTATCGCTCGACGACGTTCAGCAGGCAACGTCGTGGGAGCTGCGGGTTGGCGAGCATGTAAGCGAGACGCCGGCCCCCACCGAACAGGAACTGCGCGTGATGCGGGAGCAGCTCGACCCCCAGGGCATCTACACCCGTGGAGGGTGATGCGTAGCAGCGTGTTCCCGCGCGTCACCGGCCGCTCGCTCGCGCGCGCGCGCCGAGCGGAGGGCGCGTTCATCTACGACGAAGACGGCAAACGCTACATAGACGCGTGCGGCGGAGCGATTGTGGTGGGTGTCGGGCACGGTAACGAAGCGGTTATCGACGCCCTGGCGCGACAGCAACATGACGTTGCGTACGTGCACGGCACCCAGTTCACCACGGCTGCGTTGGAAGACTATGCAGACGCGCTGGCACAGATCCTTCCGCTCGAGGACGCACGCGTCTACGCGGTTTCTGGAGGCAGCGAAGCGGTGGAAACTGCGCTCAAGCTGGCGCGCTCGTACCACCTTGCGCGCGGCGGCGAAAGCCGGCACAAGGTGATCGCACGGGTGGGTTCCTATCACGGCAACTCACTCAACGCGCTCGACGCTTCTGGGCGCATACTGCTGCGAGCTCCCTATGAGCCGTGGCTCGGAAGAACTGTGAGAGTAGGGACTCCTTACGAGTATCGCTGCGGGCTCGATGAGCACCCCCAGGGATGCGGTGGGGTGCTCGCCGACGAGCTGGACCGAGCGATCATCGAGCAGGGACCGGATACGGTCGCTTGCTTCATCGCCGAACCGGTGTCAGGAGCGACCCTGGGCGCGGCCGTTCCTCCTGCTGACTATTGGGATGCCGTCGCTCGAGTCTGTCGCTCGCACGGCGTGCTGCTGATCGCGGACGAGGTCATGACTGGGTTCGGCCGCACCGGGCAATGGTTCGGGTGCGAGCACTGGGGACTCGAGCCCGACATCGTGGTGGCGGGCAAGGGCGCTTCATCGGGCTACTGGCCGCTCGGCTTCGCGGCGTGCTCAGGGCTCGTTTACGAGGCAGTCGCCACAACTGGGTTCATCCACGGGTTCACCTACTCGCATTCGCCCGTGGGGGCCGCCGTGGGCCTCGCCGTGCTCGATCAATTGCGCACACACAGCCTTGTGGACGCGAGTCGTAGCAAGGGGAAACGACTGCTGGCGCTACTGCACGAGCAACTTGGCGCTCATCCGCATGTCGGTGATGTGCGCGGCCTTGGACTAATGGCCGGGATCGAGCTCGTCGCTGATCGTGGCACCAAGGCCCCCTTTTCACGCGGGGAGCGAGTTACCGAACGTGTTGTTGCCGCCGCCTTCGAGCGGGGGCTGCTGCTCTACCCATCGAGGGGGTGCGCCGACGGCGTCAACGGAGACCTCGTGATGCTGGGCCCACCGTTCGTCATCTCGGATGCCGAGCTGGTAGAGACGGTGGAGTTGTTGCGGGGGGCGGTCGAAGAAGTTCTTGGGCAATCGATCTGAGGTTTGTGCAGAGCCGAGCCCCGCTGAGCGAGGCTGCGGCTGATCTGGCTATATGGCCTCGGCGAAGATGCGCAGATAGCCCCAGGACGGGACGCCCGCTTTCAGTGTGACCCTTCACCGTTCCGCCCGCAAGCGCCGCCCGTATCTCCTCCGCCGCCTCGTCGATGTCCGAGATCTTCACTACAGGCATGCCTTGGGCGTGCTTCCGCACCGCCTGTCGCAGGGTCTCCTTGCGCGGCGGACCGGACTCTGGGACCTCGACTCGTTGCGCATCTCGGTGTACGGGCCGAATGAGCAATCGGCGCGATCAGTCACGGGGCGCGATGGCTCGTTTGCCCAGGTCATGCGAAACGCGAGCGGGCTCCTACGTCTGCGCAACGAACGGCGTGCCTCGCTCAATGTCGGCTTCAACTTCGTCGTGCTC
>Ga0136615_10001395_pt1 | contig 11683 bp, 9 predicted proteins | sample AntDrymUQ2882206_2_FD_106647 | JGI IMG/M metagenome (GOLD analysis project Ga0136615, IMG submission 106647) | Polar desert sand microbial communities from Dry Valleys, Antarctica - metaG UQ288 (22.06) | ecosystem: Environmental > Terrestrial > Soil > Desert | place: Antarctica: Dry Valley...
ACGAAGAGTCGCAGGCTAGTCCCGTCGTACGTGCACGCCACGTGGTAGCGTCCACCCTCCGGCGCAGCCGTCGTCCCTACGATGTAGTTGGTTACTCCGCCAGCGCTCTTGCGCTCCGATGTAGTTGGTTACTCCGCCAGCGCTCTTGCGCTCGCAGGCGAACCGGCGTGGGAAGTCCGGTTCCGACGCGTGATACATGTACATGCGGTATCCCGCTAGGTTCGTCGAGGCTTCTCGGGCAATGATTCGCGAGTAGACCGCGGATGTCGCCGCACCCGGCTTGACCCACGCCTCGAGGGTGAAGGCTTGATTGTTGGCCGCGGGGTGCTTGTCCCCGACGTTCACGTTGTCGTCGACTCCGTCGAACTGGACCGCGGTGTTCGCGTCGCCCTGGATCAGTCCCGGCTGACCGCGTACCGGACCGCCGGTGTACGTGCCGTTGTCGGTCGGCGTCTTCTCGTCAACGGCGGTGCTCGCACCGGGGGCCCCTCCGAGGCGCCAGTAGCTGAGCAGGCCGGCGGCAGCCAAGATTGTGTCGCGGTAGTTGGTGGTCAGGAGCGCCGTGAAGGTGGCCGTAGAGCGCCGCCCCGCGGAAGCCGTGCTCGCGAGACCTGTCTCCGGCGCGGGCTCGCCGGTTGGCGTGTCAGTCGAGCGATCCCGGCGACTCCGGTCGACGAGCAGGCGGAAGGTGCGGATCGCGACATTGCCGGCCTGATCGGCGGCGCGCACCTCGATCTTGTTCTCACCCACGTCGAGGTCCTCGTCGTCGATGTCGAGTCGCTCGGTCGACGAGCATGACGAGTCGAGTCCGCAGCACTTATCGTGGTTGAGGCGCCTGTCTCCGTTGACGCGTATCTCCAGGGTCCGCACCCCGGCCCGTGGACCGTCCCGATCTTCGTCGCGGGCCGTAAGGCGCACCTTCATCGAGCCGTCTCGGATCACCTTGCCGAGGTGCCCCCGTCATCGACCTCGTCCTCACCGGATCCGTCTCCCTCCTCCGGAATTCCGCCGTCGCTTGGCGTGCTCGGAGGGGGGCTATCCGGATCAGCGTTGGCGGGGCCGACTCCGAGGAGAGCGAGAAGGCCGGCAGCGACCAGGGCCGCGAACAGAGACAAGAGCCCGGATGCGCAGGGGGCGGAACATGAGCAACCTCTTCAGTGGGAGGTGACGCCGGGCTCAACGAGTCGCCGGCCCTTCCTGATTCACAGAGGTCGAGTGTGATCTCGATCACGCCCCACGTCAAGGTGTGCGGACGAACGTCCGATGTATCAGCAGGCGGTGGCTCCGCAGGTTGCCCTCCTGGGCGCCCTCAACACCTCGAAGGTGCGCCGCTTGCCTTGCCCGCCCAAACGACCCTCCAGCAGCTTCTACCACCAGCTCCACATCAACAAACTCACCGCCCTGAACGACATGGCCCCTCGACCAGAGCTCGGGCAGGCGGCGGAGCGATTCCGCGGCTACGCCGCCTCGCGCCCAAGCGCAGCCGGGCCTTCGCCCACGAGGTTGCCTTCCGCATGGCCGTGCCGCGAAGCCGGCGGCTCGCCGACCTTCTCCCCTGGGGCCCGCCCGGTCTGAACCTCAGCGGCGGCGACCCAGCAGGCGCCGCGCTCTAGCGGCGGGACGTGCGGGCAGCTCGTCTCCGGCCAGGATGGCCGCGGGCGCGTCGTCGACCATCCAGCGAAGCTCCGCCTGAGGTGCTGCCTGCTCGCGCTCCGCAATCCTCAGCGTCTCTCGAAGGTTCGGGCGCTGCAGCTCGAGCCCGTGAGAGTCGGAGGCGAGGACATGGCACCAGCGGCGCCTCAAAATCTTGAGTCCCAGTCTTCGAGCGCCCGAACGACGTGGACGGGCAAGAGAGCCGCCGGTCACCTGAATCAGCACGCCGAGGTTGACGAGCGACGCGAGACGCTCGGGTTCCTCCTGGAACGTTGAGTTGCGCTCGGGATGCGCGAGGGTCAGACGAAAGCCGCGGGCCGACAGATCATCGAGCACCGCGTCGAACATCGGAGTCAACGGGGCATACGGCGTTTCGATCAACAGGTCACGTCCGTTGCCGTCGAAGGTCACGAGCCGGAGCTCCGCGTCGCTCATCTCGATCGCGGTGGTGACCGCGACCTCTCCGCCCGTGAGGACCGACACGTCGATGGCCCGCGTGCGAAGCTCGTCGCGGAGCTCCGCCACCCGCCCCGCCAGCTCGTCGGGGCGCACCTCGGGATGGTCCTCCCGGACATGAGGCGTGGCCACGAGTACGTCGACACCCGCCCACTCGGCCGCCTCGACCATCGCGACGCTTCCTTCCAGGTCCTCAGGCCCGTCGTCGATCCCCGGCAGCACGTGGGCATGCATGTCGATCACCGAATCAAGGCTATGGTGCCGGACGGCCTCCTCGTAGGAGTGCTCTGCAAGTCGCAAGGTCAAGGCACACACGGTTTCGACCGATGGGCCCGTATCCTTGACCCGACGCCGCGGAGGATTCCACGTTGCGCGCGCCCGCAGTCGACCACCTCGCGAATCTCAAGCCGTTGATAAACCAGCCGAACGGAAACGCCACCGCGAGCACCAGCGCGGCCGGCTGGATCCGGGCACGACCGGAGCAGGGCGGCCTCCAGCGCTACGTCGACACGGTCCGCGAGCGCTTCTGGTGGATTCTCGCCATCGTGGTCCTCACCACGCTCGCCGCAACGGCATACGTTCTGACCGCCCCCAAGGTCTACGTCGCGAGCGCCGACCTACGCCTCACACCGATCAGCTCCGACGAGCCGGCGTTCGCGGGACTTGGGCTCATCAGCGAATCGAGCGACCCGACGCAGGACGTCGAGACCGCCGCGCGGCTCGTGACCAGCGCCGACGTGGTCGAGCGTGTGCGCCGCGAGCTCGGCAGCGAGGAGGGCTTCGACACGGTGCGCGCCGAGCCGGTGGGTCAGAGCGCGGTGATCGCCGTCAACGCCGAGGGCCCCAGCCCCGAGGCTGCGCAGCGACTCGCCGACGCGTTCGCCGAGGCCACGGTCGCCGACCGCACGGGCGAGCTCCGCGACGCGCTCGACACGGCCATCCGTCGGCTGAACGCCCGCCTCGAGACGGTCCCCGCCGGCCAGCGCGAGGCCCTCGAGTTCCAGCTCTCGCAGCTCGAGACGCTCCGGGCCGGCGACGATCCCACTCTCAGGCTCGAGTCCTCCGCGGCGCTGCCGCAATCCCCGGACTCTCCGCAGCCGCTGCTGAGCATCGCGGCCGGCGTGCTGGCCGGTCTCATCCTCGGAGTGGGAGGAGCCTTCGGCCTCCGGGTCCTCGACCCCCGGTTGCGTCGCGAGCAGCAGCTCAGAGAGCTCTTCCAGCTTCCGATCCTCGCCCGGATACCGCGCGAAGGCGCGAAGGCGCGTCGGCACGCCCGCCTCGAGCGCAAGAAGCGCGAGCGGGGCGAGGAGCCGGGCACGGAGGGGGGCCCCGTCGCCCCCGAGTCGGCTTCCCCCCACTTCGTCGAGGCGTACCGCACGCTCCGCGCCAGCGTCATGGTCCGTCCGAGCGGGGGAGAATCCTGGCAACCGTCGGGGCTCGGCGCCGGCGGCTCCGCGCGGCGCTCGCAGTCCATCCTGGTCACCGGGGCGGGTGCGTCCGAGGGCAAGACCACGACCGCTCTGAACCTCGCCGCCTCCCTCGCCCAGTCGGGCAAGCGCACGATCCTCATCGAGGGCGACCTGAGGCGCCCCGTCCTCGCGCAGGCCGTCGGAAAGGTCCCTCAGTACGGGCCGGTCAGCGTGATCACCGGCGTACCGCTCGAGGACGCCCTGGTCACGACCGAGACCTACGGGCCGAACCTGCGGATGCTCCTCGCCCGCCCCTCGGCGATGACGGCCGGCGTGGACGGCCTCTTCCTACCCGCGGCGCAGAAGCTCCTGAGCGACGCGGAGGCCCTCGCCGACTTCGTGATCGTGGACTCACCCCCACTTACCGAGGTCATCGACGCCCTGCCCCTCGCGGTGGCCGCCGACCACGTGCTGATCGTCACGCGTCTCGGGAGGACGCACCTCGGCAAGCTGCGGGAGCTGGGTGAGCTGCTGGCCGCCCAGGGCGTCCTGCCCGCGGGCTATGCCGTCGTCGGCGTCCCACGATCCGGGAGCTCGAGCGAGTACTACGTCGGGCAGGAGTCGACCTTCCGCCAGTCCTCGGGCAACGGGTCCCCCGCGCAGCGCTCGGGCGGGCGCACCAGCCGCAGCTGACCGGCGGCGATGACCTTCACCCCCGACCTTCCGGTCCGCGTCTGGCAGGCGGGGATCGCTGTCGCCGCGCTGGGAGTCGGAGTCCTGGCGGGAATCGACCCGGTCCGATCGGCGCTGGCCGCGGCCGCCCTCGCGGTCATGCTCGTCGTGCTCGGCGACCTGACCCTGGGTCTCTGCCTGTTCGCCTTCCTGGCGTTCCTCGACTACCACTACCCGAACATCGCGACGCTGTTCGTGCTGGCCCTCGCCATGTCGTGGCTGGGCGCGGTCACGGCGGGTGGGCAGCGCGCTCGAGAGTTCGTATCGACCCATCCGGCGGCCACGTGGCTGATCAGCCTCCTGCCCGCTTGGGCCGCGATGAGCCTGCTGTGGGCGGAGGTGGCGCCTCCAGCCACGAGCGCTGCCGCGAAGTACGCGGTGAACGGAGCGCTGTTCCTCATCGTCTACACGGCCGTCAAGACCCGTCGTCACGTCGTCCTCGTACTGGGTGCCTTCGTGCTGAGCGCAGCTTTCTCGGCCGCCTACGGGCTGGTGGCACCCGCCGAGGCGACCGGCTACAGCGACGACCTGGAGCGCGTCAGCGGCCCCATCGGAGATCCGAACGCCCTGGCCCGGGTGCTCGTCGCCGGCCTCGTCCTGGCCTTCCTGCTCGCGGTGATCGACGTGCTCTCCCCGGTCAAGCGCCTGATCGCCGCATCGGCAGCCTTCCTGTGCGCGGCCGGGCTGGTGCTCACCGCCTCCCGTGGTGGGCTGATCGCACTGGTGTGCGCCCTCGTCGCCGCCCTGGTGTTCTCGGGACGCTGGCGCGCGCAGGTCACGGTGCTCGCGCTCGCGGTCGGCCTGCTTGCGGTCGGCTACTACGCGGGGATCGCATCTCCGGACGCCCGTGAGCGGATCACGGCCTCAGACGGCGGATCAGGACGGACGGATCTCTGGCGGGTGGGCTGGCAGGTGGTCGAGGACCACCCCGTGCTCGGCGCCGGTGCGGGCAACTTCGGGGAGGTGTCGAAGAGCTACCTGGGGGATGCCGGCCTCCTGCGCCGAAGCGACCTGATCGTCAGCACCTCGAACGTGCTGCACAACACCTACCTGGGCACGCTGGTCGAGCTCGGCATCGTCGGCGCATGCCTCCTTCTCATGATCCTCGGGTTCTCCCTCGGTTGCCTCGTGCGGGCCGCGAGAACGTCGATGCGAGCAGACGACGTGACCATGGAGATCCTTGCTCGCGGCCTGCTCGTGGCGCTGGTGGGCATCCTGGCCGCGGACTTCTTCATCTCCGAGCCCTACAACAAGCATCTCTGGCTGCTGCTGGCGCTGTGCCCGGCGGTCCTGGCCGTCGCTCGGGATCGCTCCGCTCCGGCACCGGAGGCCTCCGTCTCGAGCACGATCGCCGGCGGGCGGCCGGTGCACGCGCTCTCCTGAGCCCGACCATCGACCGCTCGCCGGTCAGTCGACGCGGTCCGCTCCGCGCCTACCCAGGGCTGCTCTGCCTCCCGCCCTCGATGGCCGTTTACGCGCGGCGATGGAGTCGTAGAGCGACTCGAGAGTTCGGACCATGACGTCGAGATCGAACTCTCGCCGCCTCCGCTCGCGTGCGCGCTCGCCCATGGCGCGAGCCCACGCGCGATCGCGCAGCAGCCTGTCTGCCGCGGCGGCCAGCGCCTCGGGGTCGCGCGGGGACACGAGGAGGCCGTGAACCCCGTCCTCGATCATGTCGGGCACCCCACCCACGGCCGTCGCCGCTATCGGCCTCGCGGCCTCCATGGCCTCCATCAACGCGAGCGGACTGCCCTCGTAGTCCGACGACGAGAGAACGACGTCGAGGCCCAGGAGGATGTCGGGCACATCGTCCCGTCGGCCCAGGAAGAGAACCGAGTCACCCACCCCGAGGCGCCGCGCCTCGAGCTCGAGCGCATCGGTATCTCCGCTTCCCACGACGAGCGCCCGCACCTCCGGATGACTTCGCTTGAGCGCCGCGACCGCGGCGATGAGGACGTCGATCGCCTTCTGCGCTCGCAGCGTGCCGACGGCTCCGACCACCTGCGCCTGCCTCGAGATCCCGAGCTCGGCGCGGATGTCGTGCCCTCGGGGTGCCACGGGGGAGATCCCGTTCTGAACGAAGACGATGTCCTCGGGCTTGACGCCCTCGAACTCGATCATGCGGCGCTGGTCGGCTCGCGACACCGCGATAAACGCATCGCTGAACCGGGCTACGACCTCCCGGTCCAGGAAGCGGCGGACCGGCTGTCCCTCGTACGCCCAGGTGTGCTCGTGCGCGACCCTTACCGGCACGCGCGCCAGCCACCCGAGGAGCATCCCCCAGACGTTCGATCCGAACATGTGGGCGTGCAACACGTCCACCTGGCCGCTCCGGAGCAGCCTGAGCAGCGGTCGCCAGGCGGCGAGATCGAGCCGGCCCCGTCTCTCGAGCTCGAGGATCCGAACCCCCGCTCCTTCGATACGGGCGCGGAGCCCCGAGGACGACGAATCGACGCGAGTCACGCACAGAGTGCGGTCGAAGCGACTCGGATCGAGTCGCACCGTGATCTCCGCGGCCAGGCGCTCTCCTCCCCCCGCCGCGGTCAGGCGATCGATCAGTGTCACCACACGCATCCGCGACTCCTTCGGCGAACCCGCCCCCGAGCGTGAGTCGCGCGCGTCCACGTCGGCCGGAGCTTAGGCCCGGAGGGCCGCCCGGATCGGGGGCCGCCCGATGAGCACGCCCGAGTCACCGTCCGGGCTGGCCCGAATCGTAATCCGCGGGGCCAGCCTGTCCGCGGGCGGCCTGGTCGTGAGCCAGGGCATGAACTTCGCGTTCTACCTCGTTCTGGCGCGGCTCGCCTCGCCAGAGGACTTCGGGATCATGGCCGCCGCCCTCATCGTGGTCGGTGCGGCCATCCTGTTCGCCGAGTCGGGCCTCATCTCCGCGCTCATCCAGCGCGAGGGGGACGTCGAGGAGGCGGCCAACACCGCTCTGGTGGCCACGGTTCTCGCCGGGATCGCGCTCGGACTGGTCTCGCTCGCCGTCTCGCCGCTCGTGGGCGCCTTCTTCGACAGCCGCGAGATCACCCAGGCCGCGGCTGCGATGAGCGGGTTCCTCGTCCTCCGCGCGGCCGCCCTCGTGCCGGACGGCCTCATGCGGAGGCGGTTCTCGTTCGCACGGCGCCTCGTGGTCGAGCCCGGCGCGGTGATCGCGTTCGGCGTGGTCGCGATCACTCTGTGCGCGCAGGGGTACGGCTTCTGGGGGCTAGTCATCGGGCAGTACGCCTCGGTGCTCGCGCAGCTCGTCCTGAGCTGGGCACTCGCGCGGTGGCGCCCCAGGCCCGGCCTCGCCTCCTTCTCGATGTGGCGGGAGATGGCCGGTTTCGGCCGCCACCTGATCCTCGCCGACGCGGTGCAGCGGGTGGCCTCGGAGCTTCCCACCGCCCTGGTCGGTCGCTACGTCGGTACGGGCGCCCTCGGCCAGTACCGCTACGGCTTCCGGTTCGCCTCACAGCCCTTCGCCGTGCTCCTCAACACGGCCTCGTTCGTGCTGTTCCCGGCGCTGTCGAGGATCACCCGGGACCCGCCCCGGTTTCGAGCGGCGTTCGTGCGCTCGCTGCGGTGGGTATCGGTGATGGCGTTCCCCGCCGGCTTCGTCTTCCTCCCGATCGGAGAGCCGCTGCTCGTGGTGCTGCTGGGGGAGGAATGGCGTGCGGCCGGTCTCGCCCTCATGGCCATGTTCGCCTACACGACCGCGCGGTGCTTCGACTCGCTGGCCACCGAGGCGATCATCGCCTGGGGTGAGCCGAGGCTGGTGGCGCGCATGCACCTGATCGGTCTGACCCTCTCGGCCATGCTCATGATCTCCCTGCTCCCCCTCGGGCTCGTCGGGGTGGCGGCCGGCCTGTCGCTCTCGGCCGTGGGCGTGGCCGTCTACGCGATGGTGGCCGTCTGCCGCAAGATCGAGGTACCCCTGGCTCAGGCCGCCACAGAGCTCTGGCCTCCTGCGCTGGCCGCCGCGGCCATGGCGGCGGCGATGCTCGCCCTCGAGAAAGTGCTCGACGCCGACGCTCACGGCGTCCTCGAGGGCGTGCTTCTCCTCGCCCTCGAGGTGGCGATCGGCGCGGTCGTCTACTTCGGGGTGCTCGCACTGCTGCGGCCAACGACGATCCGTGACCTGCTCGGAGGGGCGAAACGGCTGCTCGGGATCGTTCGCCGGCGCCTGGCCCCGTCGCCGGCGGCGGAATAGGCGAGCTGGAACGGCGCGAGGCGACCGTATCCTCCACCAGGGTGACCGAGCCCACGTTCAGCGTCCTCATGCCGGCGTACCAGACCGCAGCCACCGTCGGCCCGGCGCTCGACTCGGTGCTCGCGCAGACGCGGCAGGACTTCGAGGTCGTCGTCGTGGACGACGGCTCGACCGACGACACGGCCGCCCACGTGGAGCGCTACGTCGAGCGCGACGCGAGGGTGCGGTTGATCCGCCAGGACAACGCCGGCCTGGCCGGAGCCCGGAACACCGCGATCGTCCACGCGCGCGGGCACCTGCTCAGCCTCCTGGACAGCGATGACCTGTGGATGCCTGGCTACCTGGAGGCCATGGGCGAGGCGCTCGCCGGCGACCCGGGGGCGGCCTTCGCCTACACCGACGCCTGGGTCTTCGACGACCAGACCCGGCGGGTGCGGCGGGCCACGGCGATGGCAACGCTGGACCCTCCGGCCGTCAATCCGGACGATCCCGCTGTCCTTCTCTCCCTCCTGCTCGAAGGAAACTTCATAGTGGCCTTCGCCACGATCCGTCGGACGGCGATCGACGCCGTCGGCACGTTCGACTCCGGCCTCCGCCGGTGCGAGGACTACGAGCTCTGGCTTCGCATCGCCAGTCGCGATTACCGGGCCGTCCGGGTCCCCGGCCTGCACGCGCTCTATCGCAAGCGCGCCGTCTCGCTCAACACACCACGGACCGAGCTCGAGATGACGAGCACCAACCGCGAGATCTACCGACGGATCGCCGAGGAGTGGGACGTGCCGGAAGCCATCCGGACGAAGGCTAGGCGTCGAGTGGGCGCCACGGACGCCTTCATCGCCGCGGCTTCCGGTGAGCGGCTCGTTCCGGCGGCGCGGCTACGCGCACGTCGTGCGCTCGGGAGGGCGGCCCGGCCCATCCTCGACCGGAGGCGGTGGCATTCGAGGACGCCGTCCGAAGTGGCGGCGGCTTTCGACCTCCGGGAGGTGTAGGCGGTCGTGGGCAGACGTGGTGAAGGCGCCCGCCAGGCGGCCGGTCGCCGATCCCGCAGCCTCGAATCCGGCCTGCTCGACCATGCGTACGTGAGCGGAGGAGCGCAGGGCACCTAGCGGGCACGCCGGGCGCTCGCCCGGCGGGCGGAGCGCTCGCAGGCTCGCCGTGCTGCGCGCTTCGCGGCCGCCGTCCGGCGTGCTCCGCGGCTCCTCGGGCAGCGCGTGCGCTGACCGCGTGGGCGGACGGCCGGGGCGGGCGGCGTGATGACGGGAGCGGCGAGACCGGCACCGGGAGCCGGGGCCGCGACCTGGTCGGCCGATCCGCCGCCGCCACCGCCGCCGCCGCCGCCGCCCGAGCGGCCGCCACCCGAGCCCGCGTTGCCGCTGCTGGAGTCGCCGCCTGAGCCGCTGGAGCCGGAGTCGCCGCTGCCCGCGTCGCCGCTGCCGGAGTCTCCGCCGGAGCCGGAGCCGCTGGAGTCGCCGCCGTCGTCGCCGCACCCGGTCGAGGACCGGGACTCGCGAGATGCGTCGTCCGTCGCCTCGCCGACGTATGTGGAGTCGCCCTCGTCGTCGTCGGCCGGCTCCTCGTCTCCGTTCTCATCGTCGCCCGAGTCGTCGTTCGCCGAGTCGTTCGCCGAGTCGCCGTCGGCGTCCTCCTCGGAGTCGTCACCGTCGGAGTCGTCGACCGGCTCATCTTCCTTCTCGTCCTGCTCGGACGAGCTGTCGTCGGCGGGCGCATCGTCGTCCGCGTCCTGCTCGTCCGAGGCCTGGTCGTCTTCCTCGGTCGACTCCTGGTCGCCGAACTCATCGTCGTCCTCTTCGGGCCGGCTGTCGTTCTCGTCCGCGGCGTCGGCCTCGTCGGGAGAGTCGTCGTTCGGAGCCACTACGTCCGGCTCCTCGACCTGCTGCTCGCCGGGCGCCGGGGCACCCTGGATGGCCACCGGCCGGTCGCATTCCTCCTCAGGCGGCTCCTCGGTCGTCTCGTCGCTCCGCGGACCGGCGTCGACGTCGCCGAAGAGCGTCCCGCAGGGGCTCGTGCTTCGGAGTCGGAAGTCCTTGGAACCGCGGTCGCGGTACTGGGGATCGACGTAGGCCGGAGCGACGACCGTGAAGCCCACCTGCGGGGTCTGCACCCCTGAGGCCGACGGGGTGCCGGAGAAGTTGGCCCCGTTGATGCAGTTGGAGCGCACCACGTTGCCGGTTCCGGTGGCCTCCCAGGACTCGACGTTGAAGCGGAGCCTGGCGTTCGTGATCAGGTTGCTCTCCACCACGTTGTCGCGCGACGACCTGCCGAAGTGGATGTTCTGGCCGTTGCCGTCGAGCACGTTGTGCTTCACCACGGTGCGGACCGAGTTGGGGTAGAACTGGATGCCCCGGTCGACGTTGTCGTGGATCAGGTTGTGCTCGATCCGCGCGTCGACCGAGTTCTCCAGGTAGAAGCCGTGATCGTGGTTGGTCGCCGGCCGGCGCCCGCAGTCGTGGACGCGGTTGTGCTCGAAGACCGCCCGGTCCGTGGGCGCCATGCTCCCCGATCCGACGATGAAGCAGATCGCGGTGTTCCCGTTGGTCACGTCGTTGTCGGCGAACCTCGCATCGTCTCCGTAGACCACCGGGCTCGGCCGGATCGTGCAGCTCTCGCCCGAGCCGCAGCGCGGCGCGGCGCTGCCGTCGAGGTCGAGCGTGCGCACCTCGACGAAGCGCGCGTTCTCGAGCACACGCACCTGCCCGAGGATCGTCGCTCGCTCACCCGGGTAGCTCTGGAGGCGCAGTCGAGCGCTCGAGCTCCCACCGCGGCGGAAGTCCACGTTGCCGCGGTAGGTGCCGTTGCGAAGGCACCCCGTCTCGCCCGGAGCCAGGGAGTCGACCAGCTTCTGGGTGGTGAGGAAGGGACGCTCGTGGGTACCCGGAGCTGAGTCGGACCCGGAGAGCCCGGCCACCTTGTCGCACGTGGTGCTGGCCTCCGCCGACGAGACGCCGTTCGGCAGCGCGGCGAGCAGCGCGATGGCCAGGACCGCGACCAGGATCGCGGGCAGGCGGTGGAGGAAGGACGGAAGTGAGCGTGAAGGGCGGTTTTCGAGCATGCCCCGGGCATCGGCCCGGGACGGCTAGGCGAGAGGACTAGGAGCCCGCGCTCGACCTTTCGTCTACACCGCCATGCGCGGCGCCGTCTCCGGCGCCCGTGGAGGGCTTGCGGACGCGGGCGCAGGCGAGGATGGCCACGTCGGGATCGAAGGTCTCGACCTGGCGCGTCT
>Ga0136615_10001397_pt1 | contig 11678 bp, 6 predicted proteins | sample AntDrymUQ2882206_2_FD_106647 | JGI IMG/M metagenome (GOLD analysis project Ga0136615, IMG submission 106647) | Polar desert sand microbial communities from Dry Valleys, Antarctica - metaG UQ288 (22.06) | ecosystem: Environmental > Terrestrial > Soil > Desert | place: Antarctica: Dry Valley...
CCCGATGGGGAACGTGTCGACGTCGAAGCGGTGCCACCTCGCGGGTGCGGTAGTAGCCGGAGACCGGCGCCCTCGCGGCAGGGCGACGTCGATGACGGGAGGGATCTCGTCGGACAAGTTGTGCCGCGCTAGTGCGGTGCCGAGACACAGCGTCGCCTCCGGCGCTCGTCGAGCGATCTCGATGAGGTCTGGGTCACCTTGGGCGCCAGCACGACGGAAGAGGCCGCGGCCCAGCGACTCGATCTCACCACTGTCGCGCAAGCCGTAGAGGCGTCGGTCAGACATGCCGCTTCGGCGGGCGTCGGAGTAGGTGAAGACATCCGGCAGTAGCGCAAGCGAGTCGGTAAGGCGCATGGCGGAAAGCGTAGCCACCTGTCTGCTGTATGACTACACTTTCCTTCAGTTCTTTGGAAGCGGCCAGTACGACGCAAGAGGGAATGGGTTGGTCTCGTCGGCGGAGCCGCTCCACCCGAGGACCGTGCGGCAACGGTGCGCTCTGCTACGTGGTATTACACTACGTGACAACGACAGTGCACTCTGGCACACTGGGGAAACGCAAGGCCGCGCGGCCCTGCTGGGCAGGGGGGCGCATGAACAACACGTCGGTGGCGGCACGGCTGGGCGGGGGGCTGATCTCCGCGTTGTCGGCCGACGTGGGTGCGGCGCGTGAGCGAGCGCGTCGGCAACGGCTTGGGGGGCTGGCGGCGATCCTCGGGGTCCCGCTGGTCTTCCTGTGGTACCGGATCCTGTCCGGCGCCCCGTTCAACGTGTTCGCCCTGCCGTCGCTGGGCGACGATTGGCTGTATTACCTGCTGCCGGTGGCGCTCATCGCGGCGCTGGGCGCGGCGATGGCGATGCCGTTGCTGTCGGGCCGCTCGCCGCACATGCTGTTCCGCCCCGAGCAGATCGACGTCAGCTTCGACGACGTGAAGGGACTGGACGGGGTCCTCGACGAAGTCGTCAAGACCCTCAACACCTTCCTCGGCTACGCGCTGTACCGCGACCGTCTGGGCGGCAATCCTCGCAGAGGCCTGCTGTTCGAAGGACCTCCGGGCACGGGCAAGACCCACCTCGCCAAGGCCATGGCCCGCCAGGCCGGCGTGCCGTTCTTCTTCGTCTCGGCGACCAGCTTCCAGTCCATGTGGTACGGCGCCACCTCGCGCAAGATCCGCAGCTACTTCAAGGCCCTGCGCAAAGCCGCGCTGCGCGAAGGTGGCGCGATCGGCTTCATCGAGGAGATCGACGCGATCGCCATGACGCGCGGCGGCCTGAACGCGACTCCCCTTTCCGGCGGGCAGCTGGCACGCGCCTGCCACGGCGCCGGGCTGCCCCCCGGGTCGACGACGGTGGCAGGGTTCGGCAGCAGCGAAGGCACCGGTGGCGTCGTCAACGAGCTGCTCGTGCAGCTGCAGTCCTTCGACGCGCCACCGCTACGCGACCGCTCGTACAACCTGCTGGTGGGGGCGGCCAACGCCTACTTGCCGACCCACCGCCAGTTGGCCAAACGCAAGCCGCGCTACCACAACGTCCTGGTCATCGCCGCCACCAACCGGGCTGACAGCCTGGACCCTGCGCTGTTGCGTCCCGGCCGCTTCGACCGGCGCCTTAGCTTCGAGCTGCCAGCGAAGACGGCCCGCCGCGACCTCGTCGACCATTTCCTGTCGAGCAGAGCCCACGCCGCCGACCTCGACGTCGAGACCCGCCGCGAGCAGCTGGCCGGCCAGACCTTCGGCTACAGCCCCGTCATGATCGAGCACCTGCTCGACGAGTCCCTCGTCATCGCCTTGGGCAACGGGCGCGATGAGCTGGCCTGGCGCGACATCCAGGAGGCCCGGCTCACCGGCGAGGTCGGCAGCAAGAGTCCCGTGGACTACACCGAGCTGGAGCGTCGCACGGTGGCGACCCACGAGGCCGGCCACGCCACCGTCGCCTACCTGGCGGGCACGCGTCGCCTGGAGGTCCTGTCCATCGTCAAGCGGAAGGGCTCGCTGGGGCTGCTGGCTCACGGCGACCGCGACGAGGTCTACACACGCACGCGCAGCGAGATGGTGGGGCTGATTGACATCGCCCTCGGCGGCATGTGCGCCGAGGAGCTGTACTTCGGCGAGTCGGGCACCGGTCCGGGCGGCGACCTGGCCGCCGCCACCCAGATCGCCTGCGAGGTGGTCGGGTCGGCGGGCATGGGCGGCTCGCTGGTGTCATTGGCAGCGGTGCAGGAAGGCGCCCTGAATACCTCCAACCTGGTGGGCCGCGTCCTGGCCGACCCCTACACGCGGCCCGAGGTCGACCGGTTACTGGCGCAAGCCAAGGCCGGCGTGCGGGCGTTGCTGGGCGCCAACCGCCATCTCGTCGATGCGCTGCGCGACGCTTTGCTGGAACGCGACGAGCTGATCGGTGAGGAGATCACCGCGGTGCTCGTCGGCGCTGGTGACCCGGTCCGCGAGGGGCTGCGCATCGAGCGGCGTTCCGACCGCCGCCGGCGCGACTGGTTGGCGCCCGACAGCTGAGCGCTCAAGTAGCGAAGCGGTAGCGCACTCAGTCAGCGCTCAAGCAGCGCACCGGCTTCCGCCGACGCAAAGAAGCGCCGCCCGAAAGGCGGCGCTTCTTCGAGGATGGTGCGGCGTTACCGCAGTCCGAGCTCCGCGCTGCAGGCCGGCCAGGCACCCCAACCCTGCGAGGCCTGGACACGCTCAGCTACGGCGATCTGCTCGCTGGCGGACGCCTCGTGCGGCATGCCGCTGCCGCCGTAGCCCTGCCAGGTCGACAGGCTGAACTGCAGCCCACCGTAGTAGCCGTTGCCGGTGTCGATGCTCCAGTTTCCACCGGATTCGCACTGGGCCAGGCTGGCCCACACCCCGGAGCTGGGCGCCGAGGAAGGCGGTGCCGGCGCGCTCTCGGCGCTGCTGGTGTCTGTGCTGCTGCTGTCGCTGCTGCTGGTGTCCGTGCTGCTGCTGCTACGTGAGGCGCTGCTGTCCACGCGCGGAGGGGCGACCGGCGCGACGACGACCGGCGCTGGCGGTGCCGGCAGCGAGCGTCGCTTGAGCTCGGCGCCCTTGGCGGGAATGCGCAGGCGAGCGCCCACCGTGATCAGGTCCGGGTTGTCGATCTTGCGGTTGGCGTCGAACAGTCGCCGCCAGCCCGAAAGTCCCTTGATGCCGAAGTCCTGGGCGATCGAGCTGAGCGAGTCCCCGGCCACCACGTTGTAGGTGCGCGGCTTGGCCGGAGCGGCGAAGGCCGCCGTCGCGGGCAGGGCCACGATCATCGTGGCGGCTAGAGCCACTGCGGTCACGCAGGCGCGGGTCCGAGCCGGTCGGGCTCGACGGGCGCCACGGGTGTTTTCCAACAATGCATCCTCGTTGTTCGTGGGTGGTCAGCGAACGCGCACGAGCGCCATCGCAGCAGCGATGGGCACCTCAGCGTTCGGGCCCGGTTCTGTCGGGCCTGGCGTGACAGGCACGCCGAAGGCAGCCATGGGCATGAAGGCGTCCCTCGTCATAACCCCAACAAGGGACGGAGAACCGAAGACGGCTGCAAGCTGTGGACGGCGCCGGGAGACGGCCGTCGGTTGTCAAGCGGCGAAGGCCGAACCATCGACCGCTCTCACGACCGTAGCGGACTAGTCACGTATCGCAGCGTTGGGGGGTGTCCGTCCGTACAGGGTGGGGGTGTCCGCCGCTCCCCCGGCACAGGCCGAGGACCTGCCGCTCACAACGGCGGTCAGCGCTCGACTTCGACGCGTATCTCGTGCCATCCGGTGGCCCCGTCGGGCGCCACGGGGCGGCGCCGACCGGTCTGCGTCGTGCCCTCGTTATCGGTGGCACGGACACGCACGACGTGGTGGCCGGGCGGCGCCTCCCACTCGTACACCCACTGGCGCCAGGTGTCGTCGTTGAGGGCGGTACCCAGCCGCGCCTCGGCCCAGGGCTGCTCGTCGATCTGCACCTCGACTGCCCGCACTCCCCCGCTGGCCTGCGCCCACGCCACACCGGCGACCGGCGTGCGGCCGGCGGCGACGCGGGCACCCGTCGCGGGTACGTCGATGCGTGACTGGGTCTTGATCGGTCCCCGCTTCGACCAGCCGCGGGGGATCCAATAGCCGTCGAAGGCATCGAGCGTGGTCAGCTCGAGTTGGCTCAGCCACTTGGTGGCCGAAACATAGCCGTACAGACCCGGCACCACCAGGCGCACAGGGAAACCGTGTTCGACGGGCAACGGCTCGCCGTTCATGGCCACGGCGAGCAGGGCGGCCCTGCCGTCGTAGGCGGCGGAGGTTGGGAAGCCGGCGGTGAAGCCGTCAACGGAGCGCCCGACGATCTGGCTTGCGGCGGCGTCGGTGCCCGCGCGCTCCAGCACCCGCCGCAACGGCACTCCCGACCACAGTGCGTTGCCGATCAAGCCGCCGCCGACCTCGTTGGAGACGCAGCACAGCGTCGTCCAGTGCTCCTCGGTGCCCATCGCCGCCAGCTCGTCGAAGGTTAGCTCCAGGGGCCGGTCGACCATGCCCGTGACCTGCAGCCGCCAGCTGTCGACGTCGACGCGGGGAACGACCAGTGCGGTGTCGATGCGATAGAACCGTTCGTTGGGGGTGACGAACGGCACCACCCCGTCGATGCCGAGGTCGGCTCCGGCCGGCGGTGCGTCCGCTCGGCGCACGGGCTGGGGCAGTACCAGCGCCGCGCGCGATGCCGCAACACCGGCCTGTTGCGACAGCCAGCGACCCCCCGCAGCCGAGGCAGCTGCTACGGCCACCAGCCCGCCGGTCAGCCGCAGGAAGGCCCGCCGGTCACCGCTGACGCCAGGCGCCGAGGTGGCATCGTCAGGCATCGCGATCGCGACATCGGGACGGGCATCGGGGCGCACGTCGGGAGCCATGCGAGCGGCACGGGCGGCCGCCAGCAGCCGGCGCAACCCCAGCACACCGATCGCGACGGCCACGGTGACGGCGACCGCGGTGGCCACCAGGGAGGTCTGGGGATCGCTGCCGGCGGCGGCGACGCCGATCGCGCCGAAGGCCACGAAGCCAGCCGCCGCCGCGGCGAACCGCCGGGCGCCCACCACGCCCAGCAACGCGCCGAAGGCCGCCGCGAACAGCACGATCCCCACGACCAAGGCGATCTTGTCCGCCAACCCGAAGATCGAGATCGCCAGGTCCTTGACCGGTGCGGGCACGGCGTCGATGACGGCGTTGCCCACGCTGACCACCGGTGAACCCGCGCCCGGCAGCAGGCCCGCGACCAGCTCGCCCACGCCCAAGGCCAGCGCGGCGGCGACCACGCCGGCGGCGGCTGGCCGCCGGCGGCCCAGCCCTACAGCGGGGTGCGCGGCCATACACAAACTGTAGCCACCGTGCGTTGCGGCGCCGCGTGGCGGGGTAGGAGGGCGCCGCATGCCCGACCTACGCAACCTCGACGACGAGCTGGCGGCGCGGTTTCCCCAGCACCCCAGCTTCCGGCCGGGTCAGCGAGAAGCCCTGGAAGCCGTGCTGGCCGGCCGCGACGTGGTCGCCGTGCTGCCGACGGGTGGGGGAAAGACGCTGGTCTACCAACTCGCCGGCGCGCTGCTGCCAGGGACGACGGTGGTCGCCACACCGCTGCTGGCCCTGATGCACGACCAGGTCAGAAGGCTGTCGCAGGTAAGTGCGGAACATGCCGAACGTGTCGCGGCGATCAGCGGCAACGTCCGCGGCGAGCAGCGCGAACGAATGCTGAAAGAGCTGCGGGCGGGTCGCTTCGACTTTCTGTTCACCACCCCGGAGCAGCTGCTCCGCGCCGATCTGCGCCAAGCGCTGGCGGCCACGAGCGTCGACTTGTTCTGCGTCGACGAGGCGCACTGCATCTCCGAATGGGGGTTTGACTTCCGGCCCGCCTACCGGGAGCTGGCCGACGCGGCACAGGCCATGGGACGCCCGCCGATACTTGCCCTGACGGCCACGGCGCCCGAGGCGGTGCGCCGCGACGTCGCCCAGGAGCTACGGCTGACCGACCCCGTGCTGGTCGCTCGCGGCTTCGACCGCACCAACCTGCACCTGGGGGTGGTGCACGTCACCAACCCCGACCGGCGTGACCGTGAGCTGGCCGGGCTGATCTTCGAGCTGCTGCCCGACATCCGCGACCCCGGCTCTTCCGGCGTGGCGGTCGTGTACTGCACCACGCGCCGTGAGTCGGAGGAGACCGCGCTGGCCCTGCTGTCGCTGGGGCTGCCGGCGGGCCATTACCACGGTGGCATGGAACGGTCGCTGCGCGAGGAGGTACAGACCGGTTTCTTGACCGAGGAGCTGCGGATCCTGTGCGCCACCAGCGCCTTCGGCATGGGCATCGACAAGCCCAACATCCGCGCCGTCATCCACCGGACCATGCCCGACTCGCTGGAGGCGTACTGGCAGGAGGCGGGGCGGGCCGGGCGCGACGACAAGCCCTCCGACTGCGTGCTGCTGTACCGGCCCGAGGACCGCGCCATCCACGAGCACCTGCACCGGCGCAGCCGCCCGTCGGAGCCGACGGTGGCCAAGATGGTGCACCTGCTGGGCCAGGTCGATAACGCGACACCCGAGCCCGAGGTGCTGGCGCGCCTCACCCAGGTCGCCGGCGTGGCGCGATCCGGCGCGGCCACCCTGCTGGATGACCTTGAGCGCTTCGGGTTCATCGCCACCTTCAAGTCGGGGATCCGCTTCAAGGGTGCGCCTGCCGAGGCGATGGAGACCATCGCCTCGCACCAGGCGGCGCAGGTAAAGGTGGAGGAGTCGCGGCTGGACATGGTGGCCGACTACGCCGAGTCCAGCTCCTGCCGCCGCCGCTACCTGCTGAACTACCTCGGCGACGACTATCCCGGTGAGCTGTGCCTGCGCTGCGACAACTGCCTGCGCATCGCGCAGCGGCGCGGCACCGACGACTGGGAAGAGGCGGCGCAGGCGGAGCGCGTCGAGGCCGACCGGGGGGGGCCGTTTCGCACCGGTCAGACCGTCGAGCATCCTGAGTGGGGCTTGGGCTCGGTGCAGCGCATCGAAGGCGAGGTCGTGGTCGTGCGCTTCGACGCGGTCGGCTACCGCTCCATGCACGCGCCCACCGTCGTCGACCGCGGGCTGCTGACCGCACGCTGAACCCCACGGGTCGCGCCGACACCCAGTCGTCGTCGCCGGCGCGGGATTGGGTGCTACCGCTGCGCTAGCGTGGGCGGGCTGCCCACTCACGAGGAGCTTGCTTTGTCCACCGACGAGGCGGTCGCCGCAGAGGAGACCGTTGCTGACCCAGGCCGCGACGTCGTCGCCTCCGAGGTCGCCGGACCCGGTGTGGTGCGCCGCGGGATGCGCATCCTCGGGCGGGCAGTCCTCACCGAGCCCAAGCCCTTCGCGATCGCCGTCGTCGGCGCCGCCGTCTACGGCGGGATGACCGTCGCGTCGGCAACGGTCTTCGGACGCGTGACCGATCGCGTCATCGTGCCGGCCTACGCGGGTGGTGCCGTGACGCGGGGCACGCTGGCGTTGGCAGTGACAGCGATCCTCGGCGTGGCGTTGCTCAAGGCGGTGGGGATCGTGGCCCGCCGCATCGGTGCGACCTATATGCAGGTCAAACTGCAGGCGAGCTACCGCGAGCGGGTGACGCGCCAGTACCAGAAGCTGCCGCTGTCGTGGCACCGGCGCCATTCGACGGGGACGCTGCTGGCCCACGCCAACGCCGACGTCGAGGCGGCCTTCTGGCCGATCGCGCCATTCCCCTTCTCTTGCGGCGTCGTGCTCATGCTGCTGATCACCGGGGTGATCCTGGTGCGCAGCGACCTGTTCCTGGCGGCCGTAGGCTTCTTGGTAGGTCCGGCCATCGCGGTGCTGAACTGGCGCTACAACCGGGCGCTGGAAGAGCCGGCCACCCTGGCTCAGCAGCGGCGCGCCGACGTCTCCTCGGTCGCTCACGAGAGCTTCGACGGCGCGCTGGTCGTCAAGACGCTGGGCCGGGAGTCCGCCGAGACGGACCGTTTCGAAGTCGAGGCGCGGCGGCTGCGCGACGAGCTGGTGCGCTACGGAAGGATCCGCGCCCTGTTCGACCCGCTGATGGAAGCCCTTCCCAACGTGGGCGTGTTGCTGATCCTGGCTGTGGGCGTGTGGCGCATCTCGACCGGCGACCTGTCGGTGGGCGATCTGGTGCAGTTCGCCTACCTGTTCACCCTGCTCGCCTTCCCCATCAGGGCCATCGGCTGGGTGCTGTCGGACATGCCACGAGCGGTCGTCGGCTGGGAGCGTGTCCAGGGCGTGCTCGCCGCCACCGGCGACCTGCCGTACGGCTCGGACAGGGGCTTGGACGCCGAGGGTGCGGCCGCCGCCGACCTGGTCCATGTCGCCTTCGCCTACGAGTCGTCGACCGATGGTCAGGCGGGCTCGCCAGTCCTGCACGACGTGACCTTCGAGGCCACGCCCGGTCGCACCATCGCCATCGTCGGCCCCACCGGAGCCGGCAAGTCCACGATCGCCAGTCTCTTGGTGCGCCTCGCCGACCCGACCCAGGGCAGCGTCCACCTCGACGGGCAGGACCTGCGCACGCTCGCTCGCGGCGAGCTGTCGCGCAGCGTGGCGATCGTGTTCCAGCACTCGTTCCTGTTCGACGACACCGTGCGCGGCAACATCACGCTGGGCGAGCGCTTCTCCGACAAGCAAGTCCGCGCCGCCAGCGAGCTGGCGCAAGCCGACGGGTTCATCCGCGCCTTGCCTGACGGCTACGACACCGTGGTCGGTGAGCGGGGCACGTCACTGTCGGGCGGTCAACGCCAACGCATCGCGCTGGCGCGGGCGCTGACCCGCCGCCCTCGACTGCTGATCCTGGACGACGCGACCTCCAGCGTCGACACCACGGTCGAGGCCGCGATCCTGCACGGGCTGCGCGACGCCCGCCTGCCGGCCACCATCGCCGTGGTGGCCTACCGCCAGGCCACGATCCTGCTGGCCGACGAGATCATCTTCGTCGACCGCGGACGTGTGCAGGCGACAGGGACACACGAGCGGCTGCTGGAGACCGTTCCCGGCTACGCCCGGCTGGTGACCGCCTACGCCGACGAGGCGGTCCGGCGTGAGCGGCGGCGCTCCGACCAGGCGGTGCAGGAAGCGGAGGCGGCGTCGTGAGCACGACCGCACCGACCCTCGACAGCATCGACCGGGCCCGTCCGCAGGGGGCCTGGCCAACGCTGGTGCGGGGACTGCGGCTGTCACCGGAGTTCCGCGACGGCCTCGGCCTGACGCTGCTGCTGGCGCTGGTGGCGACGGCGGGGCGGGTCATCGTGCCGGTGGCGGTGCAGCAGGTCATCGACCGGGGCCTGCGTGGGCCCGGCGGCGTGGACGTCGCCATCGTGCTGCAGCTCAGCGGCGCCGCGTTGCTCGGCGTCGTGGTGACGTCCGCGTTCGGCTACGTCATGAACTACCGGTTGGCGACGGCGACGGAAACTGCCCTGGCGGCCCTGCGGGTCCGCGCCTTCCGCCACATCCACGACCTGTCGCTGCTGCACCACGCCACCGAGCACCGCGGCGCCCTGGTGTCGCGGGTCACCGCCGACGTGGACACCATCAGCCAGTTCATGCAGTGGGGCGGCGTGGTCCTGATCGTCAACGTCGGCCAGCTGCTGCTGGCCACCGCGGTGATGAGCTACTACAGCTGGCAGCTCACCCTGGTCGTGATCGTCACCTTCGCGCCCCTGGTATTCGTCCTGCGCTGGTTCCAGACCCGCCTGTCGGTGGCGTACGACATCGTCCGCGAGCGGGTGGGCGACATGCTGACCGCCATCTCCGAGAGCGTCGGGGGCGCCGACGTCATCCGGGCCTACAACATCGAGGAGCGGACCGACCGGCGGATCTCGCGTGCGGTGCAGCGCGAGTTCCGAGCGCACTACCGCGCCGGGCGCCTCGGTGCGTTCATGTTCTCCTCCGGCGAGCTGTTCGCGGCGGCGGCCACCGCGGCGGCGGTCGTGGTGGGCGTGCTGCTCGGCGTCGACGGGCAGCTGTCGGAGGGACGGCTCGTCGCCTTCCTGTTCCTGGTCACCCTGTTCGTGGGGCCGGTGCAGATCGCCACCGAGGTGCTGGATCAGGCGCAGACCGCGATCGCCGGCTGGCGGCGCATCCTCAACGTCTTGGACACCCGCCCCGACGTCGCCGATCCGGCCACTGCCGGCGGCGGCGGGGTCGACATCCCACCGGGGCCGGTCACCCTGCGCTTCGAGCACGTGGCGTTCGCCTATCCCGCCCGTGAGGCCGGGGCGGTCGCCGACACGGTGCTGCACGACGTGAACCTGGAGATACCTGCTCAGACCAGGGTGGCGGTGGTCGGTGAGACCGGCTCGGGCAAGACCACCTTCGCCAAGCTGCTCACCCGGCTCATGGACCCAACCGGCGGCCAGATCCTGGTCAACGGGGTGGCCTTGACCGAGGTGCGGTTCGCCAGCCTGCGGCGGCGCATCGTCATGGTTCCCCAGGACGGCTTCCTGTTCGACACCACCATCGCCGCCAACGTCGCACACGGCCGTCCCGGCATCGGCCAGGCCGACGTGGCGCTGGCCTTCACCGAGTTGGGCCTGGCCGACTGGGTCGAGTCGCTGCCCCAGCAGCTGTCCACGCGCGTCGGCGAACGCGGCGGGTCGCTGTCGGTCGGCGAGCGGCAGCTGGTGGCGCTCGCCCGCGCCTATGTCGCCAATCCCGACCTGTTGGTCCTGGACGAGGCCACCTCGGCGGTCGACCCTGCCACGGAGGTACGGCTGCAGCGCGCGCTGGACGGGCTGACCCGCGGACGGACCGCCATCGCCATCGCCCACCGCCTGTCCACCGCCGAGGCCGCCGACGAGGTGCTGGTTTTTGATAATGGTCGCATCGTGCAGCGCGGCCCGCACGACGACCTGCTCGCCCAGGACGGGGTGTACGCGGGCCTGCACCGCTCCTGGGTGGCCGGCAGCGCCGGCGGGCGGGCACCGGTGGCCCGATGACGTTCTGGGACCTGCCCTACGCCTCGCGGCGCCAGCCGGTGCTGGCCGACAACGTGGTGGCCACATCCCAGCCACTGGCGGCGCAGGCCGGGCTGGCGATGCTGGCGGCCGGCGGCAACGCCGTCGATGCCGCGGTGGCGGCGGCGGCGGCCTTGACAGTGGTGGAGCCGACCTCCAACGGGATCGGCTCGGACCTGTTCGCGCTGGTCTGGGACGGCCGGACCCTGCACGGTCTGAACGCCTCCGGCCGCTCCCCCGCCGCCCTGGACCCCGAGCCCTTGCTCGGCGCGCCGATGCCGCTGCGCGGCTGGGACGCCGTGACGGTCCCCGGAGCGGTGTCGGGCTGGGTGGCGCTGCACGAGCGCTTCGGGACGCTGGACCTCGAACAGCTTCTCGCCCCCGCGGTCGCCTATGCCGACGGTGGCTTTGCGGTGTCACCCATTACGGCGAAGGCGTGGGCCCGTGCGGCCACCGTCTTCGCCGGCAGCCCCGACTTCGCACCGTTCCTGCCCGGCGGCTGCGGCCCCGCCGCCGGCCAGCGCTTCGCCTTCCCAGCGCAGGGACGCACGCTGCGCACGATCGCCGCCAGCGGCGGAGACGCCTTCTATCGCGGGGCGCTGGCGGAGCGCATCGCGGCGCACGCGACGGCGGGGGGATCGCCGCTGTCCGGCGAGGACCTCGCCAGCCACGCCGCCGACTGGGTGCAACCGCTTGCGCAGCGGTGGGCTGAC
>Ga0136615_10001400_pt1 | contig 11670 bp, 19 predicted proteins | sample AntDrymUQ2882206_2_FD_106647 | JGI IMG/M metagenome (GOLD analysis project Ga0136615, IMG submission 106647) | Polar desert sand microbial communities from Dry Valleys, Antarctica - metaG UQ288 (22.06) | ecosystem: Environmental > Terrestrial > Soil > Desert | place: Antarctica: Dry Valley...
CTCCATTGATTGGTAGCGGTATCAATCAGTGAGATCATCCGACATCATGCAGGTTCCCTTACCGTGTTTTTATCTAACTGGCTGATAATACAGTCATATTTGTGGGGATACCTCAGGGGCAAAGGTGTATTGTCGAGTCGGATCGGCAGTCGCTCCTTGCCTAGCGCACGCGCTATCGCAATCTCGGCAAAGCACCATTGCGATCGCACAAAATTGCGGCTCACGAGAGCGAGCACAGCGCGGCATTGCCGCAGTTTATGGAAAATCTCGCGTTCCCAATCGCGGCCAGCAGGGATGCCGAGCTCTGGATGGAAGTCGAGAAAGACGCGGCGATGACCGTCCGCTTGGAGTTTGTCAGCGACGGCGGCAGCCTGATCCCTATCGGCGCTGCTATGACTGATGAATATCGTTGTCATCGTCGGCAGCACCCTCCTAGCCTCTTAAGCTCCGAAATAAGTGGAATGTAGTCGCCGTTGCCTGCGACGAGAACGGCTACCTCAAAGTTGTCGTTGTGTGCGTTACTCAATAGGTCGGTAGCGAGCGCTATATCTACCCCTTTGGATTTCTTGTTCTTGTCTGCCTTTTGAATACTTGAGGCGCGAGGCCCATTTCATGAAGGGCCTTACGGACTTGACGCATCTTGTTGTCATCACCAACCAAGCTGGTGTGGGTGTAAGGAAAATAAAGGCCCTTTTTCGTCAAGAGGCACAGTACTGCTGGGCTAGCGAGCTGTCAAACATGCGAGTCCTTGGCCTGGAATTGGGGACTTTCCGGGATATTCATCGGCCCGAGGCGCCAAGTGCGGTGCGGGGGGTTTTGGAGTCTCGCACGAGTAAAGGCCAAGCGGGAGGGTCGGCTCAGGGAGAAGAACCGGATTGAATCGGGTATCGGTTGGAGATCAGGCCAGTTGGAGCAGATGACTGGCCGCGCTGGGGCTCGGGGGCGCTCGGGGCGGGCAAGCCGAGATGAGCGAGGATCTTGGCAATGACGGGAGGATGTTCGATGGCGGCGATGAGAGGTACCATCAAAGGGTACATCGCCTTCACTTTTTTACACACCCTTTGATGGTACCTCATTGACATCCCGCAAGTTCAGCAGTACTTCCCCTCGCAAGCGAAAAGAACGTGTAAAATTCCTATACGTTGAGGGGAGACTTCAGGGTCAAACTCGATTGATTTCTGACCCCATTGATTTCAGGTATATTGCAGATCGGCGACGCCGGTATCACCGTTCTGCTGCGACGCGTATTTATGCGGCTTGGGACTGGGTATAGAAAAAGCGCATCATCTCCCCGCTCGCATCTGGACCTCTGGCATCGGTATAGCTGCCGCTGCGGCTACCTCCGGCCCAAGCGTGACCTGCTCCATGAATGACCCAATGTTCGCCAACCGTGCGACCGCTTTCATCGTGATGCGAGGTGCGCGTGTAGCCATGCCCATTCGGGACTTTACCCTCCTGCACGATGACATCGGGATTGATGCGGTTCGACGTAGCGGAGGCGCGACCCCGTTCGCCGGAGACATTCTGCTTCATCAATTGATCGCCATTGCTGACGTTGACGGTGGTGTCGCGATCACCATGAAACACGATGATCGGAATCGAACCTAGGCGCGAGTTTGCATCCGATGGTCGGGTGTTGTTTCCGGGTGCGCCTGACATGCCACGGCGCATGGCAGAAAATGCGGAAGGAAGATCCTGCGCTGCGCCATACGGCAAGCCGGAGTGCACGCCTACCGCCGCGTACAGATCCGGATAGGTCGTGCCCATGATGATTGCCATCGCGCCACCGGATGAGAGTCCCGCGACGTAGACATGCTTTGTGTCTAGCTTGTAGTCGCTGATAACCTGGCGCGTGATACCTGCAATGATGGACGGTTCGCCTTGATCGCGCTGCTGATCAACGGCCTTGAACCAATTCCAGCATTTCGATGAATTGGCGGACTGCGATTGGGCCGGATACACCACGAAGCATTGCTTCTCTTCAGCGACTGCATTCATGCGTGTGCCCCTGGCGAAATCGTCGGGATTCTGCGTGCACCCGTGCAGCATCACCATCACCGGCATCGCCTGCCCATGGAAGCTCGATGGGATATACACCTTATAGTCGCGTGTGCCGGCGTGATTGGTAAATGACTTCGTCAGAAACTGTCCGCCACTTTTTGCTTCGGCTTCCGGCTCGTCTACAGGCTGCACCTGGGGTTCGGGGTCCCACAGATGCTTGTCCACCGCCCAGTCGTCCTGCGACGACGGCACGCCCAGGCCTGCCAGCAGATCAGTCACGAAATCAGGTATGCCTTCGCGGCCGCCGAACGATTTGCCAGTGCTGAAATCCATGTTGCGCATGAAGTCAGGCATGCGTGGCGCGGCAGTGCCCTTGCCCATGTGGCCGGGCATACCCTTGAGCGCTTCTTGGATCGCAGCGGTAGCACCTGCCCCGCCGGACATCAGGGCGCGGGTCGCTTCGCTCATATGAGCGCGTATGTTTTCATTCAGGATCATGTGATTCTTTCTGTGTGAATTGACTAGTGAATCGGACCCGCCAGAGGGCGGCTTTGACTGCACCGCTGGCATGAAACGCGCCCAGTACGGCGATGGATTCGATGGTTGCCAGGGCAAGTTCGGCAGATACGTCGGAGGCGATCGTTGCCAGGCCCAATACCTGGATTTGCAATTTCTGACCGGCCGCCTGAACCGCCTCCAGGTCGGCACGGGAATACGATTGCAGCCCGAGCACCAGGCTCTTGCGCGCAACCGTTTGCTTGACTACCTCGGCATGGCTACTCAACTGGTTGCGGATCGCCGTTCGGATCAGATCAGTGCGGTTGGAATAGAACCCTTCCTGCACCAGTAAATCGATTTGTCCAATATCGATCAATCCCAGATTAATGGTGATTTTCTCGCTCTCGCTGATTTTGGGTTTCAACTCGACTATATTCATTGTCCATCCATTAGGCATCCATATGCCATCTGTATGGATGGTATTTTAGGCCGAGAGTAATGATTGTCAAGGGCGCCGTTGCAATATTTAAATTCCTTTTAGAAAAAAACCTTAGGAATACGAGATTCAACGCGGGTTCGCAACGGGTACTGTTTCGTCGCACGGGCTGGGCGGTGATTGGGCGGTCTGCAAGCGGTCCGCGTGGGGGCGGGAAGCGCGGAGGCGGGGCGGCCCCGGTGGTTTGCGGGGGCTCAGGGGTGAACTCTGAGGTCGGTATCCGGTGCCTTGGGGGCGAGTGCACCGGTGCCGGTCGAGAGGTGTTGACCGGCAGGAACAGGGGAAATGCGAAGGCGCCTACCCGCTCACCCGTTGGTCGAACTCATACTCGGGTAGGGGTTGGATCAGCTCAGTGCCTTCGGTGCCTTCGCGCGTGCTGGCGCTTGGTGGCGCCCCGGATGGTGATGCCGGGCGTGGTGGAGGTGAAGTACGCCCCCTTCTTGCTTTCCACGACCACGAAGTCGAAGCTCTCCGGCGTCGCGTCCGGATTGACGATGCAGGCCGCGCTGCCGGTTCCGTCCGGATTCACCGTGTAATCACACGTGAACGTCTGGTGGAGCACGGTGCCGCCCACCACAAGCGTCCGTACGCCGTCGTTGAGGCGCCCATCCCCGTCCGCAGTGAAGCGGCCGACGGCGGCGGCGGGCGCCGCATTCACGAACCCGTCGAAGGCGAACGCCGTCGGTCCGTCGATGTCCCGGACGCTGAAGTGTTGGGCCTCCGCGATGGGAGCCGCGAGACAGGTGAGGCCAGGCACAGAGCCGTGGCGCCGGATCTTGGGTTCATAGCCGCCTCCTTTAGGTTGTGGGCACTGCCGGTCCGAGGATAGAGGATAGGACATTCAATGCCCTTGGGCAACCGATGATGTTTCCCTGGACGGGCCGCGCCGGTGATCAGGGCGGTGCACGGATGGGCAAGCCGAGATGCCAGCGGGATGGGAATCGAACCCTCGTTCTCAGCTTGGAAAGCTATTACACTACTTGAAAGCAACCAACGGATTGGAGCCACCGAGAGGAATCGAACCCCCGACCTGACGATTACGAATCGTCTGCTCTACCGGCTGAGCTACGGTGGCTAGATCAACCAACTGATTTTAACTGCTAAATCTTGTAAGACAAACCTGCTAAATAATTGCCAAGCGCAACTTTATAGATTTATATCTTATTGTTTTATAAAGTAGTTTTAGCCATAGACTAACTTATTACGAATCCCGATAACTCAACGAGTTACAACAAGCAACAACAAGCCACTCAAAGACTTACGTCGGCTTGCCAGTTGTCTTCGGCTGTGGGTAACTGCCGTTTTTTGCCGGTGAATGTCCCGCCAGTGTCCCACAGCGATCGCAGGGGGTAGGGCGCGAGCGAAGGCTGCTTGGCCCTTTTGATGAAGCGTCTCCCTTAAGGAAACCCCTGGCGCTAGCGACATTCCGCGGTCGGAAGTACCCGCGCCACCCCATGCCTCGAAGGACCAGCGTCAGCTCCCGAGCAGCTCCGCCCTTCTAGCGTCGCGCCGGTATCTCAGGCGGAACATCAGCCTCGGACAGCGCCGCGTGGACCTGATCCTTGAGCCGCCGGCACTCTTCCGGGGTCCACGTCTTAACCTCTTCCACCGTCACGCCGGTCAACCGAGCAATCCGCGCCTTAAGTTCCTCATCGCTAAGCGCTCGAAGCTCGGCCTTAATGCCGGTCGGTAAGCGGCGCTCAAGCCGAGTGATTCTCCCCTTCAACCCGCTCGTCGTGGTGACCTCCCCTGCATCGCTTCTTCCAGTGCCGCAACGCGCTCGGCGAGGTTTTCTGCCTCGACGAGCCGGGCCTGCCCCGAAAGGGCTTGCATGAGGGTCGCGGCCTCGTCGGGGGTGATCTTGCCCTCGGTGCAGGCCCCGAGCACCGCCCGTCCCTGGCCCCACAGGGTCTCGGGAACGGGCAGCGTCAAGGGTTCCCCGGCGCTCTTGAGCTGCGGCAGGGTGCGTTCGAGGATGAGCTTGGCGGCCTGCAGGTCGCCCCGTTTGGCTGCTTTCACCAGCGTCTTCAAGATGGCAGGGAGGTGACTGGCGAGCCTGTCACGCAAGATGGCCCGCCTATCCCGGACGCCCTTGGGCCTGCCTGTAGGATTCCCGGACTGACCTTGCTGGAAAGGCATAGCATTGATCTTTGATTGAAAACATCAATGAGTCAACGCGATTGCGCTTTGACCTCGATCGCCTCAAGTCACTCGCCTATCTTCGCTGGCTCGAGCAAGTCCAGTTCATGGACTCCAAAGGTGTTTGAGCAGAAAATGACCTTTTACGACTCGGACAGCCCGTCATGAAGCAAGTCCTCGCCGGCCTTTTTCTCTTCTCTTTGCTTGTTGGATGTGCGAGCGACGTACCGCTTGTAATCCGCGAACCACTGGCAGATAACCCCAGCCTGGCTGACGTGCAAAGCAACCCCAAGGCATTCGTGAATCGACGCGTTCGGTGGGGCGGGACAATTGTGTCCACAAAGAGTGTCGGAAATAAAACCGAGGTGGAAATACTTGCCAAAGCAACCGACACCGACGGCCACCCCGAACCAGGAGACGCGGCGCTCGGGCGGTTCTTAGTCAGCAGCGATGGGTTTCTTGACCCGGCGACATATAGTGCCGGGCGCGAAGTAACGGTCTATGGCGTATTGGAAAATGTGCTCATGCGCAACATTGGTGAACACCCTTACGCGTATCCGTTCGTACAAGCGATTCAACTCTACTTATGGCCAGAGCAGCGTTACGACGGAGACGATACTTGGTACCCAGACATTCACTTTGGTCTCGGGTTCGGGTTTGGTTTATGAGTCGGCACTCTTATGCTCGAATGGTGGCACGCGGTAAGGCCTGGCCTTTATGTTCTGTCCTCCACACGAGGACATGTGCGCGTGTGGCGCTACGGAACTCCTCCGGCAGGCTGATCCCTGCAAACTGCATTAGCCCAACTTTCTCAACCGGAGTGGGCAACGGGCCTGGAAGGCGCATAGATTGGGCTATGCGCTCCAAAGGTCTCCACTACAAATGGGTCGGTCGGGCCAGCGCACGAGTTGGCCGCTCGAACACCGCTTTCGCGCACGACACCCTCCACGACGTCGGTATTCAACCTAAGTCCGACAGACTGCTAGAGGAACGTGATCATGAGCGTGTATGAAAAGGCTTTACTGGATCCAGCCGCGGCTTTCACGTCGCCAGAACAGGTGCTCACCAGTGCCGAGCTGTCACGGGAACAGAAGATCGAGATCCTGCATCGCTGGGAATACGACGCCCGAGAGCTGGAGGTGGCCGAGGAAGAGAATATGCTCTCCAATTCCAATCAGCCGGACATCCTGGATGAGATCTTGCGCTGTCTGCATGCCCTCAGCGCCGGGATAGATGCTGCCCGTTCCGCCCCGACCAAACAGGGTGGCGCGTAACGACAGAATCCGGAGCATCCGTGAGGTTAGCACAGCTCGGGAGGATACCGGGAGCGGAGATCGAAGAGACGGCGCGCGGTCCGGTGTGGGTGTTCCGGCACAAGCCTCGTGTCCTGCCCCCCACGAGGCCTCCGGGGCGGCCGAAGAGGAAACGATGATGATGCTGACTAGCGATCTAAAAACCACCGCCGCCCTTGCCCGCGACATCGCCGAGGAAGAGGCCGCGGACGCCCGGGCGCGTTCCTCGTGCTTTCGTGATCCGCCGAGATTGCAGCTTGAGCAAGCAACCCGTGTCGCGTGCTGACGGCGGATTTCACATGAATCCGAGATTTCGTTCGGCAATCGCGATGTTCGGCGCCGATGCCAAGGGGAAACTGGCGAATCTCGCAGCAACGGGGGAGCCGGAGGATCAGCTCCGTGCCCCACTGGAACGTCTGGTCGTGAACCTGGCCGAGGTCTGTGGGCTTCCGCGAACCGCGGTCGTTGCCGTTGGCGAGTCGTCGTTGAGCGAACTGAAGACTCGCCCTGACTACGCGATTACCGTTCGCAACGCGCTCGTTGGTTTCATTGAGGTTAAGGCCCCGGGTAAGGGAGCTGATCCGCGGAGGTTCAGAGATCGGCACGACAAGGTGCAGTGGGAGAAGCTCCAGTCGCTCCCTAATCTGATGTACACCGATGGCAACGAGTTCAGCGTCTGGCGAAGCGGCCAGCTGGTAGGGTCGCTCGTGCGTCTTACCGGCGATATCGAGACATCCGGCGCGGATCTTGACGCACCGCCCGGCCTGCTGAGCCTCTTCGAGAACTTCATCCAATGGGATCCCATCCCCCCACGTGACGCGAAGCAACTCGCCGAGGTAAGCGCTCGGCTGTGCCGACTGTTGCGTGAGGAGGTGACGGAGCAGCGTCCAACGCGCAGTTCGCTGATGGTACGCCCAGGCAGTTACGTTCGGCATGCTCATGGCCCGGGCGCGAGAGATCCAGCTCAGCGTAGGTCTCGACCACGTTGCCAAGCGACTCGGCCGGACAAACTCGCTGATAGGCACCGCCCTGCGCCTCCTAACGGACGACGCGGAGAACCAGGCGACGCTGAAAACCTCACTCGGCACGCTCACGCGTGTCCTCGATTCCGTTCACTGGCCGACGATAAGCAAGGGCAATCCCCGATGCTTGGCTTTATTTCTACGAGGATTTCCTCGAGATCTACGACAATAAACTGCGAAAACAAACCGGCTCTTACTACACGCCGCCCGAAGTCGTCGGCGCAATGGTTCGACTGGTCGACGAGGTGCTTCGGAGTCGCTTCAGGCTTCATTCCGGCTTGGCGTCGCCGGTGGTAACTGTGGCAGACCCCGCGGTCGGCACGGGCACCTTCCTGCTTGGGACGCTGCGACGGATCGCCGAGACGATCGAAGCAGACGAAGGTCCAGGGCTCCGTACCCCCGGCGATCGATGCCGCTGTAAGGCGTCTCGTAGCGTTCGAGATCCAACTTGGGCCGTTCGCGGTCGCGCAGCTGCGCATTCTCGCCGAGCTTACTGACCTCATCGGAACCGCACCAACAACACCGCTGCGAATGTTTGTCACCGACACGCTGAGCAACCCATTTGTCGAGCAGGAGTGGTTTCCTGCGATCCTGGGACCGATCGCGGAGTCTCGTCGTCAGGCGAATGAGATCAAAAGGCAGGAGCCGATAACGGTGGTGATCGGGAACCCGCCGTACAAGGAGAAGGCGAAGAATCGCGGCGGCTGGGTTGAGGCTGGCAGCCTGTACTCCGCCGAGCCAGCACCGCTCGCAGCTTGGATGCCGCCGCCCGACTGGGGTGTAGGTGCGCACACAAAGCACCTGCGCAATCTGTACGTGTACTTCTGGCGCTGGGCGACGTGGAAGGTGTTCGATCACGACCCGAGCGCTAACACGGGGATCGTGTGCTTCATCACGATGGCGGGCTTCCTGAACGGGCCCGGCTTCGAGAGGATGCGCGATTATCTCCGTCGCACTCCCGACGAGATCTGGGTGATCGACTGCTCGCCTGAGGGTCACCAACCCGAGGTCAACACAAGGATCTTCGAGGGCGTACAGCAGCCCGTGTGCATCGTGCTCGCGTCTCGTCCTCCAGGTACTGATCCGAACGTGGCGGCCAGGGTCTGGTTCCGGGCAGTCCCTGCCGGCAATCGGCGGGCGAAGTTCGATGCGTTGGGCAGTCTAACGCTCGACACCGATGGTTGGGCCGAGTGCCCCTCGGAGTGGCGTGCTCCATTTCTGCCACAGTCGGCGGGAGCGTGGGCAACGTATCCCGCGCTCGACGACCTTTTCGTCTATAACGGCTCCGGTGTGATGCCTGGTCGCACTTGGATCATCGCCCCCGATGCGGAGTCCTTGCGGCGGCGCTGGCAGACGCTCATCAACGCGCCGAGCAACCAAAAGGAGGTCCTATTCCATCCGCATCTGCTCAATGGGAAACCGGGTGATAGACACAGCAACCGAGTTGTAGCGAAAGCGCTGCCCGGTTACGAACCGCGGCCCACGCCCGTTGCTGACGAGCGAGGCCCCTGTGTCACGCCGATACGCTATGGATTTCGCTCGTTCGACCGGCAGTGGATCATCCCCGACAACCGGTTGATTAACCGGCCTAACCCGGAACTCTGGGAGTCGCACTCGGGGCGCCAAGTATACTTGACAGCGCTCACTCGGACATCGCCGGAGGCGGGTCCGGCGCTTACCTTCACGGGATTGATCCCCGACCTTGATTACTACAAAGGCTCGTTCGGTGGCCGTGCGTTCCCACTCTGGCGCGACCGCGATGCCAGCGTGCCCAATATCCCTCCCAACCTGCTCGCGTATCTTGGTCAGAAGTACCAGAGGCCGGTTCGCGCGGAGGACTTAATGGCTTATATCGCTGCGGTCGCGGCACACCCGGCATTCAGGGCTCGCTTCAAATCCGATCTCGTGAAGCCCGGTCTGCGGGTGCCACTAACAGCCAACGGCGAAATCTTTGCCGCCGCCGCGGATCTCGGGCGCACCATCATTTGGCTCTACACCTTCGGCGAACGATTCGCGGACCCCAACCGTGGTCGGCCGGCGGGCCCACCACGACTGCCATCGAGCGTTGCACCCCGCATCCCCGCCGCCGGCGCGCTCTCCCAAGATCCAGCAGCAGTGCCCGATACCATTGATTACGACGAGACTAACCGCAGACTGTTAATCGGGAGCGGGTACGTAGAAGGTGTGGCTCCCAAAGTGTGGAGCTACGAGGTTTCCGGCAAGCAGGTGCTGCGGCAATGGTTCAGTTACCGTAAGACAAACCGTGAGCGGCCAATCATCGGCGACCGGCGACAGCCGTCGAAGTTAGGAGACCTTCAGCCCGATCACTGGCTCGCAGAGTACACGACGGAACTCATCAACCTGCTCAACGTGATCGGTCGGCTCGTCGATCTCGAACCGTCGCAAGCAGACTTGCTTGAGCGGGTATGCGCGGACCAGAACATCTCTGCCGATGAGTTGCGCGCGGCAGGCGCGCTCACTGTGCCCACCACTCCCACGCGCAGAACCAGGGCTAAAGGTTCGCCAGAGCAGGGGAGCCTGCTCGACTGACAGTGTTGCGTTGTGCTGCGCCTTCGTTGGCCGGAGGCCACTGTTCCGGCTGCAGCGCAGTAGGCCCGCCGCCTAATCGGGTATCCGGGGGCGTTTAGCCCCCATACCGGGTCGCGCCCACCTCCAGCTCCCACGCAACGCCGCATGCGGATTTCCCGCACGGCGCTCTTTCAGGGAAGGGCACCGTGACGAGCACAGGCGGTATGTCCGGTCTGTGCGCGAATTGCGCGTGAGCTTAGTCTCATGCCCCAACAGGAACGCGCATCCGCGTTTAGGGATCGCCAAGCTGAACTCGATGACCTGGCAAACGACCTGAAGCGCATCGCTCGCTCAGCGTGGAAGCGCCCAGCATCCTTCGCGCTGGGACTGGCCGGTGCAAGTTGGACGTACACAACCGGTGACCCAATCGGCGCTTTGCTCAGCGCCGGTGCTCTCGTTGCCGGGGGCATGGGCCACCCGAACGCTAATGTGGGCTCTAAGAAAAGACAACACCGCGAGGTACGGATCATCTCTCTGACATTCACTTCCGAGGCCGCTTTCCCCTTCATCAGTGGTCTCACGTCAAGCATACATTACATACATATCGACCAAATGCGGTCATCGTTACAGGTGATTTTGTCGAGAACCCATGGCCGTTGAGGCTTGTTTTAGCTCGTCGAGAAATTTTGGAGACGAGGGCCGCCGCGCAATCGTCGGGACGGGGCCGCGGGGGGAGGAACAGTGCGCCCGTATCCTGGCTCACAATTCCCTCCTCGACCAACACTCTGACGGCCATCCGAATGCGAGCCTGTCGATTTTTTAGATCCGCGCAGTCGCGCCCATAGCCTTTCTTGGTCGGCACCCGGCCCTCCTTGCCGTCGATCTCAGTATGTGTCGAATGTCCAGTAGTTCGCATCCCTGTACTCGCGGAACGCTACCTCGATGCTGTCAACGCTGTTCTTGGCGATGCTGGCGATATGTTGTGCCACTGCTCCCGTCCTCCTCAGAGTACCGTCAGCCAACCATCCACCAGGATCAGGCTGCCACGGTCCCACGCGAACCACGCGTACTCGGTCGCATCTGTGCCGTTGCCCGTGAAGCTCGGGCGCCTGGCGAGCGGGAATAGGTGCGTCGGCGGCCGGTTGTTCCAGAAGTCTCGCCGGGCTTGGCTGCCCAGCATGTTGAGCCTCAAGAGATAGATCACGGTGTCGGCCTCATCGAGCAACTTCAGCAGAAACTCCATCGCGAGACTAAACGGCGGGTTGGTGATGATGAGGTCGAACCGCTCGGGGTGCCGTGTCGTGAGGTAGTCCCGTGCCTCGGACAGCTCGCACCATGCCTTGCGCGCGGCGCTCACGCGCTCGTAAATCGCGCCTCCCCTCGGCAGGGCTCCAGGAAAGTACGCACCTTCGGCCAGTCGATGGGGGGCAGCAGAGCATCGACGCAATACCCTGGCGTCTGGTAGCTATCCTGGGCGATGCGCCGCGCGCCGCGGTTCGTGGCGCTCATCGCTTCTCCCATGCCTCCAACTCCCGCCACGACGCGGTCGTGCTCGGTCAATCATGGGTCTAGCCCTGTGGGATCCCCACGAATTTAGGCTCAATTTGAGCTCTCCTGGCAGTGTCGCTGTAGGATTCCATGGAGGCTATGGATGGCCGCGATCACATCAGCCAAGCGTAAGCTCACGCGCGGA
>Ga0136615_10001402_pt1 | contig 11657 bp, 12 predicted proteins | sample AntDrymUQ2882206_2_FD_106647 | JGI IMG/M metagenome (GOLD analysis project Ga0136615, IMG submission 106647) | Polar desert sand microbial communities from Dry Valleys, Antarctica - metaG UQ288 (22.06) | ecosystem: Environmental > Terrestrial > Soil > Desert | place: Antarctica: Dry Valley...
ACAGACTTGCAAATCGCCTTCGCGGGCCTCCCGGCAACCCCGCCGGCAACCCAGCACCCCCGCGGCCGATTCCGCCGGAATCAGCCGCCCCCCGCCCCCCCGGACCCCCAGCCGGGCCGCCAGCCGGGTCCTTGGCGTTGACATCGCCGCCGGCACGATCGAACGAACTGCGTATCAGTGACCGCCGCCGACGGCTCACGTGAGCAGTGGCGGCACCAGCGAAGGTGCCCAGGAACGGCGAGAGGTTCAGGGATGAGCACGATGACGGTGGACCGGGCCGAGTTCACGCGACGGCTGTCGGAAGAGCTGAGCCGCAGGTTCGACGAGCTGCGGGAGCGAGGTGCGGTCCGGGAGACGCGGGCAGGGTTCGTGCAGGCGACGATCTCGCTGGACTTCGTGGTCAGCGCCAAGAAGAAGCCGAAGCCGGACGACCCGGAGCCGGAGCCGTGCTGCGTGTGCTACCGGGCTGGCGGCGGCTTCATCTGCGTGGGTGAGTGCTGCGACGACATCTTGCTGCCCGACGAGACCCAGCCCACGGTCCCAGCCTGAGGACGAGAGCCGTCTCCCGGACGGGCGTGAGCACCGAGGGCGGCTGCGCCCGACTGCTGCGGCCATTCCGGGAGACGGCCGGGTCGCATCCCCGCCAGTCGAGGTCACCGCGCAGGTCTCCCGCCAGCGGTCTCCAGCCGTCAGGTCCCGCCTACACACATGCAAATTGTGTTGCCGGGCGAGTGACCTCCAGCTGGAGCGGACCCCCCAAGGGCGACGGATCTGCCCGCCTTAACCTGTAGAGAGACTCCTTACGAGCCACGAACGCGCTTACGAGCCACGAACGCGCTCCGCGAGAACGGCATCGAACACGGGCAACGCCGGGCTCGGACCCGCTAGCGCTAGCACCTGCACTAGCGGCTCAAACGTGCTGTGACCTGCGGGCTAGCGGTTAGCGCACCATCGGAGGGGAGGCGTCAGTCCCCCCGCCCGGGTGCTTTAGCCCCCTCAGCCGCCGTCTGTTAGGAGAGGCCTCCTGATCTACTGAGTCACTGACCTACTGACTTGACGGTGTCGAGGGTGGCCGTAGAGGGTGCCGCGCGGGGAACGCCGAGGAGGTCGGCGATCTGCCGGACGGTGTTGCTGGCCGCCGTCGTACAGCCTGCTGGACCCCCGAGACTGGTCGAGCGGCGGCTGTGCGTCCGCCACACATCCCTGTCAAGCAATGTGACGCATCCTGAGACAGGTCAGACGACTCTGCGGGGGTACATCGACTTGTGCTCCTCGCCGATGTCGAGGATCTGCTGGTACTCCTGGAAGCTGAACGTGGTCCGGAAGGGCTTGGTCATCCCGGTCAGCACGACGATGGCGGGATTGGCCAGGCCGCGCCGCTTGAGCTCGGTGGGTGAGCCGTTCTCCAGCACGCAGAACAGGCGGTGGTGTGTGCGGCCGGCCCCGTTGACGCGGACCTCGTGGTAGCCGGTCAGCGGAGCGTGCATCGCCTCCCAGTACCCGCCTCCGGAAAACTGCGGGGGTGGAGCCTCGGCAACCATGTCGAGCACGGCGCTGAAACGGACGGCGAGCTTGCTGGGCAAGCCATCGAGGTACTCCACCCCCGGCAGGCGACCGGAGGGGTTCTGGTAGTAGGCGATGTCCCAGCTCACCCCGATGACTGTAGGGCGAACCTATGCAAACTGGCCGCCTGCAAGGCCGGCCGGGCGCTACACCATCTCGGGGACCACGACGCGGATCTCGGCGCCCAAGGCAGCCGCCATCGCCGTGATGGTCTTGATCTCGGGGTTGACGGCGCCAGTAGTCAGCAGCCGGCGTACGGCCGCGGGGTCTTTGCCGATCAGTCGTGCCAGGTCGGCCTTGGTCATCCCGATGCTCTCGCGCAGGTGGTCCAGCTGGCGCATGATCGCGTCGACCTGGGCGATCTCGGCGCGCGTCTGCTCGTAGACCTCGCGGAGCTCGGGGTCCGCGAGGTGCTGCGCCGTCCTACGCCGGTGGTAGTCGCCGACCGCCATCCCGGGCTCCTTCTGACTGTGAGGTCTTAGGCGTTACGCACGTAGCATAGGTGTTACGCATCGGCTTTGCCAACCTAAGTCTGTAGCCCGGCGCCAGAACCTCCGGTCAGCGTGCACGGTGCCGCCTGGAGCTGGGGCTCAGGGTCCGCCATCGCGACCAAGCCGTCTGCTTGCTCGTGGCGGTAGCGCTGCCGATAGCCGCCCAGGAGGCTTTGCCGGCCAAAGCGTCGCGGATCGCGTTCTCCCGGGCCTCCTCGAGGATCGCGACCATATCGGTGAGAGCTTTGACGGCGGCCAGCGGGTCTTGCCGCCAGGCCGCGCCCACCTCTTCCAGGTCGTTCACGACTTGCTTGAGCGCCCGCGCGGTTGCCGGAGTCCAGGCCATCCCGTCCCCCATCTCGGTGGGCAATATCGTGCCCCAAGGTGCGAGAGGGATCAATTCAGTCTTAATACGTAAAAGTACGCGCAGTAATATCCAGGTTTCAGACTGCTACGTCATGAGTTTTTGACGGTGACGCCCACCTACCTGAGTCGTAGGCCTTGCTGAGGGTCCAAGCGCCACCCCGCGCGGCTCCGGACAATCCCCCGCTGACCTGGCCTTTCACTGCTCCACCTGAGCCTTGTGCGCACAGATGTGACCGAGCAGTGCGGTTGCGCGGGAAGTGCTCAGTTAGACTCAGCGACCTGTGAGGGGGCCGGCCGGGCATCGCCCGGCCGGCCTCGCCCTCACAGGGCGTAAATCAGACGCGAATCCCAAAAGCCCTAAAGCCCCTCGGATACCGGGGGTCCTCGAGTTCGCGCTCGAGGGCTGTCCCGTTCCCTCGTCTGAGGTCCACAGCCGCGAGTCCACCCCCCGTGTAAGGAACAACCGACCGCCATGACCGTTCACGATTCTAACCGGATCCACGACACAGAGTCATCGCCAGGCCCTGACCGCCCGCTCATCGCCATCACGGCCCTCATTGCCATCAGCGTCGTCGTGGTGGTGGCGGTTCTGGCCGCCAGGGCGGGGCTGTTCAGTCCCGTGGCCGCGCTCCTGGGAGCGTCGACGATCGGCTCGGTGCTGGTGCTGCTCGGCATGCAGTGGGCCCACGCCCGGGCGACGACCGTCCTGCTCGCCGGCCTGCTGCTAACGGGCGCCTGCGTGCTCCTGGCCGCCCTGGTGTTCCCCACCGCGGCGACGGCGCTGGGGATCTTCGCGCTGTTCGTGGTCACTGCCTTCACGCTCGTGCGCAACCACGGCAGCAGCCACCACGACTGAGCGACCCCCCGGGGCTACAGCCCGACCAGGGCGGCGGCGTTGTCGTGGAACAGCCGCCCGTCGCGGATGTAGCCGCGCAGCGTCGGCAGGGACCGGTGGCCGGTCTGCAGCTGGATCAGCCGTTCCTCGACGTGCGCGGCCGCGGCGGAGGTGACGAAGCCTGCGCGCAGGCTGTGCCCGGAGTAGCGGGTCGGGTCCAGCCCTGCGCGCTCCGCCGCGCGCTTCACGGCCAGGGCGACGCCGCGGTCCGACAGCCGTGTCGGTTGGAGGTGGCCGTGGCGGGTGACGGGCCGGAACAGCGGCCCGTCACTGACGCCGGCGGCATCAGTCCACGCCTGCCAGGCGCGCACCGGATTGGTGTCCGGGTGGGTGCCGTGCGGGATGCCCAGCTTGCGGCCGCGGCCCTCCTGGTCGGTCTTCGAGCGGCGGATGGTGACGACCAGCCCGTCGTCGGTGCGTTCGATGTCCCCGGCGTCGAGGGCGACGAGCTCGGAGCGGCGCATGGCACCGGCGAAGCCGATCAGCAGCAGCGCCCGGTCGCGGCGCACATGGAGGCGGTCGTCGTCGAGGCCGGCCAGCGCCGCGCGCAGCTGGCCGACCAGCAGCGGCGTCTTGCCCTCAACGGCGACGCCATGGGTGCGCCGGATCCCACGCCACACCGCGCGCACCGCCTGCGAATCGGCGGGATCGGGTTGGCCGCCGCCGGCGTGGGCGTGACCGATGGCGACCAGGCGCCGCGCGAGCGTGGACACCGCCAGGGTGCCGGCGCGGTCGGAGAGGTACAGCGCGACCACTTCGGGGACCGCCGGCAGCGCGCTGATTCCCCGCGCAGCGCACCAGCCGGCGAAGTCAGCCCACGCGGTGCCGTAAGACGATCTCGTCGACGCCGCGTGGCTGGCCGCGGCGTACTCCCCCGCCCGGTCCGCCAGCCGCGCGAGCTCGACGGCCTGGTCGACGGCCGGCACCGGAAGGCTCACGCGCGCTCCTGTTCCTCGTTGGCGTCCTGCGCTCGTTCGTCGTCGTCGATCCAGCTCAGCAGTTCGTCGAGCGGGCGCACGCGGTCCTCCACGGGGACGTGCAGCGTCCCGGACTGCAGCCCGTCGCTGGCGGTCGACGTCGCCGACCAGTTGGCCACTACGTCGGAGACGTGGGCGTCGGCACGGGCGAACAGATGGACCAGGGGCAGCGGCGCTCGCTCATGGGGCCGCAGGTCCACCGCTGCGAAGCGCAGTTCCACACCCTCCTCAATCGGCTCGATCGCCACATCCCACTTAGGAGCCTTGAACGGCGGGATGACGAAGGGTGTGGTCCACGGCCCGCCCAGCAACTGGAACGGTGGCGGGGTCTTCCAGGGGCGCGGTGGGGTGGGCATGCGGTGTTTGGGTTCCTCGTCCAGCGCCAGTACCGCCGCTGGCAGGGTGACGATGATCTCTACGGCGGCGAAGTTGCGGTCGGTGGGATTGACCAGGACGAGGTCGAGGCGGCCGAGGTTCTGGCGGAAGGCGCTGGCGCAGGCGCGTGCGGCGAGCTGCGGGTGGAGCCGCGCGAGGTACTTGTCGACCTCCGTCCGGTAGTCCTCCGCGGTCCGGGTGTCCTGCAGGCCCAGCAACGCGTTCACGCCGAGCTCGGCCGCGGTGTCCAGGGGCAACCCGTGTGGGCCGCGGGCTGTGAGGCGGGCGGTCCGCTCTCGCTCGAGGCGCGCCTGCAGGGCTTTTTCACCAAGCTCCAGCCGCGGGATGAGCATGCTTTGCTGGCCCAGTTCCAGGGCCACCTGCAGCTGGGCGGTGCGCTGCAGCAGGCGGGCTTGCAGTGCGTCCATCTCGGCGGGGTTGGCCAGGTCGGTGCGGCCGGGCCGGCGGATGAAGATTGCGCCGGCCTGGTACTTGCCGAACTGGCTCCGCAGGGTGTGGATCGGGTCGCCGGGGCGCGGCGGCTCGACGATCACCACCAGGACGTGGCGCCCGTCGACCTGCACGAACTGGAAGGACCAGTCCACCTGGTCAGCTGTGAAGCGGCGCAGCTGCGCGTCGAGATCGGCGGGGTCGACCGGCTGGATACCTTTGAGCTGGTCGGGTTCCACCCCGACCAGCAGGTACGCGCAACCCGCTGCCCAGCGTGCGGCGCGGGCCGGCGTCCGGTTGGCGAACCCCAGCACGTGCCGCCCGATGGTGCCCCGCCCCTCCGGGTCAGCAAGGTCGACGTCGGTCTTCCATTCGACCCACTCCCCCTCGTCGGCGCTACCGGCGACGAGGACCGCCTCGATTAGGGCGCGCAGCTGGCCGTGGCTGCGCAGCGGGCGGGAGACGTCGAGGTTGAGCACGCGTGGAACGGTACCGGGAGGGTGCGTCAGCGGCGGATCTGGGTTCCGGGAAAGGAGGTTCCCGGACGTCAGGCGCTGGGTTCAAGAGGAGCCGCAGACGGCACCATCACCGCATGACCGATAAGCCTGGCGACTCCAATGATCGCTTCAAGTGGTGGCGCGACCTGTCTCCCCTGGTGGTGGCGCTCACTGGGGTTGTCGCGACGGCGATCACCGTGGCGGCGTTCCTGGGCCCCTCATTGACCGAGCCGACCGCCTCGCCCTCGCCCACCCCAAGCGATCAGCGCGACGGCGGCGCCCAGCTGGTGGCGTCGGTCACCTCACAACCGGGCCCACTGCCGGATGAGACGCAGCGGTCCAGCGGCGACTTCTCCACCCTGCAGCTCCCCGACGGGACGACGGGACTGCGCTGGGAGGTCGAGGGCGCGCCGGGGATCACCTTTGACGTGCTGGAGAACGTGGAACTCGGCTTCGACCGCCCTCGGCTGCTGGACATCGGCAACGGCGCGGAGACCTCGCTTGAGTCCTCCGCGAGGCTGTACATCGCAAACCCCACCAACGCCAGCCAGCCATTCGAGGTCAGGGTCTTCGCGGTGCTGGGCTCCGACGCGCCCTGATCGCTTCAGGGTCCGAGGCGTGGGCGCATGGGGGCGGGCCGCGACTACTTGAAGCCGGACAGCACGTCATGACGATGGAGGACCCACCGTCATGACGTGTTTGTTGGTAGGGGGTCGTCGGCTGCGCTACACCAGCGGCCCCCGTCGAGCGGGTCGACGAACGCGACCCCTCCCGCGCCCGGTCGCCGCGGCCGTAACGGTCACGGCCGAGGAACTCGGTCACCTCCGCCTCCAACGCGGTCTGCAAGATCAACCGGGCGCCCAGCCGGGCGACGTCCTCCACCACCTGGGCCAGATCAAGGTCGGGGATCGGCGACAGGCCGTCGATCTCGGCTCGGATGCGGTCAGCGGGTGATACTCGTGCGGTCACGGGCGCGTCCTTCCTGAGTCGCTTGCCAGCTCTCAGGAACCTACGCCCGTGACCCTTTTCCACCCCCGCTGGGACGCCACCCTTCCCGGACGTCAGCGCTGCCTTCATCACTGGGAAAGCAGGAGCATCACGACCGGCACCGTGGTAGCCAGGATGGCCGCGGCGATCGCGAGGGCGACTGCCTGCTTTGGGAATGCGACCGCGGCGAGCGCGAAGCAGAGGGCGGCCTGAGCGATACCGGCGAGCAGGAGCGCCACCGGCGCCATGCCCGTCAGCACCATGACGAGTTCGATGATCACCGAGCCCAGGACCGCCAGGAGTAGCACGACGACCGCGAGCCGGATGCTGTGGGGACGTGGCGTGTCAGTCACGGCCAGCCGCCCTCAGATTGACACGCTGCGTATAGTCGACTGGGCTCATTTGCGACCTCAGGACCTCTGGTAGGGGTTATTGGGCGTTTATGGGCTTACAGGGAGAGTCGAGGTGCAACTCGAGCTCTCTCTCGTCCCGGAGCGGTGAAGTCCTGTACTTTGGGCGACTGCGTCCGGTTTGCGACATGAGGCCGACCAGCTCCGGCTGGTCGGCCTCGTCTCATTGGGCGTCAAGAGTCTAAGCCACCCACACCTACCGTCAGGAGTTGGCAGCAGAAGGCATCACCCGATCGGGGGAGGTATAGATCCCACGCTCAGCTATTTGCCCTGTCCAACGCTGATATATCCGTCCCGCGGCCTAGCTTTCCGGACTACTCCGCGCAACCCAATAACTCCGTGTAGTTGATCGGCCACCCATGAGCCAAGCCAGCATGTAGACACGTTGTCAGCTTCATCTGACGCCGGGGTTGGGCGAGTTGTTCCTGAGGAGCAGTTCGTCACTTATCGGACTATCAGAGCGTGGGATCTGGTACGTACAGGCTCCTCAACGAGAGGTGCCATGGGTATCAGTCGAACCACCGAGCAGGCGTTGGAGCGGTGCCGCCGCGAGCTCCCTCAGCTGATCAAGGTGTGGGAGGGGGATCCACTACAGACAGTGGAGCAGCTCACACAGATGATCACCACGTTAGAGACGGCACGGGACGAGGCAGTTCTGGAAGCCAGGAGGGGCGGTTCCTCTTGGAGCGCGATCGGCCACGCGGCTGCCATGGCTAGACAGTCCGCCTGGACGCGCTGGCGAAAAGGCGGAGGGCGCCCAAATCCTCGCGAGCAGCGCTAGCGCGGGGTGGCCGTCGCACGGCGGTCGCATTCCCGGACGTCAGGACGACGGCGCAACAGGCATGGCAGCACGTCGACGCGGGCTGCCGGCGGCAACGGCTGTGGGGGACACCCGCGGGCCGCCGAGGTGTCGACAGACGATCGCTTACCGACCGCGCTGCTCGTGGTGACCGGTTGCGCCTCTAGCCGGGTGAGCGGGATGGCCTGCAATTCTGCAGCGTTGACAGTTCGGCCTCGACCTGTGCCGCGCGTTGCTCGTCGCCGGCCTCCCGCTTGCGGTCCAGCGCCTGCTGGTAGGCGGCGATCGCCTCGTCGAAGCGGCGCACCTCCCGCAAGGCGTTGCCGAGGTTGTTCAGCGTCCGGCCTTCGCCGTGGCGGTCGCCGGCCTCCCGCTTGCGGTCCAGCGCCTGCTGGTAGGCGGCGATCGCCTCGTCGAAGCGGCGCACCTGTACCAGCGCCAGACCGAGGTTGTTCAGCGTCAGGGCCTCAAGCGGGACAGCCTTGAGGTGACCGGCGGCGTCGACGGCCTGCTCGGCGACGTGGAGTGCGTCACGTCGGAACACCCCAAGTTCCAGATAGGCACCGAGATGGGCGGCGAGGGTAATGGTGCGGTTGTGCAGCTGGCGGTCGGCGGTGTGACCGATCACCGCGACCAAAGTTCTGCGTTGGGTGTCGAGCCAGGCCAGCGCCTCGGCCCGGTTCGCGAACCGTCCCCGCTGCCCGGCCACACCTAGCCACGCGTCCGCGGCGGTGAGCTGCTGCTGATACCAGCCGGCGACCCGGTCGACGAGGTCGCGCTGCAGCGCACGCGGTTCCTCGCGGTCGAGCAGCTCCCGCGCGTACAGCCGCAGCAGGTCGTGCAGCCGGTAGCGGTCGTGGCGGTCGCCGGCAGGCTGGACCAGCGACCGGTCGACCAGCTCCTCCAGCAGCCCGCCCGCCCGCTCGGCCGGGAGGTCGGCGAGGACCGCGGCCAGTTCGACGTCGACGTCGGCGATGTCGAGCAGCCCCAGCAGCCGGAAGATCCTGGCCTGGTCGGCGTTCAGCGTCTCGTAGCTGAGCTGGAAGGTCGCTCGGACCGGGTCCAGCCGCGCCCCCTCCTTGGCCAGCGCCGTCACCACCGCGGCGAGCGGTCGGCGCTGCCGCGTCGTCAACGGGCCGGCGGCCAGCGCGACCGCCAACGCCAGCCGGGCGCACAGCTCGACCAGCTGGACCGCGTCGTCGTGTTCGCCGGCGACCCGTTCGGTGCTCAGCCGCCGCTCGAGCAGTGCGACCCCCTGCGCGACGGTCAGCTCCTCCACCGCCACCCGCTGCAGCGCGCCGCCGAGCCCGGCGAGGGTGTCGCGGCTGGTCACCAACGCCGCGCAGCCGGCCACCCGCGGCAGCAGCGGGGCGACCTGCTCGGCGTGGGCGGCGTTGTCCAGCACCACCAGCACGTCGCGCTCCGCAAGCTTCGACCGGTACAGCAACTCGCGGTCCGCCAGCGCCTCAGGGATGTTCTCGCCGTCGACGCCCAGCGCGGCCAGCAGCCGCCCCAGCGCATCCCCGGCGGTCAGCGTGGGCTGCTGCTCACCGCCCAGTCGCAGATACAGCACCCCACCGCCGAAGCGCCCGGCCACGCGTTCAGCGACCCTGCGGGCGAGCAGGGTCTTGCCCGACCCTGCCATGCCGTGCAGCAGCACCGCCGGCGACCCGCCCCCCGCCAGCAGCGCCTCCACCGGCCCGCTGAGCTCCGCACGGTCGATAAAACCGGCCGGGACCGCCTCCAACGGCAACCCCACCGTCGGTCGCCGCACCGGCGACGGTGGCTGCACGATCTGGTGCTTGATGTAGGTGCCCACGGCGACCGCTGTCTGCCCGGCTGACGCCGCGATCCCGCCATCGCGAGCCTCCGCCGAGATCTCGACCTCACCGTCGCCGAGCGCGACTGCCCCCTCCACCCGCCCCACCGTGACCGGCGCCGCCACCGGGCCCTGTGCACTGCTCCGCTCCTGATCACGGCTCCGCCGCCGGTCAAGACGCCACAGCACCACCGTGACCACGATCGCTACGGCTCCTACCACCGCTTCCCACGGCACCGCATTCCATTCAATCGTCACCGCGCAACTGTGCCCTACCCGATAACTCATACCGATTAAGGGGTGGCAGGGCGGCCCACTTCGGTGGGAAAGGAGGCTTCCCGGACGTCAGGACTTGAGTGGGCCGCGACACGTGCCCGGCCACGTTGAACTGGGGGCGCATCCTGGAGGTGCCGCGCATCGCGGCCATACCGACCACCATGGATGGAGGGCGCTCATGACCGAGGACGCCACGGTCGACCTGCTGGCCGGCGACACGCAGCTGGCCTGGATCTACGCCCTCAACGCCGACCTCGGCCCCGACCCCGACGTTCTCGACGACGCGGTCGCCCGCCGGCGCGCGGAGCGGGCCCGTGACAACAGAGTGGACCGCTACGCCGGCTTCCTGGTCAGCGACCTCGGCGCCGATGCCGACCGGCTCGCGGCGGCCGCATCCGTCTGCCGCGCGATAGGCGGTAACCACGGGGGCGCCGCCGACCTTGCCGACCTCGCTCTGGAGCTGGTTGTCGCGGCTGGCGCCGACAGTGACCCGGCCGCGCGGGCCCGGCTGCTGGCCGAGCTCAACCCGACGCCGTCGGGTTGCGAGCCAGACCAGCAGGGCTTGTGGCACCGCCATCGGCTGCCCCGTCGGCTGCTGCGCCGCTTCGATCCGCGCTGGTGGTACCGCCGCTGCGAGTCGGTGGCCATGGTCCGCCTCGTCCACCACTCCCCCGTCGACAGCCCCTTGGGCTACCAGCGCATCGAGATGCTGCGCGCCGGCGTCGCCGTCGGGGAGCTGAGCTATCAGCTGTGCGCCCCGTGCGAGGTGGGCTACGTGGCGAAGATCTCCATCCAGCCCGAGGACCAGGGCCGCGGGCTGGGCAGCCGGGCGCTGCAGCTGGCCCGCCTCCACGCCCCTGGGTACCGCTGGACCACCAGCGGGCAGGCCCTTGAGGCCAAGACCTTCTGGCAGATGACCTCGCGCCGCACCAGGCGCGGCTACCGCGTCGCCTCCGACCCCGACTCAGCCGTCCCTCGCTGCCCCCACCTGAGGTAGCCCCGCTTGCGGCATGGCGGTTGCGCACGGCTGCTCAGGCGGATTGCCTGGCGGTCATGACCTCCACACCCTCTTCGCCCGACCCCACGACCAGGGCACAGGACGTGGCCGCGCCGGGAGATGCGACCGCCTGGCTGACTATGCCCAACGAGCCCGACGAGGATGGACTCGACGGCGGGGGCTACTGGACCAACGACGAGGTGGCCATCCGGCATGCACGTGACGCCGGCCACACGGTGTTGCCGGTTGACATCGCGCCTGACGGCACCCGGGCCGTGCGCGGAGTGACCGGCGCCGCGCCGCTGGCCGATGTCATGCGCCTGGCCGCCGAGCTCAACTACCTGCACGTCCGCTTCCTGCAGCTGGTCTCCTACCTGGAGGCCGCCGCCAGTGGCGAGGGCGTGGACCTGCGCGATCTGTCCGACCTCCGCTGATCGGCGGCACGAGAGCCCCGCTCAACCGGCTGGCGGCTCGTCAGCAAGCTCGGCGTCGACCGCCTCGGCAATGAGCCGGGATCGGGAGAGGCCAAGGTCAGCTGCGATCTGGTCGACCTGCTCGAGCTCGTGGGTGGTCATGTACAGGAACAGCTGGGTGGAGCGCTGTCCACGGTTGGCCTTCCGCGGCGGGCGGCTCAGCCCGCCGGATGGACCGGCGCCGTGCTCGGCGGTGAGCCGATCGCGCTGCTGGTCCAGGCAGCGCAGGACCACGTCGGTCATCCAGGCGTTGGTGGCCTCCGCGTGGTGCCTGAGCCGGTC
>Ga0136615_10001403_pt1 | contig 11648 bp, 5 predicted proteins | sample AntDrymUQ2882206_2_FD_106647 | JGI IMG/M metagenome (GOLD analysis project Ga0136615, IMG submission 106647) | Polar desert sand microbial communities from Dry Valleys, Antarctica - metaG UQ288 (22.06) | ecosystem: Environmental > Terrestrial > Soil > Desert | place: Antarctica: Dry Valley...
GAACGCGAGCCAAGAACGAGGCGATGGCGGTCCTGCACCGCAACCTCGCCGAGCGCCCGCCGATGAGCGATCCGTTCGGGGTCGCGGGCCGGCGCTGGCTGGGATCGCTCGATCTGCCGGACGACGAGGTCGAGACGCTCTCGGCGGCGCTGCGCCAGATCGACTTCCTCAGCGCAGAGATCGCGACGATCGGGTGCGAGCTCGCGCGCTTTGTCGCGGGCTCCGCCGAGGCCAAGCGCCTGATGACCGTCCCGGGGGTGGCGATGATCACCGCCGCGACGTTCCTGGCCCAGGTCGGCGAGATCGACCGGTTCGCCACGCCCAAGCAGCTCGTCGGCTACCTGGGGCTCGACCCACGCGTTCGCCAGTCCGGCAACGGGGCGGCCTTCACCGGCCGGATCTCGAAGGAGGGGTCGGTCCTCGTCCGCCACGTCATGGTCGAGTCCGCGCACTCGGCGATCCGCACCGCCGGCCCGCTGCGGGCCTTCCACGAGCGGGTTCGCTCTCGTCGCGGGCATGCGGTCGCGACCGTCGCCACCGCCCGCAAGATGGTGGCCCTGTTCTGGCATCTGCTCAGCGCAGGCGAGGACTACCGCCACGCGCTCGAGCTGCCGACGAGCAAGAAGCTGCGCAAGGTCGAGCTCCTGACCGGGGTCGAGCGGCGACAGGCTGGTGGTCCGAGCAAGGGCCTCAACCGTGAGCAGCGACTCGCGATCGATCGCGCTCGAGCGCAGGCGGCCGAGGAGGAGTACCGGAGCCTCGTCGCGGGCCGCCAACACGCCGTGAGGAAGGAGGAAGTGCAAGCGCACGTGCGAACTTGACTTTCATCCGTCCCTTCGCGACCTCCCGTAGAGCGTCGGCCTCGAGCTCCTTGTCGGCGACGATCCGCTTCAGGCGCGCGTTCTCGCGCTCGAGCTCTCGCAGCCGCTTTGCGTCGTCGGCCTTCATGCCGCCGTACTGGGCTCGCCAGCGGTGGAAGGTCTGCTCTGAGACCTCGAGCGCCTTGGCACTTCGGGGACCTCTGAGCCCTGGGCGAGCATCCGCTCGGCCTCGCGCAGCTTGCGAATTATCTGGTCGGGGGTGTGGCGTCGCCGCTTCACCTGATCGGTCCTCCTCTCGCCCATTGTCGCGGGCGGGTAGGACTCTCATACGGGGCGGACCGATCTCAGGGGGGCGGGCCAACGGCTCGCGAGCGGCTCGGACCGTGAGTAGCATTACGAGCGGAAGCACGATGCCGCGAGCGCTTGCGATCAAGGCGTCGTACGCGTAGTTGCTCGCGCCGGAGCGCGCGGAGGGCGTTGTCCAACCACACGAGCTCGTGATCGAAAGCCATGGCGGTGAGGACGGCGAGCGGCAGCGCGCTTGGGCCGAGCTTCCGCCTCGAGGTCGACTGGCCTGAGGTGGCAGTTTGAAGCTACCGACCGAGCGCCCGCGCGTAGATCGCATTCAGCTTCGCGTTGCGCACCTGCGGCGAGAAGCACTCGGCGTGGAGGCGCCGCGCGCCTCCCCTCAGCCGGTCGATGTCCCCGTCCGCGGAGAGCATGAGGTCGAGTCGATCGACGACATCCTCGACGACCCCGTCGAGCCCGCCCCCCTCCCGCACGACCTCGAGCTCCGCCATGAAGTCGGCCCAACGCCTCCAGCGGGTCCCGTACTCGTCGCTGTAGGCGAACAGAGGTGGATCGATCAGGTAACCGCTCTGGCCCTCGCGCACGAAGTCGTCGCCGTGATGGATGCGGGTCGCCACCGAGGGGACGCCGAACGCGCAGGCCTCGATCAAGCAGGTCAGCGAGTCGGTGTAGGTAAGCTCCACGAGAACGTCGGCAGAGCGGTAGACGCCGGCCCTGAGCTCGTCGCTCATGCGAAACGTTTCGTAGACCGCTAGGCCCTCCGGAAGCGACCGGTCGTGCGGGACTGCATTCGAGACCAGCACCATCCGCACTCTGGGGCCGTGTCGCTTGCGCAGGATCTCGAGCGCCCTGAGCGCCTCGGGGATGCCCTTGTCGGATAGGCGGTTGGCGATCGTCAGGATGGTGAACGCTTCGTCCCTCGAGGCCTCGATCTCCGGTTGAGAGGGACAGGCCGGGAAGACATAGTCGAGCTTCGGCCATACCTCCGGGGTCAGGAAGCGCCGAAAGTGCTCGAGGAGACCTTTCGAGCAAGCGAGCACCGCCTTGCACTCGTCCGCGCGAACCCTTACCTCGGCCCGCCGATGCTCGCTGAGGGCGAGCGCCCATTCGAACGCTTTGGCCCTCGTGAGATAGCACCAGTGCTCCATCTCCAGGATATGGGGTCGCCGTGCTCGCTGCGAAGATCGGTGGTTTCGGGGGACTCTGCCATCAGGGCCAGCCTCGGGAAGCAGATCGACCCAGTGATCGAGCTCGGCCAGCGGGGAAGGGGCGTACCGAAGCGGAGGGTGAGTCCGGTAGGTCGACCACACCGGATGGTTCACATAGTTCCTCAGAGCGACTCGGGGGCTTCCACCTCGCCACGACCCCAGAGCTCGTAGGTCGGCGCGTAGCGGAGTTCCGAAAACGGCCTTCCGCCTGAAACCACGGTAGGGTGTCTTGAGCGCTTGGAGATCCCGCTTCGAGGGGTCTAGGTATCGCCGCCTGAGGCGCCTACGCAGCCTCCGTTCCTTTCCTCTGAGGCGCCGAGCGACCTCCCTCGCCCTTCGGACTTGGGTTCTTGTAATCGGCCGACGAAGCCTCACGCTGGCACCACCGCCTTGGCATCGTTCTCAACGGCAGTTCCACGTATACGAAGCTCACCGGCGTGCGAGGAATCAGCCTGCTTCCTGTCGGTCTCCCAGACGAACGGTTGGGGCAGTAAGTACCGAAGCCATGTCCGCGAGATCGGGGGCCTCCCCTCCGCGAGAGAACGAGCTCGCGCGGACAACGACACCCTCGACATCGACCCCTCCTGCCCTCCCGAGTGAGCTGAAAAACCGGCCAACCAGTCTGCTGTTCTCAGAGCTTGGCCCGGGCCCGCGCACTCGCTCTTCGAGCGCGAAGCGCGGGACGCCCCAGCTCCCTTCGGGCGCGCCGCACGGCGCGGCCGAGCCATTTTCGACCGCGTCGCGCGACGTGGCCGAGTCTTCGAGGTTGCGTGCCTTCGGCCAGGGGGTGTGCCAGTTGAATGGGCACGGGCTGCACCGGTCGAACCGGCAGCGGCAGCTCGAAGACCTTCCGCTCGGGATCCGCCACAACGCCCTCGAGCACAGTACGAAGGTACCGCAGCATGCCGGTAGCCGTAGCGGCCTCGAACAGATCGGGGTTGTAGAACAGCCTCGCCGTCAGGCCCTCCTTGCCTTCGCGCATGACGAGCGAAAGGAAGCCGGACTTCTCTCCGCGATCTATCTCGAAGTCGATCCGCTCGACCTCCAGACCGTCCATCTTCATATCGTCCTGAGGAACGTTTCTCAGAAAGAACGAGACCTGAGGTGTGGGGCGCACGTCTTCGGGGAGCTCTGCGTAGGGCAGCTCGTCGTGCGAGAACGCATCGAGCACAGTCGCGTGGACCCGTGCCAGCAACTCGCCGAACGAAGGATCTCCCCCGAGACGGTGGCGCAGTACGAGGTTGGTGGCGAAGAACCCGATCAACCCCTCCACCTCTGCCCGCTGGCGGTTGGCAAACGGCGTGTAGATGAGGATGTCGTCTTGGCCGGAGTAGCGACTCAGCACCGTCGCCCAGGCAGCCAGCAGCGCCGTGAACGAACTGGTGCTCCGCTGGCGACACAGCGCTTGCAGCTCTCCGACCAGGGTGGCCGACAGGTTCAGCTCCTGCCACGCGCCTCTGAGCCTTCGTCCCGAGGCTCCCGCCGGCGGACCTCGGCGGTCCCTGGGGATGTCCAATGCCTTGGGGGGACGCGCCAGCTGCTTCTTCCAGTATTCGACCGACTGGCGCAGCGCCCCCTCGTGCAGGCGCTCCCGCTGCCAGACAACGTAGTCCGCGTACTGCACGCGCAGCTCGGGCAGGTTCGCTCGTTGGCCGGAGCGCACGGCCCCGTAGAGGGCCTGTAGCTCTCGGACCAGGATGTCCAGCGACCAGCCGTCGCAGGCGAGGTGGTGAATGACGAAGAGCAAGACGTGCTCGTCGTCGTCGAGGCGCACGAGCATCGCCCGCAGCATGGGATCGCGCGACAGATCGAACGGGCGCTGGGCTTCTCGCGCGAGCAGACGAGCGGCCTCGGTCTCACGCGCCGGAGGCGGCAGCTCACGGAGGTCTACCCGAGGTAGGGCGATGCTCCCGGGCGGTCGGACCCTTTGCACCGGCTCCCCGTGGCGCGTGCCAAACGTGGTCCGCAGCGCTTCGTGACGTACGCAGATCTCCTCCAGGCTCGCCTCGAGCGCCGCGACGTCAAGCGGACCCCGCAACCGCAGCGCGGGCGTCCCGTGAGGAGAGGCATGCCCCGCCTCGCGCTGCTCGTAGGACCACAGGTCCCGCTGCCCCGGCGAGAGCGGGAAGGCCTGCGCTTCGGCTGCCGTTCGCGTCACGGCGAGGGCAAGTCCGGCGACGGTCGGCCTGTCGAATATCGTGCGCACCGGCAGCTCGACCCCGCACTGGCCCTTGAGCCGCCTCATCACTTGGGCGGCCAGCAGCGAAGACCCTCCCAGCTCGACGAAGTCGTCCTCCACGCCCACCTGGTCGAGCTTCAGTACCTCGGCCCAGATGCCAGCCAACTCGGCCTCGGCGGGAGTACGGGGCTCCGCGAAGGACGCTCTCGATCCGATCCGAACGGGATCGGTCGCGGTGCTTCGCCCCGCATCCCCCAGGCGGCTGCGGTCGACAGCGCCGGCCTCAGTCCGCAGTAGCTCTGGGACTGGGACCAGCTCGCAGGCGCTCGGCGTTCCGAACCGGTCCCGCACATCGAGCTGCCCCTCGTGCAGAGCGGTGGAGACGGGCCCGTTTCTCGTCGTGTAGTAGGCGCGGAGCGCGCGCGTGCCCTCGGCCGGCTGGTCGACGTGGCGCCCGACGTGGGGCCGCGACGCATCGAATCCCACCAGGAGGTGGACCGGATCGCGGTGCAGCCCGGCCAGAAGGCTGTTCAGGCCTTGCTCCGGCGCGATTGGGAGGAACCCACGGGCACGCGCGAGCTTCTGTTTCTCGAGCGGGAAGTCGCCGGCCATCCCGACCGCATCCCAAAGGCTCCAGGCAAAGCAGGCGCTGGGCAGGCCGATCTGGCGCCGGTGGTGGGCGAAGCCGTCCAGAAAGGAGTTGGCGGCGGCATAGGCGCCCGTACCGAAGCCGCCCAGGAGCCCGTTGACCGAGGAGGAGGTGATGAACGCACAGTCGGGCCGGTCCCTTGTGAGCTCGTGCAAAACCCAGGTCCCCTGGAGCTTCGGTCGTAGGCTCCCCATGAAGCTCTCGCGCGTCTCCTCGGCCAGCCGGCGCTCCTCGTACGTTCCGGCGAGGTGGACGATGCCGTCGAGCGCGCGTCCCCAGCGGGTTTCGGCCTCCCCGACGACCGCGTGGAGCCGGCTGGCGTCGGCGACGTCGGCCGAGCGGTAGAGGACCTCGCCGCCGAGCTGTTCGAGTGCCCGATATGCGGCTAGGCCCCCAGCACTGGTCTTCGAGTGGGCGTCGGTAGCCCACGCTCGGGGCTCGGGGAGCGCCGTCCGTCCCACCAGGAGCAGCTTGGCGTCGTACTCCTCGAGGAGATGCCGGGCGATCTGGCCCGCGACGCCGCCCAGACCCCCGGTCACGAGGTATAGGCCGCCGCGCTCGAACGGGAGCGGCCGGGCCTGCTCGCGGCGAAGGTCGACGTGCTCGAGGCGTGGTACCCAGCGATGGCCGTCGCGGTAAGCCACCTCCTCGTCCGCCCTGACGGCCCGCAGCTCGCGGAGCACGGCGTCGGCATCGGCCTCGAGGTCGTCGGCGGAGAGGTCGACGTGGTGGCACTCGAGCCATGGCCACTCCTTGGGGGCGGTCCGCAGCAGACCGAGCAGCGGGCCTTGCTCGCTCGCGACCGAGTCGGTCGGAAGAACCGGCTGGGCGTGGCTGGACGCCACCGTAACCCGAACCGGCTGCTGGTCGGAGGGATGATCGGCGGCGAGCGCCTGGAGGAGGAACAGAAGGCTGCAGGCACCCCGCTCCTGAGCGGCCTCCAGGCTGTTCGCGTCCGCGATCTCCCCCGGGTTGGCGGAGTAGGTCCAGAGGTGCACGACCTCTTCTACTCCGATCCCGTCCGCAGCGACGCCGGCCAGTAGACGCCGGTAGTCGGTTCGGCTGCCAGGATCGATGCGGTACCGATCCTCGTCGAGCTTCTCGAATGCCGGACCGGTCTCGACCTCGACCCACGGTCGGCCGTAGTGGTTCTCCCGCTCGGCGAGGGCGGCTCCCAGACCCGCTTTGTCGAGGAGGACCACCGTCTTCTTCCCGCCCGAGCGCCGCGGGTGCCCCGACGGCTTCGCTCGGCGGCGCCAGGTCCGGCGGTAGAACCAGTCGGGGACGGTGTTGGGATTCGAGAGGGCGACATCGAGCGCCTTGAGCGCGTCCTGGAATTCCCCGTCCTCGAGCGCCTGCTTGAGCTTGGCGCGCTGGATCTTGCCGCTGGTCGTCTTCGGGAAGTCCCCGGCCGCCACCGGGACGACATGGGTCGGCGCAGCACCGAGGCTCGCGGCGACGCGCGCGCGGATGGCTCGAACCAGCTCGACCGCGTCCTCGCCGACGCTTGCCTTGGGCACGAAGAACACTGCGAACCCCTCGGTCCCTGTGGTGGGGTCGGCGACCGCGCAGGCCCCGACGAAGGTCGGCTCGACACCCTCGATCGCGTTGACCACGTCTTCGATCTCGTGGCAGTAGAGGTTGGCCCCCCGGACGATGATCGTCTCCTTCTCACGTCCGGTCAGGCTCAGGCGCCCGTCGAAGATGAAGCCGAGGTCCCCGAGGGTCAACCAGCCATCCTGGGCGAACGCCTCCCGGTTGGCTGCGTCGTTGTCGAGGTAGCCGGGCGTAACGACGGGCCCGTCGATGTCGAGCCGGCCGATCACTCCCTCCGGCAGTAGCCTGCCGTCACGATCGACGATCCGCAGCCGGACGCCGGGAATGGGAGGCCCCAGGTCCACAAACGCGGCAGTCGTGGAATCGTCGCCGTCGGCCTCTTCGAGCCTCCCGTTGAGGGAGGACTTGAGGAACCGGCGTACGCCGGTATTGACGTTGAACTGGTTGTTACACGTTATGCGAGTGCACGTCTCGGCCCCCCCGTAGCCTGGCTGCATGGCGCCCTCGCCGACGCCGAAGGGGGCGAGGCGCTTGAGGAAGTCCTCGGCCACGGGCAAGGTGACCTGCTCGCCGGCGTTCATGAAGAACCGCATCCGCGACAGGTCCCAGCCGCGTTCGGTGACCGTGACCAGCTGGTCGGCGAGCAGCTTGTAGGCGAAGTTGGGCGCCCACGTGTAGTTGACGCCGTGGGCCTCCAGAAGATCGAGCCACTTGAGGGGATTGGCGAGGATGAGGTCTGTCTTGACATGGACCTGCTGGCAGCCAAGGTAGGTGTCCTTGATGTGGTACATGATCAGTGCGCCGACGTGGTCGATCGGCATCCAGTTGAGCGTCACGTCGTCGGAGGTGTGGCCGTCGAACTCACGCACGGAATGGACGTGGGCGACGACCGAGCGATGCACCTCCTGGATGCACTTCGGGACGCCGGTGCTGCCGGAGGTGAGCTGGAGGAACGCCAGATCGTCGGGCTCGCTGTGGTGGATCAGGCCAGTCGGCGGGTTCTCCCCCAGCTCGCCGACCGAGAGGACGGTCAGGCCGTCCATCGGCAGCAGCCGCCTGAGCCCGGCGACTGGCTCGACGAGCTGGGGGCTGGTCACCACCGGAGGATGGCCGAGCAGCTCCCACGCGTCGTAAAGCTTGTCGACGACGGCGTTGTGCTCCCCGTAGGTAAGGGGGACTGCGACCGTGACCGGGGCGATGCCGCCGAGGACACAAGCCCAGAACGCGGCATAGTGGTCCTCGAGCTCGTCGACCTGAACGATCGCCCGGTCGCCGGGCCGGAGGCCGCGGTCCTGCAATCCGCCCAGGATGCGCCTGGCCCGGTCGAGCAAGGCGGCGTAGCTCTCGAACATCTCTGAGCCGTCGGAGCGGACGTACGTGATGCCCTTGTCGGCATGCTCGGTCGCACTGCGCAGGAGCCCCTCGGTCAGGGTCTTGGGGGCGTCGTCGGGGACGATGAGCCGACCCCCGGGTGCGAGCGCCATCGGCCGGTCTAGCGCTTCGGAGGCGCCTGCGTCCCCCCGGCTTGCGACCGGCACCGCGGCCGAAGCTGCCGGCGCTCGCTCGGGGAGCAGGTCGTGTAGATGCACGGAGGGGAGGCGGAGGGCCCTGTCTTCGGCGACGAGCTCCACCTCGTCGACACCCGCAAGCGAACCGAGGTGCTCCTCCCAGCGGCGCATCAGCAGGTCGTCGATCACGGCCAGGCGGCACAGCGCCGGCTCGTCTATCTGACCCGTCTCCGTGAGAGGCAGGGCCGAGACGGGGACATAGACGCTCGGGATCACCGAGTCGGCCAGCGTCGCGCGCAGGTGCTCGCGCAGCCTCTCCGGGGAGAGGGCTCCCGAGGCGAGGATGTAGGCCACGAGCACCGTGTCGCCGCTCTCGGTCTCACGAGCCAGGACCCGGCAGTCCTCGACCCCATGCTCCTCCAAGAGCGCAGCCTCCACCTCCTCGAGGTCGATGCCCAACTCGTGGTGCAAGGAGGGGCGGCGCGAGGCTTGCCCGCGCGCCTGCGCCCCGGAGGGACGCGCCGCCTCCTTCGTCCTCTCGACCGGCGCGTAACCGTCACCGCCGTCGATCTCGGCGCCGCCGTCGGAGTCGTCGACCGGTTGGGCGCGGGCAAGGTGGGCAACGGCGTCGGGGTAGAGACGGCTGAGATGAGCAGCCAGACCGGCGACCGTGGGTACGTCGAAGATCGTCGCCATGGAAACCACCTCCCCCAGCTCTTGCTGAAGGCGGTTGAGGACGATGGCGCCTCGGAGGGAGTCCCCACCCAACTCAAAGAAGTTGTCGTGAGCTCCCACGCGGTCGAGGCCTAAGATCTCCTGCCAGCTCCTGGCCAGGAACTGCTCCAACGCGCTTTCCAACCGGGTTGGCTCCTTTTTCGCTCTGCTTATGAGGGGGTTCGGCGGGCGTATGACCGACCCCGCCTGCGCGGCTCTAGATCGGCGGCGGAGCCTACCGGACGGCCCGCGGCGCTCAGCTCCGGTACCGCATGAGGAACTCGACCACATCGGCGGTGTAGCTGACCCCATGCGGCCCGTGCCAGTGGCCGACCGACCCGATGCTCTCTCCCTTCGCCGTGGTCACCTGCTCGGTGATGTCAACCATGCGGCCCGGAAATGGGCGGAAGCCCGAGTATGTAGTCCTGGTCCGCCGCGATCCCCCGCGTACCCGAAGCCAGGGCCGACGTGTCGACTCGGCGCCTGGCAGAGACACGCATTCCTTCGAGTTGGAGGCCGGTGCTCGAAGTGTGAGCGGTGCCCGGGAGGAAGCGGGCTCCGGCCTCTCCGGCCGTTGCGAGCGTCGTGTCGGTAACAGCGACGCGCTCGACGAACCCTCGACTAGGTTCGCCGTTTCGAGGCGGATGGGCGAGCCCTCCATTATGAGCGCCGCACTCTTGAGGACACCCGGGGCGAGCTCCTGTTCCTAGCCGCCTAGTACGATGAGCCCACCCGCGGTGGTCTTCTTGAGGACCTGCCACTGGCCGGTCGAGCGGTTGTAGCACGCGCCGTACCAGTCGTTCGGGCCGACCATGCGCCCCACGACCCCCGTCTCGTCCTCGGCGAGCAACGAGGCGGGCCACAGGTCGAAGTCGACGCGGTAGTTAGGGCGTCGTGGGTGCCGCGATGGTGGCCATGCGCTCAGCAGTCGCCTCGCAGCGCAGCCGCCCACCTCCGACGACGAGGTTTGCGGTACCGACCTCGTACTCCCAGTCGCGCGTCCCGACCTCGGACGGACGCGCCGTTAAGGCGGTCCCGGGAGTGCCGGCGAAGCTGTCGCGGGCGAGCGTCGCCACACCCGCTCAGCTCTCCACGGCCTGGTAGACGAGGGTAGGCACCCGGCCCTGATCGTCGAGGCTCCTTGGGCGGGCCCGGGCGGACCTATGGCCTTCGTGCCAGTTCCAGCCCGAGTTATCGACGCGATGAGCTCGTCCGGGTGAAGCGCCGGTCCTGCCACCCGACGTGTCAGCGGCTCAGACCTCGTAGCCGAACTCCTTGAGCTTTTCGCCGAGAAGCTCGTTGACGAGCTGCTGCTCGGCGAAGGTCATGTGGTCGCGCCAGAGCCCAGGTGTTGCCGCGCGAAAGTGCCTTCCGCTGCCCCGCTCCTCAGGAGGGATTGCCGAGAACGACTGGTGCGCGACCACCTCACGGAGGTCCTTGTCATCCATCCCGAGCCCCATCCAGTCCAGGAGTTCTCCAAGGGTCTCTACCGGACGCGCCAGCAACTCCTCGTAGCGAACCAGCGACCTGCGCTCGGGGTCATGTCCCGCAAAGGCGCGCTGAACCACCTCGGTTCGGTACAGCCACACGCGGGCCTGGTGACGGATGAAGCCGAGGCGCCACTGCTCGTCTGGGTCGTCGGGGCCACCGTAGTCGCGGGTCCACCACGTGTCGCCGGTCGAGGCGTCGAGGACCGAGTCGATGACATCCCGGCCATCGCGAATCAAGAAGATGAGCCGGGACCGGGGCACCAAGCTCATGATCAGGTCCGCGGCATGGGAGCTGTTCGGCTCCTTGAGCACGGCCACCGGGTCAGCGATCCCGGCATCTAGCGCGATGCGCTCGACCTGCGCCGCGACCCGGTGCGAAATCAGCGCCCGCAGAAGCGGGCGCCAGGCGTCTTCGTACTCCGCCGAGAGGCAGTAGTCAGGCCTCGTGGCGTTCAACGAGTTGATTGACGCGGGAACGCGTTCGCTTCCAGTCTCGAGGTACGGCGCCGCATGAACCCCGAAGAGCGGCTCGTTGAAGGGTACGACCCGTGGATGAGAGGCCAGCATAGTGAGAAGCCAGGTGCTGCCCGAGCGCGGGCCACCAAGTATCCAGGCGATCCCCGACTCCATAGGGCTTGGCATCGGTTGGCCAGAGCGGAATGGCGACCCTCCCCGTCGCACTCGTCGCCTAGCTGCTTGCCGACCGGCACGTGCGAGCAGCGCCAAGCGGCGGAGCAAACCAGCGGCGGATGGGCTTCGGCTACGCAATCCGAGCTCGTACTTGTCGCCCTACTAGTAGGTAGAGGGCACCCGCGAAACAGCGGACAGGGAGAAGGAGGCAGAGCCTCGTGCGAACGGCCTTACGGACCGCTGGCCTCCGCCTCGGCGGCGTCATATCGAGGGCTTTGTAAGCCGTTGGCGTCCGCCGCCCAAACGTTTGACGCTCCTCTGGCCTGAGTACGAACTGCTCGGTGAACTAGGCTCGTAGAAAGCGATCTGCTGCTCGAGCACGGGCATTGTGAGTGGAGATTCCGGCCTTCCGGCGGTCGTTGCCGCCTTCGCGCGTCACACCGCGGGTGAAAATAGCAGCCTGGAGTGCCCCCGTTCTGTTGGACACCTGAGCGCTTGGCTTCGGACGCCCGCCATGGCGGGCGTCCGGCCGCGCGGGAAGGATGGTGTCCATGTCCAAGACGAGGCCGCCCTACCCGGAGGA
>Ga0136615_10001404_pt1 | contig 11647 bp, 7 predicted proteins | sample AntDrymUQ2882206_2_FD_106647 | JGI IMG/M metagenome (GOLD analysis project Ga0136615, IMG submission 106647) | Polar desert sand microbial communities from Dry Valleys, Antarctica - metaG UQ288 (22.06) | ecosystem: Environmental > Terrestrial > Soil > Desert | place: Antarctica: Dry Valley...
CCACCTGAGCCACCACCTGAACACCAACGACAAGGTCAAAGGCGAAACGAGAGTTGCCTAACGGCAACTCGCAGTGAATGAGGAGCCAGAAGCCGACCAGCCACGCGACATATTTGAATCCTCAACAAATAAGACCGAAGGCCAAAGTCACAGAACACGATTGCAACCGTCCGGTTGCCAGGGATACTGTGCCGCCGTGGCGTGGATGCGGATGATGGGGCTGGACTCAATCGACTACCACCGCTCCACGGTGCTGGAGCGCTCCGACGACCACCCCGGCCAGGCCCTGGACTACTACGCCTCCCGGGGCGAGACGCCGCTGGTGTGGGGCGGCAGGGGAGCGGCGGCCCTGGGGTTGGAGGGCAACGTCACCGCTGAGACCTACGAGGCCATCTACGGCCCCGACGGCGCTCTCGATCCCAGCACCGGCGAGCGGCTGGTCAACTCGAAGCGCCCGGGCATGGAACTGGTCATCGGCGCCCACAAATCCGTGGCCGAGCTGGGCGTGATCGGCCGGGCCGAGGACATGCACCGGATCATGGACGCCGAGCGAGACGCCACGCTGGCCTACCTGGACGACATCACCATGAGAATGGGCGGCCGGCGGGGGAGAGCGGCCACCCCCACCGCCACCGACGGCCTGACCTATGCGATCACCCGCCACGCCACCTCCCGGGCCGGCGACCCCAGCCCCCATGACCACGTGCTGCTGGCCAACGTGGTGCGCATGAACGACGTCTTCGGCGGGACCAAGGGAGCGGACACCGCCCTGTGGCGCGAGCACCTGCACGCGGCCACCGCCATCGGCCGCATGGCTTCGGCGCACAAAGCCATCGAGCTGGGCTACGACATCGTCGCCGACCACGGCCCGAGTGGACGGCTGGGCCACTGGGCCATCGCCGGCGTCCCCGCCGCGGCCATGGAGGTCCACTCCAAGCGGGCGGCGGAGATCACCGAGGCGGTGGCCGACCGTGGCACTGACACCTACCGCTCCCGGGGGATCGCGGCCCGCAACACCCGCGACCCTAAGCGCAATCAACCCATCGAGAATCTCATGGTGCGGTGGCGGGCCGAGCTGGAGGCCATCGGCCATCCCGTACCCGAGCTGCTGGCTTCGGTGCAGGAGGCCTCCCGCACCCGCACCGTGCGTCCCGACGCCCCCAGCCGCGCCGAGCTGCGGGAGCTGGTCGAATCCACCCTGGCTCCCGATGCCGACCTGGCCCGGCGCAAGGTGTTCAACCGCCGCGACGTGGTGGTGGCCGTGGCCCCGGAGCTGTTCGGCTGCGATCCGTCGGTGCTGGGGAAGGTGGTCGACCGGGTCCTGGGCGACCCCGAGGCCGTGCCGTTGCTGGGGGTGGCCGAGAAACGCGAGCAGGCCTACGCCACGGCGAGAGGCATTGCCACCGAGCAGGCCATTGCCGAGGTGGTGGAGCGCATGGTCCAGCGCGCCGACGCGCCACGGGTCACGCCGTTGCGGGCCCTGGAGGCCATCGGCCGCCGTGAGGACCTCCTCGGCGGCCATGCCCTCACCACCGGCCAGGACGCAGCGGTGCAGGCCGTGGCCACATCCGGGCGGGGGATCGACATCGTGGTGGGGGTGGCCGGCTCGGGCAAGACCACCGCCCTGGCCGCGGTCCGAGCCGCCTTCTCCACCGCCCCCGCCGCTGCAGCTCCCGCCCCCGCCATCCCAGCCGCGAACGCGCCCTTCATCCCCGTCGGGCTCCGACGCACGCTGCTCGAGGCCGCCACCCCGCCACAGCCCGATCCCTCCTACGAGCTCATTGGCACTGCCGTCTCGGGCCAAGCGGCCAGAACCCTGGGATCCGAGGCCGGCATCGACCCCAGCCGCACGGCGGCGTCCATCCTGTGGCGCCTCGACCACGACCAGCTGCAGCTGAGCGAACGAAGCGTGCTGGTCCTCGACGAGGCGGGCATGGCCGACGACGTCACCACCCTTCGCCTCCTCACCGCAGCCGAGCGGGCCGGAGCCAAGGTGGTCATCGTGGGCGACGACCGCCAACTGCCCTCCATCGGCGCGGGCGGGGCCATGGGCGCGGTGCTCGGCCGCCATCCCGAGGCGGTCCACGTGCTGAGCGAGAACGTGCGCCAGCGCGACATGGGAGAGCGCGAAGCCCTGGCCCAGCTGCGGGCCGGCAAGGTGGGCGAAGCCGTCGACTGGTATGTGGCCAATGACCGCATCGTGGTGAAGCCGACGATCGAGGAGGCCCGGGAGGCCCTGGTCGCCGGCTGGGCCCGGGACATCACTGCTCCGAAGCTGGAGAACCGAACAGATGACGACATCGCCATGTTCGCCTGGCGACGGGCCAACGTGGCCGAGCTCAACCGGCTGGGCCGGGCGGCGTGGGCCGAGATGGGCCACCTGTCCGGCCCGGAGCTCACCGCCTCCGGTGGCGCCGCCTACGCCGCCGGCGACCGCATCGTCACGCTGGCTCCGGGAGCCCGGGGCCAGCTGGTGACCAGCGAGCGGGGGAGCGTCCTCTCCATCGACGTCGAGGCCCGGACCCTCACCGCCCTCATGGACGACGGCCGCACCCAACACTTCGCCACCGAGGACATCGGCGCCGACCGCCTGGCCCACGGCTACGCCGTCACCACCCACCGCAGCCAGGGCCTGACCGTGGAAGCCACCCACGAGCTGGAGGACGGCGGGGGCCGGGAGCTGTCCTACGTGCGCCTCAGCCGGGCCCGGGGCGCCACCACGGCCTACACCGTGGCCGACGACGTCGAGATGGCGGCCGAGGATCTGCGCCGGAGCTGGTCGAACGAAACCCGCCAGCGCTGGGCCATCGACCGCCAGGCCTCCGACCCCCGCACCCCCGGCTTCGGCCTGGGCCAGCCCGAGGCCACCCCGGCGGCGGTGCGCCTGGCCCGCCTGGGCGCCGAGCACGAGGCCCTGGCCGCCCTCATCCCTCCCAAGCCCGAGGCGGACTGGCGGGCCCAGGGCCACCTCAACGGCCTGCGCAACGCCCTGCGCGACCTCGACATCGAGAACGCCTACGGCGTCTATGCCAGCACCCCCCTGGCCGAGGCCCTCAAAGCATGGAAGGCCGTCCACTACGAGCGCACCGGCGCCGAGCTGCACAGCCACGAAGGGCCCCTGCTCCGCCGTCCCGGCTTCGCCCGGGCCGCCCGCGACGCGGCCGAGCGGGAGGCACCGCTGGAGGCCGCCTACCGGGCCATGGCCGGCCTCGAGCGGGCCCGCATCGCCCCCCAGCTGGCCGACGCCGAGGCCGCGGCCGCAGCACGCGACGCCCAGGACCTGGCCCACCACCGCTTCCTGCGCATCGACCACCCCGAGGTCCCCCGGCGCATCGGGTGGATCGAACGGGAGATGGACAGCCTCTCCGATGAGCTCTACGGCACCCGCATGGGCCTGGAGAACGCCATGGGCCAGGACTGGGAGCACGCCGATCCCACCTGGGCCGACCGGGACTACCGCCCCGAGCGTCCCGGGCCCGGCGTCGAGGAGGACTCCGTAGGCCTGCGCATGCTGCGCGACCGGGCCATCGAGCGGGCGGCCATCGAGATCGACTTCGGGCCCGACCTGGGGCTGTAGGAGCACCGGTGGTAGGGGTTTAAGGATGTCGTCAGGGCCCGCCGGCAGCGCGCCACTGCCTCGAAAAGCATGGCCTTGGATGGCCCCCCGAGCTGAGCTTCCCGGATCCGATCGGCACCGTTGACTTCCTCGTCGGGCTGCGCGATCGTGCTCGTGGCGGACGTGAGTGAAGGAGACTTGGGTGGCGGTGGTGGCGTGGACGGCCATGCTCATCGGACTGGCGCCTCTGGCAGTCGACACCGATGTCGCCAGCGGCGAACCGGGGGAACTCGTAACGGCCCATGCATGCCAGGCAAGGTGCTCTCACGGCGTGCAAAGGTGCGCGCTTACCCTAAGGAACTGGGCGGAAGCGTCCACCCGACACGAAAGCTGTCAGTGTCGCCTACGAAGGAGCGTTCGATGACGGAATACAGCACAACCGATCAGGGACCCGGCGTGGCGCAAGGCGCCGCAGGCGCCGAGTCGATCGACCTCCTGATCCGTCACCTCGAGTCGGCGAAGCGGGCCTTCTCCAGCCCGGAGGGGACGTCGAAGCAAGACGAAGGAGAGCTCAAAGCCTTCCCGAACACGATCTGCACCCTGATTTACGCCCAGCCGGGCACGTTCTGTCCGCTGCTGTACCTCCACTTCCCCGTCACCGAGAGGGCGTGAGCAGACCGACGACGTGAGTGTGCCCTTCGGGTCCGTGGAGACCGCGAGCTTGGCGGCCACTGAGTCGGAGTTGTCCGACGGCACACCGTTCGGGAGCTACGACTACCTCTCGCGAAACACCTCGGCTGAGTACGCCAGGCTGCTCGCGCTGGTCGCCGAGCAGTCCCCGGCAGCCGAAACGCTGTTAGCCGCTGTCGAGGGCCGCGAGCGTGGTGAGCTCCCGTTCCAGGACCCGCTGGTCAGGCGCACGCTCGAGGACGGTGTGTTAACCCTTCTCCGTGGTCTGGATGCGATCGACGAGGCGACGCTGAGCGAGGTGCTTCTCTGCGCGGCAGCGCATGTCGAGACAGGGGAGATGTCGATGCTCGACGCCACCGCGAGGTGCGTTTCCCTCGGCTCAGCGCCTGGTCATACCTTCGTCTGGACCGATGATCGGCCAGCCGCCGTGCCGGGGCGCCGTTTCGTCGAGGAGGTGCTCAAACGGCTGCCTGGGTTCGCCATCGAGGTGCCGACCGACGAGCAGGTTCAGCTGCTCGACGAGGGAGTACACCTGGCTCTCCAGGTCGCGCCGAGTCTCGCCCGAAGCGCGCTGTCGCACCTCCGCACGGTGGTCGTCGGCGACTTCGAGGGCGGGGACCCGCCGATCAACGCACTCACTGCGCCTGGCCTCTCCGGCGTCGTCTTCCTGTCTCCCCATGCCTTGTCAGATCGCGCTGCGGTGGCCGAGACGCTCGTGCACGAGTCGATCCACCTCAAGTTCCTGGACATCGAGTACGTCCACGCGCTGTTCCCCGTCGGTTTCAGGCCCTATAGCTCGCCACGGATCACCCCGGCCTGGCACCAGGACGATGAACGGTACGGCGGATGGCCGCTCGACAGGTTGCTGACGTCCATGCAGGTCTACGTGTCCCTCGCGGTGTTCTTCGGTCTGGCCGCCGAGCGCCGCGGCGACGACTTTTACCCTCCGGACGACTGTGTGGCGCGTGCCGACCGGTGCACGACGAGGGCGACGTGGTTGTTCACTACCGCTCAGGACTACCTCGACCTTCTCTCACCCGCCGGCCGGGAGTTCGTCACATGGATGGGCGGGATCCTGGCCCCGCTGCGGGCGACTTACTAAGCTGTAGTGGAACGGCTTGTCAATGATGAGGGCGAAGCACCTTTCTGACCGCGGCCAGGCAAGGGTCGCTTGTCGCTTCTTCCGGAGTGCGCAGGCAATCGGCCCGTGATTTGGCGGTGCGGCGGCTGCGTCACCGCACGCCCGGCCACTCACCCGTCGGCGGTGGCCGGGCTCTGGGGTCTCGGCGACGCGTCGGGGCGGAGTGGATCGGCTCACCGCCACTCTGTTGTACGGCGTCGCCGAGTCGTACGTTGATCTCGTCACCCGCACAATCGGGTCTCAACCCGAGGTCGCCCCGCAGCTCCTCCACCGCTGCGATGACACCCAGGTGGTGTCGCCGTGCACGCCGGTGCAGGCGCCCGCTCGGGGCTGACGGGCGGGGCGACGACGGAAAGGGTTTGGCCACGGCGACATCACGTACACCGTGTACGTGATGTCAACGATTCGTGTACGGGGCCTGTCCAATTCCTGGCCCCCGATAACTGTAAGAAACGGGGGGTCAGGGTGGCGGTCCCCTCTGCCTCACCCGTTCCAGGCCCAGGGGTAGTTCTGTTCTGCTGCGATGTCATTGTGGCGCCGACTCAACAGGCGACGGGTCGCGAGCATCTGCCGCCGTCTCACATCCGCACCTGTACAGCAGCCCTCGCTGGGCCGTTCGAGTGGCTGGGAGCGCCTCTGGCACGGGAGGTTCACACCACGTGGTTGTGGCGACGATCCGCCTGTCAGGCGTGAGGGCGACCTTGCGGAACCGCGCACCGTAGCGGGCCGCATCTTCGAGCAGGTCGCCCGGTGTCGTGCCCGTGTAGTCGAGCGAGTTCGGACGATCGAGCGCTAGCTCGTCGGGAAGCCGGCGATTACACGAGCTCGCGTCTGATGCCACCCAGGTACTGCCCGCAGGTGCCGGGTCATGTAGGGCCAGAGCAGGCAATCTGCTTGCACGAGCGGTGTTGCCTCGCTGATGACGGAGTGGCTCCATCAACAGGAGACTGGCGAGCAGAAACCCCGAGAGCATGAACATGGCGGCCACGATTCGTTTGGAGGTGACCGATTTCAGGTCGGTGACTTCGGCTGAAGTCATGGTTTCCCAGCAACGATGTCGTCGAAGGCAACACCGACGGGCTCGGTGCCCGACGCGACCTCCACGCCCACCCGGCCCGTACCGAGCCCGTCGTCGTCCACCACGTGACCCACCTTTTGCCCGTTGACGTAGAGCGTGAGATCGACGGGACTGTGAGCCGAGGCCCCTTTGCACTCGAACGCCACATGGTTCGTCCCGTTGCGCTGGACCACGCTCGACGTGCCGGCCGCCAACCGTCGGGGCTGAGCGCCAGGGGAGTCGATGCGGGTGATGCGCCATGTGGTGTTGATGTCGATGAGGGCGCTGTAGCGGAGGCCGCCACCGTGGCGGCAGGCCAGGCCGAAGGAGCCCAGCCCCGCCGAGATCTTGGTCGCGTCGACCTCGACGGTCACGGCGTCGGGCACATCCCAGGGGGCGGAGACGAAAGTGCCGCGGTTGGGCTGGTCGATAGTGATGCGGTAGGTGCTGTGGTCGTAGCCGAAGGAGCCCTTGGCGTCAGCCACTTCGCCCCACCCCGACAGCTGGTCCGAGAAGTCGTCGGCGAAGTGGTCGGAGAACACGCTGGCGGCCGGCGGTGCCGTGGTGGTGGGCGGTGCCGTGGGGGAGGGGGTTGCCGTGGTGGTGGGGATGCCGGCCACCCCGGCCGCCGGGGCCGCCAGGCCGTGTTGGACGGTCTGGCGGCCGGCGGTGAGAAGCCAGGCCACGATGGCCACGGCGACGAGGGCGACGACGGGGGCGACGGCCCGAGGGCCACCGCCCCCGGCATCGGTGCGGGTGGGGGCCACGGCTAGGGACGGTCGCTGGTGACGATGCGGCCGTTCAGGGCAAAGTCGTTGTGCGGGCAACCGTCGCTGGGCCGCTCATCGCACCACGTGTAGGTCCGCAAGCCCCCGGGCGTGGGCTGGCGGGCGTGGTAGACCGCTCCGCCCTGGGGCAGCACGACCTGCAGCAGGTAGACCTTGTCGGGATCGAGCCGGGTTGGGGGGAGGTCCGCCCATGTCTCTGCGTTGTTGGCTACGGACACGCCGTTGGCCGACACGATCTCCCGGAAACCGCCGCCCTCCCGCAGGTAGATGTGGAAGTCCGCTAGGGCCGTTCCACCGATGTTGGCGCTCGACCGCCGGATCCAGGGCGAATCCGCAGGGACCCGGAACTCGACCATGGACCAGGCTCCCGGGTTATACCCCACGGCGGTGGCGTCGGGGCCGCCCCGCCAGACCTCGTAGATAGTGCGGTTGACCGGGGGGCCCGACGGCGGGGGCGGGGCGGGGGTGGGGGTGGAGATGCGCAGCTCGAAGTAGAGCCCGTTGGAGTTGAACCATGTGCCGTGCTCGGCCAGGACGTTGAAGTCCTCCCTCACCGAGCCGCTCTGTGGGGCGACGAATTCGAACTCGAAGGTCCCCACCCCCCCGGGCGGCACCGATGCCTGCTTGAGGTAGGCGGGGCGGTTGGGCCGCACCCACCCCTTGGTGGCCAGGACGCTGTTGCGATCACGAGGAGCGTCGGTCCCGAGCATGACGGGAGAGGGGCCGGAGTTGGTCCAGGTGGCGGTGCCGGTGTTCTTGGCCTCCACCACTAGCCAGCCCCGCTGGCCGGGCGACAGGTTGTTCGGGTCCAGGGCCTGGGCCTTGGAGGAGTCGGTGAACTGGCCCTGGCTGACCCACTTCCAAGTGTAGGAAGGGCTGGCCGCCGGTGCCTTGGGGGGAGCCGGGGCCGGCGGCTTTGACGGAGAGATCGGAGTGGCGACCGACGACCCCGGCGGGGGCTTGGTCGGGGTGGGCCTCTTCGGCAGCTCCCACGATTCGAAATTCCCGGACCCGATCGAGGCGCCGCACGCCGAGGTCAGGCCGGCGCGGCCGGTCATGCTCTGCTTGAACTTGTTGACCTGCATCTCGATCCGGCAGGGGTCGGGGTAGATGCCCTTGTCCACCTCGTACTGAGCCAAGCGGACGTAGGTCCTCACCCCCTGCTTCTCCCATAGCGCCCACCCGATCGCGCCAGAGGCCTGGCTGATCTCGCACACGTCGCCGGCTCCCGTGAGCTCGCCGATCAAATAGTCCTGGAAGAAGCCCTGGACGGTGTCGCTCGCCGCGTCGACCAGGCTGACGGGGGCGGAGAATGCGAACTCGACGCCTTGCTTTACCGCGCATATCGCGCCCATCGTGGCGTGCAACTTGAAGAGCTCCTTGGCAGCGTCGACCTTCCATTGCTGGTTGGGATAGCCCTTTCGTTCGCCGACGAGTCGTCGGGAGTCCCGGGCGTCGGCGGTCGTGGCGAAGCTCACGAGGGCGATGACCATGCCGAGGCCGCTGATAGCCGTCGCTCGAAGGAGCTTCGCTATCGCCTGCCAGAGCCGCGTGTTCGTCTCCGCTATGGAAATCGTAGATCCTTCTGCTGGAGCGGCGCGCCGCTCGTTGTCCCTGCGCTGCATTCGTCCTCCTTCGGTAGGCTGTAAGGCGCATGATGTGCGGCTCACAGGATTCGGTTGCTCTTCATCTCCGTTGCACGAGCCCAAGGGGCTGGCGGCGCCCGGTCGGGCCGGAGCGCACTGGGGTCACGTTGAGGCTTTGCCGGGGGTTGCCACAAGCCGTTGCCAACGGGAAACGGGTTTTGCCAACGGAAAACCCGTTTTGCGAACAACGTCCTGCCAGCGGAACGGGGGTTGCCAACGTGAAATCAGCAAACCCGCGCCGTGAGTGACACCCGGCCAGAGGACGCAAAGCCCGGTGTACCGGCCCGAGAAGCCTTCAAGGCGGCGTTGGTGGACCGCCGCCGGACGCCCTCCTTCAGCCAGGAGACGATCGCCCGCTTGTGGGGTAAGCAGCTCCCCAAGGGCACGTGCGACCGGTCGACGATCGCGAACTACGAGAGGCTCAGCCCCTCTCCCCCGGAGCAGTACTGCGATTGGTTGGACGAACAGGCTGGTTTCCAACCGGGAAAGGGGAAACTTTCCCTCAAGGATCTTCGAGCGGCAGCACTAGCGGACACCGGGCGCGAAAAAGGAGTACCCGCTGCGGTGCCCGCGGTCCCCATCGCCGTGCTAGCTAAAGCCGGGCCAGACGCCTCAGACGAGGTGCCTCCGACGGTCCCGAGTGCGGGCGGGCCTGCGCCAAGTGCCCGGCGGGGACGGCCCCCGGCCCGAGCAGTTCTTCTCGTGCTGGTCGTCGTCGGCGTGGCCGCCGTAGGGCTGCTCGCCGGGCTCGCCATCTTCTCCGGCTCGGGGGACAAAACCGTCCGCTCTGGGGACACGACCGTCCGCCGAGACGACTTTTCCAACCCCAGCTCGGGGTGGGAACGGTCAGACGACGAGAACGAGCTGGCGGCCTACGCCAACGGGAACTACCGAGTGGTGCGCAAGAAACCCGGGCTGGCGCAATCGACGGCCCCGTGGGTGGATCTGCCAAGGAACCTACGGGTGGAGGTCCAAGCCTCGAAGGCGCCGGAGGCCACGGGCTCCTACGGGGTCTACTGCCGCTCGGGCGAGGGCCTGCACTACGCAGGGCTCATTGACAGCGCCACCCGCCGCTGGAAGGTGGGGAAGGTGGCGGTGAAGGGCCAAGCACTCTCGGAGCTGAAGTCGGGGAAAACCGGCGACATCCGCAACGAGACGAACCACATCGCCCTCGAGTGCTCGGGCGCCGAGACCGCTGGCGAGCGGGTCGTGTTGCGGCTCTTCATCAACGGCGAGAACGTGAGCGGGGACGTGGTGGACGAGAAGGGCTTGCCGCCGGGCGAGGTCGGCGTCGAGGTGACAAGCGGAGGTTCTCAGCCCGTGGATGTGTCCTTCGACGACTTCGTCGTCCTCGGCCTCTAGGTGAGTTCTGAAGTAAGCAACATTGCCTGCGACCCGGAAATCACCCTCCTCACAGGACGGCCGTACGGGCGAGATCCACAGGCCGGTGACGAAAGTTGGCGGCGATTTCGGGCACCTTTCGGCGCCGCTTCGAGCGGGCGCGAATACTTCAGAACCCTCCTAGAGAGGGATGCAGCAGAGGTGGGGGGCGTAGGACGACTTGTCGATGGGCTAGCTGCAGCGAATGATCCCGGCGCGGTTGTGACGGAAACGGCTAGGGGAACAGCAGCGTTCCAACCACCTCGCCCTTAGCCACGCGGGTGGGCAGCTCAGGATCCTCGGCGTCGAAGACGTGGATCCGGATGCCATGCTCCAGCGCCTTCTGTATGGCCACCCGGCCCATCACCTGGAGATCGAGGGCGAGGGCTTCGGTAAAGAAGATCCGACATCTGCCGCTATGAGACCAACTCGCGAGAAGGGCCATTCTCGCGAGTTGGTCCACCAGCAGAGGCCATCTCGACCCTAGGGTGAGCGCCGGTGACCAGCCTCTCCGATCTCGTGACCGGGCCCGGCTCCGACGTGGTGGCCGTGTCCGGCTCGGCTGTGGCCGACACCCTGGCCCACCTCGCAGTCGAGGGCCTCGAGCTGGAGGCCAACAACCGGGCTCGCTCCACCCGGCGGGCCTACGCCGGCGACTTCGCCCACTTCGCCGACTGGGCCAGCTCGGTGTCCATGGCGGCCCTGCCGGCCAGCCCCGAGGCCGTCTACCTCTACATCGCCGCCCTGGTCGACGACACCAACGCCGCGGGCTACTCGATCGCCACCCTGGAGCGGCGCCTGGCCGCCATCACCTACGTGCACGAGATCAACGGCCACGCCGCCTCGCCGGCCCGCCACGTCAAGGTCCGCGAGCTCATGGCCGGCATCCGCCGCACCTACGGCGGGCCCCCGGACAAGCGCGACCCGATCACCACCACCCAGCTGGGGGCCATGGTGTCGGCCCTGGACCTCACCACCCTGTCCGGGAAGCGGGACCGGGCCGTGTTGCTGGTGGGCTACGCCGGCGCCTTCCGGCGCGCCGAGCTGGCCGGCCTCACCATGTCCCAGCTGGCCCGTCGGGGCGATGGCTACGTCGTGACCCTGGGCCGGACCAAGACCGACCAGGAGGCCAAGGGCCGCATGGTGGGTATCCCCGCCTTCGCCGCCTCTCCCCTGTGCCCGGTGGCAGCCCTCGACGCCTGGCTCAACGCAGCCCGGATACAGGCTGGCCCGGTGTTCCGCAGGGTCACCCGCTACGGGACCATCGCCGCCACCGCACTCAGCGCGGCCTCGGTGGCCTTCATCGTCAAGCGCTGCGCCTCGGTCGCCGGCATCCCCCCCAGCCGCCTGGCCGGCCACTCTCTGCGGGCCGGGCACGCCACCACCGCC
>Ga0136615_10001406_pt1 | contig 11633 bp, 10 predicted proteins | sample AntDrymUQ2882206_2_FD_106647 | JGI IMG/M metagenome (GOLD analysis project Ga0136615, IMG submission 106647) | Polar desert sand microbial communities from Dry Valleys, Antarctica - metaG UQ288 (22.06) | ecosystem: Environmental > Terrestrial > Soil > Desert | place: Antarctica: Dry Valley...
GGACCTCGACCTCGTGGAGGTCGCACCCAACTCCGACCCGCCGGTCGTCCGCACGATGGACTACGGCAAGTTCAAGTACCAGAAGGAACAGGACCGAAAGGCTGCCCGCAAGAAGCAGGTCAACGTGAACGTGCGGGAGATCAAGTTCCGCATCAAGATCGGCGACCACGACTTCCAGACCAAGAAGGGCCACGTCGAGCGTTTCCTGCGCGGGGGCGACAAGGTGAAGGTCACCATCATGTTCCGGGGCCGCGAGGTTCAGCACCCAGAGCTTGGGGAGAAGATCCTGCGCCGCCTCTCCGGAGACCTCGAAGACCTCGGCCGCGTCGAGAGCCAGCCGAACCTCGATGGCCGCAACATGGTCATGGTGATGGCCCCGAAGAAGGAGTCCAAAGAAGCCGCGGCGAAGCGCGAGGAGAGCGCGGCCCGCAGCTAACGTAACAGTTTGATACACTGTCCGCCGCCGTCTGAGCGGCGAGGGACTGTCTGGTGCGATCCGGAAGGTCCCAGAGGCGAAACGGCTTCGACTCCCGTGCCGCGAGCCTCGTGTGTTGTTAAGAAGAGAAAACGTGGAGGAAAACGTGCCGAAGATGAAGAGCCACCAGGGCGCCGCCGGGCGCTTCTCGGTGAACAAAAAGGGCAAGGTTCGCCGCCGCCGCGCGGGCCACAACCACATGCTGGAGAAGAAGTCGCAGCAGCGCAAGCGCCGGCTGAACACCGAGACGTTCGCCAGTTCTCAGGACGAGAAGCGCCTGAAGCGTCTGCTGGGGGTGAGATAGCATGGCCCGCACCGCGCGCAGTCTCCACGCCCGCAAGAAGCGGCGCAAGATACTCAAGCAGGCGAAAGGGTATCGAGGGACCAAGAACAGTTCGTACAAGAGGGCCAAGGAGCAGGTCTGGAAGAGCGGTGTCTACGCTTATGAGGGGCGCAAGCAGCGCAAGCGGGACTTCCGGTCGTTGTGGATCCAACGCATCAACGCCGGTGCCCGCGAACATGGCCTCTCCTACTCGCAACTCATCCACGGTCTGAAACTCGCCGAGATTGACCTGGACCGCAAGATCCTCGCCGACCTCGCCGCTACGGAACCCGACGCCTTCGGCGCGATAGTCGCCCAGGCCAAGAACGCCCTGAACGGCGACCCCGTCCAGCGGCGCATCGAGGTCGAGCGCAAGCCGGAGGAGCCGCGCCAGCAAGAGCCCGCTCCTGTAGCTGCGGCGGAGGAGCCGGCTGAAGAGCCGGAAACCTCTGAGACGGAGCCCGCTGCGGAGGCTGAGACTTCCGAGGCGCAGCCGGCTGCCGGGCTTGACGCGACGGATGCCGCTGAGCGCAAGGCCGGGGAATTGGATGTAGACCTTGCTTCCGTCGAGGGCACGGGCTCGGAGGGCCGCATAACCGTCGGGGACGTGGAAGAGGCCGCCCAGGAAGAGGGCGTGTCGGACGCCACCGACGCAGCCGAGCGCATGGCCGAAGAGCTTGGCGTTGACCTTTCCGAGGTCGAGGGGAGTGGTTCCCACGGTCGGATCACGGTCGGCGACGTCGAGAAAGCCTCCGGGGACAAGAGCTAGCCAGGAGCGGGCCGACGCTCTCCCCGAAGCGGGCCGCGCAGTTCGCCCGGAAGAAACACCGGGAAACGGAGCGTCTGTTCCTGGCCGAGGGGGAGGACTTGGTCTCGGAGTCTCCCGATCCGCCGCGCCGCCTCTTCACCGACCTGGACGATGTGCGAAAGGTCTCGACCCTCACTACCCCGACGGGGCCGGTGGGGGTCTTCCCTTTCCTGGACGTGGAGACCAACGAGCTTCTGCGGAGCAGCGACCGGATCGTCGCGCTCCACGGCGTTCAGGACCCCGGCAACGTCGGGACCATTATCCGCGCCGCCCACGCTTTCGGGGCCGGCGTCGCGCTCTCCCGCCGCAGCGCCGATCTATACAACCCCAAGACCGTGCGGGCCACGATGGGCTCCATCTTCCACGCTCCCATTGCCCGCGAAGTAGATACAGTGGAGTTTCTTTCAGAAGCCTCGAGTTTAGGGTTCACGACCGTCGCGGCGCTGCCGGAGGCGGGAGAGTCGCCGAGATCCCTGCCCGATGGGAGGCTCGTCTTGGTGGTCGGGACTGAGGGTTCCGGGTTGCCGGAGGAAGTGATCTCGGCGTGTGGTGGGGCGGTGACGATACCGTCTCAAGCGGCTTCGCTAAACGTGGCGGTAGCGGCCTCGATCCTGCTCTACGAGGCATATATGCGTGTGCTACCATAGCGCCTCACATGGCGGTGCTAGAGCGCATAAACGAGCTGGAATCGGAGGCCATGTCCGCTGTCTCGGGCGCTGAGTCCACGGGGGATCTCGAGGGCATTCGTGTTCGCTTCCTGGGCCGGTCGGCGGAGTTGACGGAGATCAAGAAGAGCATCGGGACGCTGCCAGTTGAGGAACGCCGGGAGGTCGGCGGGGCGGCCAACCGCGTCTCGCGCGCCCTGGAGGCCGCCATAGGCGCCCGGAGCGAGGACCTCGCCGGTGGCGAGCGCGAGAGACGGCTTCGGGAAGAGGCGGTGGACGTCACCCTGCCGGGCGTGCCGTATCCGAAGGGCAGCCTCCATCCCTCCATGCGCGTCATAGACGACGTGGTGGACTTCTTCGTGGGCCTGGGATACGGGGTCGCTGAAGGCCCCGAGGTGGAGACCGACTACTACAACTTCACGGCGCTCAACATCCCGCCGGGGCATCCGGCGCGCACCATGCAGGACACGTTCTTCCTGGATAAGGGGTTGGTGTTGAGGACGCACACTTCGCCGGTTCAAATACGGACGATGCTTTCGCAGGAGCCTCCGGTCTACGTGGTGTGTCCTGGGCGGACGTACCGGCGCGACTCCGACCCGACGCACACCCCGATGTTCAACCAGATCGAAGGTCTCGCGGTGGACCGCGGGATCACTCTCTCCCACCTCAAGGGGACCCTGACGGCGATGGTCCGCCACGTCTTCGGAGATCGGGTGCGGCTACGGTTGCGGCCCAGCTACTTCCAGTTCACCGAGCCGAGCGTCGAGCAGGACGTGAGTTGCTTCGTGTGCGACGGGAAGGATCCCAACTGCAAGGTCTGCAAGGGCGCGGGATGGCTCGAGATGGGAGGAGCGGGAATGGTGGACCCGGCGGTCCTCGAAGAGGTTGGCTACGATTCCGAGCGGTACACCGGCTTCGCCTTCGGCTTCGGGCCGGATCGCATGGCGATGGTCAAGTACGGCGTCCCGGACCTCCGGCTCTTCTTCGAGGGCGACCTCCGCTTCCTCCGTCAGTTTTAGTATCTAGAAAGGCATTCGTTTGCGCATTCCGTTGAGCTGGCTCCGAGAGTACGTGGACTTCGATCTCTCAGTGGAAGAACTTGTCGAGGCCATCTCCCTGCACAGCCAGGAGGTGGACGGCGTCCATCGGCTCGGCGTGCTCGACGGCGAGGTCGTCGTGGGCGAAGTCGTCGAGTTCGGACAGCATCCCAACGCCGACAGGCTCTTCGTGGCGAAGGTGGACCTCGGCGGGCGGGAGGTCCAGATCGTGGCCGGAGCGCCGAACCCGTACCCAGGCGCGCGCGTCCCTGTTGTTCTTCCTGGCAGCGTCATGGACGACGGCACGAAGCTGAAAAAAGCGAAGCTGCGCGGCCTTGAATCCAACGGCATGATGATGAGCGAACGCGAGCTCGGCGTCTCGAACGATCACGGCGGCATCCTGCTCCTCGATGAATCTCATGAGGTCGGCCGCCCGGTCGCCGATTATTTCCCTGTTGGCGAGACCGTGCTGGAGCTGGACGTAAACCCGAACCGGCCGGACCTGTGGGGCATGATCGGGGTGGCTCGCGAACTGGCCGCCATCCTGGGCACGGACTTCCGCATCCCTGAAATCTTCTTCGAGACGGGCGGGAAACCAACCGATGAGTTCGGTTTGCGGGTCGAGGCTGAGGATCTATGCCCACGCTACGATCTCCGCCGCGTCTCGAACGTTGCCATCGGCGGACGCGCTCCGCTGGAGATGCGACGCCGCATCTTCGCCGCCGGGATGCGGTCCATAAGCCCGATCGTGGACATCAGCAACTTCACCATGCTGGAGACCGGGCAGCCGAACCACATCTTCGACGCTTCGCTGGTGCGTGGTGGGATTGTCGTTCGGCGCGCCCGCGAAGGCGAGGAGATCACGCTCCTCGACGGGACGAGGAGGAGGCTCGATCCGGAGATGCTCGTCATCGCGGACGAGGAGCGCGGCCTCGTTATCGCGGGCGTCATGGGAGCGGAGGATGCCGAGGTTGGAGAGGAGACGACCGACGTCCTGATCGAAGTCGCCACCTTCGCCGGAGGAAGTATTCTGGAGACATCCGCGAAGCTTGGCCTTCGCACCGATGCTTCCGGACGCAACGAACGCGGCCTCGACCCGAACATGGTCCCCTTCACGATGGACCGCGTGGCCTCACTCCTTGCGAGACACACGGGTGGGGAGGTCGCTCCCGACACCCTCAGCCATTATCCGGAGCCGGTGCGGTCTTGGGAAGTTCCCCTGCGTATCGAACGCGCGGAGTTGCTGCTCGGTATCCCGATCGAGAAAGACGAGGCCGCGGAACGGTTGGAATCTTTGGGTTGCGACATCCGAACGGAAGACGGACGGCTCTCGGCCATGGTGCCGACCTTCCGGCGGGATTTGCGGCGTGAGGTGGACCTGATCGAAGAGGTCGGGCGCCTCAACGGGCTCGACCGCGTGCCGGAGGAACTGCCGAAGACCTCGCTCCCCGGTGGACTTACGCCCGCGCAGCAGAAGGTCCGTACCCTCCGGCGCCTGCTCGCCGACATCGGGCTCTCCGAAGCCATCACCTACCCGTTTGGTCCGGATCGGTGGCGCAAAGACCTCGGCCTGGACGACGGCCACGAGCCCCCGAGGCTTGCCAACCCGTTGAGCGCGCAGGCGAGGGAGATGCGCTCGACCCTGCTGCCGGGTCTGCTGGACGCCGCGGCACGCAACGAGGCTTTCGGCGTGGAGGGCGGCGCCCTCTTCGAGGTTGGGCGTGTCTTCGAGGCGTCTCCGCCGCCGGAGGGATTGCGCGAGGCCGCCATCCACTTTCGCCTCACCGGCGAGGTGGATCGCCTCGGTCCCGACGTGGAACAGGGCGCAGCCTCTCCCATGGGCGTCGAGGAGATATCGAGGGTCGGAGGCGTGCTCGCGGGCACGATACTTCCCGCCGCATGGAACGCTCCGGAGCGGCGCGCCGGTTTCTTCGAGGCGAAGGGGATCGTGGAAAGATTGATACCCGGAGCCTCGTTCGCGCCGGAAGCGAAGCCGTTTCTACACCCCGGACGCTCCGCCGTCGTGTACGTGGGGGACGTGGTGGCCGGGTGGGTCGGCGAGTTGCATCCCGAGACGGCGGAGAGCTTCGATCTCTCGTCCCCGCCGTCCGCTTTCGAGTTGGACCTCGCTTTCTGCGAGCCGGACCCCACTCCGCGCTTTGAGCCCTTCACCAACGTGCCTTCCGTTAGCCGGGATCTGGCCGTGGTCGTTGAGAGCGCGGTGCCTGTGAGCGGCATGCTGGCGACCGTCCACGCGCTCGAGATCCCGGTGCTCGCCGGGGTGCGTGTCTTCGACGTTTATGAGGGAAGTCAGGTTCCCGAAGGCAAGAAGAGCGTCGCGCTCCGCTTCGCTTTGCGGGGTGAAGAGACGCTCACCGACGAGGCCGTGAACGCCGAGTTGGGCCGCATCGCGGAGCGGCTGGAACGGGAATTCGGCGCGGAGGTCAGGGGCGGCTAGCCCCGGCTTCTCTGCCATTCGGATCTCAGGATGCTCATGAGGATCGCGTCGTGGAAGGCGTGGTCGCGTTTGATCGCCTGCCTCATCCGCCCCTCTTCACGGAAGCCGAGCCTCTCGTAAGCCGAGATCGCCATCGCGTTGAACTCGAAGACGCTCAGGCCGATGCGGTGCAGCCCCAGCCTCTCGAAGCCGTAGCCGAGCACGGCCTCGATGGCCTCGGCGCCGTAGCCTCGGTCCCGGTCCTCGAGGCGGCCCACGATAATCGATAGGTCCGCCGAGGCGTGCGCCTCACTGAGGTTCATCAGGTTGATGATGCCGATGGGGTCGTGCTCGCCCTTGCGAAAGATGGCGAACGAGTCGTCGGTCTTGGACATCTCGCGCTCCTCGAAGAGCCGCTGGACCGCTTTCACGCCGAGGGGCGCGGCGGCCCAGCTCGTCAGGCGCCAGACCTCCGGGTCCGCGTACCACTCGCCGTAGAGCGGGTAGTTCCTGCTGACGTGGCGCCGAAGCTCCACCCGCTCGCCTTCGAGTCTCATTGCTTTCCCCGATAGCTTCACGGCACCGAATATATCGGTTTCGGTGGCGAGGCGCTATGTTAAAATCTGTTTATTGTGAAGGTGATCCCGGATCGTCTCGTTCCTTTGGGCTTCGGCAAGTTCGTGCGTTCCGACAGGATAGTGGCCCTCGTCCCCATCGAGGAGGAGAGGGGCAGCGGACGCCGAACTCTAGTATACGTGGAGAATGTCCGTGACCCTCTTGTGGCCGGTCGCACGGAGAACACCATCCTCCGCGACATGGTGGGCCCAGAGAGCGGGTCCATCGAGTTGCTCCGTGAGCTTCAGGTCCAGATCGGGCAGGTCAGGCCGCTCTTGAAATCCTCCATCCGCTCCGAGGCCGGGCTCGACCTTGACCAGCTCTCCCGCCGCATCACGGAACTCACCGGGGAGTGAACCCCGGAGAGGTCTTCGACCGATCCTTTTACGACAGAGACCCCCGCGAGGTGGCGGTGGACCTTCTGGGATGCATCCTCGTCCACGAGAGCCTCGAAGGTGTCGCCTCGGGCCTCATAGTCGAGACCGAGGCGTACCGGCCCGAAGACCCCGCCTGCCACGCCTATAAGGGTCCCACGATGCGCAACCGCGCCATGTTCGCCGGCGCGGGCCTGGCGTACGTCTATCGCTCCTACGGCATTCACAACCTCCTCAACGTCGTCTGCGAGGGGGAGGGGATAGGAAGCGCCGTCTTGATACGCACGCTCCGGCCGCTGGAGGGCCTCGAATTAATGGCGGAGCGCCGCGGAAGGATTTCTCAGCTATGCTCCGGCCCTGGCAGGCTCACTCAGGCACTTGGCATAGAGCTGGATCAGGACAGGCACGACCTGACGCAGGCCCCGCTCACTATCCGTCCCGGCGACCTGCCGGAAGGTGAGATCGTCGCCACCACCCGCATCGGCATAAGCCGGGGCGTGGATCTCCCGTGGCGCTACCTGGTGGATGGGGAGAAGGATGTATCCGTGTGTCCGAAGGTTATCAGCGGGCGCGGGCTGGAGCGTTCCGGCCTTGCACGTCAGCAGGCGTAGCGGGAGGCGGCCCCGCCTCCTGTTTCGGGCGGTCTTCGGGACCGCGCGTCTGTTCCTCCAGCGTCATGTCCACGTCCTCGAACTCGCGGACGGACTCTCCGGCGAGCGTTTGCTGCGAGTAAACGCTCCAGATCTCCGCCGGGTTGATGCCTCCTGCAAGGCCGTTCAGCTCGCGTGAGTAGTCGAGGACGTACTCCAGCGTCTCCTCGCCCTCCGCGTACCCCATCCAGATCCCGGTGACCATGTGCGGCGTGTACCCGATGAACCAGGCGTCGAAGAAGTTTTCGCTCGTCCCCGTCTTCCCGGCCACGGGCTGTTCCTTCAAGGCCGCTCCTCTGGCGATCCCCTCCGTCACGTCCCCGATCATGATTTCAGTTGCCTGAGCGGCGATCTCCGGCTCTATAACCTGCTCGCCTTCGGGATTTTCCGGAGTGTCGTAGATCACCTTCTCTCCTTGATCTCCCCGATTTGTCGTGATCCGCAAGATCGTGGTCGGCTCCACCTTCTCCCCGTCGTTGGCTATCGTCGCGTACGCCGTAGCCATGTCTATCGGCGAGACTTCTTGCGTGCCGAGGGCTATCGAAGGGTGTGGATGTTCCCCGAAGTCCGCCGCGACGCCGAGCCTCCCGGCTACCTCCGCGACCTTCGCGGGACCGTTCTCAAGGCCCCTGCCGTTCGCGTTCATCACCAGGTCGGTGAAGACCGTGTTGTCCGATTGCCAGAGGGCTTCTCTCAGAGAGATCTCACCACGCTCGACGCCATCGTAGTTCCTGACCTTCCATTCTTCTGGCCTGCCTGTCCCGACGTCTACTTGATAGACCTTTCTCTCCGAGACGAATTTGGTGTCCGGATCAATACCCTGCTCCAGCGCCGCGATCAGGGCGAACGGCTTGAACGAGCTGCCGGGCTGACGGCGTCCCTGGGTCGCCAGGCTGAACTGAGAGTCCTGGTCCCTGTTGCCGAGCATCGTCTTGACGAAACTGGTCTCCGGGTCTATGGAGACGAGCGCGACATCGGGGTCTTGCGGGTTGGGCAGATAGCCGGAGGGACCGTATACGATGTCCCGCGCCGCGACCTGCGCCTCCAGGTCCAGGGTCGTGTACACGTTCAGCCCGCCCTGATAGACCGTGTTCGCGCCATATTTCTCGACCAGCTCATCCTGCACCATCTCAGCGAAGTCGCGGGTCGCCGCCGGTCCTCCGAGGCCGGACTCGACCAGCGGCGCCGCAGGCCACTTATCCGGGAGTTCTTGATCCAGAGCATCGGTATAGTCTTGCTCGGTGATGTAGCCGGTATCGAACATCTTCCTCAACACCAGGTCGCGTTGATGGTGCGCTCCTCCCCGGTCTTCTCCGAGCGTGGATGGAGACCACAGGAGCCCCACCAGCGTCGCGGATTCCGCGATGGTCAGGTCCTCCACAGACTTGTTGAAATACGTCTCGGCGGCAGCGGCGGCTCCGTAAGCGTTGTTGCCGAAATACACGGTGTTCATGTAGTCAACCAGGATGTCGTCCTTCGACGGCTTGACGCGCTCTACCTCTATGGCGATGAGGGCTTCCTTGATCTTGCGGGAGATGGACCGGTCCTGTGAGAGGTAGGCGTTCCTCACGTACTGTTGCGTGATGGTGCTCGCTCCCTCCACGGCCTCGCCGGCTCGGATGTCCACGTACAGGGCGCGCATGATGCCCAACACGTCAACGCCACTGTGCGTCCTGAAACGCTCGTCCTCCTTGGCGACCAGAGCGTTCAACAGACTCAAGGGCATCTCGTCCTTCGAGGCCGTCTCGCGGTTCTGACCCTGGAAGAGGGTCCCGATCACCCGCCGCGAACCCTCGGTGTCCCCGAGCGGCGCCGAATACATGTACGTAGGGTGTGTCGAGATGCGGCCTGGCTCCTCCAGGCCCTCCACTATCTTCACGACCCCCATATAACTTCCGGTCGCGAAGCCGATGGCGGCGACTATCAAGCACAACAGGAACACGCCGATAGCACGCAGTATTTTCGACTTGATATCTTGGAAGTTCAGCTGTTTGCCGGGGCCGGAAGCCGGCTGTTTCGGCTTTCCCGGCCCCGAGCGTCGGGTGTTATTCGTCCCGCTTCTCTGGGATGTTCGAGCCATCGAAACGGTATAGTACACTAGCCGCCGGAACGTTCCACTCTAGACACGAAGGGGTTGTGCCCGGTTGATGGACTCCGGATCTGAGCACTTTCGTCGGATCTACGACAATGCTGTTGACGCCGTCCCGAGGGACGAACTCGACCGCCGCCTGAAGAGTGGCGAGTCGCTCCGGATCAAGCTGGGCATAGACCCCACGGCCCCAGACATCCACCTGGGCTTCGTTGTGGTGCTCCGGAAACTTCGGCAGTTCCAGCGACTCGGACACACCGCCGTTCTCGTGATCGGCGACTACACCGCACGGGTCGGGGACCCGTCGGGACGCTCGAAGACCCGGCCCATCCTCACGTCCGAAGAGATCGAGGCGAACACGCGGACGTACCTGGATCAGGCATACCTCATCCTCGACCGTGAGAGGACCGAGGTGCGCCACAACTCCGAGTGGCTCGGTCCCTTAGCTCTCGCTGACATCATCCATCTCACCCGTGCGACCACCGTGGCCCGCGTCCTGGAGCGCGACGACTTCAGCAAACGTTTCGCCGCCGGCGACGCCATCTCCCTCACCGAACTCCTCTACCCCCTGATGCAGGCTTACGACTCCGTAGCCGTGGACGCCGACGTGGAGCTCGGCGGCACCGACCAGCTCTACAACCTGCTCATGGGCCGTCACGTCATGGAGTACTACGGCAAGAACCCCCAGTGCGTGCTGACCACCCCGCTACTCGTCGGCACCGACGGCGAGAAGAAGATGAGCAAGTCCCTCGGCAACTACATCGGCGTCACCGACCCGCCAGGCGAGATGTTCGGCAAGACCATGAGCATCCCCGACTACATCATGCCCGACTACTACCGCCTGGTCCTCGACTGTGATCCGCCCGAGGCTCCGCCCGTGGAGCAGAAGCGCGAACTGGCTCGCTCCATCGTGCGCGCCTTCCACGGTGATAATGCCGTCGCCAGCGCGGAGAAGCACTTCGACACTGTCACCCGGCGTGGCGTGCCTGAGGATATCGTCGAGCTTCCTTTGCCCCTATACCCAAGTAATGATCTCTACCCGAGTAGTAATCTCTATCCGCAATCCAGTGAGATTTGGATTGTCGATCTCATTAAGCTTGCCGGTTTCGCCAAGACCAATGGCGAGGCCCGCCGCTTCGTCCGAGGCGGCGCCGTGCGGCTGGACGGAGAGGTGATCCGGGACGAACAGATCTCTCTGAAGATCGTCGCTCTGGACGGCGTGGTTCTTCAGGTCGGCAAGCGCCGCTACGCACGCTTGGTAACCTCTGGCTAGGGTGTGGTTCGCAAGCAACTCGGGAAACATTCAATGGAGGCTTGACCTTCTTGCAAACGCGGCTACAATAGCCGTCGCCGGTTTCGGAATCGGCATATCAGTGGGACGGGGAGCCGCCAGAAACTGAGTCCGCGAAGGTTTGACACCCGGTCGGCAGGTGGTATACTCCCGAAGCTGTGTTGGAGAACGACTTGACAACCAAGCAGGGGCACAAAAGGTAAGCCTCCCCACAAATGTGGGAGTGTTGACCGGGCCCGCCGAAAGGCGGGCGTTTCAGTCCCCGGAGGTTCTGTTCTCCGCAAGCTCCGCCGAGAGGCAAGGAGCCTGAGGCCTTGAAAACTGAATAGCAGCGAAAGACCAAGTAGTGATAGGTGAACCCGTCATTACGCCGAGGTTGACTCTTTGCGATCCGAGAGTGAAATGCGGATCGCCGAGCGGGTGGCGCCCGCGCAACTTTGACTTTAGCTCCACTTCGGTGGGGCGAGTTAGTTCGGAGAGTTTGATCTTGGCTCAGGACGAACGCTGACGGCGTGCTTTAGACATGCAAGTCGAACGAGAACACCCTTCGGGGCTAGTAAAGTGGCGAACGGGTGAGTAACACGTGGGCAACCTGCCCCTCGCAGGGGGACAACCGGAGGAAACTCCGGCTAATACCCCGTAAGCTCTTGGAGTCGAGTGACTTTGGGAGGAAAGGTAGCTTCGGCCATCCGGCGAGGGATGGGCCCGCGGTACATTAGCTAGTTGGTGGGGTAACGGCCCACCAAGGCGACGATGTATAGCTGGTCTGAGAGGATGATCAGCCACACTGGGACTGAGACACGGCCCAGACTCCTACGGGAGGCAGCAGTCGGGAATCTTGCGCAATGGGCGAAAGCCTGACGCAGCAAC
>Ga0136615_10001407_pt1 | contig 11633 bp, 8 predicted proteins | sample AntDrymUQ2882206_2_FD_106647 | JGI IMG/M metagenome (GOLD analysis project Ga0136615, IMG submission 106647) | Polar desert sand microbial communities from Dry Valleys, Antarctica - metaG UQ288 (22.06) | ecosystem: Environmental > Terrestrial > Soil > Desert | place: Antarctica: Dry Valley...
ACCCCACGCGCGAGGCGCTGGGCACCGTGGAGATGGGGGCGATGGCCGCCGAGCTCGCGCTGTCGCTGCTCAACGAGCAGCGCCTGGGCCCCGCGGGGGACCACCTCGAGCACGGCCGGGCCGGGACGCTTTTCAAGGGGGCCAAGTGCGGGGTCTACGGCGGCCTCGCCCTGCGTCTTGTCCGCCGGCGCCTGGGTCCCCGCGCGCACCACGCGGCCAGCGTCGGCTACCTCGCCGCCGGTCTGTGCTTCCGCTGGGCCTGGATCGAGGCGGGAAGGGCATCGGCCACCGACGACGACCAGGTGGCGCGCATGGCCCGCAGCGAGTTCGGCGAGAGCGATCGCGTGCGCCGACTGATTCATAGGCGCACGCGCTCCCTGCACCGTCCGCGCCGCGACGCAAGGGCGCCGCGCGGCGCTGCGCGCGCCTACGCCGAGGCGGTGCGCCGGACGAGCCTGTTCGTCGAGCGGCTAGGTGCCGAGCTAGGCATGGGTCCATCTGGCAGCGGGTCATCCCGCCCTACAAGGCATCCGCCGAGCGGGCGGAAAGCGCCCTGGCTCGAAAGGCGGCGTGGAGACCGGTCGCCGCGAAGGTAAGCGGTCGGCCGCACCTCACCGAGCGCGAGCGTGAGGTCATGACGCTGGTGCCGTACGCAGCTCCGACGATGGCCAGCACCGTGGCGATCGGCAGGCCGATGCCAACCCACGCGGGCATCAGCCCGGCTCGCCGCACCGCGACGCCGAGGGCGACGCTGCCCACGACCCAGGTGAGGATGGCCAGCGGCGGCCGCTCGTCCCCGCGTCCGAGAGGTGCGTCACGCTGACGTCCTCATGCCCCCGCCCGCCGACAGCGATCACACCGTCGCCCCCGAGGCTCTCGCCGCGACCGCGGTCGACCGTCTCCGGGCGCTGACCGCCGACCCGCAGGCGGCGTTCAGGGCCGACCAGCTCGAGGCGATCAACGACCTGGTGGCCGATCGGGCGCGGGTGCTCTGCGTGCAACGCACCGGCTGGGGGAAGTCGGCGGTGTACTTCGTCGCGACGGCGCTGCTGCGCGAGTCCGGCGCCGGGCCGACGCTCATCGTCAGCCCGCTGCTGGCGCTGATGCGCAACCAGATCGCCGCCGCACAGCGGCTGGGGCTGCGGGCGCGCACGATCAACTCCACCAACCGCGAGGAGTGGGACGAGGTCCGCCGTGAGCTCGCGGCCGGCACGATCGACCTGCTGCTCATCAGCCCCGAACGGCTTAACAACCCACGCTTTCGCGACGACATGCTGCCCCTGTTCGCAGCGTCGGTCGGCCTGCTGGTCATCGACGAGGCCCACTGCATCTCCGACTGGGGCCACGACTTCCGCCCCGACTACCGGCGGGTCAGGGACATGCTCGACGCACTGCCCGAGCAGGTGGCCGTGCTGGGCACGACCGCGACCGCCAACGACCGTGTCGTCGGGGACGTCCTCGAGCAGCTCGCGGGCGGGCGGCCCGAGCCGCTGCGCTCCTACCGGGGCGCGCTGGCGCGCACGAGCCTGCGCCTGGAGGCCCTCGAGCTTCCGCGCCCCGCACAGCGCCTGGCCTGGCTGGTGGAGCACCTGCCGTCCCTACCGGGCTCGGGCATCGTGTACACCCTGACCAAGCGCGACGCCGAGCAGGTCGCCGCCTTCCTGACCGCCAACGGGATCGCGGCAGCGCCCTACAGCGGCGACCAGGAGACCCCCGAGCGCGTGGCCATCGAGGACCGCCTGCTGCGCAACGAGCTCAAGGCCGTCGTCGCCACCAGCGCGCTGGGCATGGGCTACGACAAGGCCGACCTCACCTTCGTCGTGCACTTCCAGGCGCCCGGCTCGGCCGTCTCCTATTACCAGCAGGTCGGCCGCGCCGGGCGCGGCGTCGACCACGCCGACGTCGTCCTGCTGCGCGGTGGCGAGGACCGCCGCATCCAGGACTACTTCATCGAGCAGGCCTTCCCGGCGCAGGAGCGCGTCAACGCCGTGCTCGCCGAGCTGAGCGCCGCCGGCGACGAGGGCCGGACCACGCGGGAGCTCATGGGCGTGGTCAACCTGGGCGCGGGGCGCATCGAGGCGATGCTCAAGGTTCTCGACGTGGAGGGCGCGGTGCAGCGCGCGGGCTCGCGCTGGCGGGCGGTTCCCGGTGCCGACTGGGTCTACGACGCCCGACGCTACACGCAGGTCACCGCGCTGCGCCGCGGTGAGCAGGAGGCGATGGCCGCCTTCGGGACCGACGGGCGCTGCCTCATGCGCACGCTGCAGGAGCAGCTCGACGATCCGGCGCCGCAGGACTGCGGGCGCTGCTCGGTCTGCACGCAGCCGCGCTTCGGCCAGCCGCCGGACCCGGGCCTCGTCGAGCTGGCACAGCGCCACCTGCGCTCGCGCCCCCTGGAGCTCGAGGTGCGCAAGATGGCCCCCGACGCGACCGGGGCGATGCGCAAGATCCCCGCTGACGCGCTGACCGAGCCTGGCTGGGCCCTGGCCCGCATCGGCGACGGCGGCTGGTGGCCCGCCGTAGAGCGCGGGCTGCGCGCGGGCCGGTGGGACGACGAGATCGTGGTCGCGCTGGCCGACGTCGTGCGCGGCGCGGGCATCCCGGTCGGCTGGGTGACCAGCGTGCCCTCCACGCGCCTGGGCGACCTGTGCGCCGATGCGGCGCAGCGCCTGGCGCGCGAGCTCGCTGTCCCGCACGTCGCGCTGGTGGCTCGCAGCGAGGCCCGTCCGCCCCAGCGCGACATGGCCAACGCCGTCCAGCAGACCGCAAACGTTCGCGGCGCGTTCACCATCGCCGACCGGCCCCCGCCCGGCACCGGGCTCATGCTCGACGACCTGCGCTTCTCGGGCTGGACGCTGGCCATGGTCGGCGGCCAGCTCCGCCGCGCCGGGGCAGACGCCGTCGTCCCGCTGGCGCTGGCGACGCTGAACTGACGGACCGTCGCGCCGAAAGGCCTCCGTCAGGCACGATCAAGGATCTCCCGCGCTCAGCGCGGCGCTTCCTTCGATCCTCGCTTGGCGGGCCTCCCGTCAGCGCAGGACGGCCGGCTCGCCAGCAATCGCGGCGGCAATGCCCTGCTCGAGCTGGGCCGCGTCGACCGCGCCACGGGCGTGGGCGACCACGTCGCCCTCTGCGCTGATGAAGAAGGTCTCGGGCAGGCCGGTCATGCCGAACCTGCGCGAGACGTCGCCCCCCGGCTCGCGGACGTTGGGGTAGTACAGGCCGAACTCCTCTACGAAGGCCCGCGCGTCGGGGCGCACGTCCTGCGTGTCGAGGCCCAGGACGAGCACTCCGTCGCCGCCCGTGCCCTCCCAGGCCGTCTGCAGCAGCGGGGCCTCCTCGCGGCACGGCTCGCACCACGAGGCCCAGAAGTTGAGCACCACCGGGGTGCCGCGCAACTCCTCCAGGCCGACGCGTCCATCGGCAGCGGCCTGGGCGAAGGCCTCCACGGCGGCGCCCTCGGCGCCCTCGGGCGGCGTCAGCACCTCGAGCTCGAAGGCCGGCGCCGCGACAGGCTCCCCGCGCGCGATGGCGTCGTCGATCGTCGTATCGGCGGGCTGGGTGAGCACGCCGTAGGTCAGCAGCGCCAGCAGGGCGATCGCCGCGCCGATGGCCAGCCCCCGCAGTACGCCGCGCGAGTGCTGCGGCTCGTCGGCGGCGGAAGGCTCCGGCTCCTCGGTGCGCACGGCCACGGCGCGCAGTCTAAGCCTCGATCCACCGATCTTGTGAGGGTGGTGCACGCGGCGGTGGCCGACAGCGACCGCGCCGACGCCCGGCATCGTGGATGCCTGACCGCACGGCGACCCGGGAGTGTGCATCTCGCACATGACTGGTCGCCGGGTGGCTTCAGGCGGTGATCGGCGGGCGCCGCAACGGTGCGTATCTGCGGGGAGGGCCACTAGAGTGGCCGCGATGAGCCCGCAGCGCAAGCGCGTCCTGCTCGCCGCCACGGTCGGCGTGCTGGCCGCCTGGGCCGGCCTGCTCGTGGTGGTCGCTGCGCAGCGCGAGCCGGCCGCCCCCGCGGTGCCGGTCGCCGGCACGCCCACCGACGGGCCGCTGCTGGGCGGCCCGCTGCCCGAGGGCCTGGACGGCAGGCAGGCCGCCGACTTCGCCCTGCGCGACGCGCGCGAGGACGAGCGCATCGACACCCGCGGCCTGCGCGGGCAGCCCTACGTGGTCACCTTCCTCTACACCGAGTGCGTCGACGTCTGCCCCCTCATCGCCACCGAGCTGGACGAGGCGCTGGAGGGGCTGGGCCGCGACGTACCGATCATCGCCGTGAGCGCCGACCCCGAGGGCGACACCGAGATCGCCGTGCGCCGCTGGTTCGCACAGCGCGACCTGCCCGACAGCTTCCGCTACGTGATCGGCACCGAGGAGGATCTGCGCCCGGTGTGGGACGCCTACTACGCCGCGCCCCAGCCGCAGGACCGCGACGTGAGCGCCCACTCGGCCAGCATTTGGCTCGTCGATGCGCAGGGACGTCTGCGTTCCAAGTTCTCCGGGGGCATCCCCGTGCCCCCCGCGGACATCGCCCACGACCTGCGCGTGCTGCTCGAGGAGGCGGCGTAGATGATCGACGCGCCCGGCATCGCGCTGGCCTTCGCCGCCGGGGTGGTCTCCTTCGCGTCGCCCTGCTGCCTGCCCCTTGTGCCCGGCTACCTGGCCGCGGTGACCGGGGTGGCCCCCGACCAGCGCACGGGCCGCGCCGACCGGCGGGTCATGGCCCGCGCGCTGGCCTTCGTGGCCACCTTCTCGCTGATCTTCATCCTCCTGGGGCTGACCGCGACGGCGGCCGGGGCACTGCTGTTCGACAACCAGGAGACGCTGACCACCGTGGCGGGCGTGATGATCATCGCCATGGGGCTGCTCTTCGTCGGCGCGCTGTTCTTCACCCGGCTGAACGCCGAGTGGCGCCCGCGCGGGCTGATCGAGCGCGCGGGCACCGGTGGCCCGGTGCTGGTCGGCGCCGCGTTCGCCATCGCGTGGACCCCGTGCTTCGGCCCCACCATCGGCGCGATCCTCAGCCTGGCGGCGACCCAGTCGGGCGTCGCGCAGGGCGGGATGCTCCTGGGCGTGTACTCCCTGGGCCTCGGGGTGCCGTTCCTGCTCACCGCCCTGGCCGCAAGCGCTGGCACCGAGCGCTTCGCCTGGCTGCGCCGCCACCGCCTCGGCGTGCAGGCCGCGGCCGGCGTCCTGCTGATCGTCATGGGCTTCCTCGTGCTCACCGGCCAGCTCTTCCTCATCAACATCGAGATCCAGCAGGCTCTCGACCGGCTGGGGCTGAACTTCTGGCAGTCGGTCTAGAGCCCTCCAGGCCGCTGGAGCTCACGGGCGATGACCTGACCGTCGACGCGGTCGAGGAGGTCGCGCGGTCGCGCCGTCGGGTGACCATCGCCGAGGCGGCGCTGACCCGGGTCGTGCGCGCGCGCGAGGTGGTCGAGCAGGTCCTGGCCAGCGGCGCGCCTGTCTACGGCATGACCACCGGACTGGGGGCGCTGGCCCGCCACCCCATCCCCCTGGAGGAGCTCGAGCGCTTCTCCTTCGCGACGGTGGCCGACCAGACGGGCTCCTACGGACGGCCGCTGCCCGTGCCCGTCGTGCGAGCCATGATGCTGACCCGCGCCAACGGGATGGCCAAGGCGGGCGTCGGCGTGCGCCGCGAGCTCATCGAGCTGATCATCGCGCTGCTCAACGCGCGCGTGCACCCGGTGGTGCGCGACATCGGGTCGGTGGGCCAGGGCGACCTCGCCCAGATGGCCGACATCGGCAAGGTGCTCATCGGCGGCGGCCTGGCCGACTACCGCGGTGCGGTCATGCCCGGCCACCAAGCGCTCTCGCTGGCCGGGCTGGGGCCCATCCGCCTGGCGCCCAAGGAGGCGCTGGCCCTGGTCAGCGCCAACGGCCTGACCACCGGCTTCGGCTCCATGGTCCTCGCCGACGTCGCCGATCTCCTCGACGCGCTGCAGGTCTCGGCCGCCCTGTCGCTGGAGGGCTTCGCGGGCAACCTCTCCACCATTCACCCGGCCGCCGGGGAGCTGCGCCCCCACGCGGGCGAGAAGGCCGCCGGGCGACGCCTGCGCGAGCTGCTGGAGGGCTCCTACCTGTGGCACCCGGGCGCCGCACGCCACCTGCAGGACCCTCTGTCGTTCCGGTGCGTCCCCCAGACCCACGGCGCCCTGTACGACGCGCTGAGCCACGTGCGCCGCACCATGGAGATCGAGCTCAACTCGGCCGGGGACAGCCCCCTGGTGGCCGTGGAGGACCAGGCCATCCTCTCCGTGGGCAACTTCGACGTGGTGGCCCTGGCCGCCTCGTTCGACTTCCTGCGCATCGCCATCACCGCTGCCCTCCAGGTCCTCGACGAGCGGGTGCAGAAGCTGCTGTGGGCCCAGTTCTCCGGGCTGAGAACCGGCCTGGCCCCCAGCAGCGGCGCCACCGGGGGCCTGCGCCAGCTCGGCCGGGCCTGCGCGGCACTGACCGCGGAGGCCCGCGGGCTGGCCAACCCCGTGTCGCTGGACTACCGCGGGCAGGTCTCCGAGGGAGTGGAGGACCACGCGTCGATGGCCCCGCTGTCGGTGCGCCGCACCTCCGAGCTGGTCACGCTGGCCTACCGCATCATCGCCTTCGAGCTCGTCGTCGCCGCCCAGGCGGTCGACCTGCGCGAGGGTGCTCGGCCCCTGGGCCAGGGGACGCGCGCCGCCCACGAGGCCGTGCGCGACGCCGTGCCCTTCCTCGTGGACGAGACCGACTGGGCGCCAGACATCGACCGCCTCATCGCCACCGCGGCGGGGGCCGAATTGCTGCGCCGCGTGGCCCGCGACGCGGGCGAGCGCAAGCCGCTCTCCGACCTGCGCGGACCGGCGCTCGAACACGGCGACGGAGACACTCAGCCGTCCTGACGGCGAGCAACCGTTTTGCCTGACTGTTGCAGCACCACGGCAGAGCAGGACAGTTCGATCAAGACCCCGGGCTCAGGCCGCCGGGGTGACGACGCTGAGGGCGAGGTCCCAGGGGTCGCGGACGTGGAGCGCTGAGCCGTCGTGCCGTGTCTCGACGCCGGCGACGGCCAACCGGTCGTGCACGGCAGCGAGCTCATCGGCGTCATGGAGGACGAGCGTCCAGCGACGCAGCCCTACGGTGCCCGGCGGCGCAGGCCCTACGCCTTCGCCGGCCCAGGTGTTGACGGCGAGGTGGTGGTGGTACCCGCCGGCGGCCAGGAACTCGGCGCCGGGGAGGCTGGTCATGCGTTCCAGGCCCAGCGCATCGCCGTAGAAGGCCAGCGCCCGGGCTAGATCGCCGACGTGGAGGTGGACGTGGCCGACCACCAGGCCCGTGCCCGACCGCGGCCGGCGCTCCTGCCCGCGCACCGTCTCCAGCAGCGCGCGCAGGTCCAGCGGCGCCGTGAACATGCCGACGCGCGAGCCGCCGCTGCCCGCCGGCCAGTTCTCGCGGGGGCGATCCACGTAGAGCTCCAGGCCGTTGCCGTCGGGGTCGGCGAGGTAGAGCGCCTCGGAGACGCCGTGGTCCGCAGCTCCCTGCAGCCGCACGCCCGCGTCGGTCACGCGGGACAGCGCCTGGGCCAGCTCCTCGCGCGAGGGGTGCAGGAGCGCGACGTGGAACAGGCCCGCGTGACGGCCGGCGGGCCGGGCCCCCGGCTCCTCGTGAAGCACCACGAGGTCGCCGGCGCCCGCGCCCAGGGCCACTGCACCCTCCTCGCGTCCGTGCACCTGGAGCCCCAGCGCATCCTGGTAGAAGGCCTGCGCACGGTCGGCGTCGGCAACGGCGAGGTGCACCGCGCCCAGGCGCAGGGCGTCGGGAAGCGTCGCCTGCCCGATGGCTATCGCACGGCGGGCGCCGACCGCTCGCCCGGGACGGGCGCTCGGGCGAGCTCGCGCTCGAACACGGTGTGCAGCCGCGGCTCGCGCCAGTCCGTGCCGTTGGTGGTCTGCACCCGTACACGAGCCCTCCCGGGGCCGAGCTCGAGCATGCCGACCTGGTTGTCGTAGCAGGGGTCCTCGACCACGCGCCAGCCGACCTCGGGGTGCTTCACGCCGGCGGCGCGCGCCAGCGCCCGCGCGAGGGTCCCGGCCACCCGGGAGTTGCCAAAGCGCATCACCGCCCGCTCGTGCGGCGGCAGGCTCTTGCGGTAGGCCGAGCACACCGCCTGCCACACGGGCGTGCGCGCCCCCGTGCCCGACGGGAAGCCGACCTGGGCGAGATAGCAATGGTGGACATCGCCCGACAGCATCACGATCGACGCCGGCGGATCGCCGTGGACGCCGGTGGCCAGGTCGCGCAGCAGCCGGCCCAGCCCCTCGAAGGAGCGGTGGAAGGACGCCCAATGGTCCATGACGCCGGTCTGGCGCAGCTTCTCAGCCACCCGGGCCATCTGCGGCCCCCAGGCGCCGTCGGCCACCGCTTCGTCCCAGGCCTCGACGTGGTGCAGGCCCTGGGTGAGGAAGAAAGGCACCGAGCTGGCCAGCAGCAGGTGCTCGTGGTCACCACTGCAGCGCTCGACGATCCAGTTCCACTCGCCGTCGTCGACCATCTGGCGCTCGCCGGGGTCGATGATCCGGCCGGCCCGCGAGTCGATGACCACCAGGCGTGCCCCTCCCAGGTCGCGAGAGAAGCTCCAGCGGCTGGGCCCGGGCTGGCGGTGGGCTTCGCGCATGCGCTCGCGCAGGAACGCCTCCGCGTCGTCGTGCGTACGGGCGTGGTCGTAGATCTCGCTGGCGCGCAGCTCCTTGCAGGAGAGGTTGCCCAGGTGCTGGTAGACCCAGTAGGCCATCAGGCCGTCGGCGATGTGGCCCTCGAACCAGTCGTGGGCCCACAGTCCGTCCATCCAGTCCTGGGAGATCTTCCACTGGGCGTGGATCTCGTGGTCGTCGAAGATCATGGCGGTGGGCACCGTGGACAGCAGCCAGCGCATCACCGGCCCGCCCCACGCCTCGTGGTAGGCGGCCGCGTACTCCTCGAAGTCGCCCAGCTCGTCGTCGGGCACGCCGATGGCGTCCCTGCGCGACCTGGTGAGCTCGAGCATCGTGGGCGAGAGGTCGTCGGCGTAGACCTGGTCGCCGAGCATCAGCAGGCAGTCGGGCAGGTCATCGGGCTCGCCCCGGGTGAGGGCCAGGGCGAGCGTGCGCAGGGCGTCGATGCCCTGGCCCCGTTTGTCCTCGCCGGGGTCCAGCGTCCACGGAGGCTCGTCCGGGCGCGAGACCCGGCACGAGCCGAACACCAGGCGCGCCTCGCTGTTGGACTGCAGGGGTCGGATCACAGGCGCAGGGAACGGGTCGCCGGGCGTCGGCCAGGCGTGCGCGCCGTCGAGGCTCACCGTGTAGGGCAGCGTGCTGCCCGGCTCGAGGCCGGTCAGCTCGATCAGCGCGTAGTGGCGCCCGGCGACGCAGAACGTGCGTGCCGCGCGATCCAGCACGCGGACCTCGCAGGGCGCGTCGGTCTCGACCCACACGGTCGCCTCCGTGCACTCGACATGGCGCAGCATGGGGCCGAGCAGAAGTTCGGGCACGGACGAGTTGTACCCGCGCAGCGCCGCGGCCGCTACGCCCGCGGCGGTACGGTGGACGAATGCGCAGTGTGCTCGCCGCCCTGGCCGGCCTCGTGGTGCTGGCCGTCGCGATCTTGGTCGCTGCCACGCAGTACCAGGAGCGCGGCGAGACTCAGACCGAGCTCGAGCGCACACGCCAGCAACTGGCCGAGCTGCGTGAGGAGCTGCGCACGCTGCAGCCCCGTCCGCAGGAGCCGCGTCCGCAGGAGGAGCCCGACGGCGGCGACAGCGGCCTCCAGGACCTGCTGGGCGAGCTGGGCGGCGGCTGCCCCGCGGCGGTCGGCGAACAGGAGGGCGGCGGCGGCCTGGAAGGCCTGTTGGAGGGGCTGACCGAGGAGGGGCCCGACACCCAGGAGGAGCTAGTCGACGTCGTGGCCGACCGCATGGAGGAGCTGCGCGAGCTGGAGTTCGAAGAGCCCGTCGACCCCGAGTTCCTCGACGACCGCGAGCTGCAGGAGCGCGTGCGCGAGCTGCTGGAGGAGGACTACTCGCGCGAGGAGGCCGACCGCGACGGCCGCGCCCTCAAGGCCCTGGGCGCCATCCCGCCCGACGCCGACCTCTACGCGCTGGCCGAGGAGCTGCTGGCCGGCCAGGTCGCCGGTCTCTACGAGCCCTCGTCGGGCACGCTGCTCGTCGAGTCGGGCGACGACCCGGGCGCCCTGGAGGAGCTGGCGCTGGCCCACGAGCTCGAGCACGCGCTGGCCGACCAGACGCTCGAGCTGCCCGTCCCCGACCAGCCCGATCCGGCGCGCGCCGACGGCGACCTGGCCGGCCTCGCCCTGGTCGAAGGCGACGCCACGCTGCTCACCCAGGTCTACGGCGCACGGCACATCGGCCCGCTGGACGCGCTATCCACCCTGGGCGACCTGGGCTCGGTGGTCGACTCCCAGCGCCAGCTCGCCGCGCTGCCGCCCTACCTGCGCAACCAGCTGCTGTTCCCCTACGCCGCCGGCCTGGAGTTCGTGTGCGGCCTCTACGAGGAGGGCGGCTGGGACGCCGTCGACGCGGCTTACGAGCGCCCGCCGACCGCCACCGCCCAGATCCTCTTCCCCGAGCGCTACGGCGAGACCCAGCCGGTCGAGCCGCCCGGCCCCGGTGACCTGGGCGGCCCATGGCGAGGCGAGCTGCGCACCACCCTGGGCGCCGCCGAGCTCCTGTGGCTCTTCGAGGCCCCCGGCGGCGACCCCGAGCGCGCGCTGGAGGACCCCATGGCCGCCGTCGCGCCCTGGGCAGGCAGCGAGGTGACCGTCTGGAGCGCGGACGAGCGCACCGCCGTCGGCGTCTCCCTCGCCGCACGCCCCGGCGAGGGCGAGAGCCTGTGTCGGTCCATGACGCAGTGGTACGCCGCCGCCTTCCCCGACGCCCGCCGCCAGGACACCACCTTCGACGGCCCGAGCCAGGACGCCGTCATCGCCTGCGACGACGACAACGTCCGCCTGGGCATCGCGCCGGACGTGCGCACCGCGCAGGCGCTCGTGCGCCCCCCGGGCTGACCCGGGTCAGAGCGATCGAGTCAGTGCAGCGATCCCCGCGGCGCGAGCCACCGCGTCGGCCGTCCGGTCGCGATACACCTCAGGCCTGCGCCAGCAGCCGCGCCAGGCCCCAGGGCGCGCGGCCGACCAGGCGCGCGGAGGTGGTGACGCGCACGTCGTCGGGTCGGGCGATGGGCAGGCCGGCGCGCAACAGCGCGAGCTCGAGCGCGCGATCCTCGAGGAACGGGTGGGGCGGCAGGCCCCCCACGGCACGGTAGGCGCGGGCGCTGAGGCCGATGGACGCTCCGCCGAAGTGCGGGTGGGCGAGGAGGGCCACCCCGTGACCGCCCTCGGCGCGCAGGTGAGCCAGGCGCCGGGCGTGGCGCTCCTTGCGCCTTCGCGCTGCGGCCGCCGGCGGCTGGCCGTCGAGCTCCACCCGGCCGCCGACGGCGACTGCGCCCGCTGCGAGGTGACGTAACTGCGTGGCCAGCCAGTCGGGCGCCACGCGGGTGTCGGCGTCGGTCGTGGCGACCAGGCCGCCCGGGCGGCCCACGCTCAGCAGCCGCTCGCAGGCCAGATCCATCCCGGCGCGGCGG